>LKMJ01001483.1_pt1 | contig 20742 bp, 28 predicted proteins | sample 643391 | NCBI WGS metagenome assembly LKMJ01 (sample SAMN04112250, study PRJNA286221) | soda lake metagenome | biome: soda lake; feature: Kulunda Steppe; material: water; isolation source: sample PL-Br10 brine of Picturesque Lake | place: Russia: Kulunda steppe | collected 2010-07
CAAGACAAGGAAACCTCCAAGAGCGTGCTTGTGGGCTGGCTCGCAAACGTGCGAGCGCTCTGGCAGCTGGTTGGTTGAAGTAGCTAGTCAGCGAGCCTTGCTCTGTTTTGATCTCTTCAGTTGTCATCCGTTGCCGTGATCTTGAAATTGCTCGTGAACTGCCTTCAAACATCTTCCGGTTTTCAGTCATGCTATTAAAACATCTGGCTTCCAGACACTACCTTTCTTCTGATTTGAGCGTTTTTAGTGTTGGTTTAGGGTTGCAGGCCTTTTAGGCTTCAGCTAAGCTGCCCTCGTTCGGCGGGTACAGCCATGTAACCTAACCTAACCTTCTTTAACTGAAGGCCTTTTCTTGCAACCCTTGTAACCCTGCTCCTTGAGGTTTATTTCAGCACTCATCTTCTACTAAGAGCAGCTTCCACATCTCGGAGAGACATATCAATTCATGGCCAGAAAATGAATAATTCAGTCAAACGGTAGTGTACATCGACAAAAGTGGGCAATTTTTTGTGTGATCTGCAGCTCACGCCATTCACTGATATGCATGCGCTTTGTTTTCTCTCTCACTCATACTCACTGTCGCTCACCTTGTCTGCGCCTCATCACATTAATGTCACTCATGCACTCTCGCGGCAACTCAACCACCTCTTAATCACATTGACGGCAGATGTTTGCCATCCCGAAAGAGCATCCCTCTACTCAGCTCTTCAGGTCCTTCTCAAACTTGTCAAGCCTGTGCATTATAGGAGGAGAAGACATAGGCAAGTCAGCAGCGATCAATTTCTGGTTGGCACTCCCGTACAGTGCGGGTCAGATCAGCAGCTTGTTAACAGCCTGATTGCAGCAGACCCTTCTGCCTCACCTGTCAATGCGCCTGAAGCCCTGGAACATCAGCACGCCAAACACAGCTGCAAGCGCGAGCGCGCCCGTGGCCGGCCCATCCAGCCCAGAGATTGCAAGTGTCGTGCCCAGGTTTGTGAACCCAAGGGCTCCCACGGCGTGCAAGGTTGCCGACTGCAGGGACATACAGGGGCCATTGACACACAGGGTTGGCCAGCGCAGGATCGGCAGTGTTGGTGGCGGAGTGCCATCGCCTGAACCAGAAGACCAGCTCAACCCTCCTTCTACCTTCCGGACCAACAGGTTAGAGACACAACCGAGGCCACTGGGCCAGCTGCAAGTCCAGGACAGCGGCGCTCACCTGCATGACGCCACTCCTACGCGCAGCCCGCTCCGCCTCAAGCACGCGCACTGCAGAGGGCGCACAATGAAGCCATTGGTCATGTCTTGGGAGCAGGCCCCCCCTCCTTGCAGGAGGCGTTGCCTTGCCTAATGCATGGGCTGAGCGCCTTGCACCAGGGCCTTGCCGTGCTTGATGCGTGGGCTGAGAGAATTGCACACAAGGGCCTTGCTTCAGCCTTCGTGCAGGTTGGGCAGTTACAGCATTGCTCCGCGTGCCCTTTCCTACCCCTACCTGCAGAGGACCCAACGGCAGAAGGCACGAGACACGATACGCAATCCAGCCGCACCTCGCAGCTTGGTGTCGCCTGCCTCAACGGACGATAGGAAGGCATCGATGCGGCTGACACGCATGGGCATGGCGGCTGCCGCGCTGCCCAGCTCCGTGGCCTGCTGCTGCGCAAGCTGCAGCAGCTGCGAGCCGCTGTTGCCCTGCGCATCCTGTGTCCAGGGAGGCAGGGCACAGAAGCCGGAAGGTGACCGACGTGGCAGTACACACAGCCAGCTGGCCTGCATGGCAAGCAGCCTGCTCTGCCTGGCGTTGCGTTGTCAGGGGTGCCCGCCTGCAACAGGCCATAGGACAACCCAGTGCAGCACCTACACCCCTGAAGAGCGCTGGGCCAGTTTGCGAAGTAAGCACTTGAGCGTGGTCTACAAGTAGGCTTTCCCCCTCGCACCTGCAACTGCAGAAGCTCTTGAGCGTACGGGGTGGCCACTGTGCTGAAGTTGTACTCGGAGTCAAGCGTCCTGCAGGCATGAAGTGCGCCCGGAGAAGTACTCAAGACAATGCCGGCTAGCACAGTATCACTAATGCATCTGTGGCTTAGGGCATGAGTCTCAAAGCATGCCTGCAGGCTAGGCTTGCTGGGCTTGAGGGAAGTGTAAGCGACAAACCAGGCAGTAGCAGCTACGGGTTCACAGGCAACAGGCCCAAACTACCCGGTAGCAGGCCAACAACAGGCTACTCACTTGCCAATACCCTCCAGCGTGGAGAACGCGCGCAGAACAAATGTGAAAGTGGCTGGGAACCTGAATGGCTGGTCCACGGCAATGGAGAACAGGTCCTCGCCAATGTTTGCCAGGGTCTCCTGGCGCTCTGTCTGGCGCGAGATGTTCTCGATGAAGAAGTTGATGGCCCTCCGGATGCTCAGGGAATCCCCAGTGGTCTTGATCACACCCAGCGCCACGAGTGCGTTGATCACTGCATTATGGCAGCGCAGCAAAAATCACTGAGCTCGCCACAGATCTCTATTTGGTGCCCGAATGGGTGCATTGACGGACCAATGAAGTGCGGATGAGAGAGGCCACCATGCCAATGAAGCAGCAGGGTGCTAGGACCCTGCTAACAAGCTGGTAGACATCGTTAACAAGAGACCAGGGCAGCAATGTGGCAAGCTTTGTGCAACTGTCGAAGCTGGACAAGCACAGCACTTGCAGACAACAATTCTTACGATTGGGAAAGAAGATCCAAAACAAGGCACACTGATGGGACACCACAAAGGCTTTTAATCTGTAGTCTGGCTTCCGCTGGTGGACAGGACAAGCACTGGAACTCTAAGCTCCACACAGAGCCGCGAACACCCCACACCGCTGCGCCATGCCCGCGCACCTGCTGTAGAGTCTTTGCGGTATATGCCATAGAACATCTCCAAAAGACGCTCCCGCACATTGCCCTCAATGGTCCCCATCATACCGAAGCTGTAAGCAACCAGGGACAAGTGTGACTAATTTCAGATTAAAAGGCGCACAAGATGAGAGGTCCCTGGCGCAGGAGGCCCTCCCTCCTGTATGGCTAGGCTGCCCTCATGGTGCAAGAATCATGTGCAAGGCTTGGTGCCTAGCGTTCACTAACTGCGTGTGCAAGGGTCAAGCCATCTGATAGAGCCAACTTCGCTGGTGGAGGTGCACTTTGTAGCACCAGGCAGCCCATGCTGCCCTCGCCCCCAAGAAATCAGGCCCGCACTCACTCATAGTACAGGAGGTTGCCTTCCCTGTCGACAGACACGTTGCCCGGGTCTGCAAGCAGAGGGGCGCAGCGCACAGTCAGTGCTTGAAATGTGGTCACTGGCACTCAGCCCAGTATCTATATGAAGATTCAGTACACCTTCTACACTGGTGCCAGTACAGAGCAGGCACGCCTCCCAAACAGGTGGTGTTGCTGTGGCTGGCCCTGCTGCAAATGAAAGTGGGCGTGGACGGGCTGCGACCCCAATAGGATTAGTTTCCTTCCATCTGAGTCAAGGGTACAAAAACATGTGATTGCACTCAGGGCGCGCTCATGCTTGTGCACGAGGACGCAGCCCCATTTGGGACAGAGGCAGCTGGTGCCCAGGGTCCAAGCCTCACACACACGCAAACACACAGACGCTGAGCCATTTCATTTTAATGGGACTTGGATGAGCTATCGGCTGCGCTTGCGAGGGGCCTTGCCCAGACCATTCCCACTCACGTGGGTCAGCGTGGAAGAAGCCGTGCTTCAAGATCTGGATGAGGTAGGCCTCAGTGGCACGCTGCGCGATGACGCCCGTCTGCAGCCCAGCCGCCATCAGCTCGTCCTTGCTGCTGATCTTGGGACCTGCAGGTGCGCCAGTCATGACGCAGACATAGTGGGTGTGCACTTGGCACAGCAGGTGTACTTGACGGGCTAAGCACCTGCCCAGCATTGTGCTTTGCTAATGCTGCGCGCCTGGTTGGCCCATGCCAGGTAGGTATTCAAGCCTAACCACCCTGATTGTGCCTACATACAATTGTATGTGTTGTATTTCTTCTCTGTGCAAGCCACACGCGTCGCCGTTCTAACTTGCTAGCCAGTGCCTGAATGGAGGCGCGGCAGGTCACGGGGCAGCTGAAGGTTCACGTACCAGGTAGGTCGTCCAGCGTGATCACTCTCATTTGTGATCATTTGTGATCACTCTCATTTGTCATCACATACCTGGAAGGTACTCCAGCGTGATCACTCTCGGGGAAGTGTTCTCCCAGTAGACGGTGGGCACGCGCACCTGACCGGTGGGCAAGAGTTTTACAACGCCGGTTCAGCGCAGTGTGTGACAGCGGCACAGTGTGACTGAGGGGGAGGGAGGTCTTGTGACGACAGGCATGCATCCTGCCTAGAGCGGGGACAGGTGGGATCAAGAGCCGATGAGATGTGGCTGATTCCTGTGTCAGTCTTGTTAAGGGACTTCAGGCCATAACATAGGCCTTTCCACTTCCTCCCTCAGACACTCACCCACGGGATGTCGCGGAAGTTGCGCCTGAAGCGATCAGCGTTGCGGCCTTCATTGATGTAATCAATCTCGTCGTACAACACCGTAGCGCACTCCTGTCAAAGCCATATACAAATCAAGCACGGTGCGTGCCCGGGCTGCATTTGAGCCAACATGACCAAAAGGACAGTTCACACCTGACAGGGCTTGCAGCCAGACAAGCATCTGAATGCTACATCTCAGCCCCAGGAACATTGAAGAGCACACTCAGTTTGGGCCACAGTGAGCCCCCGCTGCACTCCTCAAGGCAAGTGCCTAATGCCTAATGTGTGCATGGTGTACTCGGGGCCTGCACCTAGGGTGCATGGTATACTCAAGGCATGAACCTTCGGTGTAAGGTGTGCTAAGTAATCCCATGCCTAGGGTGCATGGTGTACTCAAGGCCTGAACCTTTGGTGTAAGGTGTGCTGAGTAATCCCATGCCTAGGGTGCATGGTGTACTCAAGGTCTGAACCTTTGGTGTATGGTGTGCTGAGTAATCCCATGCCTAGGGTGCATGGTGTACACAAGGCACAGGAGCACCTGGCAAGTTGAAGTCTGCTACAATGGGAAATTGCAGAATTCAGCAGGCATAGGGAGCCCATCTTCAGGACTGTGCCAGAGTGTTAGACGCAGGAAACTCATCTTAGGCAAGCAGTGTGCAACAAGACGCATGTCAAATGTCTGTGATTGGCCGACAAAGATGCCGCCGCCATTGCACATGCTTTGCTCACCTGGTAGATACCTCGGAAGTCCCTGCAAGGAGCACAAACACACAACACGAAGGTAAGTTGCCCATTGAGAAAGTGAGCCTCTGAAACACCCGACACCCAATATGAGCTTCCTACCCCTGGACTGCATGCGAGCCTCAAAATAATTCCATTCCAATGTCGCGATAGCCATGATGGCTGCCTTTTGGCATTATGCCAGGTAATATATAATGCTGATGCCCTGACCTGCCATTACAGTAGCAGCAGCAGCCGCAGCAGCAGCAGTGCTGGAGCACAAGGAAAGCCCATATGAGCATGAAGTTCAACTAACATCTTGAGTACCCATATCTGAGAGTCTGGTCTCATCCTTGACCTTACTCATCCCAGGCACAGGCAAGCCGTCTGCGGCAAGACCAAGTTGTAACATTTTGATAGATATGTAAGCAGCAGGCGAATTGGCCACAGGAAGTACAGCAGCGCCGCCTGCTCTCTCTTGCACAAGCTGGGAGCACGCAAAATAGAGAGCTCGCCCGAGTCCTGCCCTGCCAAGCAGCCCTCCTGCATTTGGAAGCCCACCTATTGGCCTCATCCTGCTTGTCAAGGAACTCAGCAAGGATGCGCAGGTTGTTGAGGTCGATGTCAAAGAGCTGGCGCAGGCCAGGCCTCTGCACCTTGACCACCACCTTTTCGCCAGACCACAAGGTTGCCTTGTGCACCTGTGCAGGGATAGTGAGATAGGTCTGAGCATGTGTTCGGGGTGCCATGCAACACATGCACACCCAACATGGGGTTGCAGCGCACGCAACCCACAAGGCCCTGCAGCACATGCAACCCTCAAGGCCCTGCAGCACATGCAACCCTCAAGGCCCTGCAGCGCATGCAACCCTCAAGGCCCTGCAGCACATGCAACCCTCAAGGCCCTGCAGCGCACGCACCCCGCGTGCTGCACACAAAGCACATGCTACCCACACCCCATTGCAGCACACGCAACCGACATGGCCCTGCATCAGCATACACAGCACATATGGCCCCACAGGCGCACTCAGGCAAGCACAAAGAACAGCAGACTAGCAAAAAGAAGAGGAACGAGCAGGCACGAAGGAAAAACAAAGCCGTCGGGTCGAGGGGCTGCTGACCTGCATGTGCGCGCCCTTTCTTCACTACCTTTGATTTCCATTTCTGCAACACGCACCCCCATCCACCACGCACCCGCTCTAGCGGGAGTGGAGACACACACACACACATACAAACCCGAGGAGGTGCATGCGCCTGCACATGCAGACGCGCGCGCATGGCACCAACTGGCCCCAACTGGCTGGGGCAGAGTACAGAACATGTGCTTGTGCTCAAGCACGCACCTGGCCCAGAGATGCTGCCGCAATGGGGCGAGGGTCGAACTCCTTGTATAGCCGCTCAATGGGCTGCCCTAGGTCTTTCTCGATAATTCCGCGTGCTTTCTCAAAGCTGAAGGCTGGTACCCGGTCCTGCGCCGACAAGCAGGCATGCGGTGCTGTGGCAAGGAGCAGGCATGGAGTGCAGTGCCGACAGTGCCGACAGTGCCGACAAGCCAGGCATATGCGGTCCTATGCCAGCAAGCAGACATGCAAAGCTTTGGCGGCAAGCACATATGCAGGTCTGCAGCAGCAACCAGGCACGCGGCGCTGTGCCCGATGCCTGTGCTGCGGCACAAAGGGCACAAGCTGCTGAGTCTGCTGGCAGTGCTGCAGCTCGCTTTGGAGTGGCGCCCCCCACAGCCTACCTGACGCCCCTGCGTACCTGCAGCTTGCTAAGCTCCTCCACAAACTCTGCGGGGAATAGGTCTGACCGCGTGCTGGACAGTTGGCCCAACTTGATGAAGGTGGGCCCCAAGTTGAGCACGCTCTCCAGCAGGAAGGCCGCAAGCCTGCGCGTCGCTGCTGCCTTCTTTTCCTCAGTGTAGCCGCCTGCAGCCAACAAGTTGGCCGCATACTTTGGGGCACGCGCCCCCATGCGCTGCGTCTGCCTGCTGACAGGCGTCCCCCGCTCCCGGGGGCCATGCAGGCAATGCATGCCGGGCCAATGATTCTTTTGCTGAGAGGGAGGCGCAGCAGGCGCGAGCGCCCTAGCTTCCTGGCTGATAAGCCCGTGATGATGCTGTGCGGCTGGGTGGCGTGCATGCATGTGCACGTGCTTGCCTTGCGCGGAGGTTTCTAGAGCGGCTCTCTTAAAGCAGGCAACATATCACGCACCTGCATACGCCCACTTTTTATCCAACAGCCACAACCGCGATCGGAACTGGATGAAGAACGCCCATGTGTCGATGGTGCGCTGCGTCACGTCGTATCCGTCATTGGCCCTGCGCCAGCGGATGCGGGGCAGACGCACATGAGTGCATGGGGCAAGACACACATGCACACATTTACACACACTTCGATCAGGGGCATGTGCCTCGCTCAGCAGGTACAGCTATGTAACCTGACCTCGCCTGCGACTGCATGCCTTTAGAACATCCTTGAGGAGGCCACCAGGGGACCTCTGTGCTTTTGCGGCCTCAGCGGCCATGGACACATTTATGTTCAGTGGCAGGGCACACCACGTCCATTGGTCTCATTGAATGGAGTGTGTGCGTGTGCATGTGCACGTGCGCTGTTGTGTGTCGTTTGTTTTGCATATACTTTGTATATTTTTTGTAAGTATGCATGTGCGCAGGCACTTGAGCGTGCAGCAAGTGCCAGGTGGTGGGACTAGGTAAGATTGCGTGACACTGTATGTGAGGATACTTTCTATAGTATGAGCAAGCCGATAGGCTGTGGGTGCAAGCACACAGGCTGTCCATGTACGCACACCTTTGGAGCGGGGAAAGGAGGTAAGTAAATAAACAAAGAGGGAAGGGGCTGGTTTTGGGAGTAGGCTTGAATCATATGCCTGCCACCTCCATACACATGCCTGAAGCGCCAAATTAACGCTTGACATCCGTGCACACAACCCCATGCTTTTTGGCTTGCACGTGCAGACCATACTGGCACAGGGAGGCCACGCACCAGGCAAAGTCAGCGTCAGAGGGCCGGTCAACCACCTCTGCCTCGATGATGCTGCTGTCGCTGGCAGAGGGGGTAGGGGGGGGAGGACTGCGGGAGGGACTGCGCAGCTGCCTGGGTGGCATGGGTGCTGGTGCAGTCGAAGCAGTCCCACTAGACCGTTCCAGCACAGTCGCCTCAGCGGCTGCAGCCACTGCCGCCCGTGAGCGCCAGCTGCCATCTGCAGCAACCACTGGCTGTGGCCTGCCAGCAATGCTGGTGCTGTCAACTCCACTATCACCCTCAGCCCTCTGGCGTCGAGCAGAGGGCATGTCTGCGCATTTAATTGTCAGGAAGAGAGAAGAATGCTGAATAACAGTTGCTGTGCTGCATTATATCACCCATTGGGATGTGCTGACTCGAATTCACAGTCATGGACAGTTTTGCACTAGTGGGAGCTACTTGGCGCTGTGTCCAGGTTGGCTCGCCTGATATTCTCTGTGAATGGCTACAAGCAGAGCTGCTAATTTACACCTGCAAAATCAATCAATGACACTTCCAATTCAACAGCCATTGTACTGACCTGCATCCCCGCTCTGAGCCTTCGATACGTGCACAGGGCGGGGAGAGGGGAGGTACACTAGTGTGCGAGGAAGCCCGCTGGTTGCTGAAGGTCCATGGGCAGAGCCCAGCATGCTACCTGCTGCTCTGCGTGGCAGCTGCATGTTTTGCCTGGGCGGGAGGGCGGGAGGGGGAGGGTGTGCAAGCAGCTAAAACAACTATTGAGGAGTGTGTGTTTTCAACCTTTTGGATTTTACTTTGTCTCTTTCTTACTGCTTATTTGTTTCCGATGATTGAAAAATCTGCGACACGCGGAAATGCGTGGCTAAAATGAGCTGGTCTTGTTCAACAGCAAACTCACGTTCATGTTAAGAAACGCATCGAAATTAGAAAAAACAAGTTGCTACAAGGCCAGCACACAAACTACGACTGTTCGATCTGAGATCCATGGCTGGAAAACGGAACAGGGTGAGCCTTCAAGCTTACACTGTACAACATGGAGAATCATCTGGAGCTGAGGAGAGCAGTGAAGAGGACGATGAGAGCAGCAAGGAGGAGGATCAGCAAGAGGGAGAGGAGGAGGAGGAAGAGCATGAGGGGCTGCAGCAGCAGCAGCAGCAGCAGCAGCAGCAGCAGCAGCAGCAGCAGCAGCAGCGACCAGCAAGCCAGCCAAAAATCAAGATTTCGCTCGCAAAGAACTCAGACCTTGTCTGCAAGGTGCTTTATGCATAGCTCGTGTTTGCATCAGCCATCAGTTTGCATAATAGTTATCTTCCAGTCTTGACGTGTAGAAGGACCACAAGAAAGGACAAACAATCTTTGGCTTTGTGTGTTACTATTGTTGCAACAGCTTTCTACGCTCGCTGCCTGTGTGTTGCTGCAGGTGTGCGGCCAGCGGGGGCACAGCGCAGGCTTTCAAGGGAGCATTTACATCGACTGCATCAACAAACCATGTTACCTCTGCAAGGGCGTAGGCCACACAACTGCTACTTGCCCATGTAAGTAGAATGAAGAAATAACAGCGGCAACTATACATTTGTTCTGTGTGTATATATTCATGTTGCTTTTGCCCCTACTTAGAGATTGTGTCCTGTCAATTCATCATGGCAGCCTGAACTACTTATTTGCATCTACACAGTGATAAACATGACATACATAGAGCTCAAGCTAAAAAACCTTGCTAGGTATGCTGGAGAATAGCATGCAAAGAATGCGCAATAGCACTCAATGGACCCCGGCTGAGCATCTTTCATGTCAATGTGTCGCTTTTGTTGGGCTTGCAGACCGCGTAATCAGCCCCGGATATGGGGTACGTCCGTCTGGGCCGCAGACTTCAGTGGTGAGCTGCCAGCAGCCTCAGGCATCTGTCAAGCGATTAATCTGAAAAGATCAACATGGCCTGACCGGCTGACATGCTGCCCTGCAGACAGAGATGATATCCTGTCGGTGCCTTGGGCTCTATGTGCTGCGCCGGTCTATGCCCAACCCACAGGGCCCGAGTTCAATGTTGGCAAGCTTGGTTGAGCCTTACGATTCATTCCAGATCGCAGCAGTTGTGCCCCCACCCATGTCCTTTTTGCAAGGCCCTGCTAGACCGCACAAGCCCCGACTCTCAGATTCTCAGGACCAGCCACAAACAATCTCCATTACTTCAGCTCCCACCCCTGGCGCTACGGCTGGCATGGCCCTGCTTGACAGTGGCTGCCACGCTCCTGCTGCCCAGGCACGATCCTTGGCCCTGCGCGAGGTCAACCCCACGGGCGGCAGAGAGTCCAAGCCTGCGCCTCACCGGCTGCCTAAGTACCAGGTCAGGTCATTTTCTTGGGTACCTGGTCCTCAATCCTGCGTCCTTGCTTCATGGTGGGCCAGAGTTTGGCCGGGGTGATTGGATCGAGAAAGGCTCGCCTCAAGTGCCCAGTTGCTTTTGGAAGCTCCCACAGGCTTGTGCCTGCTTATAGAGCAGCCTGCCCATCTCGTACAGTGTATGCCCTATTTGAGCTGCACTCCATGCTGCACCATAGCTTGAGCTCTGATACAGCACAGCAGTTTGTAGAGCCAAGGAGACTGGCATGGAGAGGCTTGGCCAGCCTCTTTCCCTTGCATGGCTTTGGGCTACCTTCATCACTGTCAGTTGCACGCGACAACCGCGTCATAGGGCTGTGTGCCCGCGCGCGCCCCTCCCACCCACAGGTCTCTGCTGCAATTCTCAAGCTGCACTCCAGGCGCGTCACAGCCCTCGAGTTCCACCCCTGCAAGGATAACATTGTTGTGTCTGCAGACAAAAAGGGAGGGATCGCAGCTTGGGATTTTGCAAAGGTATGACACTTGGTGTGCCCTCAGACTGTATTGCGCAGTCCAGCGCTGCACTTAATCACTTGCGCTTGAGGGAGAGAGAGGTTGAGAGTGAGAGGTGATGGGCTCTCATTCCAAATTCAGTGCGTCTCGGTGCAGTGCTTGTTGGGCTGCATTGATGTGTTTGCTCAGGTCAGGGCTGAGGCATCAGCCATTGTGTGTTGTGTCATTGATCAACCTTGTTTGCTTCAACTTGCCTGGACTGGGTGATTCAGCGGATCTAAAGAAGCACTCCCAATTAAATTAAATTAAATGAACTGGCACCGACCAGGCCTAGGCTGCTAAATTGGACTGAGGCTGGCACACACTCCATGCCCACAGGTGAAAGAGCGCACACTGTACACGGACTGCCATAAGTATCTGGTATCTGGGATGAAGCACTTGCCGTGGCTGGGTGACCCCACTTTTGCCACAGGGAGTGCCGGTGAGCCTCCATTGTCTTGCAGTGACTGAGAGGGAAGCAACATATGATAAGCAGAACAATGGTTGGAATGGCATCCTGTGAGCAAGCCCGTCTCCAGAGGCTGGAAACCGCCTGCCCTGTCCTGCCCGCCAGTCACGACCATAATCATCTACCAGTATCATCAATTATTCCAGAAAATTGGGCCTGGGGCATGCATTTTTTCATGAGCTGTGATACCTACATCGACTCATTGACTCATTTTTCTCCTTGTTTGAGCTCATCATTTTCTCTGGGGTGTATCCTGGCTTTTGCAGATGGTACGGCAAAGCTTTTAGACCTTGAGTGCGGCCTCCACAGTCAAATGATTGACCTGAACCCAAATGGGTAAGACAAGTTTGCTTCACAAAATTTGCATGTTGCGTGTGCGTGTCTGTGTCTGTTTAGTGGTTGTTTTTGCCGGACCCCAAAATCACCCTATTCCTAGGCGCCTGAGCCCACACCTCAGCCCACAATCTTGCACTGCCATGACGTATCAGCAAGTCATGCGACCTCTGCTCATGGGCAGGCTTTGGTTGCCACTCAGGCTGCTGCTTCCCAAGGGGCTCTGGCTGCGCAGTCGCTCACCTCTGTGTGCCTCCCTGGTGTTGCTCCAGGTACACAACTGAGAAGGAGTGGAAAATGATCAACAGCGTTGACGTGAGCACTGACCTGCAAGCTGTCCTCGTTGGAGACTCCGACGGGCGTGTGCACGTGCTGGACCCACGTGCTAAGAACTGCGTCGCGTCCTTGCAGCTGCACAAGAAGGGCAACAAGGTGGCGTGCCTGGGCATCCACCCCTGCGCGCCGAGGCTGGTTGCTTCAGGCAGCAATGACCACACAGTGGGTGACAGCAGTGCAGGGGCTCAAAGTGGCAAGCTGTCTAGGTGACAGTACCTGTGAGACTGACAAGATTTTTGGAGGACTGTCAGACTTAAAATCATTGTCTTGTGGTCACTGTTGGCTCAAGAGCAGTTGGCGTTCCGAAAAAGTTGTACAGATTGGTACACCGCCATGCCAGTGGGCGTTAGCCTGCACCTTGCCAAAACCCTTCATCATGGAGTCCATTTTTTTGTTGCTGAAGGGCGGCACAACTGTATCTTTGTTTCCACGGGCTCCACCAATGTGCTGGAGCATGCCGTGTGTTCTAGGAGTGTGCTGCGTGCTTTACAGCGTACTTTTGGCAAAGAAGCATGCCGAGTGCTCTAGCTGAGTGAACTTGGCAGAGAAGCAAGCTGTGTGCTCAAGCAGAGCGTACTTTTGGCAAAGAAGCATGCTCATCGGCTAGGGTGATTGCCCTGTGAAGGGGCATGCTGGGCGCTCTGCTAGAGCACGTGTACGTGCTCAGAGCAGAAGTGAGCTGATTTTGGCAAAGCTGCAAGTGCTGGCTAATGCCAGCTCGTCAAAGCTTCCCGAGCTGGCTGCAGCTTCCAGCTGGCAGATCTCGGCACTTGCAAGAGCAGGCCCTCATTTATTTTGGGGGCACATACTTACTTGCCCCTGATAGCACACTGTCAGGTCACAATTTCACCAGTTTATTGTGCCACCAAGATACCCGTGTTGTTTGCCAGGGAAGAGCAGTTGCTTCACCTGTTCCTCCAGTTCTGCATGCTTGATATGCACACAGGTTTGAGCCAATCAGCCCTACAATCGCACCCCTTGAGCACCCATGCGCGGGTCCGCCTGTTTGAAGCACGCGGCTTGTACAGCCAGCCCTGCAATCGCGCCCCCCGCGCATGCGTACGCAGGTCCGCCTGTTTGATGTGCGCGGCCTGTGCAGCCAGCTGTCTGGTGGCACTGGCCCAGGCTGCAGCAGTGGCAGCCACGTCACTGCAGTCGCAGATGTCGCCGGGACCGGGGTTCCTGCTGCAGGCGAGCAGCAGCCTAAGCGGCCGCGCGTCAGTAAGACCCATGTGTCTCACCCTGCGGAGTTGGCAGTGCTGGCGCATCCTAGGGTCAGTGCAACTGCTCCAATGCATAGCATTGCATGGGGCAAATGACTTGTGTATCTTGTGCTTCCCTAAATAGGTGACCAGCTTCATCATTTTGCACCTCCTAGAGTGCCCTTGACTTGTTGACTGTCAAAGTGGCGTTGGTCACAGCACTCTGCGCCCATTACGTGCCATGCCATGCATACAGGCAACTGAAATCGCCTGGCTTCTCAGGCACAGGGTTGCGCCCGCAGCAGCAACTCCAATACTTACCGAATTAGAAGGGCTCTGGTCATCCAAGTCGTCGGCAAGGATGTCTTGCCCATGTAGGGACCTTGCACTGGGGCGGTGGGGCTGGCTATGTGGTGTGCCCTGCTGCTGCCTCAATGGCTCTCCATATTCCCTGATTCGTGCGCTTCAGGTGGTGAATGCCGTGGCCTTCTCCCCCATCACCGGCCAGCGCCTGCTCACAACTTGTCAGGTATGGTGCCACCAACACAACGTGATGTCCCAGCCCCATTAAGCCTCCTCTGTCCACCTAGCATGCCCTCTGCCCTTTGCTCGTCTAAAAGCCTATGCTGGCTGTCCTTTGCCACCCTGCCCCTGTCAGTGAATTTCATACTGCCAACAGCTTGGTGCAGAGCACTTGCACCTTTCATCTGCTCGCTTCACGTGGGTGCTATGCTGTGCAGTACGAGCACCGCTGCCGCAGAACTTTATTTTGCACAAAGCAAAAAGCAGCTGCAGTCCATGAGCCAGCGCGCAGCTGCAGCAATGAGGAAAGCATGCAGCATGGGCCTGGCACAGCCCTCAGCGCAAGCACTCATTTGTGTCCATCGATGCAGGACAATCGCCTGCGCGTCTGGGATAGCACACTGTCAGCATGCAGTGGGGACGGCGCAAGCCGGGAGATTGTTCACTCCCATGACTTCAAGTGGGTGGTGCTTTTGCTGTGTGACAGAGCTTGTTCAAGTGGGTGTTGCTTTTGCTGTGACACAGCTTGTTCAAGTGGGTGTTGCTTTTGCTGTGTGACACAGCTTGTTCAAGTGGGTGGTGCTTTTGCTGTGTGACAGCGCGGCTCCTGGGGGGCGGGGACACTGTGCCTGAGTGCACCGTTTGCGAAGCCGCGACCACCGGAGGAGTTCAGCGAACTGCGCTGTCCAGCCAGCATTGCCTTATGCTTCAATGACGTGCTCTCACATAAAATCGTCCCGCCCAGAAACGGGCCAATTACCCGTAAAATTTGGTTAACCAATCCAAGGCTGGCGCGCTCTTAGTGCTGCCATCACAGAGCATGTGCACTCGATTGAAGGCATACCATGCATTCTGAGCCTACCTAGGCCAAGTAGGACATGGGCATGGCATTAAGGACCTCCTCTTGCGCCCTTCCCTGCAGCCGCTACCTGTCGCCCTTTAAGGCAGAGTGGGATCCTAAAGACCTGACAGAGACCCTCTTCGTCATTGGACGGTACATCAGGTGCGAGAAGGGGCAGGCTGTGCACATGCGCATGTGTGAAGGCATGCTGGCATGTAATCGCAGGCTCAAGATTAGCACAGATGCGACCGACGCCCAAGTAAAAGCACACACATGTGCGTGTGCGTCTTTGTGAGCATTGCAACTCCTTGGGGTCAAGTTCGCAGTGATTACAGGGGCTATAGTTAGCAGTGGTGCTCGCAATCTGCGCATTACTCCTGTAAGCTATGCTTCCTGTTTTCATCGTATGTGACTTGAGCAATGCTTGAGACAGGTGCCCTCTACAGCCGCTACGCACGCCCCGTCTGCGCACCAGCTCAGGGACAGGGGCTGCTTGGCCTCTGCTCCCGCCTTCAAACCGAGATCTAAAAATCCGCTGCCACAGCCAGAGCTTTCCACAAAGCGTTCATTGCCCACTGCTCCGGGACGTGCTTTGGGCCGCCATGTCCCCTGCAAGCCACAGTGCAACACCCTCTGGTCCACAAGGCACGGTGCAACGCCCTCTGGTCCACAAGGCACGGAGCGACACCTCCTGGTCCACAGGGCTCAACCTCATTAGACCTGCGCACCATGCCCTCAAAACTGTGGCCCACTCCTGACTCTGCTTTGTGTGGCATTTCTTCTGTGCCCGCACCACCGCAACGCTGTTTGTGTGCTTGGCTGGCTGCAGTGAATTGGCCCACTCCTGACTCTGCTTGCTTTGTGTGGCATTTCTTCTGTGCCTGCACCACCGCAACGCTGTTTCTGTGCTCACTGGCTGGCTGCAGTGAAGACCATGGGGGAGTGGCACTGCATGCAGTGGATATCATCCGAGCCGACAACGGCCAACTGACGGCACAGCTCTTTGACTACAACCTGCCCACCATCAGTCCTGTGAACAAGCCCCATCCCACCCGTGATCTCATAGTTTCCGGCTCATCCAGGTGGGTGATCTAATAGTCTCCGGCTCATCCAGGCGGGTGATCTCATAGTCTCTGGCTCATCCAGGTGAGTGATCTCATGGTCTCCGGCCCATCCCACCCGTGATCTAAAAGTCTCCGGCTCATCCAGGTGGGTGCAACGGATGTGTGCTGAAGCTGTTGGAATTGTGATCCGTTGCTATCCAGCTGCATGGCTCCTCTGCTGAATGACTGGTGCAGGGCAATTTGTAATGTTGCGCAGCTTCCAGACTGTGTGCAGGCCCTGCCTTAATGATCCCTGTGAAATACATGAGCCTTGTGGGATCCAATAGAGGCTAAGCACATGCACAACATGCTTGCGCATGTAGGTCGCTATTCTTATGGTCGTTAGTGGGAGAGGATGATGACAAGGAAGGCCTACAGGTGAATGGCTCCAGGCCGCAGCAGGATGCCTCAGCAGCTGAGTCATCAGCTGCATTCGACAGGCGCAGGCTGCAGCCCCGCATCCCCTTCACCCTCTACGATGCAGACCCAGACAGTGAGAAGAAGAAGCCCAAAGGGGGAAAAGGAAAAGGCAAGGGCTCGGACAGTGACTGACGCAATGCATGCAAAGCCTATTAGTTGTGCTGTATGCTCAACAGGCAATGCCTTCTTAGTCCTGCTTTGTACTTATTGAGAAAGCCCTGTCCTTCCTGTGCATAAATTCAACACAGCTAACTGACTTCATATCATGTCGCAAACTCAAGCGTAGAAAACCAAGAACCCTGTGTTTAAGTGTGTATGCTGCGCACCTTGATTTCGCAAACATAAATGTGTGCATGCAGAAGTATGTTCTCCAGCGTCTACCACAAAAGCATTTTTATTGAATTTGTTGGCTTGGTTATGCTGCTCCAGGCGCATTTACACACTTTGATCCTTTCTGTCATGTTTGCATCATTCAATGGCTGTTTATTGGCCTGATGATGAAAATTGATCCGAACAGCATGATCATTATGATTTCCCAATAGAGCTCAAGTTATATTGCAAGGACGACAAAGCTTCAGAGCTAAGACTTTTCCTAGAAGCTATCCAGAAGTTGACAAGTAAGAGTCCCATTCAGAATGCAACTCCTAGGTAATACCAGCGCTTGCAACGGAGAGCAATCCCAGCAATAAATAAAAAGGAGCATTATTGCTGGACCATTGTACCCAAGAGTGTACACATGTGTTGGAGCTACTTTGTCAGAAAAGGCCTTATGGATGGTGAGATGTTGCTCTCAGGAGAAGCCTAGCCAAACAGGTCAGGGCACCGATAAGTCTTCGCTCTGCACAGTGTGAAAATGGCCGGTACGAATGCATTTTCTCTTCTACTGTCTTGCTCTCAACAATAATTTCACTTACTTTATAATTAAAAACCGATAAGATACTCAAAATACTCTTTGAGACTTGTGATTAATTGTGGTTTCCTCTCGACTGCGGGCAACAATCAACCAACTTTGAACTTAATGTTGTTCAGATATAGAAAAACTTGTTCTCATTCATCCTGCTGGTTGCCTGCTCTGTCATACTTTTGCCTGCTCTGTCATACTTCGACTTTGGCTTGATAATGATGGTGATTTACTCTGACGTCATGAGCAGCACTTAGAAAGATTAAGAGGAGGGGTAGATCGGGTAGGAGCTGCCTTTGGAGAGATGTCTGGCAATCAGAACCGCTATGTGGTGGTCCCCACAGTCACAGGTGATGCCCAGCTTGTTATCTGGTTGAAGTGACAGGGTGGTAACGTGCCCATTTACGAGTAAATGCTCCGTGCGCGCGCGGGGGCGCGTGTGCGTGCGTGTACGCGTGTGTGTGCGTGTACGCGCGTGTGTGTGTGTGTGTACGTGTGTGTGTATGTGTGTGCATGCGTGAGTGCGTGCTTGTGTGTGTGCATGTGCAAATGTGTGCGTGCTTTAGCCTTCGTGCGTGCTTGTGTGGGTGTGTGTAGTGTGCATGGGTGTGTACACGTGTGTGCACGTGGATGTGTGCGCCTGCACAAAAGTGTGTATGCCTGCGCGTGCGCTTCAATGTGCACGAGTCGCGCAAGTGGTTGAGCAGAGCAGTGTGTGAGTGTGTGCGCACGCAGGGGGGGTGGGGGGAATGTGTATGCGTGAGCGCATGAGTGTGCGTGATTGCGTGCGAGCTAGTGTAGTTGTGCGTACCATACTCATGCAATGTTGCCACCCTTTGCATAATACCTATGGTGAAGGTGTGCCTGCGTACGTTTGGGGTTGCAAGGGTGAGTAGATCACATGACAGAGTGCTTCGGCAGCGCTGCTCCTATTTGTGTGTGTGTGTGCGCACTTGCAGTACTGGGTGTGATGAAAATCCGCCTGGTGGGGGCCACTAAAGGGCATGCTCTGCTGAAGAAGAAGGCAGACGCACTGACGATGAAGTTCAGGTGCGCAGATTCATGGGCTTTAAAGCGCGTTCATGCACCTCCTGACGTGGTCATCATGTTTACTCTGTAGTAGCTGGGGTTCTCATCAGGCTTCAGTAGTTGCCATTTGTGGGTGCCATGTATGCTAATGAAAAGCAACCCTGTGCATGCACATCATTCTTGGCTATCTGCAATGTTTGTTCGCGATTGCTGGTTCCTTGCAGGGGAATCTGCAAAGAGATCATGGAAAAGAAAGGGAACATGGTAAGCAATTGGATTGCCTTGCATTGCATTACACCTTTCTCTACATGACGTGTGCAAATGCGCTTAGTGTCACACTGGGACCAACTTCAAGCTTTAATTCTGGAGAACCTCCCATCAGCCCCGCTGTTCAGTAACCGGAGAATGCTGCAATCCTCTTAGTCAATGTGTCACACAAATCTCATTGCTGTCCTATCAACACGGGGGATTTGTCGATTTTTCATAGCAAGAATCCATGCTGAAGGATTACCTGTTTGCACGCACACTCAGCGCCTGTGCTGCTTCACTAGATTGGAACAGTGTGCTCTCCTCTGCACTACTATCGTCGCTGCAGGGGTCCATGCTGAAGGATTCCTTCTTTGCATACACTCATGCTGTGTATGCAGCAGGGGACGGCATCAAGCACACAATCCAGGTGAGCGCCCGGAGGGCCATGCGATAGGGGCACACGTACAAGGCAAATTATTTGTTGAGGAAGCAGCAAGCATCTGCATGGTGATGTGTGCGTGGGTGCCTGGGAAAGCAAGCGCCCGTGGGGGCTGCCTGCCACGAAAAATGTGAAAGGAATGTGGAAGGAACGTGGAAGGAATGTGGAAGGAAAAATGTGAAATGTGGAAGGAATGTGGAATGTGGAAGGAATGTGGAAGGATTGTGGAAGGAAAAATGTGGAAGGAATGCGAGGGTCTCCTTTTGGGATCCTAAAAAGGTTGAGATGAAGGGCTTCAGGGTTTAAGGAGAGACAAGGGGCTTCTGTGCAGGCCACCATCATCCATTCTGTGATCCATACCCAGAGCAGCATCCGCTGTCGCCATAGTGTGCCACGGTGGTCAAACGTCGTTGCATTCAAATTAAGCTCCAAGCAAATGCCTCTGTTGCCTTGAATGCGTGCCTGTGAGCACATGCGTTTGACTTACAGGCAGCATGCGCTGCTCAACTACTCGGAGCCCTTGGTTTAGCAGAGCTCATTGCAGGTACATGTACGCACGTCGCTCGTATTGTGTCCAGGGCAATACCGAGACTGCAACTGTGTATGCATGCACTGCATGTACAGGACAATGTTGAGACAGCCAATGTGCGTGTCTTGGGCGGCCTGGACAACGTTGCTGGCGTGAAGATCCCACAATTTGAGACACAAGTGATCCCTGGGGACAGCAAGATGGACTTGGCAGGTAGGGGCAAGCAGGAGCCGTCTTGCAAGTGGGCTTAGGCGGTCAGCTTAGAAAATGAATATCAGAGCGGGAGCCATGCTGTGTGCTTGCTTGGCTTGGAAAGTGGAACTCGGAGCAGGAGCTGTGTTGTGTGCGGCCAGGTTTTGAAAACGGGGATTGATTCTTGAGCCTCTTCTGAGTCACGAGGAATGCCCAGCAGATCGTTGTGTTCCGTGAGGTCAGGCTTCCTTGAACGCGAACGCAGGGCTGGGGCGTGGGGGGCAGCAACTTCAGAGCTGCCGGAAGGCGTACCAGAAGGCAGTGGATGTGCTGGCCACGCTGGCTAATCTGCAAACGGCATTCTACACCCTGGATGAGGCTCTCAAGGTAATGACACAGCCAGAAGGAGAGCTGCAAAGCACAGGAGGATGTGCATGATGACGGCGCTTGTTCTTTGTCATGCATGACATTGTTGTTGTCTGCGTGGGCTGACCTAGGGCTTTTGTGTTTGCTCATGTTTGCTTGAGACTTGCAAGAGAGCAGCAGTGCAAAGAGCCTTGGCATGTATTTAACAGGCATCTATTCTACAAGCATCCTTGGGAAGCTGTAGGTCGCTTCATTGAATACTCCCTGCGCCTGTTTTTCTGCTGATCCCATTGATGGCTGTTGTCTACCAGGGACGAGCCATCTTTGTATGTTGCTTTATTGCAAACCTTCCAGCTTGCCGTCCTACAAGGCATGCCCGGTGTGCTTGAGCACTGCACGTTCAAGTTTCTGTCACAATTTATGGCACGGACTCATGCACTGACACACGCGCATGTTCACGCAGGTAACCAACAGACGCGTCAATGCACTGGAAAACGTGGTGAAGCCAAAGCTAGAAAACACTATCTCGTATATCAAGGTACGTCGGCCCCTCGCCAGCAGCCTTGACGCCTGCGATTTGCTTTGTGCTGTACCCTTCGAGACGTGTGTCTCTAGTTGTCACGCATGTCTCTAGTTGTCATGCATGACGCTATTTCGTAGCCTGCACCTTATGCAACAGTGGATGCATGTTGTTGCCCTAGAGTTCGGGGGGGGGGGGGGGGCCTTTCC
>LKMJ01001484.1_pt1 | contig 20732 bp, 21 predicted proteins | sample 643391 | NCBI WGS metagenome assembly LKMJ01 (sample SAMN04112250, study PRJNA286221) | soda lake metagenome | biome: soda lake; feature: Kulunda Steppe; material: water; isolation source: sample PL-Br10 brine of Picturesque Lake | place: Russia: Kulunda steppe | collected 2010-07
ACTGCGCGTGGGTATAATATTGATTCGTTGACGGTTGCACCGACTGACGATGCGTCATTATCACGCATGACCCTGGTGACACAGGGCGATGAGCGTATCGTTGAGCAGATTCTCAAACAGCTCAACAAATTGCTCGATGTAGTGAAAGTGGTAGATATCACTGAAGCGACACATATCGAGCGTGAGCTCATGTTGGTTAAGGTAGAAGCAGTTTCAGCTGAGTCCCGCGAGGAGTTTAAGCGTCTTGCGGATATTTTCGATGCACGGGTTGTGGATGTCACCGCCACCACCTACACCATTGAGGTGATTGGACGAGGGAGCAAGCTTGATGCATTTCTTGCATTGCTTGAGTCCAGCACGCCGATGGAAGTGGTGCGGTCAGGTGTCATTGGTATCGCTCGTGGCGATGGGTTAATTGAGGGGAGTCATGAAGGTTTATTACGATAAAGACGCAGATTTATCCATTATTCAAGGCATGAAAGTGGCCATTCTGGGCTACGGGTCGCAAGGCCACGCGCATGCGAATAACTTGAATGAATCGGGTGTCTCGGTTGTGGTTGGGCTGCGGTCCGGCTCATCCAGTGCGGAAAAAGCAAAGGCCGCCGGCCTTGAAGTGGCCGAGATGGCGCAAGCCGTCGCAATGGCGGATTTAGTGATGTTGACACTGCCTGATGAAAATCAGGCTGCGGTATACCGCGAGTTTGTTGAGCCGAATCTGCGTGAGGGCGGCGCAATTGCGTTTGCGCACGGGTTCAACATTCACTACCAGCAAATTGAGCCACGCCCGGATATGGATGTGATCATGATTGCGCCAAAAGGGCCCGGCCATTTAGTTCGTTCCACCTATGTGGAAGGCGGTGGAGTGCCGAGTCTTATTGCGATTCATCAGGATGCCAGTGGCCGTGCGCGTGATGTTGCGCTGGCGTATGCAGCGGCAAATGGCGGCGCACGCTCAGGTGTGATTGAAACCAGCTTTCGTGAAGAGACTGAAACAGATCTGTTTGGTGAGCAAACCGTGCTTTGCGGCGGCATCACTGCATTAATCGAAGCAGGGTTCGAGACCTTGGTTGAGGCAGGCTATGCCCCGGAGATGGCGTATTTTGAAGTGTTGCATGAAACCAAGCTCATCGTTGATCTGCTGTATGAGGGCGGCATCGCGAATATGCGCTATTCTATTAGTAATACCGCCGAGTATGGTGACTTCACCCGCGGCCCGCGCGTGATTAATGATGAGTCTCGTCAGGCGATGCGTGAAATCCTCAAAGAAATTCAAAATGGTGAATTTGCTAAGGAGTTTGTGCTGGAAAACCAGGCCAATGCGCCGCGTCTCAAAGCAATGCGTCGGCAGGCTCAGGCACATCAGATCGAAGAGGTGGGAGCCCGGCTGCGCGGCATGATGCCGTGGATTAAGGCCAATCAGCTCGTTGATCGGGATCGCAACTAATTCAGATGCGTGATGTGTTGTTTCACTGATGAGTGAGCAAACCCCAAAGCCCCGCCCTCGGCGGCGGGGCATTTATTTCCTCCCTAATTTCATTACAACGCTGGCCCTATTTTTTGGGTTCTATGCGGTGGTTTCTGCACAAAATGCCCAGTTTGGCGCAGCCGCAATTGCCATCTTTGTTGCCATGGTGATGGATGGTCTGGATGGTCGGGTGGCCCGCTTAACCAACACCCAGAGTGACTTTGGCGTTCAGTACGATAGTCTCGCGGATATGGTGTCGTTTGGCCTCGCGCCGGCGCTGGTTGTGTATCTTTGGGCACTTGAAGACCTTTCCGCCCTTGGCGATTTTTGGGGCAAATTCGGCTGGTTAGCGGCTTTTATTTATGCTGCCTGCGCGGGGCTTCGGCTCGCACGATTTAATGCCCAAGCGGGAATGGCTGATAAGCGCTATTTTCAGGGCCTGCCGAGCCCGGCTGCTGCTGCGGTTCTGGCTGGTATGGTCTGGGCAGGTGATCAGCTCGACTTTGGTGGCTGGCCTGCCGGGTTGCCGGCCCTAGGCCTCACGCTGCTTGCGGCGATCTTGATGGTTAGCAATATTCGCTACGAGAGCTTTAAAGAAGTTGATTTTCGCTATCGAGTGCCGTTTGTTTTTATGGTGCTTGGCGTTTTGGCCGTTGCGCTATTGTCGTTGCACCCGCCAACTGTTTTATTTTTATTGGCATTTGGTTATTTGCTGTCTGGGCCAATTTTCACGGTTATTCGACGACGCCATCGACGCAAACGCCGGCAGGCAGGGTAGAATAACAACAAACGCGCATTCCCCTGGAAGGAGTAGGCATGAGTAATGCAGATCGTTTGATTATTTTTGACACCACGCTTCGCGATGGTGAGCAAAGCCCGGGTGCGTCAATGACGCGGGAAGAAAAGGTGCGTATTGCCCGCGCCCTCGAGCGACTGCATGTAGACATTATCGAGGCGGGTTTTCCAGCAGCAAGCCGGGGTGATTTTGAATCGGTGCGGGCTGTTGCTGAAACCATTCAGGACTCCCGAATCTGTGGGCTTGCGCGTGCAAACGAGGCAGATATTGATCGGGCGGGAGAAGCGATTGCTCCCGCTGCTGCCGGCCGAATCCATACGTTCATCGCCACCTCGCCAGTCCATATGGAGAAAAAGCTACAACTCACGCCAGATCAAGTGCTCGAGCGCGCTGTAATGGCAGTGAAGCGGGCGCGAAATCTCTGTGAGGATGTCGAGTTTTCGCCAGAAGATGCAGGCCGATCTGAGCCTGATTTTCTCTGTCGCATTATCGAGGCAGCCATTGCGGCCGGTGCAACAACCATCAATATCCCGGATACCGTGGGATATAACTTGCCCGCGCAGTTTGCCGGTCTTATAAAACAGCTGCGTGAGCGGGTTCCGAACTCGGATCAGGCAGTTTGGTCAGCGCATTGCCATAACGACCTTGGTCTCGCGGTGGCGAATTCGCTGGCCGCCTTCAATGAGGGTGTGCGGCAAATTGAGTGCACCATCAACGGGCTGGGTGAGCGCGCCGGCAATGCCGCGCTTGAGGAGATTGTGATGGCCGTACGCACGCGGCAGGATGCATTTCCTTGTGACAGCCGTATTGAAGCCACAGAATTGTTGCCCACGTCCCGTTTGGTGGCAAATATTACGGGCTTTCAGGTGCAGCCGAATAAAGCGATTGTGGGTGTTAATGCATTCGCGCATGAGTCTGGTATTCATCAGGATGGCGTGCTTAAACACCGTGAGACTTACGAGATCATGCGGGCTGAAGATGTCGGTTGGGGCACCAATCGCATGGTGTTGGGCAAGCATTCGGGGCGCAATGCCTTTAAGTCAAGATGTGAAGAGTTGGGTATTCGGTTCGATAGCGCCGTGCAGCTCAATGAGGCGTTCCAACGCTTTAAAGAGTTGGCCGATAAAAAGCATGAGATCTTTGATGAGGATCTACAAGCTCTGGCAACTGAAGCGGCGGTGGCGCTCGAAGAAGATCAGTCTGTAACGCTGGTTGCGTTTCGCTGCTGCTCAGAAACGGGCGAGACGCCGGTGGCGGATCTGACGCTGTCTATCGATGGGCAGGAGAAGCACAACTCTGCTGCAGGTGACGGGCCGGTGGATGCCGCTTTTAAAGCCATTGACGGGATTCTTGGCGTGCGCGCAGAGCTCATATTGTATTCGGTGAATAACATTACCACCGGCACTGATGCACAAGGCGAGGTGACCGTCCGGCTGGAGCGGGGCGGGCGTGTGGTGAATGGGCAAGGATCGGACACAGATATCGTGATTGCCTCAGCGAAGGCCTATCTCAATGCCTTGAATCGATTGCGGCATGCGGCAGACCGAACACATCCGCAAGCCGAGGGCATTTAGCCCTAGGTGGGGCATGCAAGCGTTGAACTCGACACAGCAGGCGGCTTTGGATGGGATGGGCATTGTGCGCTGGCAGCGGCGTGCTCCACCCAAACCGCCGAGTCTGCAATTGATCTGCGATGGCGCGCCCAAACCCGATGAAAAAGCGCTGCTCGACGCGATGCTCTATGCCATCGGTTGGTCGCTTGGTGCCGATGCGGGGTTAATAACCACACCCCAAAGCGCAGTGAGTCAGGCTCGGCCATCAGCAGTATGGTTGGTTCTTGGTGCGGATACGGCCGCTGCGCTATTAGGCACGCAGGCGGCCTTTGATGATTTGCGTGGGCAATGGCATACACTAGGTGACAAACCAACTGGTGAAGGACCTGCCATTCTAGTGACTCAAGCCCCTGCGGTTTTGCTGCGTGAGCCCCTGCAAAAAGCACAGGTTTGGGCGGAGCTGCGGTCCCTAAAACGCAAATTGCGTGAGTGCATATGAGCGCTGAGCCTGTCGATTTTTTGCCGATGATTCGCCCGATGCGGCCGGCTGATCTAGATTGGGTGGCAGCCGTGGAGGCGGGCGCTTATGAGTTTCCTTGGAATCGCAATATCTTTCGCGACTGTCTTCGAATGGGCTACGAATGCTGGGTGCAACTAGCCAGTGAGGTTATTGTGGGGCATTTTGTGCTCTCCATGGGGCCTGGTGAGGCGCATGTACTGAATTTAGCGGTGCATCCAGACTGGCAAAATAACGGGCTAGGTCGTGCCCTATTGCGCTGTGCGCTGAACCGGGCGAATTGCCTGGGTGCTGAGTCAATCTATTTGGAGGTTCGCCCAAGTAATCTCCCCGCGGTTCATCTCTACCGCACTGAGGGTTTTTTGAAGGTGGGCCGGCGCCCTGGCTACTATCCCTGTGAAGATGACCAGCGCGAAGATGCACTGCTCATGCGGTTTGATTTGCGCGAAACAACCTCCCCGGGACGAAGATAAAGGAGACGACGGAGTGGCCGAGAAGAAGTTATCAGTTTGGCAGGTTATGAAAAGCACCTTGGCCGCTGCATTTGGTGTTCAGACCGAAGCGGCAAGGCAGCGTGACTTCTCCCAGGGTAGTGCGGGTGCCTTTATTATTGCGGGCCTTGTGTTTACGGCTGCGTTTGTTGTGATTTTGGTAGTGATTGTTCAATGGGTCTTAAGGGGCGTGCAATGAAGATCGGTTTTCGTTGGGGAATAGGTGCTGCGGTTGTTGTTATTGCTGCGGCTTTAACCGGTTTGCCGATTATGACAGGCAGTATGGCTGAGTCTGCTTATCGCAGTGGCGTGGAAGAAATTAGGCAAGCAGAAATCGTGGAATATGAGCGTGGGTTCTACTCCTCATCAGTGCTGACGCGATATCGATTTGAAAATGGGGGCATGGCATTTGATGTGGTGCAGAACGTAAGCCATGGCATGACCGGTGCCCGTTTTGATGGAAATGTCATTCCACTTGGCGAAATGCGCGAGGTGATGGCTCAACTCGGGGGTGATGAGAATACCATTCGGTTTAACGGCCGCTATGGTTTTAACGATATTCAATTCACCCTGACGACGGAGCCATTGGTGGGCACGCTGGACCTTGATCAGGATGCGCAGCTCGAACTGGGCCGGTTGCGGGTGGCTGGGAATTCCACCAACGACGGTGAGACCGTCTTTGCCGAAATCCATTGGGACGGTGCAGCGCTGCGTTCGTTAAGCGGGCCCGATGTTGTTGAGGTGGGTGATTTTAGCGGGCAGATGGCCGTATCACTCGTGGCTGGCACAACCGCCATGGGCGTCTGGGAGGGTGAGTTCGGCGCGGGCGTTAATCACTTCTTGATGGATGTGGAGGGGACTGATCCGCTTGAGGTCGGCTCGGTTCGCTTAGCTGGTCGTACCGAGGTGGAGCCGGGTGATCAGCTTGCTAATGAGTTGAAGTTTGACTTTGAAGCGCTACAGACGGCGGATTTGCGGCCGTTAAATGGTAGGGCAACGCTTCAAACCCGCGGTTTGCTGATCGAGCCGCTGCTCGAGCTGGCAAGACAGGCGGAGCAATTTGGCGATAATGCGCCCTACGAGCGTTTGCTGGCCGATGCGATCGAGCAGGGTGTGACCGTGCGGTTGAGTGAGACAGAAATCAGCGCAGGCCCGGAGCGGCGTTTGATGGCTGATGCAGAGCTGGAGATCCAGCCGGAGATGGCGGGTTTGTTGCGCGCCGGGCTAGTGGCATTCGGCGGGATCGAAGCGATGGCCCTTGAGCTGAATGTTGCACTGGATCAGCAGTTAGCTGACGAGCTTCCCCGTGATTTAGGGGTATGGCTTGCTCAGTTGAGAGCGTTTGGTCTGCTGCGTCCGCAGGATGGGCAGTTGAAGTTGAAACTCGAACTGAATGACGGGCAGATCTTAGTGAATGGGCAGCCCTGGGGGTAATCAATGAGCCTGCCCGCCTCAAGTCTTCCGTTTTGGATTCACTTTCTGGGCGGTGCAGGCTTTCTGGCGGTGCTAATTTGGGCCGGCCGGATGGCAGCATGGCGAGCGCTGCGAGCTAATGGCCTGGTGCATGTTTGGCTTGCCGCCATCGTAATCGTCGCTTTTTTATGGAACATGCAGGTTGGGATTCGTGAGGGTCTGGTTTTACATCTGTTAGGTACGGCCTCTTTGGTGCTAATTTTTGGGCCGGCCCTGGCAATCTTGGCTTCCTTTGGCGCATTGCTGATTAACGTGATTGCCGGGAATAGTGCGCCGGCGCTTATTGGGGTTCATGGTCTGTTACTGGTTGCTTTGCCGGTGTGGGTAGCGCATCAGTCGCATTGGCAATTGCGCCGATGGCTACCGTTAAATCCCTTTGTGTATTTCCTAGGCAGTGGTTTTTTGGGCGGCATGCTCGCGCTGGCCGCGCCAATTTTGGTCTCGGCAGGCGTGTTATTGATTTTTGGGATACAGCCTGGCTGGATTATTTGGAAAGATTACCTTGCGCTGCTACCGCTGATATTGTTTCCCGAAGGTTTTATTAATGGGGCTGTTATGACTGCCCTGGCAGTATGGCAGCCCCATTGGGTGAGAAGCTTTAGCGATGAGGATTACCTAAGCTAAGCCATTTTGCGTTGCTGTTCAGCAACACGCGTGAGCGCATCTTCAAGATCTGCCAATTTCTCTCTTTCACGCGCCACAATCTCAGCCGGCGCTTTGCTCACAAAACCGGCGTTATCGAGTTTGCCTTGAATGCGTTTGAGCTCTGCGGCTAGCTTCTCTTGTTCTCGGTTAAGTCGGGCAAGCTCCGCCGCTTTATCGATCAGCCCGGCAATGGGCACCCTGAGTTCAAGTTCACCCACAAGCGCTAGCGCTGACTCCGGCGTCTCACCTTCTGCTTCGAGCAGCCCAACCGATTCGATGCGACCCAGAAAATCCAGGGCTGCTCGATGCTGCTCTAAGCGTTGCAGGTCCGCAGTAGAAGCATTTTTTAGCAGCACCGGCAAGGCCCGACCGGGGGAGATATCCATTTCACCGCGAATGCGACGCAGTCCTAATAAAAATCGCTGGACCCATTGGATTTCCGCCTCTGCTTCGGCATCTTCCAGTTCGGCGTTCGCAACCGGGTAAGGTTGTTGCATGATGGTTGGCTGACTGATACCCGCCAGTGGCGCAATTCGTTGCCAGATTTCTTCGGTAATAAAGGGCATGAAGGGATGCGCTAAGCGCAAAATGGCCTCGAGCACTCGTATCAGCGTGCGGCGGGTGCCGCGCTGGCGTAGCGGGTCGATGTCCTGCTGGAGCACCGGTTTGCACAACTCAAGGTACCAGTCGCAGTACTCATCCCAGATAAACTCATAGATGGCTTGTGCGGCCAAGTCCATCCGATAGGTCTCAATCGCCTCGTTGACGACCCGCTCGGTTTTCTGCAGCCGAGAAATAATCCAACGATCCGCACTACCCAGTGTGACAGGCTCATTGTTGGCGCCACAGTCCTGATCTTCAGTATTCATTAATACATAGCGGGCGGCGTTCCAGAGCTTATTGCAAAAGTTGCGGTAGCCATCCACCCGACCCATATCAAAAACCACATCACGGCCGGTGGTCGCTAGGCTGGCGAAGGTAAAACGCAGCGCATCGGTGCCATGTGGGGTGATGCCATTGGCAAAAGCTTTGCGCGTCTGCTTTTCAATGGCGGGTGCACGTTGGGGCTGGATCAGACCTTGTGTGCGCTTTGCCACAAGGGATTCCAGATCAATCCCGTCAATGATGTCGATCGGATCAAGGACATTGCCTTTTGACTTGGACATCTTGGCGCCTTCGGAATCACGCACCAAACCGTGAATATAAACCTCGTGAAATGGCACATCGCCGCCAAATTTGAGCCCCATCATGATCATGCGGGCAACCCAGAAGAAGATAATATCGAAACCGGTGACCAACACGTTGGTGGGGTAGAAGGTGGCAAGTTCTGCTTTCTCCTCCGGCCAACCCAGCGTGGAGAACGGCCAAAGTGCGGATGAAAACCAAGTGTCCAGTACATCTGGATCCTGCTGCAGGGTCAGCGAAGCAGGCAGGCTGTATTTCTCACGGACTTCCGCCTCACTGCGGCCAACATAGACCTCGCCCTGATTATCGTACCAAGCCGGAATACGATGCCCCCACCAGAGCTGACGACTAATACACCAGTCTTGAATGTCTTCGAGCCAGTTGTAATAGGTTTTGGTCCAGTTCTCTGGGGTAAACTGAATCCGACCATCGCGCACGGCCCGAATCGCCGGATCGGTGATTTCCGTCCAGCCGCCAGGGCGGCCATCTGCTTGGGTTTTCCGGGTTAAATCAACAAACCACTGATAGGTTAAATAGGGCTCAACAATGGCGCCGGTGCGCTCGCAGCGCGGCACCATGAGTTTGTGCGGATCAATGCCATCCAGCAGGCCCGCGGCCTCCAAATCAGCAACAATCCGCTTGCGCGCTTCAAACCGGTCCAGACCCTGGTAGGCTGCAGGAGCATTGGCGTTAATCTTTGCCTCGTTGGTAAAAATATTAATCGGCGTGCAGCCATGCCGCAGCCCCACCTCGTAGTCATTGAAATCATGCGCTGGGGTGATTTTTACGCAACCAGTGCCAAAGTCAGGATCCACATACTCATCCGCCACGATGGGGATCTCACGCCCCACCAGCGGCAGTTTGACCTGTCGCCCAATCAAATGTGCGTAGCGGGGGTCGTTGGGGTTCACTGCCACGGCGGTGTCGCCAAGCATCGTCTCTGGTCGGGTGGTGGCTACCACAACAGACTCTTCGCCATCGGCGAGCGGGTAGCGCAATCGCCAAATGGATCCCTGCTCTTCAGTTGACTCCACCTCGAGATCGGAGACGGCCGTTTCTAGGACCGGGTCCCAATTCACCAAACGCTGGCCACGATAGATTAGACCTTCATCATGCAGCCGAACAAACACCTCGCGCACTGCGTCAGAAAGCCCCTCATCCATAGTGAAGCGTTCTCGTGACCAGTCCGCTGACGCGCCAAGCCGACGCATCTGGTTTTGAATGGTGCCGCCGGACTCTGCCTTCCACTGCCAGACTTTTTCAACAAATGCCTCGCGACCGAGTTCAACGCGATCCTGCCCGGCGGCATTGAGCTGCCGCTCAACCACCAATTGAGTCGCAATGCCGGCATGATCTGTGCCTGGCTGCCAGAGGGTGTTGCGTTGATGCATTCTATTAAAGCGAATCAGGATATCCATCAGCGTATCCTGAAAGGCGTGCCCCATATGTAATGTACCCGTCACATTGGGGGGTGGGATCATGATGCAGTAAGGCGCGCCCTCGCCACTTGGCTCAAAATAGCCTTTTTGTTCCCAACGCTCATACCAGTAGGGCTCAATGCGGCTGGGGTCGTAGGTCTTCTGCATGGTTTATGACAGCTCCTGATCTGCAATTTGGTGAGTGAATGGTTTTGTGCCGGCCTGCTGGTATTGCCGGTATCGCTGCCGCCCTGCATCCCGATTGACTGGGTCGGCAGTGAGAATTTCTGCAACACGCCCGCGTTGCCCCCAGTCCGGAGGTAAGTCTTCCGCCAGATTGATCACTAAATCTCCGGGTTGAGCGCTGGTTGCAATTACGATCGGTGTTTCTCCATCATCGGGTTGCCGCCCATGGGGAATAAAGCTGCCGGGCTTGTGTGTCCACAGCAATTGGTCAATTTGCTCGGCTTGAGCTTCTGAGTCGGTTCTGATGAACACAGTATGCCCGTCTCGCCATGCTTTTGTGGCAAGCCGGCAGCAAAACCGATCACGCGCTTCACCGAGTGTGTCAGCTAGAATGTAAAAATCAATGCGCGGCACTTTCGGCTCCGCAACTGTTAAAGTAACCCATATGTCAAAGATTACCGCAGGCATGGGGCTGATGTCGTGGGGCTGAGCCGATTAACGCGTTATTTACTGCGCGAAGTAATGACGGCGTGGGCGGCTGTAACCGTTGTTTTAGTGGTTGTGTTGCTTACTAACCGGCTTGTTCAGTTTATGGCTGATGCCGCGCGTGGTGATATTCCGCCGGATGTTATTTTCACAATGCTCGGGCTAAAGGCCGCGGCTAATTTATCCGTAGTACTGCCAGGCAGTTTCTTTTTGGGGGTGGTCCTCGCGCTCGGCCGGTTGTATCGGGATTCCGAAATGAGCGCGATGGCAGGTTGTGGAGTTAGCCCCTTCCAAGTTTATCGCGGGATTTTTGCGCTGGCTATTCCATTGGCAATCGGTGTGGGTGCTCTCTCCTTAACGGTGGGCCCCGCTGCTGAGCGGCAGTACGACATCGAAAGAGCGGAGGCCCGCGAGGTTGCACGTTTCATGGGTATTCGGCCAGGGCAGTTCACGCGCATGGGTTCGAATGCCACGGTCTATGTGGGTGGCTTGGATGAGCAGGGCATCATGCGCGGTGTTTTTGCTGAACGGGCAACGCCGGAGGGTCGTGAAATCCTTGTGGCTGAGCAGGGTCGTCGAGTGATTGATGGACTTGGCAGTAGTGAGTTTTTAGTGGTTCGTGAGGGTTTTCGATATCAGGGCGAGCCAGGTCAAGGCGCTTGGGAGGTGATGCGCTATGCAGAGCATGGCGTAAGGCTCTCCGAGCCCAGTCCGGTTAGCCCGGGCCTTGCGCGAGATAGCTTGCCATTGCGGTTGTTGTTGGCTGATCAAAGCCTAGTCCATCGTGCGGAATTACAGTGGCGGTTGTCACTCCCCATCATGGTCATTGTGCTGGCGCTTGCCACGCTGCCGTTGGCAAAAACCGATCCGCGCAGCGGTCGCTATGGTCGCGTTGTGGTGGCCGTGATTTTGTTCATGATTTACTTCAATTTGCTCTACGCTGCTCAGGATTGGATGATTGCCGGAACAATGCCGGAATGGATCGGGCTTTATTGGGTCCATGTGCTGGCCGTTGGGTTAGCGTTTTTCTTTCTGCAAACGCGCTTTCAAGCGCTACGACAGCGAGCGGCGCGCTAATGCTGATATCGCGATTGGATCGCTACCTTATGGCAACGGTGCTTAGCGGCGCGCTTGCAGGCTTGTTTATCATTCTGTGCCTGAATTTTGTTTTTGAGTTTATTGAAGAAGCCGGTGATATCGGGCAGGGCGACTATGGGCTTGGCACCGCGTTGCTTTATGTCGGCCTGCGCATGGTGCATCGTGCGTATGAGGCGTTTCCTATGGCAACGCTCATTGGTGCCTTGGTGAGCCTAGGGGCATTGGCTGCGCGCAGTGAGCTTGTGGTGATGCGTGCGGTGGGTATGTCGATTGGGCAAATCGCCCGTGCGGTTGTCTATGCCGGGTTGCTGCTTGCTTTGTTGGCAGCAGCCATTGGTGAATGGCTCGCACCGTCAGCGGAGCGGATGGCGGAAGCGGTGCAGGCAGAAGCGTTTGGGCAGTCTGTGCACGCCGGTGCCGGGGGGTTTTGGGTGCGCGATGGGGATTATTTCTTGCGCGGGCAGCGCGCCTTACGGCCTGATCTGATTGAGGGCGTTGTGGCGTATCAACAGCAGGGTAATCGAATTGTGCGTGTCCTATCAGCGCCCCAGGCAGAGTTTATGGACGGGCGATGGGTTCTCGCTCCAGCAACGGTGACCGCCTTTGAGGCCGATCGTGTAGTAATCACTGAGTCACCACGCGAGGTAATTGGTGGGCGGTTAGCGCCAGAGATGCTGGAAGTGATCGTGGTTGATGCATCAACCCTCGCAGTTAGCGAGCTGCTGCAATATTTGAATTATCTCGAAGCCAATGAGCTGGATACCGAGGAGTATCGTCTGGCTTTATGGGTCAAGATGGCGACGCCGTTAGCCACCGTGGTTATGCTGCTGCTGACGGTACCGTTGGTGTTTGGCTCACAAAGAACGGCCAGCGTCGGTCAAAAAATCTTCCTCGGCGTGTTAATTGGGTTGGCGTTTTTCTTGTTGAATCGGTTTTTAAACAATGCCGGGGTGATCTACGGCTTGCCTGCGCCAGTCAGTGCCCTATCGCCAACGGTACTGTTTTTTATCATTGCTCTGTTCGCCATACGCCGCGTGCGTTAGCCGCGTTTCTCATCAAGATATAGATAGGTTTTCGACAGCCGGTCGTGCCAGGTCAGCCCATCCTTATCAATCATCGCCCATAAAAATCCGCCGCCGAGGGGCAACCAAGAAAGAATGGCCGTCATAAACCGGTGTGTTGCCGCGATGACGCCAATGCGCTGGCCGTTGACATCAATCACACGCAAGCGCCATGCCTGCATACCCAGTGTACGGCCGGCTAGGCACCAAAATCCGGCAAAAAAAACATAGGCCACCATAAGCAAGTAAAGCCGATAGAGCGCATCGCCAGCCGCTGCCGCTTGACCGCCGGTGAAGGCGAGCCAAAGCGCGCTGGCTGCCATCCATAAAGCTAGCAGCAGCATGCCGTCATATAAAATCGCCAACAATCGGCGTAATAGGCTGGGTCGGTTCTCTGCCGGGATCGGTGATGACATTTGAAGGTGGTTCCTGCGCTGGTTTGTCGTATCCTTGTCTCATAATCATTACAACAGGAATTATGCCCTATGAAACGCGTGTTAACAGCCATGGCTTTTTTGCTGGCCAGTTTTTTATTGATGGGAACGGCGCAGGCCCAACAAGCGCAGGAAGCGCCAGAAGTCGAAACCACCACCGAAGTTTATGGTGACTGGACGCTGGTTTGTTTAGAGGCTACGCCGCGGGCCTGCCGAATGGTGCAGCGCCTTGATGTGCAAAATGATCAGGGCGGCGGGCGTTTGCTTGAGGTGACTTTACTGCGTAATCAGCAAGGGGTGCTGATTGTGCTGGATATGCCATTTGGTTTGGACTTGCGCGCTGGCGTTGTCCTTCAGTTTGATGAGAATGACGAAATCACGCTGCCATTTAGCACCTGCTATCCATCTGGCTGCCAAGTTATCGCCTTGTTGGCCCCAGAGCATCTGGCTCAGTTTCGTGCCGGCACGCTCATGCGCGTTGGGTTCCGCGGCATGGGTCAGCAAGAAACGCTAGTCGCTGAGGTTTCTTTAAATGGCAGTAGCCTTGCCTTAGCCGAGCTACCCGAGCCCGTACAGCCGCAGACGAGTGGTGAGTGATTGGCGCTCCCACGGGGACTTGAACCCCGGTTTCCGCCTTGAGAGGGCAGCGTCCTAACCGCTAGACGATGGGAGCATAACTGTTGAGCAACAAGGGCTGGTATTATACGGGCTCGTTGAAGTCATACAAGAGGACTCGGCCGCTTAGTGAGCCAACTTCAAACACAGTCTATTGAGCCGACGATCGTGCCGCGTGATCGGCATGTCATCTCCCGCAGTCGTATTAGCGATCATGCGCTAAAAGTGCTTTATCGTCTGAAAACCGCTGGATATGGTGCCTATCTAGTGGGGGGCGGCGTCAGAGATCTTTCGCTCGATCGCGATCCTAAAGATTTTGATGTGGCAACGGATGCCACACCCGAGCAGGTCAAAGCGCTGTTTAGAAATTGCCGGTTGATTGGTCGGCGATTTCGCTTGGCGCATGTGCATTTTGGTCCAGAGATCATAGAAGTTGCCACGTTTCGCGCGCTAACGCCGTCGGATGGCGAACAGAATAAAGATCGCGTGATGGAAGATGGCATGATCCTCAGGGATAACGTGTACGGCGATATCGAAGAAGATGCGCTGCGGCGTGACTTCACGGTGAATGCCTTGTATTACAACATCGCCGATTTTTCGATTGTCGATTATGCCGGTGGTATGGCGGATCTCGAAGCACGCCGCCTGCGGTTGATTGGTGAGCCCGAGGTTCGTTATCGCGAAGACCCAGTTCGCATGCTCAGAGCCGTTCGGTTTGCGGCCAAACTGGGCTTTGTGATCGACGCGGCAACGGCAGATCCGATTCCGAAGATGGCGGATTTGCTGGCCGATATTCCGCCGGCACGTCTTTTTGATGAGGTGCTCAAACTCTTCATGGGTGGGCAGGGTGCAGAAACCATCGATGCACTACGCCACTATGGGCTGTTTCGATATCTCTTTCCTGCCACGGATTCAGCGCTGGATGATGATTTGAGTGGCGCGAGGCTCGCCTTCGTCACGCAGGCGCTTAAAAACACGGATGCTCGGGTGAATGACGGCCGCCCCGTTACCCCCGCGTTTCTCTTTGCTGCGCTGTTGTGGCCCGCTGTGATGGCGCAGTTACCTGGTGAAAAGCTCACCCCCGGTATTGATCCGGAGTTACTCGAACAAGCGGTTACCGAGGCGCTTGCGCGCCAGCTGCGCCGCGTTGCCATTCCAAAACGCTTCTCATTGCCAATGCGCGAGATCTGGAGTTTACAGCCACGATTAGATACGCGTTCACAAAGCAAGGCACGGCGGTTATTTGGCCATCCTCGCTTTCGGGCGGCATATGATTTTTTACTGTTGCGCGCAGAGGCAGGCCTAGCTGATCCGGCATTAGCACAGTGGTGGACGGAGTTTCAGGCCAGTAGTGATGATGCACCACCACCGGCGCCGCCCCGCCGTCGGCGTCGGAATCGGTCCCGCTAAGGCGTGTGAGCAATCTTGTTTACATCGGTGTTGGTAGTAACTTGGCTGACCCTGTTTGGCAGGTGAAGGCCGGGTTTGCTGCCCTTGCAGCATTGCCTGAGACAACACTGGTGCAAACCTCTCAGCTTTATGGGAATCCACCCATGGGCCCGGTGCCGCAGCCCGATTATGTCAACGCGGTTGCAGAAATCGACACACAAATATCCCCCGAACCATTGCTGGCAGCGCTCAAAGAAATTGAGAATCAAGCCGGGCGGGATTTGAATGGGCAGCGCTGGGGGCCAAGGCCGCTTGATTTGGATATCTTGCTGTTTGCCGATCAGCACTATGTCAGTGACACACTGACGATCCCACATCCCGGCATGCTGGAGCGAGCCTTTGTGCTGTATCCTCTGGCGGACATTGCGCCGACCGTCATGATTCCAGGGGCCGGGCGGCTAAGCGAAGTATTAAAACGCGTTGATACCAGTGGCATGACGCTGCTTGAGGGCTAAATGACAGATCCAGTCTTTAACCATTTGGTTGTTGAGGGGCCCATCGGAGTAGGTAAGAGCCGATTGGCGCGGCAGTTGGCTGAGCGGCTGGATGCAGAGGTTTTGTTGGAGCAGAGCACGGCCAACCCTTTCCTTGAACGATTTTACGTAAATCCGCGTGAGGCGGCACTCGCTACCCAGTTGCATTTTATGTTGGAGCGGGCAGAAGAAATCGGCCGCATACGTCAGAGTGATCTTTTTGCCCCGCGTTATGTTTCGGATTTTCTGTTTGCTAAAGATCGGCTGTTTGCCTCGTTAAATCTTGATGAGGCAGAGCTTGCCTTATATGAGCGGATTTGGTCAGTCATGGCGCCACAAGTCTCGCCTCCCGACTTGGTGATTTACCTTCAAGCGCCGGTTGACGTTTTGCAGGCGCGCCTGCGGCGCTATGGGGGCGCTGTTGAATCCCGCCTCGAGGAGGCTTATCTAGAGCGTCTCGCCAATGCATACATTGATTTTTTCCATGATTATGATGAGTCGCCAGTGCTGATTGTAAATAGCACAGGGCTTGATCCGCTCTCCTCGGAAAAGCATTTGGAGTTGTTAATTGAAGAAATGAGGCAGATCGGTCAGGGTCGTCATTACTTTAATCCGTTAAGTGAGTAAATCATTGGGCGTTACATTAAGTACATTGCAAAAAATGCGCGTTGAGCAGCAGCCGATTGTTGCGCTTACGGCTTATGACTACACCTTTGCGCGCGCGGTTGATGCCGCGGGTGTTGATGTGGTTTTAGTCGGTGATTCACTGGGGAATGTGATCCAGGGGCATGGCAGCACGGTACCGGTGACGGTTGAAGAGATGGTCTACCACTGCCGCTGCGTATCGCGTGGTTTAACGCGTGCCTTGCTCATGGCGGATATGCCGTTTTTGAGTTATCCCGATCAGGCGAGTGCTATCCGCAGTGCCGCAGCCTTGATGAAACAAGGCGGTGCGCAGATCGTAAAGCTTGAGGGCACGCAGGATCAGGCAAAGATTGTGGAGGCCCTGACGATGGCGGGCGTCCCAGTTTGTGCGCATATCGGCCTGCAACCACAGCTCGTTGATAAGCTTGGCGGCTATAAGGTGCAGGGCCGTGACTCAGACGGTGCCAAGCGCATTGTTGAGGATGCCCGCGCGCTGGAGGCAGCGGGTGCGGATCTTTTGCTGGTGGAATGCGTGGCCGCGGGAGTTGCTGAGCGCATTCGTGCGGCAGTGAACTTGCCACTCATTGGTATCGGTGCCGGCGTTAACTGTGATGGGCAGGTGCTCGTATTACAGGATGTGCTGGGGATAACGCAGGGGCATGTGCCACGTTTTAGTCGAAATTTCATGACAAAACCGGGCCAGGGGATTGCCGATGGCTTGTGTGCCTATGTGCAAGCCGTCAGAGCGCGGACATTCCCTCGGGCCGATGAGTCATTTGAGTAGCCTGCAATGGATCAGATTAACGACATAGCGGAGCTGCGGGCACAGGTGCTCGCTTGGCGAAAAGCCGGTCTGCGGGTGGGGTTTGTGCCAACCATGGGTAATTTGCATGGCGGGCATCTGACGTTAGTGGACGAGGCCCGCCGGCAAGCCGATCGGATTGTGGTCAGTATTTTTGTGAACCCGACCCAGTTTTCGGCGGGTGAGGATTATGCGGATTACCCGCGCACCTTTGAGGCGGATTGTGGTTTGTTGCAAACCAAGGCCGTGGATTTGGTGTTCTCCCCCAGCGTTGAGGCGCTTTATCCCAGCGGCCCAAACCTGCAAACACGGGTTGACGTGCCGCGCTTAAATGACATGTTGTGCGGTATCAGTCGGCCTGGGCATTTTACCGGGGTGGCAACCGTAGTTGCCAAGCTGTTCAACATTGTACAACCTGACGTGGCGGTGTTTGGACTTAAGGACTATCAGCAGCTGATGGTGATTCGGCAGATGGTTGCAGATCTAGCCTGGCCGATTGAGATTGTGGGCGCGCCTATCGCTAGAGAGCCCAGTGGGCTTGCAATGAGTAGTCGCAACGCTTATCTCACTGCAGAGCAGACCGAGCAAGCGGCTGTAATTTATCAGACTTTGCGGGCCTTGGCAGATCAGATAACTGATCAAACATGGGATAGGCAGTCTTTGGTAGAGGCGGGGTTAAGCGCACTCAAGGCGGGCGGATTGGAGCCTGATTATTTGGAAATCCGGCGCGCGGCGGATTTGGAAAATCCTCAGCCTGATGATCAGTCTCTGATTATTTTGGTGGCCGCTTACTTGGGTCGGGCGCGTTTGATTGACAATTTGCCAGTGATCTTACCCGCACCCGGTGTGAAGGAGACATAATGGAGAGTTTGCAGGCTTCTCAGGCATGGCAGGCCCTTGTTGAAAAACGCGAGCGGGTTGCCAGTCAGTCACTTAAAGCGCTTTTTGCCGCCGACCCACAGCGGTTTGAGCATTACTCCATCCAAGCTGCTGGTATTTGGTTTGATGCCTCAAAACAACCGCTTGATGCGGAGCTCCTGGCCGATTTAGTGGCGCTTGCTGAAGCGCGCGAACTGCCGCGCTGGCGTGAGGCATTGTTCAGCGGTGAGCGTATTAACGAAACCGAAGGTCGCGCAGCACTCCACACCGCACTGCGCGCGGCCGATGAGGCGACATTGCCCGAGGTCCGGGAAGCGCGAATGCGCATGGCAACCTTGGCCGAAGCCATTCGCAGCGGCGAATGGAGGAGCATCACCGGTGCACCCATCACGGATGTGATTAACATAGGCATTGGCGGCTCTGATCTTGGCCCGCGATTAGCCGTTGATGCGCTCGCTCCTCTGGCTGATGGGCCCCGTATTCACTTTGTGGCTAACATCGATGGCGTCGAAATGGCCCGTACCTTGGCGCAATGTGACCCGCGCAGCACGCTCGTTTTAGTGGCCTCGAAGAGCTTTGGTACGAGTGAAACGCTCGCCAATGCCCATGAGGCGATGGCTTGGCTAAGACGCGATCTGGCAGATGATGCTGCCATCAGCCGCCAAGTGATTGGTATTACGGCTGATCCGGCACATGTCCGCTCGCTTGGGCTGGATCCGGATTTGGCTCTGCCATTATGGGATTGGGTGGGTGGCCGCTATTCACTGTGGTCCGCCGTTGGTTTTTCAGTGATGTTGGCGATTGGGCCGAAGGCTTTTGAGGGGCTCTTAGCTGGGGCGGCGGCCATGGATAAGCACTTTTCTGAAGCGCCCTTATCTCGCAACATGCCAGTTTTACAGGGCTTGCTTTCGGTGCTCCATGGCACTGTGTTAGGTCGTCGGAGTCAGGCAGTAGTGCCTTACACTGAGCGGCTGCGCTATCTGCCAGCCTATCTCCAGCAGTTGGTGATGGAAAGTAACGGCAAGTCGGTAGATCGAGCTGGGCAACCCTTAAGTTTACCGGCTGCGGCCGCCATTTGGGGGCAAACCGGTACGCCGGCACAGCATGCGTTTTTTCAGGCGCTTCATCAGGGCAGCGAGGTCATACCGGTTGATTTTATCGGCGTGGCTTCACCCGTGGCCGGTGAGCGTGGTGAACCGCTAGAGCTGGCAGCTAATCTATTTGCGCAAAGTCAGGCACTAATGCAAGGCACCCCGAGTGACCCGGAGCGGCCTGCCTCATACTGCCCAGGCAATCGGCCAAGTAATACCTTATTGCTGCATAGGCTTGATCCCGCCACGCTTGGCGCATTAATTGCGCTGTATGAACATCGGACATTTGTGGAAGCGGTGATTTGGGGCATTAACCCCTTCGATCAATACGGCGTGGAGCTAGGTAAGCGGCTGGCGCATGACCTTCGCCCCTTGCTAGGTGGGGGTGAGGCATCGATGGACGTCGATGGCTCAACGGCGGGCTTGGTGCGCCAATTCCTCGCTTGGCGGCACGGCTAAGAGCCGCTCCAAGGCCCATCTGACATGCTCTCGGACCATGGCGGATGGATGCTGAAGGCGTTTTTCTAAAGCCTCGATGGCGCACGGGTCTGATGGGCCATTACCTAATGCGACCGCTAGATTGCGCAGCCATCGCTCATGGCCTAACCGCCGGATGGCTGAGCCTTGCGTTTTATTCAGAAACTCTGTTTCAGTCCAATTAAAAAGATCAACTAATGAGGCCTGATCCAGGCCGTGGCGTGGGTGAAAATCTTTTTCATCTGTTGGTTTGGCGTAGCGATTCCATGGGCAGACCATTTGGCAGTCATCGCATCCGAACACCCTGTTGCCAATGGCCGGTCGTAACGACTCCGGAATACTGCCGTGATGTTCGATAGTGAGATAAGAAATACAAAGCCGTGCATCTAGCTGTTGTGGCCCGGTAATGGCTCCGGTGGGGCAGCAATCAATGCAGGCGCGACAACTACCGCAGAGGTCCTCGGGCGGAGCGTCAGCCGGCAGTGGCAAATCGGTGAGGAGCTCGCCGAGGAAAAAATACGACCCGGCGTTACGATCTAGCAATAACGTGTTCTTGCCAATCCAGCCAAGACCGGCGTTACGCCCCAGCGCTTTTTCAAGAATGGGCCCGCTATCAACAAAGACCCGGTAGCCGAAAGCGCCCACTTCAGCGCTGATTTGATCGGCGAGTTGTTGGAGCCGACGGCGCATGAGTTTGTGATAATCGCGGCCTAGCGCATAGCGTGCGATAAAGGCGCGGCGTGGATCGTTAAGCACAGTTTCGGGCGGTTCAAGGTCAGGCGGCAGGTAGTTCATCCGCACACTGATAATGCGAACGGTGCCGGGCACCAGCTGCTGAGGTCGTGCGCGTTTTCGCCCATGGCGCGGCATCCATGCCATGGTGCCATGCCGCCCATCTTGCAGCCAACGCAGCAAATGCGCTTCATCATCGGCAAGTTCGGGTTTGGCAATGCCAATCGAGTCAAAGCCAAGCGCTTTGCCCCATTGCCTGATATCAGCGGTAATTCGCGATAAGTCCATATCGGTCGATATACTATGCGCATGTTGCAATATTCTCTGCCAGTGTACACCCCCGCTGAGGTGCAAGCCTTGGATCGATATGCCATCGAAGTGGCAGGGATCCCCGGGCACCTATTAATGGCCCGCGCGGGTCGGGCTGCCTGGCAGGGCCTGCGGGAGCGAGTGCCTCAGGCTCGGCAGGTGCTGGTGCTCTGTGGGGGGGGTAATAATGGTGGAGATGGGTATGTCATTGCCCGGCTGGCAGCCGATGCCGGCTGGCAGGTCACGCTCTGTCCGCTCGTTGCACCAGATCAACTGCAGGGCGATGCGGCCGCCGCCGCGGCAGATGCAATGCGCGTTGTCGTGCCAGAGGAATTTTCGACGGAAGCACTGGCGCAGACCGATGTTGTGGTGGATGCCCTGCTGGGTACCGGCTTGGATCGACCCGTAACCGGCGCGTGGGCCGAAGTGATTGATGCCGTGAATGCAGCCGG
>LKMJ01001485.1_pt1 | contig 20728 bp, 15 predicted proteins | sample 643391 | NCBI WGS metagenome assembly LKMJ01 (sample SAMN04112250, study PRJNA286221) | soda lake metagenome | biome: soda lake; feature: Kulunda Steppe; material: water; isolation source: sample PL-Br10 brine of Picturesque Lake | place: Russia: Kulunda steppe | collected 2010-07
AAGTGGTCCGTGGGTTCGAATCCCACCCTCTCCGCCAGAACTCAAGGGGTTAGCCGGTTTCGGTTAACCCCTTACTTTTTGGTGTGGTTGTTTGTGTCGCATTTCATGGTGCGCATCGGCTGTTGGGGAAAACTGGATTACCAATTTGGCGGCAATTTTTTTGAGGGGGCTAAGCCGGTGTGATACGATATAACATATAGAAATTTTTCGCGGTTCGTTTCATTGTCGGCGCTTTTGGCTCCGGTCGACCATAATCACGAGAGGTTATGATGGGTGTAAGCACTCTGAGTTGGATCAGTGGTATTGTGCTGGTATTGCTGCTGATCAGCTTCTTTAGAACGGAAAGGGGGCGGACATGAGCCTCAGTCCGCTGTGGAGCACGATCATCAGTATTACGTTCCTGATCCTGGGAGGAATCTCGCTCTACACCATGCTCTCGGTTCAGGGCCGCCGGCAACCTCCGGATTACCAGCGTTATGCCGCTTGGCACCGGGTGGCCGGCTGGGTCTTTGTCATCCTCTTTGTCGTCATGTTCATTTCGATGCTGCAGCGGGTGGAGGATTACTGGGAAGAGTCCCCGTCGCGCATCGCCCTGCACGTTTCCTTTGCAATGGCCCTGGTTTTCCTGCTTGGGTTGAAGGTGCTTATTCCCCGCTTTTTCCCCAAGTTGCTGAAAAACGTGTTCGTTCTGGGAATTTCGGTCTATCTGCTCGCCTTCACCATGGTCTGGATTACGGCCGGCTATTACATCGTTCATCAATACCATGAAACCCCCTATATTTCGCATGCCGAGTTGCCAGAGCATATGCTCGATACCCAATTGGGCAAACAGCTGTTCATTGATCGCTGCTCCACCTGTCATCTGTTGCAAGATATCATGCAGGTCCGAGATACCGCCTCCTGGGAAGAAGTGGTTGACAGAATGATCGAACTGGCTGCGCCGCGCATCAGCCCGGCGGCGGGGGGGCAGATTCTTCATTACCTCGTTGAAACCCACACTCCACAATTAGTTGAAGAGGGTACACCCCTGGAAATGCACTGCCTGCCCTGCCACAAGCCGCATGAAATCCTGGGGGTGAGCTACAGCCGGGTCGGCTGGCAGGAGGTGGTTGGGCGGATGCATGAATACGGGCCTGAATTTATACCGGAAGAAAAGATCGAAGAGATTATCGACATTCTTATGGAAATGCAGCAGCAGGCAAGATGAGCTTTCTCGGCCTGCTGCCGGCCCTTTTTTGATCTTGCCCCTTGAACCTTCCGGCCGCCAAAAACTCTTGCTCACCCGATCAAATTCCACTTCCGCCATCATCCACTCTCCCGCAACTGCTGAAAGTTTTTTGAGGTTTACTCCCCGCAGGTCCGGTGTGCTAGAATAAAGCGATATTACCGGCTCAAGCGCTGGTGAAGGAAAAGGGGCCGGGAACCGACGAACCTCAGCCGGGTTATCCGGCGGCGTGCCCGGCACAAGAAGAGTAAGCGATTACGGGGCACCGCATCTTGCAGGCACCCGGTGACCGCTTACGGGACAACCCCGGTGATTGTTTACCCGAGAAGATAAATCAGATGGAGGAGGCCTGTTGCATGTTGATGAAAACCCAATGTACGACCAATGAAGGTATGCTCGGGGATTTTCTTCTGGCGGCCAACAGCGGGCGGCACCTGATGATGCGGATGCCGGACCGGGACGCCGAGACGGACGAATTTGCCGAGTCCGTGGCGGCGGGGCTTGCCGCCCGGCCGCGGCGATTAGACTGCCGATTTCTCTACGACAGCGAAGGCGGCCGGCTCTTTGAAAGCATCTGCCGACAGCCGGAATATTATCTTACCCGCACCGAGTCCGCCATCATGGCCGCGCGGGCCGAGGAGATCTGCCGTTATACCGGCCCGGTTACCATCCTGGAGTTGGGCTCCGGCAGCTCCGGCAAAACCGGGCAGCTGCTGGCGGCCCACGCCGAACTGCACGGCCCTACGCATTATGTGCCGGTGGATGTGTGTGAAAACAGCCTGCGGCAGGCCTGCCGTGCTATCCCCGCCCGGTGCTCGGAGGTGCGGGTTACCGGTCTGCATGGCACTTACGAAGACGCCTTTGCCCTTTTCGGCATGACATCCCCCGCCCTGACCCTTTTTCTTGGCAGCACCATCGGCAATCTTGATGAAGACCAGGCCGATTCCTTCTGGCGGTCGGTCGCCGGGGGCATGGCCACCGGCGACTTTTTTCTGCTGGGGGTGGACCTGGTCAAGGATGAGCAGATCCTCAATGCCGCCTATAACGATGCCGCCGGGGTGACCGCCGCTTTCACCCGCAATCTTTTTGCCCGTATGAACCGCGAGCTTGACGCCGGCCTTGAGCTCGACAAGATCGAGCATGTGGCCAGGTATAATCCCCGGCGGGAGCGCATCGAGACTTGGGGCCGCTTTACCGCCCCGCAGTCCCTTAAGGTGGGGCCGCTGGGCCAATCATTCAGCATCGCCCGTAACGAGGAAATCCTGGTGGAGATCAGCCGCAAATTCCGGCTGCCCCCGCTGCTGGAGCATCTCCGCGACCACGGCCTGATAGCGCGTAAAACCTTTACCGACCAGCAACAGTGGTTCGGGCTGTTGCTGCTTGAGCGAATTTGAATTGTTACCAGCGGTGAAATCATGTTCAACGGCAACATGCAAAGATCTACCAGCCAAGGCGAGTCCAGCCTTGAGGAAACCAGGGTAAGGGACGGCATCTGCGGTATCTGCCCGGCGGGCTGCTGGGTAAGGGCCCGCCTCAAGGATCAGCGTTTGCTGGAAGTCGAACCCCAACCGGACCACCCGCTGGGAATGATCTGCGAAATCGGCCGCCATTCGCCGCAGATCGTCCATGATCCGGATCGTTTGCGCTATCCCCTGCGCCGCACCGGCCCCAAGGGCGGCTACGACTTCGAGCGGATTTCCTGGGAACAGGCTTACGAAATCATGGCCGAGCGCCTCCAGACCATCAAGGCCGAGTCCGGACCGGAAGCAACGGCGGTTTATACCGGCCGCGGCAGCTTCGACCTGGCCCTGTGCGATATCTTTCAGCCCCAAGGGGTGGCGGTCTCCTCGGCCTCCAGCGTGCTCTTCCCTTTTGGTTCCCCCAATTCGCTGGGGGTGGGAGCGCTCTGCTACGTCTCCTTTGCCATGATCGCCCCCCACACCACCATGGGCGAGATGTACATCACCATGGATGCCGATCTCGAACAGGCGGAGCTCATTGTCGTCTGGGGCGCCAATCCGGCCACCGATTCGCCGCCCCTGGCCCATACCCAGATTCTGCAGGCCAGGGAGCGGGGGGCCGAGGTGGTTGCCATCGATCCGCGCCGGACGGAGACCGCCCGTGCCGCCGAGGCCCAGTGGATCGCCCCGCGCCCAGGCACCGACGGCGCCCTGGCCCTGGGAATGATCCAGGTGCTGCTGGAAGAAGAGCTCTACGATGAGCGGTTCGTCGAGGAATGGACCCTGGGTTTTGATGATCTCGCCGGTCTGGTCCAGCATTACCGGCCGGAGGTGGTGGAGGGGATCACCGGAGTGCCCGCGGCCACGGTCCGGAGCCTGGCCCGCCGCATCGCCCGGGCGCGGGGGGCGGCCCCGGTGATGTACACCGGCCTGGAATACTCGGACAGCGGGGTTCAGGCCATCCGGGCGGTGTTCATTCTCTGGGGGCTGGCCGGCCAGCTGGACGTGCCCGGGGGGCTGCTCTTTCGCATGAAGGAAAACGGCTTTCCCCAGAACCGGCAGGGGCTGATCGCCAACCCCGAGGTCAAAAAGGCCCTGGGCCGGGATCGCTTCCCGGTATACAGCATGTACCGGGGGGAGTCGCACGCCATCGAACTGCCCCGTTCGGTGCTCGAGGGTGATCCCTATCGTATCCGGGCCCTGATCATCCAGGGCGGCTCCATCATCACCGCCTGGCCGGCGCCCGAGCTGTGGCGCCAAACCCTGAACGCCCTGGATTTCCTGGTGACCATCGATCGCTACCACACCGCCGATTCGGCCTATGCCGATCTGGTGCTGCCGGCGGCCACCGGCTACGAAATAACTTCCTTTATGCGTTACGGCCCGCTGTTCAAGATCCGGGAGAAGATGCTGGAGCCGGTGGGCGAGGCGCGCAACGATTACCTCATCATGGCCGGGCTGGCCGACCGGCTCGGTTACGGCCATCTCTTCCCCCAGAGCGAAGAGGAGGTTCTGCGCCATGCCCTGGCCGGCAGCGGCTTCACCCTGGAGGAAGTGCGGGCCGCCGGTGGTGCCGTGCAGATGCCCACGGTGATGATGGAGTATAAAAAATGGGAAAAAGGGCGCCTGCGGCCGGACGGACAGCCGGGTTTCGCCACCCCCAGCGGCAAATTCGAGATCACCGCCAGTATCCTGGCCGAGCATGGCTACGACGCCCTGCCGGTTTACACCGAGCCTCGGGAAGGCCCCCTGGCCAATCCCCAACTGGCCGAGGATTATCCCCTGGTCCTCAACTCCGGTTCCCGGACCCTCTATGATTTCCGCAGCCAGCATCACGGGGTGGCCAAACTCCGGGAGCGCAATCCCGAGCCCCTGGTCACCATCAATGACCGTGATGCCGCCGACCGGGGGATTGCCGACGGCGACCCGGTGGAGGTGGAATCACCCCGCGGCCGGTTGCGGCTGCGGGCCCGGGTCACCGACCATATCGTGGCCGGCACCGTGGATGTCAGTATGGGCGGCGGCGGCCCCTTGGGGCCCAAGGCCTGGCGGGAGGCCAATGTCAACGAGTTGACCGACCCGGGGCGTTTCGACCCCATTTCCGGTTTTCCCATTTACAAGACCCTGCTCTGCCAGGTGCGCAAGGCCGGGGACGGTCCCGGCGAGCAGCCAAAAACCGAAGGCCCGGACGGCGCCCGGGAGCAAAGCCAGAACCGGGAGCGCGGCCCGCACCGGGAACCCGCCGGCAGCGCCCCCCGGCCCGGCAAGGTCGGTCTGCGGCGGGTTTTTCTGGACCACAACGCCACCACCCCCATGGCCGACGAGGTGCGGGCGGCCATGCTGCCTTTCCTGCAGGAGCAATGGGGCAATCCCTCGAGTATTCACCACATGGGCAACGGGGCCCGGGGATCGCTGGAGGATGCCCGCCGGACCATCGCCGGCCTGCTCAACTGCACGGGCCGCCGACTGATTTTCACCGGCGGCGGCACCGAGGCGGACAATCTGGCCATCAAGGGGGCGGTCCGGGCGCTCAAGCACCGGGGGCGCCACCTGATCACCAGCAGCATCGAGCATCCGGCGGTGGCGCTTTCCTGCCGGGCCCTGGCGGCAGAGGGCTTTGAAACCACGGTGCTGCCGGTCAACCGCCAAGGGGTGGTGGAGCCGGCGGCGCTGGCGGCGGCCCTGCGCCCGGATACCATCCTGGTTTCCATCATGCTGGCCAACAACGAGACCGGAGCGGTGCAGCCGGTCCGGGAGCTGGCCCGGCTGGCCCGCGACCACGGCGCCCTGTTTCACACCGACGCGGTGCAGGGGCTGGGCAGGATGGTGGTGGACGTGGAGGAACTGGGGGTCGATTTGCTTTCGCTGTCCTCCCACAAGGTGCATGGCCCCAAGGGGGTGGGGGCCTTGTATCGCCGCCAGGTGGTGGCGATCGAGCCGTTGCTGCACGGCGGCGGCCAGGAAGGATCGTTGCGGGCCGGTACCGAAAACGTGGCCGGCATCGTGGGTTTTGCCAAGGCCTGCGAACTGGCCCGGCGCCGCCTGGAAAGCGATGACCACGACCGCCTGGCCGAACTGCGCGACCGGCTGGCGGCGGCCATCCGGCAAGTCATCCCCGGGGCCCGGGTCAACAGCGAGGAGGCGGTGCGGCTGCCCAACACCCTGAGTATAATTATTCCCGATATCCGGGGAGAATCGCTGGTGCTGCTGCTGGATCGGCACGGGCTCTGTTTTTCTTCCGGCTCCGCCTGCAAATCCGGCAACCCCGAACCATCCCCGGCCCTGCTCGCCATGGGACTGAGCCGGGAAGAGGCCCACTGCACGGTCCGCTTCTCCCTGGGCCCGGCCACCACCACGGAGGATATCGATTACGCCGCGGCGGCGCTGGACCGGGCCCTGCGGGAGGCCGGCCGGGCGATCAGGTTCGTGGGCTGCCGGTAAGGCACCCCGGCCGGTTCGGGCTGCCGGCCTACACCCGTTCCAGCAACAGGGCATGCGCCGACAGGCCGGCGCCGAAAGCCAGCAGCAGGCACCGCTCGCCGGCCTGCACCCCCTGGGCGGTTATTTCCTCGAGGACGAACATGGTCGTGGGCGAGGAGAGATTGCCGTATTGGGCCAGGGTTTTACGAGCCGGTGCCAGCTGGGCCTGGTCAAGCTGGAGCCTTTCTTCCAGAACGCCGATGATCTTTTCGCCGCCGGCATGTAATGCCCAGTGCTCGATCTGCTCAACCGTCAGCCCTTGTCCGGCGAGAAAATCCCGGATCATCGGCGGGATCTTTTCACCAATCAGCCCGGGCAGATCCAGCGACAACTGATTGTACAGCTGCCCGTTGCGGTGCACGTACCTGATGTGTTCCCGCAGTTCGGGCAGATGGTGGCTGGTTGAGGTCACCAGCCGCCAGCCGCCCGGTTGCCCTTGAAGCACCGCCGCCGCCGCGCCGTCACTGAACAGGGCGTTGGACAGAAGCAGCCCCGGGTCGTCTTCCATCTGATAAGTGGCGCTGCAGATCTCCACGGCAACACTGAGCACCGGCCCGTCGCTTTCCCGGACCAGGGGCGCGGCCAGTTGCAGGTTGGGCAGGGCGCCGCCGCAGCCGCCGCCCACCAGGTCGTAGGCGCGGATATCCCGGCGAAGATCAAGCTCTTCGAGCAGGTAAGAGGAAAGCCCCGGGCAGAGATAGCCGGTGCAGGTGTTGACCACCAGGCCGGTGATCTCGCCGGCGGTAAGCCCGGCCCGGGACAGGGCCTGGCGGATGGCGCTGCCGGCCAGGGCCACGGCCTCCCGCTGAAAGCGGTCAATGCGCTGGTCCGGGGTTTCAGCCAGCAGGATTTCGGGAGCGGAAAACGCGAAATAGCGCGTCTGGATCGCGGGGTTGGCAAAAATCCGCTTGAGAAAGGCCTGGTGGCGGGAGCTGAGCATTTCCCCGTAGTTGGCCAGGAGAAAAGAAAGGGTCTCGCGCTGGTTCCAGGCGCGACCGGGAACGGCCAGCCCCAGGGCGGCCAGATGGCTGCTGCCGGTATCGTTTGTCATCTGTTTCATGTTCCCTGCTCGTAAGTGATCACGGGGGTCAAAATGGTAAGCGGTCACAGGGTGCCGCAGGTTGTGGTGAGCCTCGGCGGCGAAGCGTACATCAGTACGTGAGCCGGCCCGATCACCGCAAGATGCGGTGTCCTGTGATCGCTTACCCCGGCTCCATTCCCAGGAGGCGCAGGCCGCGCCGGATGATTGGGGTATGCCTCCAGAGGGGCGGTCTGAGGCCCAGTTGCCGGCCGAGGCTGTTGAGCCTGGGCAGGAAGCTCAGGCCAATGGATTCGCCGTCGAGAAAATTCAGGTGTTGTGCCATGGCCTTTTTCACCTCTTGTTGGAGCCAGCGTGCTTCCACTTCCGGCGACAGATAGAAAACCGGCGCCAGCATCTCCGCCGGTTCAAGTTGCAGCAGGCCTTGCCGGCGGGCGATGGCCTCCAGTTCGGTACCGGGGTAGATCCGGATACCGAGGTTGAAAAAGGCGATATCCCGGGGCCGGATGAACCGGCTGGCAAAGTTGAGGGTCTGTTTTACCGTCTCCGGCGTTTCCCCGGGGCCGCCCAAAAGAAAAATCCACAGGCAGGGCATACGGTGGCGGCTGATGATATCGGCGGCCCGGTACACCTCGTCGGTGGTGAACCCTTTTTTGAGGCTCTTTAGTACCGGGTCCGCCGCGCTTTCCACGGTTATGCCCATGCCGGTGAATCCGGCCGCCTCCATGGCCGTCAGCAGCTCGTCATCGAGAAAAGCCGGGTTGAGCTCCAGGCTTTGCAGCCGGACGCCACTTGGCCGCAGCCGGGCCAGTTCCTCGCAGACCGCCATGGCGTGCCAGTACGGGGAATTAAAGACGTTGTCCACGATCTCGATATCCCGCAGCCCGGTGGCCGCCAGTTGCCGCACCGCCTGAGCCACGCTGGCCGGTTCCGTGGTCCGGTAAGTCCCGCCCTCGATCTTGCGATAGGTGCAGTAAACACACTGGAACTGACACCCCAGCTTGGTCTGCAGCGGCACCGTGGCCAGGTTTTTACGGTAGCTGCCGATATCGAGCCAGCGGTGAAAAGCCGGGGCCTGGCAGCTGCCGGAGATATTGGCGGGGGCCGACGGATTGCTGCGGAAACGGTCATCTTCCAGCCAGGCCAGTCCCGGCAGATCTTCGGGGATAACATTGTGCGCCAGGGAATCAAGCAGCCCGGCAAAGACCGCTTCCCCTTCGCCGCAGACGGCGCAGGTTGCCCCGGTGTAGCGGAGCAGCTCCTCGGGCATCACCGAAACCGCGGCCCCGCCCAGGACCACCGGGGCGGGGGACAAGCCGCGGATAAGGGCCAGAAGCGGCCGCAGTTGCTCCGGGTAAAAGACCGGGTGGGTCATGTCGTTGTTGTCGATATTCCGTACCGACAGGCCGATCACCTCGGGCTGGAACTCTCGGATGGCCGCCTCGGTCGCCTGCTCGGGGTGGCGTACGAACATCAGGTCCAGCAAGCGGACCTGATGTCCCGCTGTCGCCGCGGCATCGGCCACCATACAGGCTCCCAGCGGCATCACCGGCATGGGACAGCGGTTGCGATTGGTGGCGATAATCAGAACTTTCATGCGACGGCAAGCTCCCTGGTTTGCGCGGTAAACAGTTGATTTTCATTTCGTAATGAATGAGATGGAATATGAATATCCTAGTGAAATTAAACGGTATTCGTCAAAGTAATAACGGAAAAGCTGAACGACCATTGGCCATTAAGGAAGGTTGGGGGGCGGCGAAAGGCGCCGAGCAGCACTTCAGTCCTTGGCCGCCGCCCGGATCAGGGCGCGGAACAGGCGTTGCTGGACGTTCTTCTGGGGCAGGTATTCCGGGTGCCACTGGACCCCGATGCACCAGGTATCGGTGGCCTCGATGGCCTGGATGATGCCGTTGGGCTCCCGGCCGGAGAGGCGCAGGAGGTGTCCCGGGGTGGCCACGGCCTGGTTGTGGAGGGCGTTGACCCGCAGGGTAGTGGCGGCAAAGATCCGCGCCAACTGAGAGTCCGGCTGCAGTCTGACCTTCTTTACCGGCAGCAGGCTGCGCACTCCGGGCGTTTCGCCGTGGAAACCGCTGAGATCCCGGGTGAGGGTGCCGCCGCGGACCACGTTGATCAGCTGCATGCCCCGGCAGATTCCCAGAATCGGCTTGTTTTCGGTCAGGCCCCGGGTGATCAGGGACTTTTCCAGCAGATCGCGCTCGTTGTCCAGGATGTCGCCGCGGGCCTGGAACAGCAGGCGCAGCAGCCACAGCAGGGGGTAGAAGAAGTAGCCGAGCAGACGCTGGGAGAAGCGTTTTTCGGCGGCCCTGATTTCCCGGGGGGCGGGGCCTTCATCCTCGGAATCATACAGCTTCGGGTCCACATCGGCGCCACCGCCGATGATCAGGGCGTCGAAGGGGTGCTGGCGGCGCGGCCGGCCCGGCCGGACCCGGAAGGGACGACCGCCGGCCCGGCGCACCGCCCAGGCGGTGAAAAGCCAGGCCGGCAAGCCGCCGCGATCGGGGCCGGTGACGGCCACCCGGGGGCGCCGGCGCCCGCTTAGGGGGCCGTTATGGGGGGAATTAGAACCAGCCACGGATTTGCCGGGTCCAGTCATCGGTTAACTGGCCCAGAGCCTGGGCCGGGCGCTGCAGGAAGGCGCCGGCGGCGGCTTGCAGGTCCTCCTCGGCAAACGCCAGGTGTTCCACCTGCGCCCAGCCGTTGAAGGGCTGGGCCAGACTCCAGGATGGATCATCGATCTCGCAGTTGGGCAGCCGGTAGTGCAGGGCCGGCCGGGGCTTGAGCAGTTCGTGTTCCACCGGGGCTGCCATCACCCGCTTCCGGTCGATTTCGGCAAACAGCGGCAGCAGATCCAGGGGACGGTTGCGGGTGGGGTTGTGTTCCAGGTAATCGTCGATCAGCTGGTCCATGTCCGGCCGGTAATCCGGCTGCAGGATCAGGCGCCCGTAGACGCCGGGAAAAGGGCGGATATAAGGGGAGATCTGGCGGGCAAGATCAACATTGCCGGCCTTTACCAGGGCCTCGTAGAGCAGGACAAAGGCCTTCAATATGGAGAGGATCCAGTTGGCCGTCAGGCTGTGGGCCTCGATATTGATTTGCAGGCCAAAGGCGTAGAGCAAAGATGACTGGGTGCCGCGGGCCCCTTTCTGCTGCAGGTCCGCCCTCACCCGGTCCAGCCGGGGCAGGGCGGCAAGGGGCAGGGGAGGTGCCACGATCTCGTGGGGGACCATGATGCCGGCGGCCCCGGCCAGCCAGCGGTCCAGGGTGTCGTTGTTGTCGTCGTTGAGTTCAATTCCCAGGTTGCGCAGGTGCTCCCGGTAGCTGCGATCCTGGAGCACCCGGGCGTCGAGTTCGATCTGGAAATCAGCAAATTCGGTGTCGCAGACCCGGCTGAGAAAGGCGCCGTGGTACTCCACCCGACCGCCGAACTCCGCCCGCACCGCTTCCGCCATGGTCGCCAGATCGACCCCGGCCATCTCGAGCTCAACGCCAACCCGCCGGGGCTGGCCCTGATCGGTAGTGTCCCAGGGCAGAGCCCGGAATTCGGTGGTCATACTTATCCTCCCGTCGGCTGGCCGATTGTAACCAATCACAGGGTTTGTCCCGTAAGTGGTAACGGGGCGTCACAGGTTGCGGCGACTCAGTCTTTGCCGCCCTGGTCCCGGAAACCCTCCCGAATCATCCGGTAGTGGCCGCTTTCCTGGTCCAGTTCGTAGATGTTGAAGTTGGTGCGCATGTCCAGCCCGGGATAATGCGCGGCAAAATTGAGCGAGGCCGAACCTTCGGGGCCGCTGACGATCCGGTGAAAAACGTAGCGGGGCCAGACCAGCATGGCCGGCTGGGAAAAAACCTCGGTGCCGTCGGCGGCCAAAATCTTGTCCGGGGTGACGGTGAAACTCAAAGCACCGTGCTCGGGATGATAAATATCCACCTCCCGGCGGCCGAAAAGCACGATCAGATTGTCATCCTGGTGGGGGTGCATGTACCAGGGCCGCTCCACCTCTCCTATCGGGCCTGGAGACACCGCACTGCCCTGGTGCAGCACCCGGTCAATGGCGTCGATCCGGGGCAGCATGTCCATGGGCACGTTGTCAAACAACACCCCCGGCGTGCGCCGCAGGGGCTGCAGGGGAATAATCCGGTAAAACCCGGCCACTTCCTGGAATACCGTAACATCACTCATCAATAGACCATTCCAATAAAATTCTGTGCAAGAAGCGGTGCTGCAACCGGGAGTAAACCAACGTCAGTGCCGCAGGTTGTGGCAAGCGGACCGGCGCCGCGTACCCCGGGTACGCAAGTCGGGCCGATCGCCGCAAGATGCGGTGCTGCCGTTGGTTTACGGTTTAGCCGCATTCGGAGTAGCCACAGCCATGACATACGCAGCAGCCCCCTTCATGCTCGATAACCCCGCCGCATTCAGGGCAGGCGCCGAGAACATGATTGACCTGATCCCGGGACTGGTCGCGGTGGCCGTTGGTTGTTTCCAGGTGCTGGCGGATGGCCTGGGCGATGGCATCGGCGCAGGAGGTTACCTTGTTTTCGCCGAATCCGGCGGGCTTGTGGCAACTGATGCCGATCAGCTGCTTGATCATGGGTTCCGGGGGCATGCCGCTGCGCCAGGCTAAGGAGACCAGGCGGCCGATGGCCTCGCACTGGCTGGCGGCGCAGCCCCCGGCCTTGCCCACGGTGTTGAACAGCTCGAAGGGTACCTTGTCTTCATCCTGATTAACGGTTACGTACATGGGGCCGCAACCGGTGGTCATCTGGTAGGTGCAGCCGGTGAGCATGGTCGGCCGGTCCCGCTTGAAGGGCTTGTGTGGCAGCTCCTTAGCGGCGGCCGCCGACTTCTTGTCGGTCTTGCCGATACTGAGCACCTGGTTTTCCCGGCAGCCGTCGCGGTAGATGGTCACCCCCTTGCAGCCCAGTTGGAAGGCCAGCAGATAGGTCTGGCGTACATCCTCCTCGGTGGCCTGGTGGGGGAAGTTGATGGTCTTGCTCACGGCGTTGTTGGTATGGCGCTGGAAAGCGGCCTGAATGGCGATATGATTCTCCGGGGTGATGTCGTGGGCGGTTTCGAAGACTCGCCGGTACTTGACAGGTACCTCCTCTAGGCCGGCCAGGGTGCCGTTATAGGCGATCTGCTTGACCAGTTCGTGGGAATAAAAGCCCTCCTTTTTGGCCACCCGTTCAAAACGGGGGTTGACCTCGAACAGCTCGTCGTTGTCCATTACCCGCCGGAGAAAGGCCACCGCGAACAGCGGTTCCACGCCGCTGGAGCAGCCCGCCAGGATGCTGATGGTGCCGGTGGGGGCGATGGTGGTGCGGGTGGCGTTGCGCACCGGGGTTTTGGGGTCCCGGCGGCCGTAGATGCTGTCCGGAAAGTTGGGGAAGGCCCCCCGGCTTATGCCCAGCTTGCTGCTGGCCGCCAGCGCCCGTTCGTCGATGAATTTCATCAGGGTCTCGGCCGTCTCCACCGCCTCCTGGGAGGAGTAGGGAATTTCCAGCTGCACCAGCAGGTCGGCAAAGCCCATCACCCCCAGGCCGATCTTGCGGTTGAGCTTGGTTACCCGCTCGATTTCATCCAGCGGATAATTGTTGATGTCCACCACGTTGTCCAGGAAATGGATGGCGGTGTCCACGCTGGTCCCCAGCCGTTCATAGTCCACCTTGCCGTCGGTGACCATGTTGGCCAGGTTCAACGATCCCAGATTGCAGGACTCATAGGGCAGCAACGGCTGTTCGCCGCAGTTGTGCAGCATCAGGCCGTTGCCGTCGAAGGCGTTGATCCCGGGCACCTGGACGTCGAACACCTCTTCTTCTCCTTCGGGGACCAGGGCTTCCACCGTGGCCAGAAAGCGTTCCCGGTTGGGATTGCGCCGATAAGCCTGCCGAAGTTCATCCAGGCGGGATTTTTTGGCGGTATCGCCAAAGCCCACCTGTTCGGCGAAACGTTCCAGGTTGGCGCCGCTGATGCACAGCTCGTGCTGGGCCTTGACCCGGTACTGCCGGTATCCGCCCCGGCCGTCGGGCAGCATGGTGTGCCCCGCTAACCGCCGGTTTTGATAAATGGTGCTGGCGATACCCAGGCGCAGCAGCATACGCTGGGCGGCCTGCAGGTCCTGCAGACTGCTCTGGGCCAGGCGGACGCTTACCCCTTTGGCCTGACTGCCCTGCACCGAGCCGTCGGCATCGAACAGGCCGCTCAGAAAACCACGATGAAAAGCCGAAGAGGTCTTCTCGATGGCCGAGGTTATGCTTTTGTGGCCGGGACGGATACCCAGTTCCGTGGCGACCCGGTGGACGTGACCCAGGCTCAGGCGATATTCGCCCCGGCCGGGGACATGCGTCCAGCCATTAAAATCGCGGCGATGGGGCAGGGAGCGGGCGTGTTCCAGGGCCGTCTGCATCACCCCGGCCGTACCGGCGGCCGCCGGTTGATCATCATTGGCGGCCAGAGCTTGGTGCCACACGGAAATAACCGCTTTGTCATCCTTCATGGTCCCGTCGCCCAGCAGCAGGCCGAGCAGGTACCCTTCGGCCAGGCCATAAGCCCCGTCCCAGTCCGCCAGGGCCCGATGATCGTGGAGGACGATCCGGTCGCCGGGGGCCAGTTCACCGGCGGCGGTCCATTGGCGATCCACCCGGTAACGGGTGACGGAGGCGGCCCGCATTACTGGATGATCGGCGGTGAGGCGCACACTGTAGCCTTCACTGGTGACCAGCCGCAAAACGGGCTTGCGGCCGGTGGAGAAAAATCCCTGCGGGCCGGTGGGATATTCCCGGCCGTTGATCCGCAGCATCGCTTGCTGATTGCAAAGCTCGCGCACCCGGCGCGGCCCCGCCGCCGTCATGACCATGGTGTCGGCGGTAACACAGGGATTGGTGGACTCGATTTCGCCGGCCTCGGGGGTGGGGTTTTCGGCGTTGATCCGGTCGATGAAGACGATGCCGGGTTCGCCGGAGTGCCAGGCCTGCTTGACGATATGGCGAAAGAGCTTGGAGGCGTTCTGGTAGCGGACCACCTCCTGGTTGCGGGGGTTGATCAGGGCGTAGTCGCCGTCTTCCGCCAGGGCCCGCATGAACTCATCGGTGATGGCCACCGACAGATTGAAGTTGTGGAGTACGTCCAGATCGGACTTGACCTTGATGAAGTCCATGATGTCGGGATGATCGACCCGCATGATCGCCATGTTGGCCCCCCGCCGAGTACCGCCCTGCTTGATGGTCTCGGTGGCGCAGTCGAAAACCGACATGAAGGACAGCGGCCCGCTGGAAATCCCCCGGGTGGAGTGGACCACGTCGTTTTTGGGCCGGATCCGGGAAAAGGAAAAGCCGGTGCCGCCGCCGCTCTGGTGAATCAGGGCGGTCTGCTTGACCGCCTCGAAGATGCTGGGCATGGAGTCTTCCACCGGCAGCACGAAACAGGCCGAGAGCTGGCCCAGTTCCCGGCCGGCGTTCATCAGGGTGGGGGAGTTGGGCATGAAGTCCAGTTCCGCCATCAGACGGTAGAACTCCCGGGCCAGGGCCTGGGGGTCGGCGGCGGGGTCGTAGATCTGGTCGGCGGCGGCCACGGTGCTGGCCACCCGCCAGAGCATCCGCTGGGGGGATTCCACGACCTTGCCGTGCTCGTCCTTTTTGAGGTAACGGCGCTTGAGCACGGTCATGGCATTGGCGGAAAATTTCGGCTTGGGCAGATTGGTCGGTATTTTGGCGGTGCTGGGGGTGGTTTTCTGGAGCATGGTTGATTATTTCCCGGGCTGTTTTATTGAAGGTAAGAATTTCAGCGTTTGGGGCTTATTAACACGTAAGCGGGCCGGCGGCCAGCACGGCGTGGCGGTGCCGTCATCGTGAGCCGGTCTTGGCGGCCACGGCTGCAGCAAACTAAAAACGCATTTGCAGGACACTTTTGTGTTTGTATAATGGGATCGGAGTCGACCACAAAATATGGTGTACTGTCTTTTATGGAAGCACAAGATATGGCAAAAGTAAAGCGCAAAAAAATTATTTTTACCATTGCCTTGCTGTCGATTACGGCGGTTGTGTGGTTTCTTTATGCCGGGATTGAGGCGGGCGGTTTTTTCCGGGTGACGCCCCCGCAGACCTCCTCGGTATATCATGACGCGGAGTATCCGGTCTTTGTATACGGCACGTTGCGATTGTCCCTGGTCCGCCACCTGGTGTTCGGCGCCGACGGTGAACCGGAACCGGCGATGTTGCCGGGATTTACCCGTCGGGGGCTGGACCTGGTCGAAGAAGAACGCTCACGGGTACACGGGTTGCTGTTGGAGGTCGGCCCCGCCGAACTGGCCGCCCTTGATCGCTACGAAAGATTGGGGGTGCGTTATCGGCGTGATCGTGTCATGCTGGCGGATGGTACTGAGGCCTGGGTTTACCGTCGTCGGTGAAGATTTTGCAGGGCTTCGGCGGAATGGGCGTAAACTTTCGGCGGCATAGAATAACCATTGTCATGGCGGGGGATTTTTGCTATTGCCTACCGGGTCAAGGTATATATGCGGCAAGTGAAAAGTGGGAGCGTAAATTATGAGTTCTTCGTGTAAATCCGGCCAGTGTGGCTCCGGGCAGCAAAGCGCCTGCAAGTCCAAGGAGGCGGTCAATGCCCGGCAGAATCTTAATGTGGATCAGGCGCTGGGCAAGATCCGTCATAAAATCATGGTGATGAGCGGCAAGGGCGGAGTCGGCAAGAGCACCATGGCGGTCAACCTGGCCGCCGGTCTGGCCCGCGCCGGCTTCCGGGTCGGGCTGATGGACGTCGATCTGCACGGCCCCGATGTCTGCCGGATGCTCAATCTTAAGGAGCCCTTCGCCGGCAGCCTGGAAGACGGCAAGATGCCGCCGTGGCGGGCCGGCGACAACCTGCTGGTGATGTCGCTGGAAAACATGATGCAGGACCGGGATGATCCCATCATCTGGCGGGGGCCGCTGAAAAACCAGGCGATTCGCCAGTTCATCGCCGATGTCGCCTGGGGTGAGCTGGATTACCTGGTAATCGACGCCCCCCCGGGCACCGGTGATGAACCCATGACCGTGGCCCAGATGATCAAGGACGCCAAGGCCCTGGTGGTCACCACCCCTCAGCGGGTGGCCCTGGCCGATGTTCGCAAGTCGCTCAACTTCTGCAAGCACGTCAAGCTGGAGGTCCTGGGCCTGGTGGAGAACATGAGCGGTTATGTCTGCCCCCACTGCGGTAAGACCTCGGATCTGTTCAAAACCGGCGGCGGCGAGGAACTGGCCAAGTCCTCCGACCTGCCGTTCCTGGGCCGCATCCCCCTGGATCCCCGGATCATGCTGGCTGGCGATGAAGGCACCCCCTACCTGACCGGGGGCGGGGAAAGCCCGGCCATCACCGCCCTCAACGACATGGTGACGGCGGTGATGCGGGCCCTGCCGGTGGGTGCCCCAGCGACCGCTGCGGCACCGCCGCCCATGGCTGCGGCCGCTACCTGCGGCTGCCAGGGCGCCTGCGACCCCAACCGCTGCGATTGTTGAAACAACCCCAAAACCCACAGGTGCGATTATGCAAATCACCCAGTTCACCGTAGGCAGCATGGGAGTATGCTGCTATGTCCTGGCCTGCGAAAACTCCGGCCGGGCCCTGGCCATCGATCCTGGCGGCGATGAACAGCTCATCCTGGACCATTGCCGGCAGAACAATCTGCAGCTGTCGCTGCTGCTCTGCACCCATGGTCATCCCGACCATGTGGCGGCCAACGGGGCGCTCCAGGAGGCCACCGGAGCGGAGATCGTGATGCACGGCGAAGATGCCGAGTTTTTTGCCAAGCCGGAAGTAACCCAGTATTTTTCCATGCTGGGGCTGCCCCCGTCGCCGCCGCCCAACCGCCTGGTGGCCGATGGCGATACCATCGAACTGGGCGACATCAAGCTGGAGGTGGTCCACACCCCCGGCCACACCCCCGGCGGGGTCTGTTTTTACTCCGCCCCCAACCTGTTCAGCGGCGACAGCCTCTTTGTCGGGGCGGTGGGGCGGACCGACTTTCCCGGCGGCGACACCGCCACCCTGATCGACTCCATCCGGCGGCGTCTGTTGACCCTGCCCCCGGAAACCGTGGTTTGGCCCGGCCACGGCTACGGCGGCTCTCGCTCCACCATCGGCGAGGAGGCGGCGGATAACCCCTTCCTGCAGGAAAAATGGTATTAAACGGGATTGTCCTGCCGGCCCTTGGTAGCCGGCAGTCCTTGGGGTCGGAAAAACATCATTGAGGTAGGCGCCGATGCGTGAAATAGTCCTTGGCACCGCCGGTCATGTCGACCACGGCAAGACCAGCCTGATCCGTGCCCTCACCGGCACCGACACCGATCGCCTGAAGGAGGAGAAGGCCCGGGGGATCACCATTGAACTGGGTTTTGCCTTTCTCGATCTGCCCAGCGGCCATTGCCTGGGGATTGTCGATGTTCCCGGCCATGAGCGCTTTGTCCGCAACATGGTGGCGGGCGCCTCGGGTATCGATCTGATGGCCCTGGTGGTGGCGGCGGATGAAGGGATCATGCCCCAGACCCGGGAACATTTCGAGATCTGCCGGCTGCTGGGGGTCGAGCAGGGCCTGTTGGTCATCACCAAAAAGGACATGGTGGACCCGGAATGGCTGGAACTGGTCGAAGACGAGGTCCGGGAGTTTGTCCAGGGCAGCTTCCTGGAGGACGCCCCCATGCTCACGGTGTCTTCCACCACCGGCGAGGGAATCGACGAGGTGCGCCAAACCCTGGACCGGCTGGTGGCCGCCGCCGATTTCAGCGAGGCCCACGGCCCGTTTCGCCTGCCGGTGGACCGGATTTTCACCATGAAGGGGTTCGGGGCGGTGGTTACCGGCACCTCCATGGCCGGCCGGATCTCCCTGGGGGAAGACGTGCTCTTCTATCCCCGGGAGGTGCCCGGCAAGATTCGCGGCATCCAGGTGCACGGCCGGGAACAGAACGAGGTGGAGGCCGGCTATCGCACCGCCATCAATGTTCAGGGGGTGGACAAGGAGGATATCCAGCGCGGCGATGTCCTGGCCACCCCCGGCTGCCTGGAGCCCGCCTTTGTCTTCGACGCCGAGTTCCTCTATCTTTCCAGCAACTTGAAAAAACTGAAAAACCGCCGGCGGGTGCGGGTTCATCTCGGCACCGCCGAGGTCATGGGTCGGCTGGCCCTGCTGGAGGACGAGGAACTGACCCCGGGCAGCGAGGCCGCCGTGCAGCTGCTGCTGGAGGAGCCGGTCAGCGTCTGGCCCGGCGATCATTACGTGATCCGCAGCTACTCCCCGGTGCACACCATCGGCGGCGGGGTGATTCACAATTGCTCGGCCCGCAAGCGCCGCCGCTTCAAGGAAGCCAACCGGGAGATCTTCGAGCTGTACCGCCACGGCACCAAGGAGGATCTGGCCCTGTTTCACCTGCGGGAAAGCGGCGCCCGGGGTCTGACCCTGCAGGAATTGTCGGTGCGCCTGGGGATCTTCGGCAAAAAAATCCAGAAACTGCTGGAAAAGAATATTTCCGCCCGCCGGATCATCATCATCGAACCGGAAAAACAGCGGATGATCGCCGGAGAAACCCTGGACGCCCTGCGCGCCAAGGCGGAAAAACTGCTGGCTGATTTCCACCGGGAGCATCCGCTGAAAAGCGGCCTGTCGGGGGAAGAGCTGCGGGGGCGCCTGGAACGCGATCTCTCGGCCCGCCTGTTCCAGATCCTGCTCCAGGACATGCTGAAAAAGGAGCTGGTCGTCCAGGAGGAGTCGCTGATCCGCCTGGCCTCCCACCAGGTTTCCCTAGCCGGCGATGCCGAAACCCTGCGCCGGGAGCTGGGCCAGTTCTACCGCCAGGCGGGGCTGGCGGCTCCTACCGTTAAGCAAGCCCTGGAGCGCCACAGCAAATACCCCGCCTCCCTGGTCCGCGAACTGCTGGCGGTGATGGTACGGGAAGGCGAGCTGATCAAGGTCAGCGAGGATCTTTACTACGACGCCCAGGCCCTGAACGATCTCCATGCCAAACTGACCGACTATCTCAACCGCGAAGGCGAGATCGACGCCCCCCGCTTCAAGGAACTCACCGGCCTTACCCGCAAATTCTCCATCCCCCTGCTGGAATACTTCGACCGCATCAAGCTGACCCTGCGCATCGGCGACACCCGCCGGTTGCGATAGCCCGACCCCTTAGCCCGGGCACCCAATTACTGTTCAGCCAAGGAGAGTGTGAGTAATGGCAATTGGAAAACGTATTATTGAAACTGCCATGGAAAACGGGGCAACGCTTGCCGGTATAGCAAGTATGGAAGCTATTAAAGTGTCGGCGTCGCACAAGATATATCTTAAAATGGGAGATTATGCAGGAATTGGTACTGTTAAAGATGATGCTCTTCCAGACAACCAATTATTCACTTGGCCTGATTCTGTAAGATCTGTACTTGTGATTGGCCTTGCACATCCAGAAGATAAGCCGGAGCTTGATTGGTGGGATGGAAAAGGTACACCTGGTAACCGTATTTTGATTGATATCATAAAGCGGACAAGCCAACAGATTGAAAACAACCTGAATGTAAAAACCCATAAGCTTCACTATTATGTTGAAAAAGGAGGGGTTTTTCTCAAAGATGCAGCGGTGCTTGCCGGGTTTGGATGTATTGGCAAGAATAATATGCTTGTAACTCCGTCAAATGGTCCTAGAATCCGACTCAGGGCTTTATTTCTAGATACTGAGATACACCCAACCGGACCAATAGACTTTGATCCTTGTGCTGAATGTAAAGTTTATTGCAGAAGAGTTTGCCCCGAAAAAGCTATGGATGAGAAAGCTGAAATATTTAATTCAATTGAATTTTTTGGTCATTTGCCGGGAAGAGATGGCACTTATAATAGAGAACTCTGTAATGTGAGAATGGAAAAGGATATTACCGAAAGCTCTAAAAATAGCCATGACGAACAACCTACGATAAAATATTGCAGAAAGTGTGAGTTTGTATGCCCGGCCGGGAGATCTTATAACAGCGTTGACATTTCCGGGCCTCTTCAACGATGATGGAGGAGATGAATCGGTGTCGCCATGATACAGCGCCCCGGTAACTTTTCCTGCAATTCATCGGAGGCACGTTATGAGTAATCTCAAGGTCTGGCCAGGCAAACCATATCCCCTGGGAGCAACCTACGACGGGGAGGGCACCAATTTCTCCCTGTTTTCCAGCGTGGCCGAGCGGGTGGAGTTGTGTTTCCTGGACGACCAGGGCCGGGAATCACGTTTTGAACTTTCCGAGGTTTCCGCCTACTGCTGGCACGGTTACCTGGCCGGGGTCGGGCCCGGGCAGCTTTACGGCTACCGGGTCCATGGCCCCTGGGAGCCGGAACAGGGCCTGCGCTGCAACCCCGCCAAGCTGCTGCTCGATCCTTACGCCAAGGCGGTCCGCGGCCAGGTCCAGTGGGACGAGGCGGTGTATCCCTACCATTTCGGCGAGCCGGATAGCCGCAACGACCAGGACAGCGCCACCTTCGTCCCCTG
>LKMJ01001486.1_pt1 | contig 20726 bp, 33 predicted proteins | sample 643391 | NCBI WGS metagenome assembly LKMJ01 (sample SAMN04112250, study PRJNA286221) | soda lake metagenome | biome: soda lake; feature: Kulunda Steppe; material: water; isolation source: sample PL-Br10 brine of Picturesque Lake | place: Russia: Kulunda steppe | collected 2010-07
CCACCACCACCACCACCTGCAGCAGCAGCAGCAGCAAGGAGCACACACAGGAGGCCTACAGGGGCGCAGCGCCTGCCTGCTGCTGCGCGTACGCTCACGTCCCACGGCTCACCAGCTGTTGATGAGCGTGAACATGGAGTCCGGGGACAGGGGCTCGGTGGAGGAGAAGCTGTGCACGCGGCTGTTGTCCAGGCCAGCCATGCTGCTGCACAGCCCCCCTGGGCTGGTGCCCTCTGGGGAGTGGCTGTAGGGGTGGGGGGGCAGGGAAGGGGGCTGCTGGTGGTAGATGGCCTGCAGCGCACAGGGGAGCACCCAGGGCAGCACCTTGGGACAGCGCCAAGGGCATCGCCCTGGGACAGCGCCAAGGGCATCGCCCTGGGACAGCGCACAGGGCATCACCCTGGAACAGCGCCAAGGGCATCACCCTGGAACAGCAATGCTTGACTTGGATGGCCACGGGCCAGCCACCCGGTACGTCCATGCACATCCCAAGTGAAAGCGCTCGCGGCGTGGCTGTGGGTGCCAGGGCGGGCCGGGTTGCGCGCTTGCCGCCCCTGCAAAAGGCCGCCTTTCAGGCCCCTCGCCCCGCGCGCAAGGCCAGGGGGTGTGCTGCCAGGCAGGGCTGGGGAACACCCACTTGAAAAACCACGCGGTGCGGACTGTTGGTTGGGGCGGTTGAGTTGAGCTGAGCACTACCAGCATTGGGAAGGACTACCGACCAACGGTGCATCGACTGTCCAGGGGCTAATAGGGGCTGAAACAACGCTTTTTTAGCTGTGACGCGGGCAATGCGGCGGTGCGAACAAGCCGCAAATGGGCTGGGATGGGTGGGGGTGATGACGCAGGCGCAGGCGGGTCGGATGCAAGCGCAGAGCTTATACCCTTGCGCCGGGGCCATTGAGCTTATGCACACTGGCCTAGAAAGCGTGAGTTCGCCATCACAGCGGAGGCGCGTGCAGGCGGAGGTATGCAGCACTGAAGATCTGTTGGGCCAACCAGTCAACATTACAATTTTTAAAAGGGATATCCAGAGCAGTTGTAAGCGTCAAGGGAATTAGGGGCCCAGTGGTACTATAGGGAGAAATGAGGGGCCCAGTGATACCAAGACATTTGCCCACAGATGTGTAGGAGTGAAACCCTAGTGCCAGATATAGCGCTTTATCTGGTTGCTAGAAGCCCTCAGCACCAACAGAGTTAAATTTTTCATTTTTCACATGGGGGCATTAAACAGGGTGCTGAACCTCCCTTCCAATTATGATGCCGAAATTTGAAGTGCAAGGTGGAGTTCTGGCAGATATAGCAGCCAAGAAATAGCAAGATATAGCGCTATACCACTATATAGCGCTATAGAATTGCCTCATTTAGGGCTATTTGCCGATCCCTTATCATGGGGGATCGCGCATGCTTTTGTTGGAATTGGAGGGGGCAATGCGCATGGGCTTTGGTGCGGGGCGAGGCGCTTGGGATGGTTGGCTGGGCCAGCATGGCCAATCGAATGGGTGTGCTGCCGCTGCCTGCTTGCTGGTTGCTTGTGCGAGTCATGCAAGTAAGCAGGCATGTAGGCGAGCAGCCAAGGTGGCAAGCAGGCAAGCGAGCAGGCAAGGTGGCAAGTAGACAAGCGAGTAGAGAAGCAGGCAAGTAGGCAAGCAAGCAAGGACGAAAGAAAGAAAGGAAGCAGCGCTCAAGCTTGTCCTCCTGCCACCCAGCCATAGCCCCTCCAGGCCCGCCTCATGGCCTGTCCTTGATTATGGCACAGCACACGCGCTGAGCCTCCTCGCAGGCCGCACTGCGTGCAACCTGCTGCTCAAGGGGTGCAGCCAGCCATCGGGGGGGGGCCTTCAACACCACAACATACCAGGCATGCCGCGGCACACACTGTGTGGCTCCACAGACATGCGGAGCACGCGCACGGTGCTGTCCAACGCGTGCAGGGCGCGTGACACGGTGTGCCTCGTCTTGCACACACAGTCACACAGCGCCGTGACACGGTGTGCCTTGTCTTGCTCACACATGCGTGAACAGAGCCACGCGCAGCCCCCGTCTGGCAGGGGCGACCCAAAGGCACCGGCGCACGCGCCGCACCTGCTGCACGATGCTATCCAGGAGGTCCGAGACTTCGGAGGCGGCGCTGAGGGCGAACCTGCAAGCAAAAGCGCAAGCAAGGGCCCGGGCAGAGCCCCTCAAGCTCTGATCAAGGCGCGGCGCATGCAAAGGAAACAGCACCCTGCCCTTGCTCCAAACACGCCCGCGCCTATGCAGCACACTTGCAGGCATCGCCTGCTCTTGAGGCTGCCTGTGACATCATGGCCCCTGTGCGCAGCAGGGCCACAGCAGCGCAGCGCTTTTTGGCATCAGACGGCCGCTGCACGTCACTTTTGTGTGCCGCCTGCATCAGTCCTCTCATGTGCCTGTGGAAGGTGTGGACGGGCGAGACGCCAAAGCAGGGGGAGCGCAGCCATGGTGGGGGCGTGACTGGGGCACAGAGGCTGCCTTGCCTGCCTCCTGCTGCAAGGTGCGTGCCTCCTGCTGCCAGGTGCCCCAGGAGGCAGGTTGCCCTTGCCGCATGAGTCATAGGGATGGGTAAATAGGGTTTGGGAAAAGCCTCGACCAGGCTCTGTAGAGCCTCGTATCAAGCCCTTTTTCGTCTCTTTGGCATTTGATTGGGCCCTATCCACCCATCCCTACGCATGACACTATCCCTACGCATGACACACCACCCCTACGCATGACACACCATCCCTACGCATGACACACCATCCCTACGCATGACACCATCCCTTCACACCATCCCTACGCATGACACACCAGGCATTGACCCAGGCAGTGAGTGGATGCGCATGCTCAGGGCAGGTGCACATACTGGCAGCTGGGTGTGATGCTGAGGGTGTGTGCTGCGGCTCGCTCCGTGCGGGCACACCTCGCTTTTGAGCGGTTGCGGCCGACGGTGCACGTATACAGGTAACGGGGGGGGAAGCAGTCCGGCAGCTCCTGCGGGAAGTACTGCTGCTTGCTGTCGCGCTTGAAGGCATGCCACGAGTCCTGCAGGCCAAGGGGGGACGCTGAGGTGCTCAGCCTGGAGCACAAAAGCATATGCCTCCTGCCCAACCCTGTGCGCGCCAGGGGCAATCACTGAGCACTGCGCCATGTGTGCACAAGCAAAACAGCCCGTGGATGCGCATGCTCCACATGCAGGCAGAGCAGCCCATGACACAGGAATGCTGGGGCAGGAGCGCTTGGGCAGCGGTGAGACTGCAGCAGTGAGACAGCAGGAGTGTTGGGGCACGAGCAAGACAGCGGGATCATTCTGACAAGGGTGGAGGGGTTTGTTTGGCAAGGGTGGAGGGTGGAGGGCTTTGTATGGCAAAGGTGGAGGGGTGAAGGGGTTTATTTGGCAGGGGTGAAAGGGTGGAGGGGTTTATTTGGCAGGGGTGAAAGGGTGGAGGGGCTTGTTTGGCAGGGGTGAAAGGGTGAAGGGGCTTGTTTGGCAGGGGTAGCCGGCATTGCAAGGCAGCACTTGTTGGACCTACATCCAGACGCCCTCTGGCATTGAGCAGCTATTTTGAGGGCAGGCTTGGTTTTCAAGGGTGCATGGCAGAGACTGAAACGCAGCAAGGCATGCCGTGGCGCGGGGAAGCGGCGCCAAGGGCTCAATCAGGCACATAGCCAGCGAGTCTGGCCAGGAGGGACAGGCGCATGACGGTGAATCCACAGAGCTCAGTGCGCAGGCAGGCCAACTGACAGATGGGGATGGCGGGGCCGCACCCGAGGCGGAGCACGCGCTCCCAGCATGTGGCTGCCCACTGCTGCAGGCGTCCAGCACGCGCCTGTGCTCACACGCATGCGTCAAAAGGCATCAAAAGGCACACGCGCGTGCAGACGCGCGTGCAGGCCCCAGCACTGGCGGACACCGACGAGGAGCCCTGACTGCACAGGCTGAGCCCTGAGTTGGCTCACTTTTGAGCTGAGCACTGCTGGCGCGCGTGTACATTGTTTGCTCCTCCATGCTCACCATGGAGGCGGGCGTGCCGCACTGCCGGTCCCAGTCCTGCAGGCCCCCTCCCCAGCTTTTCCTGGCGTGTGCGGACGGAGAGCTGGTGCCTGCAAGCAGCGTCGGCTGGCACGATGAGCGGGGGCTGTGGCCACGCACAGCTACATGAGCACAGCAGCAGCCCAGCGCACGCAGAAAGACCAGCGAGCGCCGAACCGAGGCTTGGCTGCTTGCTGTCGCGCGCCGCGCACCTGGCTCGGACACGCCCGGCTGCCGTGGCAGCATCTGGCTGTCGCGATGGGGGGGCGCAGACGCGGAGCAGGTGCGCAGGCTCTCCTGCGCCAGCAGCGCCTCGGGACCGGTGACCCTGCGGGGAGTTTTGGGGGCGGGGGCGGGTGAGGTGTGCGAGGAGCTTTTGTTGCGGGGCGCAGCTGACGGGCGCGTCGCTGAGGAGGCTGCTGTGCCTCACTGCCGCCTTGTTTGAGATTTACCTCCGCCGCCAACACCGCGCACACCATCATCTTGACCTCACCCCTGTTACCAACATCACGCACGCCCATGTGCCCTAAGGGAAATTGCAGCGATACCATCTGCCCGGGGGGCCATTGACTGACCCCATGCAATTGCGTCCATGCGGTGCAGGGGCCACACACACGCACGCACGCGCACACTTGCGCACGCACTTGTACACAAATGCACACGCGTGCGCACCTGTGAGCCTCTGGCATGGTTGTGCCCAGAGGCATGGGCTGCGAGCTGGCAACAGGTGCTGCTGCGGCGCTGCTGCTGGAGGGCGAGGGTGGGCAGGGCAGCGCGGGTGCAGGGATGGCCAGGGGGGACGTGGCGTGCAGGGGCGTGGGGTGGGCGAGGGTGGCGGCGGGGGGGGATGCAGGCGCCGGTTGCTCCTGCTGCTCGTGCTGCTGGTGCAGGTGGTGGTGCTGCAGCTGTTGCTGCTGCTGCTGTTGCTGCTGCTGTGCGAGCTCCACCTGCAGCTGCCCCTGTTGCTGCCGGGCCTCTGCGCCACCCACCGTCCCTCCGTGCGGCTGGGCCGTGCCCAGCTGGGGTGCCTCCCCATTGGCATCAGGCCCCAGTGCTGCAGGCTCTCCGGCGGGGATGGAGGAGGGCGAGGGGGAGTGCGCAGGGGTGTGGGCGCTTGTAGCTGCGAGTGGGGTTGGGGAGACCTTGGAGGCGCTGCTTGAGAGGCCGGGCTGCTGGAGGCTAGGCGGAAGGTGGTGGTAGTAGTGCTGGTGCTGCTTGTGCAGCGCCTGCAGCAGCTGCTGGGCCTGCGTAGGCAGGCGCATACGCACTGCAAGGTGAGAAGAGGGGCAGCAAAGCGGGGCACAAACGTCCAAAGGCCTGCAGGAGGTGGAGAGCAAGGCGACCAAAGGCTAGCCCAACAGCCCCATCGACCATGAGGCCTCAAACAAGCTGAACATGCGTCCCTGGGCTTGCAAACCAGAGCCCTTGGCTTGCCGACCAGCACGTAAGGTGCGCACACGCAGGCAGTTAGGCCAGCATGAGCTTAGTGTGCCTTGCATGGGAGCCCTGCCTCCTTGGGCTCAGATCGTTTCAGAAGCCATAGCAAGTGGTGGTTGTCGATCCAAAAGCAGTGTCTGATCCTAGCACTTTCGGACCACCACACGAACATTCGAGCGCGCGCGCGCACACACACACACACACACACACACACACACGCGCGCGCGCGCGCGTGCGGGCGAGCGCGCATAACAACACACACATCACACACACGCATTACACACGCACAACACACACATGACCCCTCCCCCCCCCCTCACACACGGGGAGCATGCACACGCAAGGGCCGCTGTGGCTCCCATACGCCTCACGACTCCAACTGAGAGCCGTGGCGTCGCAAGCTTGCAATCCTTGGTTGCGCTAGCCAGCATCATGGCCTGGTCGGCCTCGCTGGCTTGTGGGCTGCCCTCAATTATTTCATAATCTTTTTTTACTTTTCAACTCAGGTCTGTCAGGCGCTCCAGCAGGTGGCCATGCCACCCCGCAGTTCACCACACACAAGCAGAAGCTCTGAATAAATGTTGGCAGCTAATTGATGCCAATTGCCGGCATGGGTAGTGCAAAGGCCACCCGTCATCCACACGCGACCCCACATGACCTTCCCTCCATTACTTGACCATAATGATACTTGTAGAGAAGAATGGCACAACATGGCCATGTGCTGCTATCACAGCGGGAAAAAGCTGGGCACCCTTTTCTTTGCGTGGATGTACCCATGGATGAGCACGCACCTGATGAGCGGTGTGCCTACACACCCCAAGCACCCACCCTACCATTTGAGCACCTGCACTCCTACGCAAGCCTTTGCCACGCACCTGAGTTGCTGCAGGCAGCGTTGGGACACCTGCGTTGCCCTTGCGGCCGCCCTCCCCCACTGCGCCTGTGCTGGAGGTTGCGCCGTCCACCCTCACGCCCTCAAAAAAGGAGTACATGTTCTCGTCGCGCCCCAGAAGGTGCCCTGTCAGTACAACGCGCAGTATGCACAGGCATGCATGTGCGCGCATGCGCAAGTGATCACAAGTGTCCAGCGTTGTGTTTGCTGAGAGGTGCGTGGATATGCGATCGTGTGGCGAGCACGAGCGCTTCTGTGTTTGACAACAGCTTTTTGTGCTTTGAGAACAGAACGCAGGGAGCGCGCGGCCGCGGAGCAGCGCCTTGCGACAGGCATGCCCCCAGCTCCAACAGGCCTGCACCTTGCACACGGGCGCGCAGCCCTCACCTATGGATAAGGATGGGTAAGTAGGGTGGTCCAGTCTGCCAAAGAGACTCGCCGAGACTCGGCGAGACTCGTTGTAGATGGGTCGGGCCGAGATGGGAGATTGTCGTTAGAAAACTGCTTTTCACAGGCGCGTCCTTTGGTCTTAAGAATTTCCAAGGAACTTTAACATAATAAAGACAAATTGTTTTAACAGGTTCGGCCATTCCAGAGGCCGGGATGGGTCACAGGCTGTTCCGTCCTCTCACCCAATGTTCCAACCCCCTCAATTCCACCCTAATCAACCTAGCTGCTCAATCCTTAGCATTACTTTCATCTTGTTCGGCAAGGAGCTGCAAGCTGGACTCCAGGTCGCCCACAGATAAGTCCTTGTGTTGCAGCAGATGTGAATCAGCTTCTGCGCACGCGCCAAAGCAAGCCTTGAGCAGTGCTTGGTGCACATCTGGCCCCAAAGTGGCCAGTTGCGCTCGCAGACACAAGCAGTGGGAGCATGCATAGCAGCTGCACTGTGGCAAGGATGGGGAAGCCATGCTTGGAAGCCCACAGGCGCAAGACGTTGCACTGAATGGTGGGGTCTTAAGTGCCTGCTGCTGCCAAGTGCTTTCCTTCTCTTCCTCCTTCCGTTCGTTCATACGTTTGAATACATATTGGCAGGGACGCTAGCTCCCTGGAAGGATTTGTAGCCCATTACCCTGTCAGTCATGTCCAAGCTCATCACATCATCACGCTCCTCAATGTCCAACACCACCTCCTCTCTCATATTGTAAATTTATCTATAGATATAAGTAATGGTTTGGGAGAATTCAAGGTTTCTTTTAGCAGTTTTTTCACAACTTCGGCATTTACCAGTCAAACAGGTGACACTCGTCGGTGACAAGGGTCCCCCCCTTTCCCCAAAGAGACTCAGCGAGTCTCGGCGAGACCCCTGCCCAACCTTACCTATGCACAAAACAAAGTCAAAGGAGACGCCCTCGATGCCGTAAACCTCGGCCATCAGGCCCACCATGCGCTGTGTGGACATGCCCTTGGTCACGCTCACGGGCCGCACCTCCACGCTCTTGCCCCCCTGCAGCAAAAAGTGCGCAGCACATTAAACTGATTCTGTCAACCAAGGATGTGCATTCTCCTCAACGGTTCCATGCTGCTCACCCGCTGGCCCAGGCACCTATGCCCCGCTGCGTGCCGCGTGTTGCCATGCGGGCAGGCGGCGAGCGCTGCGCGCAGCACGCAGCAGCCTCCAGCGCGCAGGGCGCTTGCCAAGTAGCGCTGAACACCCTGCTTCTGTGCCCACTTGGCAGCCTTTGACCGCAGCAGGGCGCGCGCGCTTGCGTGTCGGCCACGCGTCGCACGCATGCATATGTATGTGGGTGGGCGCATGCCTAGGCGGGCGGCTGCCCATGGGCAGGCAGCAGCTTTGCCCAGAGCGCAGTGCCCAGGTTGGGCGCGGGCGGAGTGGGAAGCTCAATCAAGCACACGCACGGTGGCAGAGTCCGCGGTGCTGAGCATGCTGCCCGCGTCCACACACGCACGCGCACCTGAATGATCTCCACAGGTGCGTTGCTGATGGGGCCCGTCCACAGGTGCTGCAGCAGGTCGCGCGCCTGGATGCGCCCAAACTCCACGTCTGCAGGTAAGGAGGGGGGAGAGGGGGGGGGGGCGCAGGTGCTGCTCCGCTTGACACACCCCACTGAGACTGAGTGCTCAGTTCCCCCATCACCCAGCCCTGCTGCCGAAAACCCCTGTCTTACCCAGGTGGCGCAGCATGACCACTGGCCAGGCGCACGCACACCCTGCCCTACCCCCACCTCAACTCAGCCTTGTCCCCCTTGCAGCCATCTTTTCCACGTATGGCAAAGCATCCCTCCCACGTCCCACGGCCCACCCATGGACACCAAGGCACGTGTCAGTGAGGGTCTGTCTTGCCGCAGGGCAAGCAAGAAAGTTGAGCGCCACCTCGATTTGGCAATACCGAGTGAGGGTCTTGCCGCAGGGCAAGCAAGAAAGTTGAGCGCCACCTTTGACTTTTGGCGATACCAGAACCCACAAGACCCCACAGACGGCACAAGCAGCTGCCCAGACAGACACGCATTGCCCTGCTGCCACCGAGCTCCTCAGCCGCGCACGAGCACAAGCATGCGCGCATGCCGCACCCCTGCCCTGGTGCGTGCTTGATGCATGGCGGCGTGTGCCTGCCCCAAAGGTGAGCACTGCTGCGTGCTGCCCAAGCGTATGTGCAAGCACGCCCTCTGCTGACCCTCGCACGGTGCGCACCACGCGCCAGCAGGCCCCGACTTGATGCCTTGTGGGACAGCACATAGGCCCGATTGCTGACAGTTGGTAGGTGTGCGTGAGCTCACACACACGCACACGCACATGCACACACATGCACGCACACACACGCACATGCTCCAATGACCTGGGAGAGGCCTGAGCGGAAGCGCGCTGTGCGCGCTTGCATTCAGATGTGGGATTTTGGATCCACATGGATGTGTGGAAGGATTGACCACACACACCCCACAAGCAGCCTGGCATCATTGTTTTAAAGCAGGGTTGTGCTTGCATGGCATAAAGGTTGCTTCGTCGTGCAAGCGCTTCATCTTCGCGCTGCACACTCCCCTCTGCACCCCCCCCTCTTTGCTGCAATGGTGTGACCACACCATCTTCACTCATGTACACCTGCCTCGATGCGCACAATGGCCAGCGCGACGATTGCGGGCAGGTGCAACTGCCCTGCTCCCACGCTCGCATTCTTGCTTATGCGCCGCCCCCTGGCCATCCGCGGCTCGTTCGCACCACCACAAAATCAGCATTGCTGCAAAAATGGTTTTATTGCGCCCCCTATTTGCCCCAGCTCAGTCACTGCACCGTTGGCCGGTACTCTCTCCCAGCGCCAGCAGGCTCCCAGCGCCAGCAGTGCTCAGCTTGACCGCCCAGCCAACCAACTCAACAGGGTTTTTCAAGTCGGTGTCCGCCAGCGCCATGCCCCACCCGTGCACACCTGCGTACTTGTAGTTCCACACCAAGCTGGTCTCCCGGACCTCTACAGACGACCGCGGTGTGCGTTCGCAGAAGTAATCAAACACAAGCTGCGAGCACGCACACGCGGGCAGGAGCAAGTGTGTGGCTGTGTTGATCACTGGTGCATGGCTGTAGCGTTTGCAAGCACGGGTGTCTTGTGGGTGCGTTGCCCTTCCTCCTGCGCACTGCTCACCCATATGCCGACCTCCCTGCACACCCTCTAGCCCTGCCAATCCACACCCGCGCACCCCCCGCCCTTGCCTACCTACCTGCACGCTCTCCATCCAGTCCTTGCCGATGCCATGGAACAGGGCCCGCCACTGCTGCGCATGGGCATGCAGGCACAGGCACAGCTCAGGCGGGCGGGTTGCGGCACAGCTACGCATTCGGACGTCTGAGCTGAGGTCTGGTGGTGGCGGTGGTGGTGGTGGTGGTGTCGGACACAGGGCACCGGCAGTCAGGCAGCTGCTTGCTGTAAGCGCGTGGGTGGGCACCGCTGCGCAATGAGGTATGCCCGTGATGCAGCCACAACTAGGCACACCACAGCTCTCCTACACGGCTTGCACAGCCTCTCCTGGGGGGGCCCTCACAACAGTGATTAAAGGTGCATGCGACACCGATGTACGCACAAGCTGGATACCTGTGCGTTGGTTGGGTGCGATGTGCGTTGATTTGGGTGCAATGTGCGTTGGTTGGGTGCGATGTGCGTTGGTTGGGTGCGATGTGCGATGGTCTGGGTGCAATGTACACACGATCTAGATGCCTGTGCGTTGGTTGGGTGCGATGGGCGTTGGTTTGGGTGCGATACTTTGGGTGCGATGTGTGATGGCTTGGGTGCGATGTGCGTACGCGATGGATGCCTGTGCGTTGATGAGGGCCAAGCGCCAAGGCAGGCACACACAGAGGCCTCTCACCCGCTTGCCGTGCTGCTGCGCGGGCGGCAGGTGCTGAGGGGGGGGCCGCACAAACACGCCATTCTCGGCAGCCAGCCACACCGGCAGCTCCCCAAAAATCTCCTCCAGCTTGTGTGTCTCGGAGCCCGAGAAAATGACCAGCACGTTGTTGGGGTCCTGCATGTAGAGGTGGGTGCTGGCAACAGGTGTTCACCTGAGCACGTTGATAGCACAAGCACCTCCCACCGCTCTGCAATAAATGCCCCACACACGCCAGAACGCGCCCTGCTTACTGCAACTGACGCATGCCTTGCCCTTAAAACCCAAACCCCGAGTGTGCCATGCCTAGCAGGTGGCCCACCCGTTGGCGCGCATCACATGCCAGTGCACATGGCAGCATGGCGCACGCCGCACGCTGCGCATACCCCTTGCATACCCCTTCACGAAAAGGGGCCAAGAGCGAGGGGGGGAGCTCGGAGGAGAAGACGGGGGGAATAATTAATAAGTGCCAAGGCGCATACACGCAGGTGCGCACCCTGCTGAGCTCCTGAAGGGCCTCCAGGATTTTGGGGTTGACCTTGGCCTGGCTCTTGCCCAGCTGCTCCTGGTAGGTGCGCTTGGTGCCCATGCCGCCCGCACGGTTGATGGGCGCGTCCGTGTTGCTGGTCAGGGTGGCGTTGTAGCTGCACATGAACAAACACGTGCATGCACGCACGAGTAGCGCGTAGGAGCCTGGAACATGTCCTCCTGAGCGTTGACGGCGCGGGTGCACGGAGCAGGCCATGCTTTGATGCAAGTGGGGAAGGCCTGGACATATGCCAAGGCGGCACAACACCATGGAGACACAATGCTCACGTGTGGGACTGACTGTCCTTTCTTGTAAGGCACAATGCTCATCTTGTAAGGCACAAAAGCACAGGATCCACCTGCGAATGCCCGGAGCTGAGGCAGTTGCTGCAGCAGCATGTCGCTTACCCAAGCACGATCAGGCGCTTGCTGCTGTTCTTGTACCCTTGGACCACCTCTTGCATGTTGAGCTGCAATGAGGACGCACCAAAAGAGGGGTGGGAGGCAAAGGTGTGCGTTCAAGTGAGGGTGCTCAGCTAATGCAGTGCGCAGCTTTGTAGCTGGCTCTTGCACAGTGCAAGCCAAGCAAGGGTGCTCAGCATTTGCAGTGCACAACTTCAAAGCTGCCTCTAGCACAGTGCAAGCCAAGCGAGGGTGCTCCGCATATGCAGTGTGCAGCTTTGTAGCTGGCTCTAGCACAGTGCAAGCCAAGCTCCCTCAGCCAGGAGGAGCACACAATGTTGTAGCAGCATAACCCAGCGCCCCGCCCCCTCCCCTGCACACCATTGTTGGTGTTGGTGCCTGTCGCGCGCAATGCAGGGGGAGCGCTGTGTGCTGTGTGGGGCGCCCCGGATAGGGCGGGGGCGGCCTGACCGGCATCAATATCAAATGCAAGCACGCGTGTCGAGGTCCAGCAGTACCGCGCCCCCCGCCCCTCCTGCGCTCGCCACTGTCACAAGAATGCCAACACAAACAAACCAGACACCAAATCACACGCGTGGGGCGCGGGAAGGGGCGCAGCACGGCTCCGGGGGGCCGGGGACACTGTTTCTGAGTGCAATGTTCGCCAAGCCGCGACCACCGGCGGAGTCCCCGCGAACTGCGCTGTTCAGCCAGCATTGCCTTATGACACGCCTCGTGATTCCATAATAAATGGACTGGCGCAGAAACGGGCGAACTACCCGTACAATTTGCCACAGGCCGCAATTCACCTCTGGCGTGTGGCCTGAACCTGAACAGGCCACACAGTGCATCACAAACATTTTGCTGCTGACACATGGCCTGAACAGGCCACAGTACAAAATATAAGCTCATAGTACAAAATACACGCTACTGCCGCTGCGGTGTGCACCGGCTTATGCTGCTACAACATTGAACCTTCACAAGCAGCTCACTCACAGGGGGTGGGGCGTGCTTCATGCGCAGGTCGGCCTCGATGTGGGTGTCATTCAGCTCTGAAATGAAGGTGTCTGCCCAGTGCTGAGCAGTGTGGGTCTGTGTACGCAAGCGTGTTTGCGTGTGTGCGTTATATACAAGTATGTGTGTATGCGCACGTCGATTATCTTATATTATTGTGTGCCTGTGTGCGCGCGCAGGGGCATGTTCGCCAAATGAACTTGGGTGTGCGTGCGTGTACCATCAAGGTGGAAGTGCATGTCCTCATTCAACTTCCTGAATTTTCATGGGCCAGCGCTCTGTATCACAAAGAAGAACATCAATATACACCCATGAATACTGTTTGGCTGCTTTGATTTTGCGACTCTCTTCTACCCTCCAAGGTCCCAAAGAAATATATGAATCAATTTGCGAGAAAAAAAGGCTTGCAAGGCCTCAGCATTAGAACTGTCAATTGCATACTCTGTGTGTACCTTTTGAGGTGCGATTTGATTGAATTGAAAATGCTCTCACTCCCCTACTTTAATCTCCACATTTGAGGGCTTTCCCCCTCAACTCCTCTACACTTGTGCTGCTCCTCTGTGTGCTCTTGCAAGCTTGCATGCATGTATGCTTGACCACTGTGCTGCATGGACAGAAGCGGGGAGCACACCCACAGCGCGCCGGGAATTGATGGGGAGTGCGAAACCAGCCCTTCTTGCCTAAAACTGCGCACAGGCTGAGGTGGTGCAAGAGAGGGTATGGCAGCAATGGCATGGCAGCAGCACCATGACCTCTTATACCACTGATGGATTCGCGGGCCACCGTCGCCTTTTGTGCACTTCTGCTTGGTCACAAACCCATGTTGAAAAGTGCATTCCGCCCTGTTGGAGTGTGCGGGTCAGTTTGGGGATATTCGGATGGGGCAGGAACTAGCAAACTCTGTGAGCTCATAAATAATAGGGTTGGGTCATTTGTGTTTTGTGTATTTTAACGATTCTGTGCTCTATGGAATGATTCGCGAATTTTTAAATGGCATTCCATGGGCCTCAAACCCATTCTGACCCCTTTTCTCCCCTTCTCTGCCTCTGACCCCTATTTTCCTGGAAAGCAGGGTAAGGTCGTGCGTATTCTATCGTATTTTACGCACTGCTTAACAATTGCTGAAAATGCTGAAACCCGGCCCCCAGCGTTACCCGTGCACCTGCTCAGCCTTGCTCAGCGGAGCACTACCCTGCACTCCTTGGCAGTGGCGAGGCGTTGCGCCCAGTTGCTGCTGTACTTCTGTCAAGCTGGCGCTGCGCAGTTGCTGCTGTACTTCTGTCAAGCTGAGGCTGCGCTATTGCTGCTGTACTTCTGTCAAGCTGACGCTGCGCAATTGCTGCTGTACTTCTGTCAAGCTGACGCTGCGCTATTGCTGTTGCCTTGCTCTGAGCATCAACGGGCCCGCCCGGGCCCGGGCTCTCATCTCATCCAGGACAGGCTGCAGGACTTCTTCATCCACTGTGCACTTTACTACCACACAAGCTGGATTATGTGCAGGAAGTGCTTCCTGATGCAGGAAGAACCAGCTACACGGACCAGCTTGCAGTTCTTGTGCTGGTGCAATTTGTCCTTCAGCTCAATGATCTTGACACGAGCCCACTCCTTCCCCTTTTTCTTGGCACTTTGAATATTTGTGTACTTGTAAGAATGCCTTGGGGTAGTAACAGGTAGCTGGGGGGGCATTAAGGGCCCACAGGCCCTCCTAAACCCCCCAACTTCTACCCACAAAAATGACCCCTGAATGCGGACGAATTGACATTGAGTACGTGCATTGTTCGTATCAATCGCGCATTGGGCAGGGCAAATGGATGCATGCAACCCTTCTGGGAAGTTTGTATCTTACTCAAGTTCCTGATAGTTTGAAATGTATATCTAACATCCTCACAATTGTTTCCATACAATCCCAGCTGGCTCCCAACTGTTGCAATGCATAATTATGCATGCTCCAGCAAAGCTCCAACCTGTCATTCTCCTTCTTGTTGCAGCATTATATGCAGTAAGATTAATTAGACTGTGCATGAACAAAGAGAGGGACCTTAAGTGGGTGAAGTTGGCAGGGAGAGGGCTCTCCTGGGCCAATTTCCAAAACCGGAAAAAAGCAGCCGATTCGCATACTTCAAATTTGCGCTCGCGGACAAAAAAAGCTCCTGCATTTCTGCTGCATACTGAAGGCTAGAACACGGACCGTTGAAAAACACTTGATCACTGCTTTTTGAGGTAAGGGTTTTGGCCAGTGTGACCGGGGTCTTACTGAAGTTGAGTAGTATGCCATTGACATTGAACTTATCACTCACGTTTCCATGCAATTCCAGCTAGCTCCCAACCTGTTGCAATTTATCATTTTCCACTATAAAAGCTCCAACCTACCATATTCTTGCATTGTACGCAGTAAGATTGAGCAGACTGTGCATAAATAGAAGGAGAGGGACATTAACTGGATTAAATTGGCAGAAAGAGGGCCCTCCTTGGCCCATCCAAATCGAATGAGAAAAGCAACCGTAACATTTGTGAATGTTGCTTCTTACCAAATAATTCCATGGAATTCGTGCTGTTCAAAGGCAATATGTCTGAATGAAACAACCCTGATTTATTTTGCTACTCATAAGCTGCAACAGGGGGACGGAACTTATCCATTAATTGTTCAGTTCACACGAGCCGAATAGTACCATATGCAAGGGGTGCATGCACCATTTCCAAATCTTCCTCAAACCCAGGGTAAGTTTGTAAAATCTTGTGACTCCCAAAATAATTACACCTTAATATTTTGTGAGTTACTAGGGGTTGTGAGGCCTCAGGTTTAATGCCATTACTTGCAAGCTTTATGTTATTGCGTCTGCATATGCTTGTGTAGCACAGTAGGTACTCACTCCCACTCATTTAATTCACCACCTTAAAAAATCTGGAAGGTCCCTGACACCTCAGCTCTTCCCCCTGCCCCTGCCCTGGGACCCTCTTCCTGCCCCTACCCCTGCTCCTGTTCCTCCCCGTGCCCCTCCTTTTGCCCTGTGCTCCTTGATCACCTGCAATTTCCAATGAGCCTCAGCCTTTCACCCTGCCACCTGGGGCCAGCCCCACCCCTTTGGTATCTTATTAAAACCTGGGACCCCGTGCAGAGTGCTGCCTCTGCTTGCTTAGCTGCTTTTGCAGCCTCTACTGCTGCCCAAACCAGTGGTGAAAGCGCAAGCTCACATGTACCTGATAGCTAGGCAGGCTGCGCGGCAGCAGAACCCTCACCACAGGCTTTTCTTTGGGGATTGATGCAGCTTGCCTCTCCAGCCTAGGCCTCCTTGCAGGCCTAGGTGGAGCATGAGGGGGCAGCAATGGCAGTAGCTAGCTCATGCTCAGCAAATTTTTGGGCAGAGTGGGGTCTTGGTGGATATGCAGCTTCATGGGCTGCCCACTGCCCTCTGTGCACTTTGGCGTCATAAAATAAGACTAAAAGGATCCTCCGTTTGGGGCGTGAGGGTTCATGCAAATGAGACTAAAAGGATCCTCTGTTAGGGGCGTGAGGGTTCATGGGGGGGCCCCGCCGGTGCAGGAGCTAAATTACCATACCTTGTAAGCTCTCAGGAATTTGAATTTACTTTACTACTGACAGGTAGCAAGAGGGTGCTGAGATTGCTTTGTTACTAGCAAGATCCCCATTAGCACAACGCTAGTACATAACTTATCCCAATATTTTTTTCACAAACAAGCCTCTAACTTAGCCTGTATATGTGCAACACGGATTAAGTGTAAATGTGCTGTCAACTGCAATCTCTGCATTGACAGGATCTTCGACCAGCATGCGTGGCCATCATGCTGGACGAGCATGGAGCTGAGCGGCCCACCTGCACGTGCATGTAGTTCTGACGGTGCCGCTCTCGCCGCTCCTCCTCGCTCATGCACAAGGAGTCCTCAATGGCCTGCATGTCACTTTTGGGATGGAGAGACTTTTGGGATGGAGAGTGCTTCTTGAAAAGGAGGGGGCACCAAGGGGCACCAAGGGGCACCGCTGCACCAGCTTGCATCAGCTGTCTGGTTTGCTACCCACTGGCCCACCGATGCTTGCATTGCAACATCTGGTCACCCATGCTTGCATCAGTTGTCTGGTATGCTACGCGCAGGGCCCACCAACAGTTCAGTACTGGGAGCCAACCATCTCCCCAGGTATCACTTCGCAATTCTGGTAAAGAGGTTGAGAACGTTGAGGGATTGAAGCTTGCTTGCCTATGGAAAACAAAAACAAGCATGGACATGCAATAATAAAATGTAATGTAGCACCATGAATTGGACAAAGCCGAGAAGTCACCTGGGCCATGTCTGTGATGTTCCAAGGGTTCACTAGGATAGCACCAGCGCCTAAAGACTGCGCAGCGCCTGCAGCAAGTGGTAGTAAGCAAGGAAGAATGGTTGCGTAGACGAGTCGAACGCACTACACAGGAGCAGCAGGCACAGGTGGAGCAGGACACGCAGACATCATATGCGGTGTTTAGACCTCGTTGCATTACTGCCGCTTTGATTTTTCACATAGACGACTACATTATGATACAGTAGCAGGCGGCAATTCTAAGACCACAGATCCAGGTCTTTGGCTTTATCTGCACAATTTGGGAATCTCGAGATTGGTGACTTTTAGCGTGAGTGCTGATTCATGATGCTGAGGACCCAGGAGAACATTCCCTGCTTAATTCCTAAAGCAGGTGATCGCAGTGCTGCTTAGCAAGAGACTCAACTCTCAAGTGGCCACCCACCCACCTGCAAACTCAGAAAGGACAAGCACACCGGCATTGTCACTCTGGCATGCTACATACTCGTAGCTCACCAGATTCATACCATCTCGCTGCAAATGGAGCACAGGGAAATGAATAAGGTCGACAATTAAATAAGACAGCTGTCGAAAGACAATGACAATGGGCAGAGGGAGAAAGAGATGAGAGTGCACAATTTAGCATGTCATGCTCCATCAGACATGCTCAAGGCACATCAAAGGTTGAGCCAGGAGACCTACTAGTGTGCAGAAAGCTGCTCTGTGTGAATTACAGACATTGAGCCAATTTGAGAGTTTCAAGCCATTCTGCTAGGCCATGTCATAAGCAAGATAAAGCACCATCCGTAGTTTCATGCCCTGGCAGTCAACTATTTGGGAGGTGGGGAAGGGATGCACCGATTTGTGTGCTGTCTGTGGGTTTGTGCCTTCCACACGCGAAGAACCTTTGTTTAAATTAAGTACTACTTTACCTACTTGCACAGCCTGCTTGACAATCCTGGCTGGCTGCGAGACCCTGCAGGGGACCAGCTGGCATCCAATGCAAGGTGCAAACCTTATCCTTCAATGACTCTCTCAACATTTCCTCCTCTCATGCCCTTGCTCGCCCCTTGGTCATGTTTCAGCATAGTAAGCATGAGCTACCAAACCCCACTGATGCAACTCAACGTGCCCTCCTGATGGGGCAAACAGCAGCATTTGCTGAGGGAGGACGCACAGAGGGGGGCATACCAAGAGGCCGCAGCCGGCCAAATGCACAGGCAGCATTCTCATGACAAGCGTCTCATCCAGAGTTATCACGCACCAAGCTAGTCACCAGGGCCACGTCCGTAACAGCATACAAGGCGCACAACTCCGTGAAGGAGAGGGAGGTGTCAAGGTGGTAGATGGGCACGTAGGTCAGAGTGCCAAACTGGCCGTTGATGCGTCCCACGATCTCGTGCACCATTGATCTGCACATGAGGCAGGGATGTAGGCAAGAGTAAGCACACGCCACCGACCCATATGACCTAAGGATTGTGCACAGATGATGCCCGGGCCATGACAAGGCTGCAGTGCAAAAAGCAGGATGTGCTTACGGGCACGACTTGCCCCTAACACCAGCTTACCGTACAGCAGCACATAGCGGCATGGGCACACCTTTGACAAGGGGTGAGGCATTTTTATCAGTGTTGTGCAAATACGGCGTCAATCAGAAATGGCACCATAAATTACTGTGCGTAATTGACATTGACATCACGTTACCGTCAATTACGGTGAAATTTATACTGACAGCAGGAAATCGTAAGTAACGGTGCTGCGTCAGGAACTCTGTGGCTCAGAGGCCAGCAAGCTCAAGCTCAAGAGGCGCGCTCATCGCCCCAACTTCTCACGAACAAGAATTTTAAAGCAACGTGCCCTCCAGCAATCAAGCTTAGAGGGTCGTGTGGCCCTGGGTCAGTCGAGCTTGGCGCGGCCTGGCCAGCTGCTGCAATTGCAAGCACCACCTCCCACAGGCCTGGTAGCGGGTGGGCAGAGGAGGAGGGGTGGCAGGAAGGTCAAGAGCAGCTGGGAAAAGGCAGAGTTAGAGAGGAAGGAGACGCAGCAGGATAACAAGACAACTGTGGAGTGCAGCTGCCTGCACTGCCAGAGTGGACGCTCATGAATGATCGCTGGGCAGGACGCAACGCGGCTCAAGAACCACCTGCTCAACCCTGGCGCGTGCAAGTTCCTGTACAGCCCCTCTGCACAACATTGTGCCTGAGTTGATCATGATGACAGCGCCAGGAGTTTGCAGCATGATTGGAGTCGTCTGTCGATAGTCCAGCTGGACTGCAGGATGCTGCAGAGCCAGTTGCAGAGGGGGTTGCAGCAGTGCACATAGATGTGGAGCAGATGGAAGTGCATGAAGAGGGAATGAGTAGCAGGGGGATGAGCAGCGGGAGGGAGACAAGGAGGGAGAGGGGTGAGGAGTGGGAATGGAATTTGAATTTTAGTGGAGACCTTTGGAATCAGTTGGATGGAGCAAAGGAGACAAATTCTGTCTCAGATTGCTGCTTATTTGTGCTCTTGAATTGCCTGTCTGTAATTTCTGACGGTTTTGCACCGTAAATATCTGAAAACCCGACCGTCTGACATCAAAAAAATCACCATAAATAACGCCTGCAGCTCAATTTCTGACGGTCAAAACCGTGAATTACGCCGTACCGTCAAATGACAGTTGACGGCGTCAGTAGTAAAGTGCACAACTTTGATTTTTATACAGACAGGTGCGCTTTTGATCAAAGGCACGCAGGTGCTCACAAAAGCTGCATGGCACACACTGCGGAGTCACACGTTTTGGCAGCGCCTCACCTGAGCTTCTGGTACTCAGAGACGTCAGTGCGAGAGGGGACAGCTATCTGGACAAGCAGCACCTGCAGCACAAGCACACGCACGTGGCGGGATGCCATCCTTGCTGAACATGCCTTGCAGGTTGGCAATGTGTGCACAGGCAGCTGAGATGCACGAGTTCTTGTTCCAACCAACAAGGTCATGGCTGGTAAGCACGGTAAAATGATCCATGCTAAAAGTAAAACTCGGTCTGAAAGCGTAATCCAGGTTGTGCCGCAGGATAAGGTTGCAAGCATCCATGGGTTGCTCCCAGCACCTTGTCACGCCATTCAGGATGCTCCTCAAGGAACTTCTCAAAGGCCAGCAGCTTCTGGGGGATGCCCTTGACCATGTCCAACCGGTCAACACCAAGCATGATCTGGAAGTAAAAAGAAGGAGGGGTGAGACAGGGGAGCTTGGGGGGGAAAGCCCCCAAAAGTGCTTCAGATGTAAGACAGCCTGGAAGGTGCTGTAATGCAGAACACAAGCAAAACAGTCTGCACGGCGAACTGCCTATACATCCAAAAAGTCAGGCTTGTTGCAGGGGCGCTTGCCAGCCCCAAGGATGGCAGGTAGGAAGGCATTCGGAGTTGGAAAAGGGGCTTCTTACAGACATGTGCGACTGCATTGAGGTACACCTCCTACATCCCTCACTTGCAGTCACGCGCTTCCTGCACACTGGCAAACTTGGTGGCAATCGGGACCTGTTATGTTGCACCATTCTGAATCTGAGGTGGTTTGAAGGCAGCGCAGCCCTCAGCATTCCCAGCGCTTCATGCCAAGTTAAGCACTTATGGCACACAGTGAACCTTACACACCTTACACACCTTACACACCTTACACACCTTACACTTATGGCACACAGTGAACCTTACACACCTTACACACCTTACACACCTTACACTTATGGCACACAGTGAACCTTACACACCTTACACACCTTACACACCTTACACTTATGGCACACAGTGAACCTTACACACCTTACAC
>LKMJ01001487.1_pt1 | contig 20726 bp, 14 predicted proteins | sample 643391 | NCBI WGS metagenome assembly LKMJ01 (sample SAMN04112250, study PRJNA286221) | soda lake metagenome | biome: soda lake; feature: Kulunda Steppe; material: water; isolation source: sample PL-Br10 brine of Picturesque Lake | place: Russia: Kulunda steppe | collected 2010-07
GTACGCCGGACGAGTAATGAACACCCCGATCAGCACGCCGATGATCGTGATGATCGCGAAGCCGCGCAGGTCCCCAAGCGAGAGGAACGCAAGCGGGCTCATCGCGATGATCGTCGTTGCGGCGGCCGCACCGATGATCCAGAACGCCTTCCGGAATCGGCTGTCGAATACGCGCTGAGAGGATACGTCACCTTCAGACATCACCTCGTCGGCGATGATGATCAGGTCGTCCACCCCGGTCCCGACGACTGCGATGAATCCGGCGACGTGGGAGAGATCCAGGGGTAACTTGATCGCTGCCGCAAACCCAAGCAGGATCAACACCTCCGAGAGCGCGGTCAGCGACATCGGCGCGGCGACGCGCGGATCACCGTATCGCAGGAAGACCATGAGAACCACGGTGAGGACTGCGAGCACGCCAGCGAGCAGGGCGTTGCTCTTGAACTGGTCCGCTCGCTCGGAGGAGATGGTCTGACTCGTCCCGTCGTCGAGGTTCAGCGTCGTCGGCAGGCTCCCGGCCTGCAGGCTGACACGAATGTCCTCGGCGCTTTGCTGGTCTGGCGACGTGGCGACGAACGTCGGGTTGTTCTGCCACGTGCCCTCGTTGAGTTGATCCGCGAGGCCCTGTGTCATGCTCAGTCCGCTGATCGTCTCACCGTCCAGCTGGATTAGCTGACAGTAACCGTACGGCGGTTCGCCGGCCTCGCTCCAGCCACAGGCACCGACACCCTCTGTTGTGATACCACTGTCGACCAGTGTGCTCTGATACTCCTCTGCAGCCTGGCTCGTTACCACGACTGGCACCCGATACTCGTCGCCTTCGCGTTCGACCTGTGAGACCGAATCGATATCGTCACGACTGAGGACGACCTCCTCGGTATACTCGTCCTCGTTGTCGGCTGGCGTGTGGAGCACGACTTCGACGAGGTTCTGATCACGGATCAGCTCGCGCAGTTCGGCGGTCGTCGTACCCGGCGACTGGACGACGATGTAGTGCTGGCCACCAGCGGCGTCCTGCCGGACAGTGCCACCCTCGAAGCCGGATTCGCCCATCCGCTCGTCGAGGATATCGATCATCGAGCCCCGCGTTTCTGCGGTAACGCCGTCCCTGACGTCCGTGTTGGGCCCGGCGTATCCGGCCCCTTCGACCGCGGTATCGAGGTCGTCGACGGTGACGTTCCGGTGGAACACCTCGACAGTCCGCTCGTTGACCGCTTCACCTTCGACGTTCGCCTGCACCTCGCGTTCGGACAGATCGAGGTCAGGATCGTTGCCGATCAGCTCCTCGTAGACCGCAGTTTCGACCTCGTTGTTGATTTCGGAGCTCGACCGGTCATCGGTCTCGATGTCGATCCCTTCCGCAGTCGTCCCGATTACCGGCGCACGAACGCGTGCCCCACCGGAGAGCTCGATACCGTACTGGAGGTTTGACCATGCCGCAGTCGTATCGCTGTCTTCCTCGCGCTCGCCGAGCGTGTCGCCGAAACTCGCTCCCGGAACGAACAGGAAGAAACACGACAGCGCGATCAGCGCGACGAGCAGCAGGATCCGCCAGTTGTTGCGGACGAAATCACGCACGCTCATCGGTTGATCCCCTCGAACTTGTACCAGCGGAGTAGACTCAGGTTGAGCATGTAGGTGTTCATCAGGTCAGCCATCAGACCGATCACGAGCACGAGGCCGATCTGCCAGAGGATGCCGATCCCGAACAGATACGCGACGACCGTGAGGACGGCCATCGCAGTCATCGACGTGACGGTCATCGTCACGCCAGTCTGCATCGCCCGATACGTGCTCTCGTAGAAGCTCCCGCTCCGGCGTAAAATGTGATTGTTGAGCAAGATGTCGGAGTCGACGCTATACCCGATCAACATCAGAAGTCCGGCAACAGTCGCCAGCGACAGCGGGATTCCGAGCAGGTTCATCGCCGCGAGCGGGATCATGATATCCGAAAAGGCGGAGACGACGATCGCAATGCTTGGGATGAACGTCCGGAAGAGGGCAAAGGCGAGGACGGCCATACCGAGGAACGCGGCCGTCACTCCGTACAGCGCCGTCCGCTGGTTATCGCTCCCGAAGCTCGCGGAGAACGTACTCGCCTCCTGTACGACGCTGTCGCTCCCCTCGACGGGCGATAAGTTCTCGTCGGCCTGTTGCTCGATCGCCTCGGCGTCGTCCGACCGGAACTCGAGGATCCACTGGTTGTCGTTCTGTGTGGATCTGATGTTCTCGACGTCCTCCGCGAACGCTGCCTCGATCGTATCAGGATCATCGCTCGTCTCGACGGTGAGCTCCGTACCACCCGCGAAGTCGATTCCGAGCGTCGCCGGAGCGCCGGTGAAGATAACCCACCCAATAATAACCGCAAGTGCGACCGCCAGCACGGCCAGCGGGACAGCCGCAAGCTGGCGGTTCGTGTACCGGTCATAATCGGGCTCCGGTACATCGAACTGTCTCATATATGCCCGTGTCTCTGCGTGGGCCTTGGATAAGTTTTCTTATCTGGATTGCCACCCCACTCGCAGAAACGACGACCGCTAGGCCTGTACGTACACCGCCCCGGTGGTCGGCATCGAGAGCAGCCACAGCGAGACCATGGTGTAGACGACCATCACGGCGATGAAGGGGAACTGGCTCCGGATTGCCTGGAGCCGCCCGGGGAACAGCTCGAAGGAGGTGGCGTGGGCGACCCAGATGGCGAGAATGTGCCCCGCGAGGACGAACCCGATCTCGAGCAGATCGACCCAGCCGGGGAGGACGACCTGTGTGAACGCGGCCGGTGGCGGCGGTGACAGCGGGCTCGCTATTGCCGTCCACAGCGACGGGCTGAGTGCAATAAAGAAGTTGAAGTAGTGTGCGAGATGGTAGCCCGCCGCGATACCAAGCAGCGGAGGGGCGAACCGAAGCGCGAGATATCGGACCGACAGATACGTTCCCGCACGCCGACGCGCCCGTCTGGAGGCGAGCCAGTAGGCGGCAAGAAAGAGTGCGTAGCCACCGACGAGCAAGAACAGGTAGGCAAGAACCGGCGGCACTCCGACACCGACGAGCGTTTCGACCGTCGTCACGCCGGGCGCGGTGACGATAAATCCGCTGTAGGTGAGCTCCCAGACGAGCAAGACGACAAAAGCGACCCCCGAAAGATCGGTGACCAGATCCGTCTCGCCGAGCCGTGCACCGGGCGAGCGCAGTTCCCAGCCCGCGGTGCCGCGCTGGAACGGGCCAACGGCCCCGTAAAACCGAAACCACAGCGAGATGGGATCAGCATTCCGGAACCAGTCCTCGGGTGAGAAGAGGACGGCTCCCGCAAGCGTGTAGGCTGTGTAGCCCACCACACCCCACGCCAGCACCGCGGGCGCTTCGGAGACCGGCGCGATGATCTCGATCCAGATCAGCGCGAGCAGGGCGACGACGGCGGGCCACCGCCCCACGTCGGGGTACTCGGCGAACCCGTTCGGTACCAGCTCGACGACCCGCCGCCACGGGTTGATCGCTGGCCACGGGTTGCCGAAGCAATACGCGACCATCGTCAGCGCCGATCGGATCCCGACGAACACGAAGAGGACGGCAAAGCTCGCACTCCCGAGCTGGGGGCCAGTAAAGCCGGTGTAGACGACGAGGACGAGCGCGAGTCCGGAGAGGAGCGCGCCCGCAGCCCCGACAGCCGCAAGGAGCGTGTCCCCACGCGGGATCGACGGGCATCTCGACCAGTCGTGGTACGTACGGATGAACTGCCGGTCGGTCATTAGCATCGACAGCATCGCCGAGGCGGCGATTACCGCCCCACCCGTGAGCAAGAACAGCCACGTCGGCACCGCGACCTCACCGCGTTCGCCCTCCAGTCCGGCGACGACGTTCGAGGCTGCAACGACGTCGACGAACGCAATCAGCACGAGTGCGAGTCCCACGAGTATGGCGGTCAGTCGGGTCCGTCGGGACGGGAGACGAATCGACATCTATGAAAACTGAAGTATTCGACCGATATTTAGCTTTTCATAGGCGCTAAGCCCCCTCCCTCAACGCAGCGACCGAAGGGAGCGGAGTAGGGTGGGGATACAGCACCTGTCGTCTCATACTGGGACCGGACACACGCTATCCGAGCATCGACTCGCTGAGTCCGTACGTCGCCAGTACCAGCACCGTTGTGTACTTCTCGCGGGCAGCCTCGGCGTCGACGATACGGGTTTCGGGCTCGCCGAACGTCCAGTCCCGAAGCTGCTGTCCGGCTTCGAGCCCCTTGCGGACGCGCTGACTCGTCGTCTCGGAGGGGACGCGTCCCGCAGCCTCGTAGAACAGACCGGGGCCCTCCTCGCTGCGCGCCCACCCAAGGCCAGCGCTGATCGGTGCGCCGTCGGTCGCTGTCGCCCGACCCTGCACCACGGTGAGCCGGTTGCCCGCCGGGCCGAGGTCGGGCGCGGTCCCGACGACTTCGATCTCGGCCTCGGCCGGGATCATCGAGGAGACGGTGACGAGGTTGTAGTTGTGGACGCCAGCGTCGGCCAGCGCGGCGTCGTACGACGCCATCTCGGTGGGGCCGTCACCGACGCCCCAGACGATCCGAATCGTGTTCATACTCGGAGAGAAGTCGTCGGGCCGATAAGGCGTTACGATCCGTGCCCGGTGTCGGTTCCTCGGACCTCGGATCTAGGCTGGTGATCGCTACTCGTCGACCTCGCCCTCGCTTGCGCTGTCCTCGGCAACCCCGACCGATCGGGTCCCGTGCTTGCCGTCCTCGGTTACAGAGACCGACGTGGGCGCGGACTCCTCGAACTCCACGCGGAGAACGTACGCGTCGATCGACTCGTCGGCGGTACACTCGTACTCCCCATCGAGATCGACTTCGACATCGCTGATGGTAAGGTCGAGTTCGTCCGCCTCGGCGTCGAAGTCCAGTTCAGTCACTTCGGTCGTCTTGCAGCTACTGGAGCCAACAACGAGGCTCCCCTCGACCGTAACGTCGTATTCCCGGATGGCCACGGTCGGCGGCTCCTCTGCCTCGTCGAAGTTGCCGCGGTCGAGATCGAGCGTCACGTCGGCAACACCCTCCGGTAGCGGATCGATACCGTGGTCCTCATCGTCTGTATCGTCGGTCGTCCGGTCCGTGACACCGTCGCGCTCGAACGTCGCCTCGCGGCGCTCCTCGAGGCCGTCCTCGACGGCTCGGACCTCCTCGGGGAGCCCATCGTCGAAGTACGCGGTCAGTTCGTAGGATGTGCTGGCGATGTCGTCCGTACAGACCCGTGGCTCGTCGTCGGGAGAGTCGTCCTCCGTTTCGACATCCTCGCAGACGACATCGAGGCGTGCCGGATCCGCGTCGTAGTCGACTGTAGTTGCCTCGACGGTCTTGCACGTGCTGGAGCCGTACGTGATCCGCCCGGTAACCGAGACGGTGTCGTGATCGAACTCGACCTGTGGGGACTCGTCGATATCCTTGCCGTCAGCGTCGAGTGAGAGGCTCCAGTCGACGAGTTCTGCAGCATCGATGCCGTTCCCGCCCCCGTTTCCATCGGTACCGTCGCTACCGGGACCCGGGTCTTCAACGCAACCTGCCGTGATCGTGAGGCCGCCAGCGATCCCGGTAAGGAGCGTTCGTCTGTTCATACTGGAGACGAGACCGTACTGTCGGGTAAAACCGCGGTTAGCTCAAACGACCGTTTGAGCTATCGGCGGAGCGGTGAGCCGCTGTCAGTACGCGTAGTCGACGTAGCCCGGCGACGTGATCGGATCGCCCGCGCTGTCCTCTTCTAACTTCTCGATCGCCGCATCGAAGTCGCTCATCCGGACTTCCGTCCGGTCCTCGCGGATCGCGAACATCCCCGCTTCGGTCGCAATGCTGGCCATCTCTGCACCGCTGTGTCCCTCGGTTTCGCCCGCGAGTTCGGTGAAGTCGACATCGTCGGCCAGGTTCATCCCGCGTGTGTGGATCCGGAGGATCTGCTCCCGACCGTCGAAGTCGGGTTCGGGTACCTCGATGAGTCGGTCGAAGCGGCCGGGGCGCAGGATCGCGCGGTCGAGCATGTCGAAGCGGTTCGTCGCCGCGATGATCCGAACCTCGCCGCGGGCCTCGAAGCCGTCCATCTCCGAAAGCAGTTGCATCATCGTCCGCTGCACTTCGGCATCGCCCGAGGTTTTCGATTCGGTCCGTTTGGCCGCGATCGCGTCGATTTCGTCGATGAAGATGATGGCGGGCTCGCGCTCGGTTGCCAGCTCGAAAAGGTCTCTGACCAGCCGGGAGCCCTCGCCGATGAACTTCCGGACGAGTTCGGAGCCAGCCATCTTGATGAAGGTGGCGTCGGTTTCGTTCGCCACCGCCTTGGCGAGCATCGTCTTTCCGGTCCCCGGTGGGCCGTACAGCAGGACGCCACTCGGCGGCTCGATGCCCGCTTCACGGAACTTCTCCGGATTGATCAGCGGCTCCTCGACGGCCTCCCGAACCTCTCGGATCTGCTCGTCGATGCCACCGATATCGCCGTAGGTGACCTCCGGCGACTCGTCGACCTCCATCGCCTGTGCGCGGGCGTCCGTCTCGCCGTCGAGGATCGTCTGGATCCCGAAGGAGTCGTTGACTGCGACGCGGTCGCCCGCAGTGAGTTCTTCCTCCATGCTCGGTGGAAGCTCCGTCAGGACCTCCTGATTGTTCCCGTGCTGTTTGACGATCGCTTCGCCCTCCGATAGCTCTTCGACCGTCGCGATGTACAGCGAGGACGTTTTGAGTGCCTCGTTCTCGCGTTCGAGGCGGTCTGCTTCGGTCCGGAGCTCGTCGCGACGGTCGCCCGCCGAGTCGAGCTGTTCGGTTAGCTCGTCGTGTACCTGCAGTATTTCGGCAAAATGCTCCCGCAACGCCTCGAGACGTTCGGTGTCGGACATATCGGGATCTAGGTCGAGCCGGGGGCGATCCGGAAGAGAGGGACTGTGCGCCATTAGTACGAACCTTTGTTGCCCACGTTAAAAGTGCCTTTTGGGTCCGGTAGCACTGTCCAGAACCGACGGTCGGGACGATTCTGTGAAACGGAAAACGGAAAGAATGGATGGATGGACCGACGAGCGGGTTATCCTTCCATACCGCCGAAGGACAGTCCACTCTCGACGTAGCGCTGACTGAAGAAGTAAATCAGCGCCACCGGCAACGCATACACCAGCGCGAACGCAGAGAACTGCCCCCATGGCGTCGAGAACTCATCCACCAGCCGGAACAGCCCCACGGACAGCGGATGCTTGTCCGCACTCAGCAGGATCTGCGCCAGAATGAACTCGTTCCACCCCGCCAGGAACACGAAGATCAACACCACCGCCAACCCCGGCTTCGACAGCGGCAGAATGATCTCCCACATCACACGCCACCGCGACGCGCCGTCCATGATCGCCGCTTCCTCGTAGGACTCGGGGATGTTATCCATGAACGTCTTCAGCAGCCACGTGTTGAACGGGATCGCACCCGCCGCGTACAGCGTCGCCACCGCCAGGAAACTGTTTAACAGCCCCAGCTGGTTGAACACCACGTAGATCGCGATCAACGCTGCAATCGCGATCCCGCCACCGACCTGCGTCAACAGCACGTAGCCGTACAACAACGGCTTTCGGCCCGTGAACTCACGCCGCGAGAACGCGTACGCCGCCGGGATGATCAACACCATCGAAAACACCACCGTCGGAATCACCAACTGCAGGCTGTTCGCCAGATACGAACCCGTAAAGCCCTCCCAGTAGCCCACTGTCGGCGCGACGCTCGGATGGGGGTCGAAGAAGAAATCCGACTCAAACCAGAGCCACTCGAACGCACCGAGGTTGTACTCCGCCGGTGACGCGAAAAAGCCCTCCTGATACAGACTCGCCGCGCCCGTCCCCGCCGCCAGCGCCACGTTGATCATGTAGTACAGCGGGAACAGGATGACCAACAGGAGCACGATTGCACCCAGCGTCGCACCTGCCGTCAGCCCAACGTCCCGGTAGGACGCACGACCATCACGCAGCGCTCTGACCGTACCGACCAGTTCACGACCCGCGCGGATCGGTGCCTTTGCGCCGTGGACGATATCATCCTTGAGTTCCCCAAGGATGTTCTTGCTCATACTCATTGGTCCGATAGTCCCTCCGCGAGACGGCCTTTCCTGACGTTGATCCACATGAACAGCCCGATGAAGATCAACGCAATCACCATGATCGCCGCACCGATCCCCATCCGCGGCGGCGACTGAAACGCCTCACGGTAGCCGTACAGCAGGATGAACTCGTTGTACCGCGAGGGACCGCCGTTGTTGAAAATAAACGGAACGAGGAACTGCTGGAACGAGGTTGCCCCCGTCAGGATCGATGCGAACCAGACCGGGCGCTTGATCGCAGGCAACGTCACGTGGACGAACCGATGCAGATAGCCCGCGCCGTCGACCTTCGCCGCATCGTGCAGTTCGCTCGAAACGTCCTGCAGCGCGCTGACGATGATAATCAGCATGAACGCATACGCCAGCCACAGTTCCGTGATCACGTAGGAACTGAACGCGAGCCAGCGACTGAAGAACCAGCCGATCGGTGAGGGGTTCTGCCCGAGCGTGGCCGCGATGCTGATATAGACCTCGTTGGCGACGCCAAAGCGTGCGGGGCTGAACATCTGGCGCCAGACGGTGATCGTAAAGACCGGCGGCAGGCCAAGCGGGATGATCGCCAGCGCACGCATGTAGCGCTTGCCGCGGACGCGGTCGTGCGTGAACACGAGCGCAAGCGCGACGCTGAAGACGATCTTGAGAACGACACTGACGAAGACGAACAGCCAGGTGACGCCCATCGAGGTCCAGAACTGGCTGTCCTGGACGAGTCGGCCGTAGTTGTCGAGCGCGACGAACTCGTACGTGCCCCGAATGAGGTCCTCTGCGCCACCGGCGTTGGTAAACGAGAGGAAGATCAGGTACATGATGGGATAGAGCATGAAGATCCCGTAGGTCAGCAACCCCGGTAGGACCAACAGCCCGGCCTGATCGTCTTTCGAGGGCAGACGCTGTGCTACCCAGGAGCGATCGGTGTTTTCACTGGAAAAACTCATGGAAGAATGTTGCTAGTCGGTTACTCGTCCCAGCTGTCGCGGATGGAGTCTGCCGCGGAGGAGAACTCCTCGGCGATGTCTCCGTCGTCAGTAAGGACTGCGGTGATCGCGTCCTCGAACGGCTCCCAGACCTGGTTCATTCGGGCATCGACGGGCATCGGGACACCCTGGTCGAAGGCGCGCTGGAAGGCGAGCACGTCGTCCGGCAGCTCGTCCCCGTCGACCTCGGCCACGACCGGGATGTACGCGTGTTCCTCGGCGTAGTACTCGATGATCTCGTCGGTGGTGGTGAACCATTCAGCGAACTCGATGATCGCCTCCTTGCGGTCCTCGTCTTCCTCGACCATGGAGGAGAAGTACCAGACGTCGATCCCGGTGTAGGGAGCCGCCTCGCCGCCGTCGATCTCGGGAAGCTCCGCGACCTCGAAGTTGGCCTCCTGGTCGTTGAAGTCGGCCACTGCCCACGGGCCGTTGAAGTGAAGCGGCGCGTTGCCGTTCACGAACGGCGAGATCTGGGCATCGTACTCCAGGTCACGAGGCATGTACTCGTACAGCTCCTGGAACAGCTCCATGCCGTCGTGCATCTCTTCATCCTCGAGACCGAGGTGCGGATTGCCGTCGTCGTCGATCTCGAAGATTCGGGAACCGAACGCCTGCAGCGCCCAGCTGATGGTGTAGACGTTCACGTCCTGCGTGAAGCCGTACTCGCCCTGCTGTGGGTCGTGATACTCCTCGGCGATGTCGACCATGTCCTCGTACGACTCCGGCGGCTCGTCGAGGAGCTCCGGATTGTAGAACACGGTCATCGTCTCGCCAGCGCCCGGCAGACCGACGATCGCGTCGGTACCCGGCGGGTTGACTGCTTCGACGGCAGCGTCGGAGTACTCCGCATCGACGTCGATCGTCAGATCGTCCGAGACGTCCGCGAGGAAGCCACGGTCCCAGTGGTTGCCGACCCAGTCATGTGCCCAGGGCCACATCTCAGGGCCTTCATCGGACGCGACTGCCGTCTCAACGCGGTCTTCGAGGTCACCGACTTCCGAGACGGCGATTTCGAGCTCCGTCTCGTCCTCGAACGTGCTGACCCAGTCGGTGAACGAGCTTTCCTCGCCGCCGGAGAGCTCGTGCCAGATCTCCGCATCGCCCGCGGGACCGTCGTCTCCGCCGAGACAGCCTGCGAGTGCGCTTGCTGCAACAATTCCGCCCGTGCCTTTGAGTACCGTTCGTCGGTCCATATCCATGGATGAATCATTGAAGAATTATAACTTCCATTATTTAATAGTTGGGGTTTTGCTCCCCCTGTAGTGTCATACCACTGAGGGAGATCGCAGGCGAATTGAAAATGCTGGAGTACACGATCAACGAATTCACCATCAACAACGCGCATGGCTGTTCCAGGAACGCAGGCACTGGCCACGGACGAGGTCTATGGTTCCCCGATAGCCCCTGCAGTTCCGGATATCAATAAGGAATACCTATTTCGTCACACCTCCCGACGTTTGAGTAAGAGTTATACGTTCCGATACCGGCACAAATAATAATGGCAAGCATCACAGTGAGGAACCTTCGGAAGGAGTACGACCAGGGAACCGTCGTGGCCGTCGAAGGCCTCGATCTGAACATCGAAGACGGGGAGTTCATCACCGTCGTCGGCCCCTCCGGCTGTGGGAAGACCACCACCCTGCGCATGCTTGCTGGCCTCGAGCCGGCCACAGAAGGGACGATACACATCGGTGACGAGGACGTCACCGATCTGCATGCGAAGAACCGCGACGTGGCGATGGTGTTCCAGAACTACGCGCTGTACCCGCACAAGACGGTCTTCGAGAACATGGAGTTCGGGCTGCGAATGAGCACTGATCTTTCGCCCGAAGAGCGTCGCGACAAGGTGCGCGAGGCCGCCGAGATGATGGGCATCGAGAACCTGCTGGGCGACAAGCCTGACCAGCTATCCGGCGGACAGAAACAGCGTGTCGCACTCGGCCGCTGTATCGTCCGTGAACCCGCGGTCTTCCTGTTCGACGAGCCACTCTCGAACCTCGACGCCAAGCTCCGGACGACGATGCGCACCGAGATCCAGCGGCTCCAGAACGAGCTGGGCGTCACCTCGGTCTACGTCACTCACGACCAGGAGGAAGCGATGACGATGGGCGACCGGATCGTCATCCTCAACGAAGGTGAGCTCCAGCAGGTCGGCAAACCCAAGGACGTCTACCAGAACCCGATCAACGAGTTCGTCGGCGGCTTCATCGGCTCCCCGTCGATGAACTTCATCGACGTCGAAGCGACGGCGGTCGGCGACGGGATCCGCCTCTCGGAAATCGACGGACCGTTCCAGTACACCCTCTCGGGCGAGTACGGCGGCGATCTCAACACCAGCCTCAGTGGACAGCGATTCACGCTTGGCATCCGCCCCGAAAACGTGAAACCGACCCGGACGGCGGGCGATCAGACGGTTACCACGACCGTCGGGGTCGTCGAACCGATCGGCTCGGACAACTATCTCCATCTCGAGATCGGCGACGAGTTCATCGCACGCGTTCAGGCCGATTACGAGCCGGAAGTCGGCGATCAGATCGAGATCACGTTCAAAGAAGAGCACGTCCACCTCTTTTCGCCGGAGACGGGACTGGATGTCCTCACGACCGACGAGGACAGAGAGAAAGCAACGGCAGCCTGACAGTACAGCTACCCTGGCGATACTCGGCTCACCTTCCGATCCACTGTTCTTGCATACCTGCCGAGGGCGATACCGCTATCGACCAGCAGTCGATTCGAGAAACCTCACAGCAAACGCGCCGTGCTCAGTCGTCAGCGGGCGTCGCCTGCCGAGATTCGTTTCCCGACATAGCCACGAGTTCGGTCTCGGTTGCGAGCCGAAGCGCATGGGGCCAGCCCAGCGGCGTCGCGCTGTCGGGTGTCCCGTCGTCGAAGAACTGTTCGGCCAGATACGTCGACGCCAGACAGAGCGATCCGTCGGGGCGGATCGTCTCCATGAGATCCTCCGCACACTCGACCAGTTCGGAGGCCTCCTCGCGGTCGTACTCTTCGAGTAAACGGGCGAGCTTTGTCGCGGAGTTTGCACCCCAGGCGGTCGAGACCGTCCAGATCTTCTCATCGGACTGTGTGCGCTTGCGCCACTCGTCGTCCTCGAACCGAAAGAGCCCGCGAACGTCGCTTTCCTCGGGGTCGCGATAGAGTCCCTCGATCGTCGCCGAGAGATGGGAGGCGAGCCGGTCGAGACGCCGGTCGTCGATCTCGGCGATCGCCGCGTAGTCGTGATGAGCACCGGCCAGCGCCAGCGCGCTGGAGTCGAGGCGTTCGTCGAGTTCGCCATCGTGCAGTCGGATCGCGTACGCCCCGCGGTCCGGCATCCAGAGCTCGTCGACCGCGTCGTAGACGGCATCGGCCTGCTCGGCCGCGTGTGTGGCGAGGTTGTCGTCCACCGGTGCGCGAGCGACGGCGGCGTACGCGTGGAGGAAGGTCGCAGCGGTGTGTGTGAACCGCCCCGTCATGTTCTCCCAGGCGTTCTGTGCCGTCTCCGGGAGTCCGTCCTCATCAAGCGTGTCGTCGAGGCCGTCGATCGCGTCGGCGATGACCCCTTCGACCTGATCTGCGTCCTCGGGATCTCCGATCCGGAGATACGTTGCGAGAAAGGAGACGACGCTACCGGTCTGGTCAGCCTGGTAGTCCGTGCCGTCCTGCCGACCGTCCGCGGCGTCGGCCCCGTCGCGATCCTTGCCCGCTTCGATCCGACCGTGCGCCCAGCCGGGCGCAAGCGAACCGTCACAGGGCCAGACGCGGTGGGGCCACGTACCGTCGGGGCGCTGCGTCTCTGCGTAGAACTGCGTACTCGCCTCGTGCCACGCGGAGAGGTCGAGATCGGTTCGCGTGTCCGCTTCCAGCAGGAACCGCGAAATCTCCGCGTCGTCGCGGAACCACGTGTAGCCGTAGCCGCCGGAGTAGGTGTACGTCGGATCGAAGTCCGGTCCGGCAATTCGCCCGCCGGTGTGTGTAGAAAGCAACGAGAGCACGCGGAGGTCATCCGTCGGGATGCGCTCGTCGTCGAGCCCGGATTCCCAGTCAGGCATCTGTGCGCGGCCCGCTTTGAGCACTGCCTCGCCGGAGTCGTACCGTCCCGCGAGCGCCGTCACCTCGTCGAGAGCCTCGTGCTGGCGCGTCTCGCCGATCTCGGTCAGCAGTGAGACGACCGTCGCGGTGCCGTCCTCGAAGGGGACGGCGGCGAAGGCGGTGCCACCGAGCTTGTTCTGTTCGTAGCGTCCGTCGTCGACCACACGTGGGAACTCGACCGGTCCGTCCTCGTCGAGGATCTCCTCGATCCCCTCGGGGACCTGTCCCAGTAGCGTCTCGAACTCGGTCGAGGGCGCGAGATAGTCGTGTTCGCGTCGGTGGTATACCTCGAGGGCGTCGGGATGGGTGAGCTGACCGACGCGGGTGGATGTCGCTTCGGGCGAGAACGTCACCGAGAGACAGAGCTGGGCGTCCTCGATCCCGTCGACCTCGACGTTCGTGACGTGTGCACGGTCGAGCGTCAGGTCACGCTGACGGATTTCCGTCGAGCCGTCAGTATACTCGGTCTCGACAACTGCGGTGCCCTCGGCGTAGCGCTGGTCCTCCGTTTCGAGCTCGTCGAACCACGTGATCTCCCCGTTGGTGCGAAGCCCGAACCGCAAGGACTCGATTCCAGCGAGACCGATCAGCGGATACGAGAAGTCACGAAGCGAGCCGTCACGGTCAACGTGAACGAGTCGGCCATCGAGACCGGAGAACATCCCCGTCGTCGACCGTCGTTCACCCGGAAATTCCGTCTCACTCCCAAGTGTCTGCTTGTAGTCACGAAGCGCGGTCCGGAGTTTCATTACCTGATAAAAGATCACCCATCGGTATAAATATTGTTGAAAAAGTAATTCACAGATAGAGCTCCGGAGCGGTCGGTATACCGTGTTTTACGGCGTTTGAGGAGTCCCTTTCGACGGGTCAGAGCGGTTACGATCCGTTTACGTACGTTGCATGAAGATATAGGTATATGACTGCTCCCGGTCCCCCACGAACGACCACGGTTGGCGAGCCGATCCAGCTCGCCCCGTGGGATCCCGACCCTGACAAGCGATATCGCTGGCATATCGAATCGGCACCCGAAGGAAGCGAGGTGATACTCGACGACGGTGCAGTGGTCGAGCTGTGTCCCGACATTGCAGGCGCTTACGAATGTATCCTGTCGGCTCCGGACGGCGAGCATACCAAACGAATCCGCGTGTTCGAGAACGACAGCCGTCCCGCACAGTTCGAGTTACCGGTCGACGAGTCGCCTGTCGCACCCGACGACGACAGCGAGCCGGTGATCCACGGGCCGTTCAACGAACACATCGTCGGCCCCGAACGTCCTCGCCTCGACGGTGACCGATACGTCTACGAGACCAAGCTCCCGCCGGGCGATCATATGCACTTTTTCGGCGATCCAGACGGCGACGTCCGGGCACTACGGGACAAACTCACGGTGCCCGGACCGGGACGACCACGGGTTCGGCTCGACGCCGACCTCACCGACGACGAAGTCGTTCTCACCGCGACGGCGCACGCACCGCCCTCCGACGAGTACGGCGACAGCGACGTCGACGTGGAGTTCTACCTCGACGATCGGGACGGTATCGAGCGCTCGGCGCTGTCGGTGACAGGCCACGAAGCGCGTCTCCCACGCTCGGCGATCGATGGCGTGGGGCGCGTCCACGCCGTGCCGGTCGCCGAACGCCACGGCGTCGCCGACTACGTACGAGTCGACGTAGATGCCGAAACCGTCACACGGCCGAACGACCCGCCGGAGTGGGTCGAGTCGGCGACGATCTACGAGGTGTTCGTCCGGGAGTTCGCTGGCGGCCGCCTCGACACGACGTTCGAGCGCATCGAGGAACGTCTCGCCTATCTCGACTGGCTGGGCGTCGACTGTCTCTGGCTAACGCCGGTGCTTGAGAGTCCAACCCGCCACGGCTACCACATTACCGATTACTTCGACACTGCGAGTGATCTCGGCACCCGCGAGGAGTTCGAGGCCCTGGTCGATGCGTGTCACGAGCACGGAATCCGCGTGGTCTTCGATCTCGTCATCAATCACACCGGGGCCGACCATCCACACTTCCAGTTGAGCGCGGCAGGCGTCGACGGCTACCGCGAGTGGTACGAGTGGGAGGACGGGGAGGCCAGACACTACTTCAACTGGTCGACGATCCCGAACCTCAACTTCGAGTCGCTGGCCGTCCGCCGGTTCCTGCTCGACGTGGTCGACGAGTGGGCCCCGGTCGTCGATGGCTTTCGGACCGACGTGGCGTGGGGCGTCCCGCATAGTTTCTGGACGGAACTCCGCGAGCGGATCAAAGGGGAGGACCCGGAGTTCCTCCTGCTCGACGAGAAGATTCCCCACGAACCGGAGTACCACGAGGCCGAGTTCGATCTGCACTACGATACGACGCTGTACCAGCAACTACTCGACGTGGGCGGGGGCGACGCATCAGCCGAGTCGCTGCTCGACGTCCCGGAGCGGATCGCCGACGCCGGGTTTCCCGACCACGCCCTCCAGATGCGCTACGTCGAGAACCACGACGAGGAGCGGTATCTCGAACAGTGTGACGAGGCGGCGCTCCGGGCGGCCACTGCCGCAACGCTGACGTTCCCCGGCGTCCCGATGCTGTACTACGGACAGGAGCGCGGGATGAGGGGCTACCGTGATCGGATGGCCTGGGTCGACGGCGACGACGAACTGACGACGTTCCACCGCAGGCTCGTCCGAACCCGCAACGAAGAACCCGCGCTCCGCGGTGGCGATGTGACTCGCGTGGAGTGGCAGGTCGTCGACGGCGAATCGGATCGAGTGGTCGCGTTCGCCCGTGCGGCGGACGCGGAAGACGGCGAGGATCCGCTCGTCGTCGCGCTCAACTTCGGCGCGGAGCCAGCGGTCATCGACCTCCCGGCGAGCGAGCCGACCGATCTTCTCACCGGCGATGATGTCGGTGTATCGGCCAGCGAGGGGCGCGAGGCTCTCGATGGAACCCGAGTACGTGTAGACGATGCCGTCATCTGTCGACGCCCGAAGTGAACGATCAGTTCGTCAGCACTCCGGTCCCGGGACCCGCTCGACGTCCCACCGTGTATCGCGCTGGTTGATCGGCCGAGAGCCGCCCATCTTTAAGTCAGTTGATGAGCAAATACTTCACAGTTACTATGGACGAACGGGGACTCGGCGAACTGCTAGAACAGTTCGGGCTGTCGGAAAAGGAGATCGACACGTATCTCGCGATTCTCGAGCGCGGGGAGGCGAAGGCAAGCGAGATCGCCGACGAGGCGGATGTCTCGAAACGCTACGTGTACAGTATCAGCGAAGAGCTCGACGACCGCGGCTTCGTCGAGGTCAAAGACCACGAAGTGCCGACGAAGATACGGGCAATCGCCCCCGAAAACGTTATCGAGCAACTCTCGGGGACGCTCGACACGATGGAGCCCGAACTCGAACGGCGCTTTACCAGCACCGAAGAGTCTATCAAACAGTTCGAGGTAATCAAGTCCCGGTCGACCGTTCTCAAGCGGATCGAGACGCTGCTGGAACGTGCCGAAGAAGAGGTGACGCTGATCTTGCCCCCCTCGTTGCTGTCCTCGCTTCGTTCGACGCTCGTCGAGACGGTCGAGCGTGACGTGATGGTACTGCTCCTCCTGAGCGGGCCCGAAGCCGAAGAAACGCCCGTCGAACAGCTCGACGGCGTCGCCAGCGCTGTACGATCCTGGCAGGCTCGTGCCCCGATGATCATCACCGTGGATGCGGAGTTCGGGCTGATTGCCCCGAACGAGATGCTGGCGGCGTCGAACGCCGACGCGAACGCTATCTCGCTCGTCCAGCGCCAGTTAGTGCCGGTGATCGTCGGCTCCTTCCTGGGCAACTACTGGCCGATTGCCAAGGAGCTGTACGTCGGCGGGCCAGTCGAGCTTCCCAAGACGTTCACGAGCTTCCGTCACGCCGTCTTGCAAGCAGCGCTCCGGTCGAACGCGGGGGAGACGGTTACCGCAACAGTCACAGGCCGAACGGTCGCCTCGGAGAACGGAACGGAGACTATCGAGGGGCCAGTCGCCTCGGTCCGGCAAGGGATCGTCAAACCGGCGACGAACTCCTTCCCGGTCGAGAGCGCCTTCACGATCGACGACGGCCGCGAATCGATCTCGGTCGGCGGGAGCGGCGCGTTCATCGAGGACTTCGAGGCCGAAACCGTCCGGCTAGAGTAGCGCCTCGAACTCGTCCAGGTGCTCGTCGTACGTCGAGAGGGCGGACTCGATCGGATCCGGCGAGGACATGTCGACGCCCGCATCGGCGAGCAGTTCGAGTGGGTACTGCCGCGAGCCCTGTTCGAGGAAGCCGAGGTACCGCTCGACCGCCGGCTGGCCCTCCTCAACGATACTGTTGGCGAGCGCGACCGCCGCGCTAATCCCCGTGCTGTACTGGTAGACGTAGTACGCCCGGTAGAAGTGGGGGATCCGCATCCACTCGCGGGCGATCCGATCGTCGATCGCCGCGGGCTCGTAGAACTCCGCCTTGAGGTCGCCGTACAGCTCGTCGAGACGGTCCGGCGTGAGCGCACCGCCGTCCTCGACGATCTCGTGAGCCCGGTGCTCGAAGTCCGCGAACATCGTCTGTCGGTACAGCGTCGAGCGGAACCGCTCCAGATACTCGTTGAGGATATGTCGTCTGAACTGTGGGTCCTCGACGGTATCGAGCAGGTGCCGGGTGAGCAGCGACTCGTTGACCGTACTCGCCACTTCCGCGGTGAATATCTCGTAGCTGCTGTACACGTAGGGCTGGTGCTCGCTGGTGTACTGCGAGTGCATCGAGTGGCCCAGTTCGTGGGCCAGCGTGAACATCGAGGAGACGTCGTCCTGATAGTTCATCAGAATGAACGGCTGGGTGTCGTACGTACCACCGGAGTACGCCCCGCTCTGTTTCCCGCGATTCTCGTAGACGTCGACCCAGCGCGAGTCCAGTCCCTCCGCGACGCGGGACTGATACTCCTCGCCGAGCGCACCCAGCGCTTCGACGACGTGTTCACGGGCCTGTTCGTACTCCAGATCGGGGCTTTCGGTATCTGTCATCGGCATGTACAGATCCCACATCCGGAGTTCGTCAACGTCGAGCGCACGGCGTTTGAGTTCGGCGTGGCGGTGGACCTTATCGAGATTGTCACGAACCGTCTCCACGAGGTTGTCGTACACCCCAACAGGGACGTTCGGGCCGTCCATCGCCGCTTCACGGGCAGTATCGTAGTTTCGCGCGCGAGCGAGTTTGACGTCTGCCTTCACACTGTTGCGATAGGAGGTCGCCACCGTGTTGCGAATTCCCTCCCACTCATCGTAGAACTCCTCGTACACCTCCCGGCGGAACTCGCGGTCGGGATCCTTCTGCAGGTTCGTGAAGTTCGCCAGTGAAATCTCGACGGCCTCGCCCTCGGAGTCCTCGACGGTCGGAAACTCCACGTCGGCGTTCGTAAGTATGTTGTAGATCTCGCCGGCCGCACCGGTGACCTCCGAGAGGTCGGCGAGCAGCCCCTCGATCTCGGCCGAGCGGGTGTGCTCGCGCATCCGCACCACGTCGTCGACATAGTGCTCGTAGACGTCCAGATCAGGCTCCGAAGAGAGCAACGCATCGAGTTCATCGTCGTCGAGGGACTGCAGTTCCGGCTCGAGGAAGCTCGCCGCGCTCGACGCCTCAGCGGCGATAGACTGGGCCCGCGTTGTCATCGCCTGATACTCCTGGTCACGGGTGTCTTCGTCCCGGCGCATCCGGGCATAGGCGGCGATCTGCTGGACATCCCGCATCACCGACTCGTATAGCTCGAGAAACTCCAGCAGGGTCGCCCCGTCATCGACAACCCGCCCCTCGTAGCTCGCCAGATCGTCGACCCGCGCCTCGACCGTCTCGTAGGCCGCCTCCCAGTCCTCGTCGGTTGCGTAGATGCTTTCGAGATCCCACTTGTACTCCTCGTCGATCTCCGATCGATCCGGTACGGAACTCATTCTGCAGGGTAGTTCGGCGCGACACGTCAAAATCCTGTTGCCGGACTGGTGGAACATCCGGTTTCCGGGGTGAGCACACCGCGACTGCTCAACGACCACCGGCGACTTCGATGGTTCGCGCGAGGCCGAGTACCCCGAAGTAACAGCCGACCGTCAGAAAGAGACCGAACAGCAGCCAGCCAAAGAGCGTCGTACCGAGGCCGGGATCCCGAAAGAGCGGCCCGACGAACTGATAGCCCCCCACCGCGAGGAGCGCGCCCGCCGTGATGAAAAGCGAGGCGCGCCAGTACGCGCCGTACTCCTCGGGGGACCAGTTCATGTGCCCGCCGAGGGCGTGTGATCACAAAATCGTTGCCCTCCAGCGGTACCACCGGGCCGGTCATCGGATCTGTTGTCGACCGCTATCGACGGTCACCGACGCACGCCGAGGGAGCAGTTGATCCATCCCAGCAAAAAGTAACAGGATCGGACGACAGGGCATCGTTCCCTGGAATTTCGACCCAGACCAGTGCTTATTCACTATATGAGTTATTACTCTTCCGTGGTAGAATGATTGAGCATCTTTCTCTGTTTCTGATCCAGTTGCCCCTGTTCGAGCTATATCTGGCTACATTTACGGCAGCGGCTCTCACCTGTTTCGTCAGTATTCGTCGCGCCCGCCGGATTTCCGACCGAGACACCCGTCGCAGTCTTGTTGCTCTGCTGACGACGAGCGGGTTGTGGGCGACGTTCCACGTGGGCTATCTCACTGGGCCGACAGCCAGCATTCAGTATGGATTCTACATGCTGGGACTGGTCGTTGGGCTTGCAACTGTGGGGCCATGGCTCTACTTCTGTTCGGCCTACACGGGGCGAGCACTCCACCACAACCGAACGTATCAGAAAATCGCCGTTGCTGTCTATCTCGGTATCGTTGCGGTGAAACTCACGAACCCACTCCATGGGCAGTATTTCACTACGGCGGAAGCGACCGTTCCGTTTTCCCATCTGATGATCCAGCATGGCGTGATCCACTGGCTGTCGATGGGGCTGGCCTACTCGCTTGCTGTCGTCGGGATCTTCATGTTGTTTGAGCTGTTCGCACAGGTTGATTACGATACCAGACCGTTTGTCGGTCTTGTCGGACTTACCGCACTGCCGGTTGCGTTCGATATTGCTGGCTTCGTGTATCCACAGTTGGTGGATCTAACCTACTCGGCACTCGGTGTTGCGCTCTTTGCGGTCGGCGTGTTGTATATTTATATCGACCGCTTCGAGACGATTCAGTTGGCCGGACGGTACGACGATCCAGTGATTGTGATCGGTGAAGACTTCGAGATCCGGGATTACAACCGGCATGCGGAAACACTGTTTTCGGAGCTAACGGCCTCTATTGGGGAGAAGCTGGACGAGGAACTCCTCGAGTTGGCAGACAGCATCGCGACCGAGACGGTGATCGAACGACAACAGGATGGCGAGACCAGATACTACCAGCCAAAAACCAACCCATTCAGTGCGAGTCAGGCCAACCTCGGCCAGTTGATCATCTTCAACGACATCACCGAACAGGAGCGGTATCGCCAGCAGCTCGAAGCACAGAACGATCGCCTCGAATCGTTCACGGGGATGGTCTCTCACGACCTCCGGA
>LKMJ01001488.1_pt1 | contig 20716 bp, 18 predicted proteins | sample 643391 | NCBI WGS metagenome assembly LKMJ01 (sample SAMN04112250, study PRJNA286221) | soda lake metagenome | biome: soda lake; feature: Kulunda Steppe; material: water; isolation source: sample PL-Br10 brine of Picturesque Lake | place: Russia: Kulunda steppe | collected 2010-07
GAACACGGAGGTTCGCAATGACCGCAAATAAGCGCTTCCTGATTATGGCTGGCGGCACAGGTGGCCACGTATTCCCGGCGCTCGCCACGGCACGCAGCCTGCGTGAGCGCGGTCATGACGTCTACTGGCTTGGTTCCCGTGACGGCATGGAAGCCTCTCTGGTAGAGGACAGCGAGATTCCCATCTACCTGATTTCAGTCTCTGGATTACGTGGGAAGGGGCGGTTGACCCTCCTGGCCGCCCCCTTCCGCCTGACTCGCGCCGTGGCGCAGGCTCTGGTGGTGGTGCGCAAGGTCAGCCCGGATTGTGTCATTGGCATGGGTGGGTTCGTAGCTGGCCCTGGTGGCCTCTGTGCCTGGCTGTTGCGCAGACCGCTTGTCATCCATGAACAGAACGCCATTGCCGGTATGACCAATCGCTGGCTGTCGCGCTTCGCAACTCTGACCCTGGAAGCCTTTCCGGGTGCCTTCGGCGGCGACACCGTCACCCGCTGCACCGGCAATCCGGTGCGGGCGGATCTGACGGCACTGCCGCACCCCGACGACCGGTCCCAATACGCGGGTCCGGTTCGGATTCTGGTGCTGGGTGGCAGTCGCGGTGCGCTGGCCATCAATCAGGCTATGCCCGCTGCTGTGGCCCAGTTGCCGGCGAGTCAGAAAGTCACGGTGACCCATCAGTGTGGTGCGGACCACGTGGAGGCCACCCGCCAGGCCTATGAACAGGCCGGTGTTGAGGCCGAGGTGGTGCCGTTCATTGACGACATGGCCGGCGCCTACGCCGGGGCTGATCTTGTGGTCTGCCGGGCTGGAGCACTGACACTGGCCGAGCTCTGCGCGGTGGGGGTGGCCTCGGTGCTGGTGCCTTTCCCCCATGCCGTGGATGACCACCAGACCGCCAACGCCCGCCATCTGGCCCAGGCCGGTGCAGCCGTACTGGTGCCGCAGGCGGAGATGAATGAACAGGGCCTGGGCGATCTGCTGGTCTCGCTGACCGCCGACACCGGGCGATTGAAGGAAATGGCCCGGGCTGCGCGTAATCTGGCCAGGCCAGATGCCACGGACCGGGTTGTGAATTATTGTCTGGAGACTGCTCATGGCTGAACGCATGGACAATCCCCTTGTGTACGAGGTGCCGGAAATGCGCCGTATCCGTCGCATCCACTTTGTGGGTATTGGCGGGGCTGGCATGTGCGGCATTGCCGAGGTGCTCTCCAATCAGGGCTATGAAGTGACCGGATCCGACATCCGGGACAGCGCGGTGACCGCGCGGCTGCGTGAAATGGGCATTGCCGTGGCCATTGGCCATCGCCGCGAAAACACCGCCGAGGCGGATGTGGTGGTGGTGTCCAGTGCCGTGGATGAATCCAATCCGGAAGTGATCATGGCGCGGGAGAATCGTGTCCCGGTGGTGCCCAGGGCAGAAATGCTGGCTGAGATCATGCGCTATCGCCACGGCATTGCAGTGGCCGGCACCCATGGCAAGACCACCACGACCAGCCTGATCGCCTCGATCATGGGTGAGGGCGGCATGGATCCCACCTTCGTGATCGGAGGGAGGCTCAACAGTGCCGGGGCCAATGCACGCCTCGGGCAGTCCCGATACCTGGTGGCGGAAGCGGATGAAAGCGATGCCTCCTTCCTGCACCTGACCCCCATGGTGAGTGTGGTCACCAACATCGACGCGGACCACATGCACACCTATGGCGGTGACTTCGAGAAACTCAAGCACACCTTTGTCGAGTTTCTTCACAACCTGCCGTTCTACGGCGTTGCGGTCATGTGCAGTGATGATCTGCGGGTGCGGGAGATTGCGGAAAGGATCTCCCGTGCGGTCATCACCTACGGGTTCAATGAGCTGGCGGATTATCAGGCCCACGATGTGCGCGCGGAAGGTCTGTTCACCCATTTCCGTGCCAGTCGCCCCGATGGCTATCAGGATCTGGAGGTCACGCTGCAGATGCCGGGCCGGCACAACATTCTCAATGCCCTGGCGGCGATCGCGGTAGCCACCGATGAAGGTGTGGCGGATGAGCACATTGTGAAGGCGCTGGAGCAGTTCTCCGGTGTTGGGCGCCGCTTCCAGGTGTATGGCGATTACGCGACTCCGAACGGCAGCGTGACCCTGGTGGACGATTACGGTCACCACCCCCGGGAAGTGGAGGCCGTAATCCAGGGGGTCCGCGATGCCTGGCCTGAGCGTCGTCTGGTGATGATCTATCAACCCCATCGCTACAGCCGCACCAGTGACCTCTATGACGATTTTGTCTCCGTGCTTGCGGAAGTGGATGTGCTGCTGATGCTGGACGTCTACCCCGCCGGCGAGAAGCCAATTCCCGGCGCTGACAGTCGCAGCCTGTGTCGCAGTATTCGCCAGCGGGGCAAGCTGGACCCGGTCTTTGTGGAGGACCAGAGAGACATCGAACGGTTGCTGGGCAACATTCTGCACGAGGGCGACCTGCTGATTACCCAGGGTGCCGGAGATATTGGTGCGCTGGCTGCAAGGCTGGCCAGCAACCGCCTGACTGAAGGGGGTGACCATGACTGATACCTGGCAGGTGGATGCACGTACCCGGAACGCCCTGGGACGGGTTGCCGTTCTCATGGGCGGCGACTCGGCTGAACGCAGCATTTCCCTGAAAAGCGGTCATGCCGTGACGCAGGCGCTTCAGGAGGCCGGTGTGGACGCCAGCGGGGTGGATGTTCAGGGCAAAGACATTCTGCAGCTGGCCTCAGCGGCGGACTACGACCGCTGCTTCATCGCCCTGCACGGACGCGGCGGCGAAGACGGCACGGCCCAGGCCATTCTCGATCAGGCCGGACTGCCCTATACCGGCAGCGGCGTCATGGCCTCGGCCCTGTGCATGGACAAACTGCGTACCAAATACGTTTTTGCCGGAGCGGGCCTGCCGACGCCGGCCTTCCGGCTGATGCGCCGGATCGAACAGGCGCCCGCCATCATCGCGGCGCTGCGGACACCGCTTAGCGTCAAACCCTCCCGTGAGGGCTCCAGCATTGGCGTGTTCAAGGTGGAAACCCAGGCTGAGCTGGAAGAGGCTTTCCGCGAAGCCAGCCGGCACGATCCGCTGGTGCTGGTGGAAGAGTGGATTACCGGCGGTGAATACACCGTGACTGTGCTGGGCAATGACACCCTGCCGGTCATCGGCCTGGGTACCGAACACACCTTCTATGACTTTGATGCGAAATACCTCTCGGACGACACAGAGTACCGTCTTCCAAGCGGTCTGAGTGACGAGGAGGAAGCGGAGCTGCGGCGCCTGTCTCTGGAAGCCTTTGATGTGCTCGATGCGCGCCACTGGGGGCGTGTGGACATCATGCAGGATGCCGAAGGCGGTTTCTGGCTGCTGGAGGTAAACACCATTCCGGGGATGACGGACCACAGCCTGGTGCCCATGGCCGCTGAAGCAGTTGGTATTGGCTTCACCGAGCTCACGGTGCGCATTCTGCAACAGACCCTGGAGGCGCAGTCATGAGCATTCATCAGCAGCCGCCCCTGCAACTGCGGGACACCCATGGCCAGAAGAGCCGCACGCGAGGAGCAAGTCCCGCTGCGAAGGAGCCGTCTGCTGTCGCTGTCTTTACGGGTCTGATGGGGCAGTTGATCCGCGCGATTCCCTGGCCACGTGTTGGTCTGGGTGCGGTGGTTGCGCTGGCCGCGGGGATGATGCCCTGGGCGATCGGAGAGGGGGTGGGGTTGCTGGATCGCGAATTCGAAGCAGTCCATGTAGAAGGCGATCTTCATCGCCTGGAGCACGAAACCCTGATGGGTGCGCTGGAGCCGCTCATTGGCAACAGCTATTTCGCGTCGGATCTGAATCGGGTGAAGGAACAGGTCGAGATGCTGCCCTGGGTCCAGAGTGCAGCGGTTGGCCGTGAATGGCCAGGGACGCTGACTGTGGATGTGATTGAGCATCACCCGGTGGCCTTCTGGAATGGCCGGGCTCTGGTGAACCGGGAAGGGGAAGTGTTTTCCCCGGCCAACTCCGATGTTCGGGGCATTCCGGCCTTCTTTGGCCCGGAGGAAAAGTCGCAGGAAGTCCTTGAGCAGGCGCGTCGTTTTGCCGCTGATCTTGAGCCCCATGACCTGAGGCTTGCCCAGGTCGCTCTTGAGGAACGCGGCGCCTGGACGATGCAGTTGGACAACGGCATCAGCGTGGTCCTGGGACGGGACCGGGTTGAGGAGCGTTTCCAGCGCTTTCTGACCGTTTTTGAAAACCGCCTGGCGCCCATAGCGGCCAGCGTGGCGACAGTGGATGCACGCTACGGAAACGGTGTTTCCGTCAGCTGGAGAGATTCGGAGATTGCCGCCGCCGGTGGCAGTCAAACGCAGGATGATGGGCAGGACCGATAACAATGTCAGCGCCAGATAATGAAAACATGATCGTCGGACTCGACATCGGAACCTCCAAGATCGTTGCCCTGGTGGGTAAGCGCAACATGGACGGGAGCATCGAGGTGGTCGGTATCGGATCGCACCCCTCACGCGGACTCAAGCGTGGGGTGGTGGTCAATATCGAAACCACTGTGCAGGCCATTCAACGGGCGGTGGAAGAGGCCGAGCTGATGGCCGGCTGCCGAATTCACTCGGTCTATGCCGGTATTGCCGGCAGCCATGTGCGCAGCATGAACTCCCACGGCATTGTGGCCATCCGTGATCGGGAAGTAACCCAGCCCGACATCGATCGCGTGATCGATGCCGCCCAGGCGGTCGCCATTCCCGCCGATCAGAAGATCCTGCACATCCTGCCGCAGGAGTTTGTGATCGACAGCCAGGAAGGGATCAAGGAGCCGCTGGGCATGTCGGGGGTGCGCCTGGAGGCCAAGGTGCATCTGGTCACCTGTGCCGTCAACGCCGTCCAGAACATAGACAAGTGCGTGCGCCGCTGCGGCCTGGAGGTGGACGACATCATTCTTGAGCAGCTCGCCTCGAGCTACTCCGTGCTCACTGACGACGAAAAAGAGCTGGGTGTGTGCGTGGTGGATATCGGCGGGGGAACGTCGGATATCGCCATTTTCACCGGTGGCGCCATTCGCCACACCGCTGTTATCCCCATCGCCGGGGATCAGGTCACCAACGACATCGCCATGGCGCTGCGCACGCCTACCCAGAACGCTGAGGAAATCAAGATCAAGTACGCCTGCGCACTGACCCAGCTGGCCGGGGCTGATGAAACCATCAAGGTGCCCAGCGTGGGTGACCGGGCGCCGCGGGATCTTTCCCGGGCGGCTCTGGCGGAAGTGGTTGAGCCGCGTTACGAGGAGCTGTTCACGCTGGTGCAGTCCGAACTGCGTCGCAGCGGGTTTGAAGACATGATCCCGGCCGGGATCGTGCTCACCGGCGGTTCCTCCACCATGGAAGGCGTGGTGGAACTGGCCGAGGAAATCTTCCATGCACCGGTGCGGCTGGCTTCGCCCAGCGGCGTCACCGGCATGAGTGATGTCATCAACAACCCCATCTACGCCACCGGCGCGGGGCTGCTGATGTATGGGTTCCGACAGATCCAGCTGGGCCGTTCGGCTCCCAAGCTGGATACGGAAGAGTCGCTCCTGGCACGAATCAAGAACTGGTTCACCGGGAATTTCTAGAGTTTTCACAGGGCACTAATAAAAGCGGTGTGACAGCCGCTCTGCAAACGGAAGGAGAAGGGAAATGTTCGAACTTGTAGACAACGTCGAGCAAAGCGCAGTAATCAAGGTCGTTGGTGTGGGTGGCGGAGGCGGCAACGCCGTGCGTCACATGCTCTCCAGCGACATCGAAGGGGTAGAGTTTCTCTGCGCCAACACAGACGCCCAGGCACTGAAGGATCTGGACAGCAAGTCCCTGATCCAGCTGGGTGGCAACATCACCAAGGGCCTTGGCGCTGGCGCCAACCCGGAAATCGGACGCCAGTCTGCCATGGAGGACCGGGATCGCATCTCGGAGGCGCTGAAAGGCTCCGATATGGTGTTCATTACCGCCGGCATGGGCGGCGGCACTGGCACGGGTGCGGCACCGATTGTTGCTGAGGTGGCGCGTGAAATGGGCATCCTGACTGTGGCGGTGGTCACCAAGCCGTTCACCTTTGAGGGTGGCAAGCGTATGAAGGTCGCGGAAGCCGGTCTGAAGGCGCTGGAAGAGACCGTGGACTCGCTCATTACAATTCCCAACGAAAAGCTGCTTTCTGTAATGGGGAAGAACACCAGTCTGCTCAATGCCTTTGCATCCGCCAATGACGTACTGCTTGGAGCGGTCCAGGGCATTGCCGATCTGATCACCCGTAACGGCATGATCAACGTCGATTTTGCCGACGTGAAGACGGTCATGTCCGAGATGGGCAACGCCATGATGGGGACTGCCCGTGCCACTGGTGACGAACGTGCCCGCGAGGCGGCGGAATCCGCCATCCGCAGTCCGCTGCTGGATGACATCAACCTGCAGGGCGCACGCGGCATCCTGGTCAATATCACGGCCGGTATGGACCTGAATCTCGGCGAATTTTCCGAGGTGGGTGACATTGTGCGTGAGTTCGCTTCCGACTCCGCGACTGTGGTTGTGGGAACCGTTATCGACCCGGAAATGGAGGACGAACTCAAGGTGACCGTGGTTGCTACCGGCCTGCAGGCGGACGTTGAGGCGCCCACGAAGGTTGTGGACAATACGCGCACTATGGATGGCAAGACCGACTACAACCAGCTGGATCGTCCGGCTGTGCTGCGGCGTCGTGCCGTCGATGGCGGCGGTAATGCCGCGGTGGATCAGGAAGCCCAGAGTCAGAGTCAGGGTCAGAGTGATCAGAACGTTGATTATCTGGACATTCCTGCATTCCTGCGTCGCCAGGCCGACTGAGTGTCGGCCCGGGCGACCCGGGCGAAGCTGACAGACGGATGGTCATGACCACCAACCGGGAATAGCGGCATGGGCCGGTGTCACGTGAGCCAATGTCTCGGTATTCCGCAGTCTGGTTAAATGGTGCTCAACTATTTGATCTGTTAAAATGTGCGAAATTCCCGGCATCAGCTTACGCCGAATTTATGACAGGTTTATGAACCGATGATTAGACAGCGCACACTCAAGAATACGATCCGCGCCACTGGCGTTGGCCTCCATTCTGGTGAAAAGGTTTTTCTGACCCTGAAACCGGCGCCTGAGAACACAGGCATCGTATTTCGGCGTGTCGACCTGGACCCGGTTTTTGAGATCGAGGGCAAGGCGGAGTATGTGGGTGAAACCATGCTCTCCACCACTCTGGTCAAGGACGGTGTTCGTGTTGCGACCGTAGAGCATCTGATGTCTGCCATGGCCGGACTGGGTCTGGATAACTGCTACGTCGAGCTCAGTGCGGCGGAAGTGCCGATCATGGACGGCAGTGCGGGCCCGTTCGTTTTTCTGCTGCAGTCCGCAGGTATTGTGGAGCAGGAGGCGGCCAAGCGTTTCACCCGGATCAAGCGGGAAGTCACAGTCGAGGAAGAGGGCAAGAAAGCGACCTTTGTTCCCTTTGAGGGCTTCAAGGTGAGCTTCACCATCGACTTCGATCACCCGGTCTTCGTGGGTCGCACCCAGGACGCCACCGTGGACTTCTCCAGCACCTCCTTTGTCAAAGAGGTCAGCCGGGCACGGACCTTTGGGTTCATGCGCGACATCGAGCAACTGCGCTCAATGAACCTCGCACTGGGTGGCAGTGTGGACAACGCCATCGTTGTGGATGACTACCGCATCCTCAACGAAGACGGTCTGCGTTATGAAGATGAGTTTGTACGTCACAAGATGCTGGATGCCATTGGCGATCTGTATCTGATGGGCAGCAGTCTGATCGGGGAGTTCCGCGGCTACAAATCCGGTCATGATCTGAACAACAAGCTGTTGCGTAAGCTGATTGCGGAAGAGGACGCCTGGGAGGTTGTCACCTTTGATGACGAGGCCAACGCGCCCATCTCCTACGCGAAGCCTTCTCTGGCAGTGATGGGGTAACGGTCAGCCCTGGCCGTTTTTGCTGCCAGGCTCTGTTCCGTTTGCAGAGAGCCTGAGCAGTACCCGTTTCAGAGCCTGATCCTCTGTATGCCCGGCGACCTCTTCCAGGAGCCGGGCATTTTTTATGCTCAGATGGGGTGGGGTGCGTTCCGGTCTCGGGGCGGGATCATGCCAGGCGGCCACCCGGGCGCGTACCCGCCAGGCCTGCTGAAAACGTTCGTCCTGGCGAAGGCGTGTCAGCAGGCTGCGCTGATGGAACCGAAGCTGGCTTGCCGTGGTGCTGTCCGGTACTATGAGCGTTAATTCGCCGTTGTGGTAACCGGCGAAACGACAGCGGGATGCCATATTGGATGGCAGCTCGCTGAGAATCAGGCTCTCCAGCGACTGATGCAGCTCCGCTTTGACCATCAACTTTTCCAGGCTTCCTGAAGGCGCCTGGCGCAGGGGGTTGAGTGGGCGGTTGGGGCGGTTCATCAGGGTCTCCATTACCGGATTATGGGATTGGCCGGCAAAATTTGATTACTGTGATACACTTCACAGTGTTAAAACGGTTACAACAGTGAGTGGAGTATGCGTCCGCTCCTGCCTATAATCAAGATCCGTAGAGCGATTTAAGAATCGTAACTCTCTGTATTCCGGACGGTAATGCGGCCGATGACGCTATAGGTGAGCCTATGAACATACTCGTGGTAGGACGCCAGCACGGTAGGGCAAGGATGTTTACACCAGGAAAAAAGACAATTGCCGGTCTGGCCGGAGTGGCTCTGGCTGTGATGACCGGTTCCGGGTATGTCGGCTATCAGGTCGCATTGCATCACAGTGACGCCGTATCCGGCGCTCAGGAAAGCCGCATGGTCGAGCGCTGGCAGCAGCGTGTTCAGCAGGCACAGAGTGAATTGGCGGATCTGGAGCTGCGAGCGGATCAGGAGATCGATGAGCTGACCCGCCGACTGGGCCAGCTGCAGGCGAGGGCATTGCGTGTCGATGCGCTGGGTAAGAGTCTGGTCGCATCGGCTGATATGGGCGATGCGGAATTTGACTTCGAGTCAGTGCCTGCGATGGGCGGGCCGGAGCAGGACGCCCCGGGGCAATCGCACTCGATGGAAACGCTCGGCGATGAGATTGCTTCGCTGGACAGCCGGCTGCGCTCGCGGGAAAAACAGCTGGATCTTCTGGATCAGCTCATGGTCAATGCTGACATTGAAAGTCAGCGGGAGATTGACGGGCGCCCGGTAACCTGGGGTTGGGTTTCCTCACCCTATGGCTACCGAAATGACCCCTTCAATGGCAAGCGGACCTGGCACAGTGGTGTTGATATTGCGAGCGAAGAGGGCAGGGATGTGATCGCTGTGGGCAGCGGCGTGGTGACGGAAGCCCAGGACCGCGGTGGCTATGGCTATTTTGTTGAGATAGACCATGGTGACGGTAAGCAGACGCGCTACGCGCACGCCAAGGAACTTCTCGTGGAAGCGGGGCAGGTGGTTGAGAAAGGGCAGCCCATTGCTCTGATTGGCAGTACCGGTCGATCCACCGGTCCTCACGTCCATTATGAGGTGTTGAAGAGCGGTACCCGACAGGATCCGGAAGACTTTATGTGACCCCCGGCGTGTTGCGTGGTGTAATCCGCATGCAACACGCCCTCCCTCGCTTTTAACCTCCATTCGAATAGCGTTAGAATGCTTGCCTTGTTACTGGCCCTGACGCAGTAATGTCAGGTTATTGTGCTCCGGTTATATCGGATCGGCCAACCCATCCGCCCCGCATTGCGCTTTGGTGCATCCCGAGCGGGGGCTGTTATGGAAAGTACTGTTTACTATGTTTTCACAACTGGCAAATCGTCTTTTTGGTAGTAAAAACGCCCGCGAACTCAAGCGGATGCGTAAACTGGTGGACCAGATAAATGAGCACGAGTCCGAGCTGTCGCAGCTTTCGGATGAGGCATTGCAGGCCAAGACCCAGGAATTCCGTGATCGATACCAGAAGGGGAAGAGCCTGGATGCATTGCTGCCGGAGGCGTTTGCTGTCGTGCGCGAGGCCAGTAACCGGGTCCTGGGACTGCGCCACTTTGATGTCCAGCTGATTGGTGGCATCACCCTGCACGAAGGGCACATCTCTGAGATGCGCACCGGTGAGGGCAAGACCCTGGTGGCGACCCTGCCCATTTACCTCAATGCCCTGACCGGTAACGGGGTTCATCTGGTCACCGTGAACGACTATCTCGCCCGTCGTGACGCGGACTGGATGGGGCGGCTCTACAACTTCCTTGGCCTGTCCGTGGGCGTGATCATGTCCGGTCAGCCCTCTGCTGAGAAGAAAGAGGCCTACGCGGCCGACATCACCTACGGGACCAACAACGAATTCGGCTTTGATTACCTTCGTGACAACATGGCGTTCAGTCTGGAGGACAAGGTCCAGCGCGGCCTGCATTACGCCATTGTGGACGAAGTGGACTCCATCCTGATTGATGAGGCGCGTACACCGCTGATCATTTCCGGTGCGGCCGAGAGCAACATGGAGATGTACCAGAAGATCAACGAACTGGTACCCCATCTGCAGAAATCCTCGCCCGAATCCGTGGAACAGGAAGAGCCGGACGGTGATTTCACTCTGGAGGAAAAGAACCGCTCTGTGGATCTCACTGAAGCAGGACACGAAAAGGTTGAGGCGCTGTTGCGTGAAGCCGGGCTGCTTGAGGACGGCGACAGTCTGTATTCGGCGGCCAACCTGAGTCTGCTGCATCATATCCATTCGGCGCTGCGTGCCCATCACCTGTTTCATCGCAACGTGGACTACATCATCCAGGATGGACAGATTGTCATTGTGGATGAGCACACCGGCCGCTCCATGCCGGGGCGGCGCTGGAGCGAAGGTCTGCACCAGGCCGTTGAGGCCAAGGAAGGGGTTGAGATCAAGGCGGAAAGCCAGACCCTGGCCTCCACCACCTTCCAGAATTTCTTCCGCATCTATGAAAAGCTCGCGGGTATGACCGGTACAGCGGATACCGAGGCCTTCGAATTCAACTCAATCTATGGGTTGGATGTGGTCTGTATTCCCACCAACAAGCCGGTCAACCGCACCGACTACAACGATCTGATCTACCTGACCCAGGAAGAGAAGTATCAGGCCATCATTGACGAGATACGGGATGAAACTGCGGCCGGTAGGCCGGTATTGGTGGGTACCGCATCCATCGAAACCTCCGAAATCATGTCCCGTCTGCTGAACGAGGCCGGGATCGAGCACAATGTGCTCAACGCCAAGCAGCATGAAAAGGAAGCCCACGTCATTGCCGACGCGGGCAAGCCCGCTACGGTGACCATCGCCACCAATATGGCCGGTCGCGGTACCGATATTGTGCTCGGGGGGAACCTGGATTCCGAGCTCTCGCGCATGGAAAACGCCAGCGAAGCCGAGATTGAGGCCCAGAAAGCGGACTGGCAGAAGCGCCATAATCAGGTCGTGGAGGCCGGTGGCCTGCACATCATCGGCACGGAGCGCCATGAGTCGCGGCGTATCGACAACCAGCTGCGTGGCCGTGCCGGGCGTCAGGGCGATCCCGGCTCCTCGCGGTTTTTCCTGTCACTGGAAGACGATCTGATGCGCATCTTCGCCCCGGATCGGGTGAAAAACATCATGCAGGCGCTGGGCATGCAGAAAGGCGAAGCCATCGAGCATCGCATGGTGACCAACTCCATCGAAAAAGCACAGAAAAAGGTGGAGGGGCGCAACTTCGACATCCGGAAACAGCTTCTGGAATACGATGATGTGGCCAATGACCAGCGTAGCGTGGTCTATGAACAGCGCAATGAGGTGATGGCCTCGGAGGACATTTCCGACATCATCAAGCAGGTTCGGGAAGATGTGGTCGACTCCGTCATCAGTGATCACATTCCGCCCCAGAGTATGCCGGAGCAGTGGGATGTGCCGGGTCTGGAGAAGCGGGTTGAGACTGATCTGGGTATGAAGCTGCCTATCCAGCAATGGCTGGATGAGGATGAAACCCTCTACGAAGAGCGTCTGCGCGATCGCATTCTGGAAGAGGTGATCAACACCTATCAGGAGAAAGAGGATGTGGTCGGTCCCCAGACCATGCGCCGCTTTGAGAAGCAGGTCTTCCTGCAGGCCCTGGACACGCTCTGGAAAGAGCACCTGTCCAACATGGATCACCTGCGCCGTGGTATCCATCTGCGTGGTTATGCCCAGCGTAACCCCAAGCAGGAGTACAAGCGCGAGGCCTTCAATCTGTTCCAGACCATGCTTGAATCCATCAAGTTCGATGTGATTCGGGCCCTGTCCCACGTTCGGGTGCAGCGCCAGGAAGAGCTGGAGGAAATGGAGCGTCGCCGCCGTGAAGAGTTGGCCCGGGAACTGGCTGCGGCTCGCACCAAGCACGAATCCGAGCCTGAGGCGCCACCCGAGCGGGCTGGTCAGGGCGGGAAAGAGGGCGAGAGCGAGCGCAGCGCCAGTCTGGCCCAGCAGCCCTACGTGCGCGACGGTCGCAAAATCGGCCGGAACGACCCCTGTCATTGTGGGTCGGGGAAGAAGTACAAGCACTGCCACGGCAAGGTGGAGTAAGGTCCATGGCCGTTAACGCAGCGCCGCTGCCGTCCTTCTTCCCGGTATCGGGCGTGCGCCTGGGAACGGCCCAGGCCGGGATCAAAAAGCCCGGTCATGACGATCTGGTGGTCATGGAGCTGGCAGAGGGTGCCAGCGTCGGTGCTGTGTTTACCCGCAATGCCTTCCGTGCCGCGCCAGTTCTGGTTGCGGAAAAGCACCTGTCGGTGACGGCGCCTCGTTATCTGCTGATCAACACTGGTAATGCCAACGCAGGCACCGGCGAGAAGGGCATGCAGGATGCGCTGCAAAGCTGTGTCTGGCTTGCCGGGCACACTGGTGTGGCGGCGGAGGCGGTTCTGCCTTTCTCCACTGGCGTGATTGGTGAGCCGCTGCCCATGGCGTGCATTGAGGCGGCATTGCCTGCAGCCCTTGAGAATCTGGATGCCAACGGCTGGGCACGGGCGGCCTCAGGCATCATGACCACCGATACCCTGCCCAAGGGGGCGACCCGTCAGATAGAGATCGCCGGAAAGACAGTGACAATGTCCGGCATCAGCAAGGGTGCGGGCATGATCCGCCCCAATATGGCAACCATGCTGGCCTTCGTGGCCATGGATGCGAGCATCGAACCGGCGCTGTTGCAGTCTCTGGTGGCCACAGCGGCGGAGAAAAGCTTCAACCGCATCACCATAGACGGGGATACCTCCACCAATGACGCCTGTGTCTGCGTGGCCACCGGCGCCAGTGAGGCGCCACAGATCGTGGCCGAAAGCGCGGCACTGGCTGAGTTTGAGGGCGCACTGAATGGGCTTTTCCTGGAACTTGCCCATGCCATCGTGCGCGATGCGGAAGGTGCCACCAAGTTTGTTGCCGTCAGGGTAAGTGGTGCGGACTCTTCAGGGGATGCGCTGGCAGTGGCCTATACGGTGGCTGAGTCACCGCTGGTGAAAACGGCTCTCTACGCCTCAGACCCCAACTGGGGGCGTATTCTGGCGGCTGTGGGCCGGGCTGGTGTGAGCGGCCTTGATGTCTCCCGGGTCAGTATCCACCTGGGCGATGTGTGCATTGTGCGGGACGGTGGCCGTGCTGCGGATTACAGTGAGGCCCTGGGCCAAAGCGTGATGGATCAGCAGGAAATCACCATCACCATTGATCTTGCCATGGGGCCTGCGGTCGAGACGGTCTGGACCAGCGACTTCTCCCACGAGTACGTCACCATCAATGCGGAATACCGTACCTGAATCATGGCCGTACTTCAGGTTGCTGTTGGCGTAGTTTCCCGCCCTGATCCCGAGGATCCTGGACGGACGCAGGTGCTGATTGCCCGGCGTGCGCCGGATGCCCATCAGGGCGGTCTGCTGGAGTTCCCCGGAGGCAAGGTGGAGCCCGGAGAGTCCGTGGCTGAGACGCTGGTCCGCGAGTTTCGGGAGGAAGTGGCTCTGGAGATCGATCCAGCCCAGCTTGAGCCGCTCATCACCATTGAACACGATTACGGCGACCGCACAGTCCGACTGGAGGTCAGGCGCATCCGGGACTGGACCGGTGAAGCCTGTGGCCTGGAGGGTCAGACGGTGGAGTGGCGGGCACTGGGCGAGCTCCATGACGACGATTTCCCAGCCGCCAATCGACCCATACTCCGGGCACTGCAGCTGCCCCGCACACTGCTGGTCACGGCTGAGGCCATTTCCCCCCGACACCCCGAAGACGAAGTGCTGCGACAGGCTTTCCGCGCATGGTCGGGTGCCGGCTGTGTGCTGCGGGCACCGGCATTGTCCGCGGTGGATTATGAAGTGCTCTATCAGCGGGTCCGCCCTCTGGCGGAGGAGGCCGGCATTGGCCTGGTGCTCCACGGCGCTCCTGAGTGGCTGCAGCGTCTGCCTGATGCCTCGGGTATCCATCTGCCCTGGCGCGAGGCCTCTGTTTTGGAGGAGCGGCCTGTGGCGGGCGGGTATTGGCTGGGTGTCTCCTGTCATAATGGTGAGGAGCTGGCACGGGCCGAGCAGTTGGGGGCGGATTACGCCGTGCTCTCGCCGGTCAGACCGACCGCTTCACATCCGCAGCGCGAGGCGCTGGGCTGGGAAGAATTCAGCAGGCTGAGCGTGGCAGCGGCACTGCCGGTCTATGCCATGGGCGGACTGGGCCGGGCGCATGACGGCCAGGCCCGAGCAGCGGGCGCCCAGGGCCTGGCCGGGATCAGTTTCTGGTGGAAACAGGTGGAGAATGCAGGATGAGTGACAGGCTGACGCATATTGATGAAAGCGGTGCGGCCAACATGGTTGATGTGACCGACAAGAGCGTGACCGAGCGCGAGGCCCGGGCGGCATCCACCATCCGTATGGCGCCGCAGACGCTGGATATGATCATGGCCGGCGAGCACCCGAAAGGCGATGTGCTGGCCACGGCCCGCATTGCCGGTATCATGGCCGCCAAGAAGACCCATGAACTCATTCCCCTGTGTCATGCCCTGAATCTGACCTCGGTGAAGGTCCTGCTCACACCCCGCGAGGACCGTCAGGGCATTGATATCGAAGCCCGCTGCAAGCTGGCGGCCACCACCGGCGTGGAAATGGAGGCGCTGACGGCAGCCTCGGTGGCCGCACTGACCCTCTATGACATGTGCAAGGCGGTGGATCGGGGCATGGTCATTGACGGCACCCGGCTGCTGGAAAAACAGGGCGGGCGCTCGGGCCACTGGCGGCGCGAGGATCAAGAGTAGCCATGCAGTCGCCTTGCCGCTTCTGTTAGAATGCGCGTCTTTCATCCACTTGAGGTTTGCCGTGGTCGTTCGCTATGTAGAAAGCTGTCGCCTTCCCACGCCTTTTGGCGTGTTCGACATGCATGGCTTTGAAGAAGTGGCAACCGGCCAGGAGCACATCGCCCTTACTCTGGGGCAGGTGTCTGACGGTGAGCCGGTGCTGGGGCGGACCCATTCCGAATGCCTGACCGGCGACGCCCTCTACAGCATGCGCTGTGACTGTGGCTATCAGCTGGAGGAGGCGCTGCGCAGCATTGCCCTGGAAGGCCGTGGTGTACTGATGTATCTGCGCCAGGAAGGGCGTGGCATTGGCCTTCTGAACAAGATCCGCGCCTATAACCTGCAGGACATGGGTGCGGATACCGTTGAGGCCAATGAACGTCTGGGTTTTGCGGCGGATCTGCGTGATTACAGCATGTGTCTGGATATGCTCAACCACCTTGGCATCCAATCCATCCGACTGATGACCAACAACCCGGTCAAGGTCGATGCCCTGCGCAATCTGGGCATTGATGTGAAGGAGCGGGTACCGCTGCAGGTTGGCCGTAACCCCCATAACGAGGGCTATCTGGACACCAAGCGCTCACGCATGGGGCATCGCTTCACCACCCATCAGGACGACGATCCGGTGTGAAAGTCTCAGGTTGCAAGTTGCAGGTGAACACTTTTCTGCGACCTGCGACCTGCGACCTGCGACCTGCGACCTGCGACCTGCAACCTCTCAGGACGGCTGCACCGCCGCCAGATGGCCATCCCCGGAATCCGCCAGTCGGGCCTCAATAGCGCGCCGGATGCCTTCCTCATCCAGGCCACATTCAGCCAGCTGTTCAGCAGGCTTACCATGTTCAATGAAACGATCCGGCAGACCCAGCTGCAGCAGGTTGGCGCGGATTCCGGTCGCATTGAGATGCTCGGCAACCCCGCTGCCGGCGCCTCCTGCCACCACGTTCTCCTCAATGGTCACCAGCAGATCATGCTCACCGGCCAGCCGTTCGATCAGCTCCCCATCCAGGGGCTTCACAAACCGCATGTCCGCCACGGTTGCGCCAAGCGACTCGGCCACAGCCAGTGACGGCGCGACCATGGCACCAAAGGCCAGGATGGCGATGTTCCGTCCTTCGCGCAGAATCCGTCCCCGCCCGATTTCAAGCGCGCTCATGTCCTGTTCAATGGTGGCTCCGGGTCCGGTGCCGCGGGGGTAGCGCACTGCTGCAGGCCCTTCATACAGATGACCGGTGTAGAGCATCTGGCGGGTTTCGTTCTCATCCGAGGGGGCCATGACCACCATGTTGGGCACGCAGCGCAGATAGGTCAGATCAAAGGCTCCGACGTGGGTAGGGCCATCTTCACCCACCTGACCCGCACGGTCGATGGCAAACAGCACATCCAGCTCCTGAATGGCCACGTCATGGATCAGCTGGTCGTAGGCGCGTTGCAGGAAGGTGGAATAGATGGCTACCACAGGTTTGGTGTCATCACAGGCCATGCCGGCCGCCAGCGTGACCGCGTGCTGTTCGGCAATGGCCACATCGTAGTAGCGCTGCGGGAAGCGCTCGGAAAATGCCACCAGATCCGAGCCCTCGCGCATGGCGGGCGTGATGCCGATGATCCGATCGTCCGCTTCTGCCATATCGCACAGCCACTGCCCAAACACGTTGGAGTATTTGGGCAGCTTGGGCCCGGCCGGCGTAGCCGGTTTGACCGTTGTGGTGGGCTCGATCTTGTTGATGGCATGATAACCAACCGGGTCGGACTCGGCCGGGCCGAAACCCTTGCCCTTGGTGGTGACCACATGCAGGAACTGTGGCCCATCCAGAGCCTGGATGTTTTCCAGGGTTTCCAGCAGCAGCGGCAGATCGTGACCATCGATAGGGCCGATGTAGTTGAAGCCCATCTCCTCGAATAGTGTGCCCGGCGCCAGCATGCCTTTGAAGTGCTCCTCGGTTCGCCGTATCAGGGCCTTGAGTCCTGGGGTGCCCGAGAGCATTTTCTTGCTGCCATCACGCACCTGGTGGTAGGTGCGGCTGGCGAGAATCCGGGCAAAGTAGTTCGACAGGCCACCCACATTGTGGGAAATGGACATGTCGTTGTCGTTGAGAACCACCAGCAGGTCTGCACGCACATCGGCGGCATGACTGAGTGCCTCAAAAGCCATGCCGGCGGTCATGGCGCCGTCACCCATCACCGCTATGCTCTTGCGCTTCTGACCGCGGTTGCGGGCCGCCAGTGCCATGCCGAGTGCGGCACTGATGGACGTGCTCGAGTGGCCGACACCGAAGGTGTCATAGTGACTTTCGGCACGGTTGGGAAAGGCCGCCAGGCCATCTTTACGTCGGATGCTGGTCAGCTGTTCCCGGCGACCGGTCAGAATCTTGTGGGGATAGGCCTGGTGGCCAACGTCCCAGACCAGCCGGTCATGGGGCGTCTGGTAGAGGTAATGCAGTGCAAGGGTCAGTTCGACCACCCCCAGTCCGGCTCCGAAATGACCACCGGACTGGCCCACAGACCACAGCAGATAGGCGCGCAGCTCCGTGGCCAGATCAAACAGCTGATCGCGGTCGACCAGGCGCAGCTGTTCAGGTGTTTCGACCTGATCCAGAAGGGGCGTTTCCGGTCGCCGTGTGGGTATTTCGTGAAAAACGTATGGTTCGTGCATCCGGGGTTTGCTGCCCTTGCAATTGCGTTTGTCGGGCTGGCGCCGATACGCCCAGTCCGCTACGCATTATAATGAAAGTTTCCGGGCAATTCAGCGTTGCCGAGCCAGTCCAAGATAAGCCCGGTAATGGGCGCTGATCAACCGGAGTCAATGGTCTCTCTGTATCACGAACTCCGCCAGATCGTGCAGAAGCTCCGGCTCGCCGGGAATGGCGTTCAGGCTGGTCAGGGCCTGTCTGTGGAGTTCCTGCAGCATATGGCGAGCCCGCTCCCGCCCGAGTAGCGAGGTATAGGTGGGCTTGTTGCTGCCAAGGTCCGAGCCCTGGGGTTTGCCCATGATCTCTGTCTTGCCTTCGTCATCGAGCAGGTCATCCTTGACCTGGAAGGCCAGTCCAATGGCGCCGCCGTAGCTGTGCACGGCGGCCAGAGTGTTTTCATTGCGACAGTCCGCGGCCAGAGCGCCGAGCATGACTGAGGCCTCAATCAGTGCCCCGGTCTTGCGCCGGTGCATTCGTTCCAGATCGTACACTGTGAGTTGCTCGCCGGTGGCGGCAAGATCCAGTGCCTGGCCACCCACCATGCCACTGTGGCCGGCGGCTTCACTCAGAATCCGGATCATGCGCAGCTGCTGGACACTGGCGTGGGTGCTGGGTTCACTGAGCAGTTGGAACGCCAGGGCCTGCAGGGCATCGCCTGCCAGTATGGCGGTGGCCTCGTCAAAGGCTCGATGGCAGGTGGGCTGGCCGCGCCTCAGATCGTCATCGTCCATGGAGGGCAGATCGTCATGAACCAGTGAGTAGGCATGGATGAGCTCCACGGCCAGGGCGGCCGGCATGGCACTCTCGCCGTCACCTTTCAGCGCCCGGTTGGTGGCAAGCACCAAAGCAGGGCGGATGCGTTTGCCGCCGCCCAGCACGCTGTAGCGCATGGCCTGATGCAGTCCCTCGGGTGCTTCATCCGAGGCCGGCAATGCCGCCTCCAAAGCGTTGTCCACCCGTTGGCGGGCATCCTCAAGAAAGACCTGGGGAGTCATGTACTGGTGTCTTCGCTGAACGGCTGCTGTTCCAGCTCACCTTGTTCGTTTTCCATGACCTGTTCCACCCGCTGCTCGGCAGCACGCAGTGACTGTTGGCATTCCCGTGTCAGGTGCACGCCGCGCTCAAAGGCTTTCAGGGATTCCTCCAGTGGCAGCTCGCCCTGTTCCAGTCGGCGCACCAGGGTTTCCAGTTCCTGCAGTGTTTCCTCGAACCGGGACAGATCCGTGGCCGCAGTGTTGTCGTTGTCGCTCATGGTCATTTTCCATCAGGCCCACTTTGTAGGGCGGATTATAACAAAGCATGCGTTGAAGTTGTTCCGTCAGTGCTGCTGCCACTGGAACCGTTGTTCACCCACCTGGACGCCCTCGGGTCCATAACAGCGTTCAGTGACTCTGATCTCCCCGTTGCGATCCAGGGTGACGACGGTGGTAGCACGGGTGCCATAGTTCGCCCCTTTGATGAAGACTGGTGAGAGTATCCGTTCAAGCTGTTCACCGACGCCGGTGTCCGGAAGCTGGTCGGGTTCCGCCTCGCGGGTGTCACCGAAATGATCCAGCAGGCTGTGGTGCAGACTGTCCGTGTCAGCGGGCTGCGAATCCAGTGTTTCCTGCAGACGCTTGCAGCCGTGCTGAAGCTTTGGCCAGGGTGTGTTGAGCAGATGGTTGCTGAGCCCGTGAGTGCCGCTCTCAAGCCGTATGGGCAGCGACCGGGATTGGCTGCCCAGACTGTGAACGGCGCGGCCGTCAAAACCGAGCAGATTGAACTGACCATACTGGGACTGTTCTTTCTGGATCTGCTGAAGCGTCTTATCCATGGCGCTGGACTCCAGCAGGCGCAGAGGCAGTTCGCCCCGGCTTTTTTGAGCGCTTTCCGGTTTCGGCGAGCGGAAATTGGTCACGGCGGCAACGCGCCCATCAGGCGTCACCGCAATCCAGGTGCCGCCGGACTGCTCATCCCGACCGGCCAGAATCGGAGGCTGTGCCCACCAGTGCATGGCGCGGGTTGGTCGGTAGTGGAACTCATCCCGGTTTGCGACCAGGACCAGTCGGTAGTGTCGATTCGGGTCAATGGCAAAAGCGATCAGGCACATGGGCGGCTTCGGTGGCTGACAGGGAACGTGTATCATAGCAGCCATTTGCGCGGGACCAACCCGAATGGGTATTGTCGAATCCATCTTTCTCTATCTGATCCTGGGCGCGGCTGCAGGGACTCTGGCGGGGCTGTTCGGTATTGGCGGGGGGCTGATCATCGTGCCGGTGCTGATCCTGACGCTGGAGCTGCAGGGCGTTGCCACTGAGGTCTCCGCCCATGTTGCGGTTGGCACCTCGCTGGCAACGGTGGTGTTCACTTCCCTGAGTTCCATCCGCACCCATCATGGCAAAGGGTCTGTCCGTTGGGTGCTGTTCCGCCCCATTGCGGCGGGCATTCTGGTCGGGGCTGCTCTGGGTGCGCTCACGGCCGGGGCGCTCAGCGGTGCCATTCTGCAGAATGTGATTGGTGTTTTTGTATTGCTCGCGGCCACGAAAATGCTGCTGCAGTGGTCTCCTCGCCCCAGTGAGCACCAGCTGGGCAGGCCTGCTCTGGTTGGTGTGGGCGGCGGCATCGGCTGGCTGTCGGCCATGGTCGGGATCGGCGGCGGGACACTGAGCGTGCCTTTTCTGACCTGGGTTGGAGTGCGCATGCAGCAGGCCGTGGGCACCTCGGCCGCACTGGGTCTACCGATCGCTGTGTCCGGGGCGCTGACCAA
>LKMJ01001489.1_pt1 | contig 20715 bp, 30 predicted proteins | sample 643391 | NCBI WGS metagenome assembly LKMJ01 (sample SAMN04112250, study PRJNA286221) | soda lake metagenome | biome: soda lake; feature: Kulunda Steppe; material: water; isolation source: sample PL-Br10 brine of Picturesque Lake | place: Russia: Kulunda steppe | collected 2010-07
GATTACTTAAAAGAGCAGTGCAAATTGAGATTACTAAACCGCGACAAAACAATTTAGAAAATAACGAAGGTCGTTCCCATGATGAAAGAAAGATGGATATAACACATGGGTTCTAAACCACTCCTGCCCGTAACATAGGATGCTCTAGAAACCCTGGTCAGACGTGCACTCCGGGGTGCAATCTAAAGAGACTAGAGATCACTTGAGACGCACATCTCCTCTCAAGTATGAGCTAGCACCGGGTCTACAGTGAGGGCTAGCCAGCTAAGTGAGTACATAGCTAGCACAAACACTCATGACACTTCGTCATATGATCATCAATGCCTCTCAAGGCATGTCGGCGCCAAACTTGAGCATCCATGCTTGGTTTCTGCTGATGCACAAGTCCTTAACCACCTTGTTGTACAACGCATCCGTGACAGGCAAGTTCTGCATGAAAAAGGCGCAAGAGCAAAATAACATGTAAGGTCCTGCTGTTGCTGTGGAGAGTGAGCAAGACATACTCAGGCGAAGCAAGCACGCTTATACTCAGGCGAAGCATGTACTCTCATGCCTGTGAAGGCTGACTGCCCATACAGCTCTCTACATTTCCTGACTTGGCACACAATACTGGAAACGATCAGGAAGTTATGTCTTCAGAGGCTTCAACAGCCGACCACATGAGAAGCTGCATCTTGCACGCGTCATGTCACGCACCTGCTGGTTTGCTGCAGTCAAGATGTCTTGCCGTTTCAAGCTTTCCTTGTCTTGCAGCAGCTCAACCACAATCCTCCTGAGCCCATCCTGAGCATACATGACATGGTTTCATGAAGAGAAACTTGAACAAAGACTAGCGCGTAGGCTGTGCCTGCACAGAAGCCTCCCCATGGCTATTTCCCCATGGCATGCTTAAAGTAAATCGGCAAAGCTTTGGATTCACAGTTTTTGCAATTAAAGCTCTTTCTGACAGCTAGTACGCGACTGCAACAAACCACCATGACGCTCCACAACTGCTGCCAAGGCAGGCTCCTCCCGATAGGAAAAGCAGAGCACATAAACACGCATTTGTAGGCCCTCATGCTCGGATCAGCCTGCATAGGCTGCCCATGGCTGCACCTCATCACAACTTCTCACCTGCTCTGGCTTGCCACAGGCCTTCAGCACATACATGCGCCGAATGCAAGCCAGTGGAAGGCCAGACATGTCGACCACCATGCTGTGCAGTGCTTGGTCTGTGAGCGTGGCCGCTTCTCGTGCTGCGCTGGTGCCTGCCCCTTTAGGATCTTGCAGCCACTGCCGCACATTAGCCATGCTGCACACATGCAATCACCGTACAGCGCGTCACAAGTTGAGGAAAGGGTGAGCAAAGAAGGAAGGTGGTGCACACACATAACGAGCTTCCCAATAGGCTTGGACATTCAAAATAAGCGCGGACATTTGAGCAAGACGTGTTACAGATAACCAGGCAAGGGTATGGCTTGAGAGCATGCATGCTCACTTGCACATTTGGTTCCCCACAGCTGATTCAGGCGCCCAAGTATGAACAAGGGTGACCAGCTGCAAAAATGATATTCCCAGGCACGTAAGGCAAAGCACACAAAAAAAAGTCCAGTCTAAAGCACAGGGACCATTTCTTAGTGCTGCAGTACTGTAGGCAGACATGCACCACCAAGTACAATGCAGGCAACTCTTATGCCAACTTAGTGAAATTTAGAGGCAAGTGCTGATTGCATGCAGACGGGATCTGATGAGTGGCAGGAGCTATTTAGCTGTTTTTCCCAACAAACCAACAACCCATCTGATTCTTACCTGCACACACTGTGTTGGCTGAACAAAGCTTTCATGGCGTTGGGGAATGCGTTGCGGGCTGCATCCGACACCCCCTACAGTCACATGAGCACACTTTGGTTTCGCGAGTTTGCCGTGCTAGTGGGACAAGAACCGAGCCTAAGCGTGTGCCAATACAGCCAGCAGCTCTCTTGTCAAGTATTGACTTCTTGAGATGCCTTGACCAAAATGGCATGTGCTGTCTCGCACGCAACATTACTACAATGCTTTGTGTGAGGGTAATGAAGTACAAGCAAATAAGTCACGCAATGCACATTACTTGAGTGCGTCAAGTGTGTTTATTGAACAATGTAAATACACGCTAGGCAATGTCGTACAAGACTTTAAGCCGCTGCTAGTCTACTTGCTAACTTGCTATTGGAACTCATACCACTGCTGCTAGAAGACACAAACTTATCAGCCAACCGGTTGGAAGCAGCCTGTGGAGGGCAGGCAGGCTGAGAGTCAGACAAGCATCCTGGACTTACCTCTGCACTTCCTGCCCTGTCTGGAGGAGTACTGCTTGTGCCTCCACTGTTAGCTTTAGATCCAGTGGCTACTACTTCTGAGCCCACAGCAGTGCCCCCAATGGCTGGCACAAACGTGTGCAAGTACTCTAATCTGCAGAGCATGTTGCAAGAGTGTCCAGTGCATACACCTCAGTGATGGATGTTGAGTGGAGAGCAAGGTAGGCAGCGACATAATTCTTCTTAATGAAGGGGAATTTAGAACAGGGGAACACATACGTCAATACTGCATACCTGGAGAGGAGAAAAAACATTCACGGCTGTAAGCTCAATATCCCTTGCCATTTGAATTACAAAGGCTAGCAATGAACAGAGAATTGCCTACTTCCCATGCTGCCCACACCCTTACAGGTGCAAACTCACATCAACGGGCTAAAAAGTCACCGTCGTACTGATGCTGCATTGCGACAGTTTGATGCTTTCAGGAAGGATAAGGAGATTGGGTTGTGTGCACAGGGGAAGCCTGGATGCTTGAGCACTCAATCTCTTAACCATAAACAAACAAGCTGAGGCTGTTGCTCGGACGAGGGGTAAGTTGGTACAACCAACCCGCCTTAGCCCACCAGATTAGCCAACCTTATGCCTCTACTCTCCTCACCTATTCAAATAATCGCGTTCTCTAGCGCTCTTTGCAGGGTCTGCATCCATGCTGGGAGCCATTAGCCTGTCCCACAACCTGCATGCCACTTCAGACTCTTGGAGGTGCACCTGTGCAGCAGAGGGGGGTAGCTAAGTCCTGAGCAAGTAGCTGCGCCAAGAACATGCAAATGAGTGATGTGCATGTACTCTCCATGTATTACAGTCAAACATGCTTGTACGTAAAATTGCAGTGCTGAATCTCAGAGATCAGCACTGCTCAATGTTGTGAATTACCCACTGAAACATTGCGTGCGGGCAACTATCAGCAGGGTCTCACCAGCAAGGACAATCATTCTAACACCAAAGCATGCTTCTCCGCAGTCAGAGCCTGCTCAAGTCCAGACAGCTCCCAGAGATATTCTTTTTGTCTTGAGTGCAGACTCTATGCTGGTATAAAGCACAGCAGTGCCTTAGCAAACACGAATAAACCATGTAAACCATCACATTACAAAGAGGAGGTGATTTCCAGGTTTGTAAGATGCCAAATTTCAGGGTACTCAGAGGCGAATTGCAAGCCTTAACAGTGCTCTACACTCTCGCCCGCGTTTACATTCACATCCACATCCACTACTGCAAAAGATGGCACAATCTGCGCGGCATAAGGGACCATCACTAGCCTCACCTTTAATTCTTTCCATGCCTCCTCCTCTTCTTTCTGGGAAATATAGGCATACGAGTTGATACGTGCCTGCAGCTGCCGCTCTGTTTCACGCTTTTGTACCTGCAGCAGGGTTGTAGCATAGAGACATTGTAAACCAGCCAGGCTCATCCTCATGCAATTCTGACGGCACAGCACGGTTGAGCTGGACGGCACAAATCACAAGTGACAGCAGTTATCAAATCAATTATAACTTTATGGAATAATGGCTACTTCTACGGTATATCGGTGATATACAATTATACTGCAATTTATGTATTGTAGCGCGGTTCCCCCAACTTGTACACATCTGAGGGATGTTAACCACAGGCCAAGCAAAAATCTTTCCAGGCCCATGGCATCATTAGGCTCATTTTAACTCCCTGTCACCGTGTATCATTGGATCATTTTCTCTGGCATTCAGGTTGTCATGGCTGCTGCGCTCCTGGCCCTGATACGAGTTCCAGGTCTTCTCCTCGAGATGACACCCGCAGGACAAACACCGCCTCCTTCCAAAGTTATCCCTCAGACCATTTGGCCGCACAGTGAGCCCAGATAACAACAGTGTTACATGAGTGATCGAAATGAATTTGCCCTTTGCTCGTAAACATACCTGGACCTCCACAGCACGAAGCGCTGGCTCCTCCCCCTCTTCTTCCTCTTCCCCTCCTCCCCCTTCCTCACCGCCCTCCTCCCCCTCCTTCCCTGCATCAAACAAACACTTTCACTAATGAAAGACAAACCAATCAGCCTAACGGCCAGGCTGGCGGTGGGCCTAGCTTGTAACTTGTCACTTGACTACAGACTTTGAGGGCTGGCCGACTTGGTCACAGAGGAATGACAGAAAAACTTGCGAGGTAGGCAACCTCCACCAACAAGGACTGCCATGCATGAGTGTGTGCTTTGTACCAGATGCCAAATAAAAGATTGCGAGACCTTGGCTTCTGTCATTTTTCTTGCACAGCATGGTGCTTCAACAAACTGGGAGCTGTTTCCAGGTATGTGACTAAAGGTGGGGTTCTCGCGCTCCCAAAGCATACACCCCAACTCATCCTTGCTCGCAGAGGTACTAGAAATCAACAATGGTGCACACTTTCAACTGTTGTCAGCCGCAGCCTTTCATAGGTGAGCTCAAGTTTCTCTTTGTTACATGCTGGAGGCACGGCACTAGGGAGGAAGACAGCGGAGGTGCATGGCAGACAATCCATTAGATCCCTGCCAACCTGAGCTCTCAGGCCTAAAATGAGGACGCTGCGCCCTAAAAGGTTTTGACACTGCCCTAGTGAGGACCATTTTTCTCATCTGGCACCCATTTTGTCTGGTATGTGTTTGCATGAAGCAGACCCCCCCTGTCCCGCCGGAAGTCACTGAGGGTCTCTTCAAGCCTTCGTCCGCCCAACATGTTGCAAACCCCACATGCATGGTAACCAGCATGAACGTGTACAAGGAAGCGGACACCCTCCGAGAGCACCAGATGCTCTCTCAGCAGCATAAGGGTTTTGCCTTGGACTTGCAAAGGCTTGCATCCCATGGCTGCAAAGTTTCATCCACGACCACTTAAGAGCAGATGGCATTACAATGACTTTCCTGCACCTTCACCATCCACTCACCCTTCTTGTTCAAGTAGCCCAAGTGAGGGCGCAGCTGCAGGCAGTATTCCAAGGGTGCCAGCACGAAAGCGCCGTCCTGAAGGATACCTATAGCCATGGAGGTTTTGGCCTCCACCGGGCTAGACCGTAGCGTCACCTTATCGACCCCCCTCGCGTGGTGTGCCTCGTCCCCGGCATAATTAGCTGAGGTTTGGTCAAGGGGCACGTCCATCTCTAGCCGCCTCGCATGTGGCTTCATACGCACAGCCTCCACATCCTCGTAAGGGTATTTCCGCCAGGGAGGGCGGAGGGGGCAGGAGAGCAGGCCTAACTGCGCACCCGCCGTGTCTGACGCAAGGTACACATCCAGCTCTCGAATAACAACATCATCCTCGTCATCCACCATTCTGAAAAAGAAAAAGATCTGGGAGACAAACCGTCACATTGAATGCGTCAACATAATGTTTTTATGTTTTGTTTACAAGCGTTGTCACGGTAAGGTAAGGTAACCTTATATTGGTTACGGAAAAGAGAATTCCGTCCCATCAGCTCAGTATCAAACCCTGATCAACAGGGGGCTTGCCTCTTCTTTGCTTCTTTGGCCTCCACCTCTTGCAGGCACTTGTCCACACGTTTTCCGAATAGGTCTGTCTCTGCTGAGGTGCCACCAATAGCCGCAGCTGCCGTCATGTACCTGCAGCAATGTTGGGAAGACCAACGCAGCAAATTAAGCCCTCAAGTCCATGCTTCACAATTGTATACGAGAAGCCACACGTCAACAAGCCCGAGCTACAGGTTAGCACTCATAAGGCAATACAAAGGATGCAGCATGACACCTGAACGGCTAGGACGAAAAGCAAGCACGCACAAGGGCTGTTTGGAGTGGAAGCAAACGGTCTCCTGCACCATGACGTGTTCACAAGTGTGTGCACTAGTGCCTCAGATTTGTGCACAGTTTTTGTGCACACCACTTTGTCCACTGATCTGCACTCTGAACTCACACATGAGGATAGGCTGTTGAGTGAGACCCATAGCCTGAAAAGGCAATGCCAGCCACTATTTGCCGCTTGTCTCGCGGCACAACGCGTGTCCCTGAGACACACCTGCATGCATGAGACAGCTGCTGTTAGCAGTCATGCTAGGCTGACAAGAATCTCCATGCTCAACAGCTAAGTACGGTCTGGTCAGGGCAGACCGCTTCAAATTATGATATTGCCACACAAGCTGATGCGCACACTAACCTGGCTGCAAACGTTGAAGCAAAAACGCTTTTATACCATACACCAACCCACCTAGCCCACAGCATCGAACCGATAAAAGTGTGATCGCTCAAGCGCTGCAGGGCACCCTGATCAAGGGTCATGGCCAAGGAGATAGGGTTACCTACGAGGTGCAAAGTGAGCAAACCCGCTCGTTTCAAACCTCTCAAAAGCCAGTTTCAGCGCACAGGGCAGCCTCTTTACCATGCGCGCTTTGCGGTGGACGATGACAACAATGACTCGAGCATTGCCATTCTTAGCCCAACACGAGCATTTGTCATTTTGTGAGGCTATAAGCAGCACCTTGGCCACTGCACTGAGCATGCATGACTGTCACCATACAGCCTTGTGGCAACAAATGCCCCTTCATCTGCATCGTCTCAGGATGCACACAAGCACCAAAATGCTGCATGGAATCCCTTACATTGAGCGAGGCTGTAAGCACCTGGCAACTACGAACACACACACTTAAGCTTGCACACAGCATGTGAAGTTCCGACGATGTATCATCCCTGGTGGTAAACCAGCAAGACAGGCAGTCACCCCCTCCTGCACTGCTTTCTGAGCCCCTAGGTTGATTCCTGGCGCGACCTGGTCCACAGTTCTCATGCATCACAAGAGCGCTTCATTGCACACTGGCATGGCATGCACACATGCGCGTGCCGCCCTGCCCCTTTAGTACCCGGCGTGTTCAAGACACGTTGGCCGCGCCGGCTTGCCACGCCCTCAAGGACTCGCTTCATGTGAGGGTACAGTTCTTCGCGCTCTTGCAGGACCTGCCAGAGCATCGCGGGCCGTTTTGTTGCTCTTTGCTCACATTGCCGCAGGAAAGCAGCCCAAAGATCGCCACAACTGTAGCTGTGGCAGTCAGGGCTTTGACGCTCCAAGGGATGGTCGGTAAGTGTGCCTCAGGTCATGCGAGCCATATTTTAGGCGCCGTCGCTCTTTCATGCACTCAGTGCAATGGATAAGCACGAACACACGCATGCAACACACGTATTGTAACGCATGCAAATCAAAGACTCACACACAACACAACACATAGGCCTGGCCATGTTAGCACTCAGCGGACGGTGGGCGCATGCAGTGCGGGGGAGCAGCCACCTTGCGCCACCCTTGCGCGCCCCAGTGCAGGAGGGTCATCAGGAGGTCCAGGTGCGCAGTGACGGAGGCCCTTCCAGGATACGCCTTGTTCACCGCTTCGACCATGCCGGGCAGCTTTGCACCCTCCGCCACCTGCGCAGCAGGCATGGAGCCAGTGCATGGTCTGGGCTGGGCCCCACAGTGCTGTACGATCACCTTCACATGAAGAGACAACATCTTTGTGGCAGGAGAGGCGCCTGCCCCCCCTCAGGATGGGCGCAGCCTCCAGCACACATGTGTTGAGCCCTTGCAAGCCTTGAGGCACCCTTCTGTCAGGGGAATTGTGTCGTAAGTGCGGGGACCTTTGAAGCGCTGCTGAGCATCCAAGCCCTAGGCCGGCAGCTTTGACACCTCGCTGCCGCATGTGGATGCTTACCTCCAATGATCCTCCATCAACGCATCACAACAAGCTGTCACAAAGGATGGGGCCACTCCTTTGGTTTGCAGCCAGGGCATTGATACCTGTCCCTTCACAATGCAGTTTCTTTCATGTCCTATGCCCAGTAACAGCAAGGCTCTGCAAAGCAGGGATGGCACACCACAGTTCATCAGCTACATACCAAAGCTCCACCAACGGGGACCATGAAGTTCTTGTCAGTGCTGGACACAAAAGCATCCACCCGACCTGCAAACAACACCACAAGGGTGATTGTAACAGAAAAGTGCCTGTGGACTAGTTTTGGGCAGTGCCTGATCAGCATTACGTGATTAAGATGATAACTGGTATGTGCATGCCTTAAACATTCCTGTCCTACAGGCATGCATCACATACATACTCAACAGTGAAATGATGCATTTGGACTGGACAGGAAGGCTGGCCTTTGTCTGTATTCAAGTGAGCGTGCGCACCTTTCCGCCAAGCCGCTGTGATGTCTCGGCAGATGGATGCGCTCTGGATGCCATACGCATTGTTGATCATGTGCGGCACACCGAACTCCGCACACATGTGTGCCACTGCCACCACATCATCACTCGCCCTGCAGGAGAGTTGGTTGCGCATGCTTGTGGCTCGTATATTTTGTGGCTGTAAAGAGCCTAAACAGAGTATGGATCCCGTGAATTGGAGCTCAGCGCAAGCATCTCATTCTGCTGGTATTTGCCTGCAACAGTGAGAGGCCCAGCCATGGACGAGCCACAGAAGCTTGCAATGTATGTGGTGTTGTGGGTGCCTTATCTTGATCCCTCCTAGTCAACGCAAGCCTCCTCTCTCAAGCTCAGGCATGCTGCCGGCAAGTAAATGGGTCAGCTTCAATTCCCTGTGTTTGATTGCTGTCAAGTGACAGAGTCGTAACACCCTGGTCCACTGTTCTGCGCTGCAAATTCCATGCCCATGCTGTTGTGTGGCTTGAGGTGCTTGCGGGACATGCTCCAGAGTTGCCGTAGCTCGCCATCCACAGACCTTGGTGCAAAGCAGCTGGTGGTGGTCACAACCGCGGCCACAGCATCCTTGCCCAGCCGCTCCACAGCCTCCCGCATGGCATCCACATTCGTGCACAGCTCATCGCCGCGCTGCTGCAGCTCCACCACCACTGGATCCAGGCCTGCAAATGTCATGTCATGAGGTGCCGCATCCAAAAAGGAGCATGCTCACAAGCGTCCAAGCAAGCTTGCACATGCATGGCACAGTCTCACAGGCGCACGCGCGCGCAGCAAGGCGTGGTGGTATGCAGTGCGGCAGTACCATGCTTGGCGTGTGCCAGGGCCTTGCAACATTTTGCAGACCTCAGGTGTGGTCAATTGTTCCAAAACGCTCTCAGGTTTTGGTGCGGCTGGGCATGCCCAACCCGCAACGTGGTGCCGTTCCATTCCCTTGCGCACCCCAGCCAGAAGCGACCAGAGAATGCCCTTTGACCGGCTGCTTGCTTCCTTCCGGCCAAGCAGGGCAGCGCAGGGCAGTGCAGCGCGTCTACCGCTCCCAAGCGCAGCTTACCGGCAGCCGTGATAGCTTTGAGGCATGTCTTCTGGTCGATCCGGGACCACACTACGAAGCGGGCCTCCCGCGGCCTGCGCGACCAGAACAGCCGGGCAGCGTCTCAAAACAGGCAGACAGCTCCCAGCCTGCTAGGCTTCACATTCGAGGACGGTAGCACGCGCGCCAGGCAAAAGAGCGCCAAGCGTGCCCACTTGTGACACGAGGCACACTCTTGCCAGTGCGAGAGCGCTGGCGGCAGGGTGCGCAGCAGCAACAGCTGGGGGGAGACGGGATGCTGGGCTGTGGCTCTGTCGCCACCCTGCGGGTGCCCTGGCTGGGTCACCTGGAGGCCTTGATGGCGAGAAGGGTCATGGTCATGGCCATGCCCGTGGCCAGGGGCAGCACCGTGACGCGCCCCAGGTCCTGTAGGCCCGCCACATGCAGGGCGTCTGCGGCCAGCAGCGTGGCCATTTTGGCCAGCAGCGACGAGCCCGCTGCCTGCGCACGTGTTGGGGGTGGTGGAGTGGCCTAGAGGGGGTGGTGGAGTGGCCTAGAGATGGAGAGCTACATTGCCAAGCACAGTATGGTGAAGGGCAGCAAAGGCGCAACCTGCTGCGGTGCATAATTGCACAAAAGCAGCCACGGCAAGCGCCTGCATCATTGTGTCAGGTGGATCAACGTCACGTAGCAATAGCATCATGGCATGCCACACATGTTATGACAATCCCACAGCGAGTGCCTCCATTCTAGCCTCAGCAGGCACCTCCAACCCGCAACGTGTTCCCTTAGGGCAGCTGTGCATGCACAGGCCAGCTGCAGGCCAAATTTCGCGTGTATCATGTACGGTATATGCCTGCACGCATGCGCACAAACACGCCCCCCCCCTTTGTGACCCATACCTACCTTGGGCTGCTCTGCCGCAATGTCGCCGGAGCGACCAATGCCATGTGCAAGGTGGTGGCGCTGGCGCGCGACCAAAGGGCATGCCACCCTGCCCTCTCGCTCCCCCGCCCCCACATTGTCTAGGAAGTTGTTGGAGTCCATGAGCGCACAGTCCTGTAGGACAAAGCAAGTATAGCAGCAAGCACGGGCTTGGTTTGGGTGTTTCGCTTTGAAAGCCAATGGTGAAAAAGAGCCACAGGTGCGTGCTGCAGGGCAATCGGAACACGTCCTGGGTGCGTAAAAAACAGTGTGGGGCAACTTGCCAAGGCCTCAGAGCTGGGACAGGGCTTGAGCAGCATGTGGCTGAACGCGAGCTGCTGCAGCAACAGGGCAACACAGCGGCAGCCGTGCGTACTGTACCACACACAAGTGACTGCTGCCCACCAACAACTGGGCCACGCGGCAGCTGTGCGCACTGAGCACCCAAGAATGGATGGCAGTGGACACAGGTGTTCAAAGTGGCATGTAAGCAAAGGGCCTCATAGCAGAGGGAGGCCCAGGCTTCAAGCCGCCCACATGATGTGAGGGCCGAGATGTTCATGGGCTCATCATGATGGAACCATCATGGCTCAAGTTGATGGGACCATCATGACCCATTATGACGGAACCAACATGGTCCATTATGATGGAACCAGCACATGGAGAATCCTATGCCTTGCACTCCAGCCGGCACTGGTACTGCTCATGGGCGTTCACGGAGGAAGCCGCCATGTGGGGGCAGCTAGGACCCCTCGGCGACACACGGCACTCGGGCTCCTGTGCAGACGCTCAAATCTATGCCAAGCATGGACACGGCCTCATGTGGACCAGGGTTGGGTCGTGTGCCTATTTAAGAGCTGCAGAGCGCGAGGGATTCGGTAGGATTGTGGTGGAGTTGGCATGCAGAAATGATTGATCATGCGCTAATGAACCATCCCTGTCATGGACCATCAAAGAGCGCTATCCCTATAAGACTTGCATTTGCCTCACTCCTTGATACTGGTCGGGGCCCATGTGTTGCTGCACATCCACGGCAGGCCAGCAACAAGCACCCTCTAACGCATGCGTGCACATACTTGGGAGGCACATACACACAACTGAAATACACCCGCGCGCGTGCCGCCCACTCCCCTCCCACCACCCTGCTCGTGCAGCACGCACCTGCACAAACATTTCAATGGTGGGCTCATCCCATCCATGATCCGGCAGCCTACGGCTGGACAGCAGGGTCTTGACAAGCCGGTGCCGCCTGGCAAGGGCCTGCTGCCCCTGGCTCACGTACGACTTGGACACAAGGCTGCAGGCTTGCTCGCAGTTGGCGGCGTCCATGTTTACCTGCACGGGTGAGAGGCAAAAGGGAGGCAGTGAGTTGGCTGCGTCCATGCTTGGCCATGCAGGTGGTAGGCAAGGGAGGCAGTAAGTTGGCTGCATGGGAGCAAGAGGTCAGATTCCCGGGAGCTGCGCGCACACAGCAGCTCTGGTCCACACCCTCCGCGCCCGGTCTGGTATTCCTGCTCCTTGCTTTGCCTCCCCTGCTGCACTCACCTTGATCGGTGCCCTGCTCACGGAGTAGCCCTCAGTCCCTAGGCTGCTTGCCCCTGGTGAGGCCTGCAAGCGCTGGCTCCTGCTGGCAGCCCGATGGCCTAGATGCAAGTGCACCGCCTGTGGTCCAGGTGCCGTGGGTGATGTAGCACAGCAGGGCGGGTGCGAACTTTGAGGTCCACACAGGGAGCACCAAGTAGACAGCCTGTGGGGTGGGCATGCATGATCCGAACAGCCTCAGGGGCCCTGCGGCTCATGGGGCACCCATGTGCGCATGCATGCACACGCAAACACGCACGTGCATACGCGCACACACACACATACACTCGGACTCGCACGCAGACTCGCACGTACGCACAATCACTCGACACCGCCCTATTAAACTCACACCCTTTGAGGGCTGCTTGCACGTGGGGCGTGGGGCTAGCAAGGCAGCTCCAAGGTGGATGTGTAGGGTTAAGGGCCCCCTGAGCTTTTGCCGGTGGTACTGCGGACTTGCAGAGCGAGCATAAGCAGATGGGGACAGAGCAGTGCAATAATCGTGCCCGAGTTGCCAAGCCAATGGAAAGCTGCAGCCTGGAATGGAACTGTACAATGGGATAAACGTGCTACACGGAATACACACAGAAGTCAGCATCATTGTTTTTACAACAACAAAAGGTGTACAATCCCTCAGAGGGGCTGTAACAAGGGGCACAAACTTCCTGCACTACAGCGCCTATGCTGCCTCGTCAGAAAGAAGGCGCCCTTGTCCCAAGGGCCTTGCAGTAGTGTGCAGGCCCAGCTGAATCAATCAACTCGTCTCCATTAGACACGCACCAACAGAAGCACCAGGCAGACCAAGATGACCGGTAAGGAGTCCTCTGGGATGCCAAGGATAAGCGGCTGGAGCACTGCAGGGAAGCACATAGTCTTGTGCTTGATAGCTTTTGAACTGGGTGTGCAATGCTTTAAAAAGGTTGAGACAGGCACTGCAGTGACAGCCTTGAGCATTTAGTGGTGGGCCCTCTAGGAGAAGATTGTGCGGGAGCTTGCACAGAAGATCAGCAATAGCATGCCAGAGATGAATGGCAATGTCTGCTGTGAGATGTCGCACAGGGAGAGACAAATGCGCAGCTCGCAAGAGGACCACTTCCTGTCTGACACCCTTGGCGGGCTCCATGTGGGCATTGGCTGGTGCATGGTTGTCCTTGCGCTGGATGATCGCCAACTATATGAATTGCAATGTTTTTCTTGCTTGTACAAAGAGCTTTACACACGCAGAGTGTACCTATATTGTAAAGCAGCACACGGGCGCCTGCACCAGGACCATCTTTGTGGATGCTAGAAGAGGAGGCTGATAGAAACAGCAAGGGTTGAGGATGTCCCTGCGGCAGCAGTGAGGCATGCACAGAAGATCGCCATCATGCTCCTGAAGGCACGCGCTTCTCCCGAAAGCTGCATGCAAAATGGTGCAGAGGCACATCACAACTAATGCCAGACCTAGAGCAGTGAAATCCAAAGCAATTGATATGTCAATGCCCGTGATCAGAAACATCTGGGGGTGCGAGTGGGACGCATGAACTAGTGGTGACATGGTTATTTAAAGACATCTGTCCTTGTACAGGCCTGAAGGTGCAACATATCCAAAACAAGTTAATGTACCTGAACTGAACCGTCGGCAGCAACTTTAAAGATGAGCTTGTCGCAGTCTAGTAAGCGTCTGTATGCAGACAAAGCGGTGGATGGGGTAGGAACAAGTGGCTCATTCATACAATCCACGTTGCAGGGCCTCTAGCTACGGGACAAGGGCTGCAGTTAAAAAGGCACGACAACAACCATTGCATGTTATTTTTGCTTACAGCCAACTTAAAAGTATAGATCTTTCTTCTGCAAGCAAGCCTGGTGCTCATCAGCGCCTACTAGAAAGAGTTCTTGAGGAGGCGTGGGGACCAGCACCTGCCGAGACGCCTACTAAAGGAATGACCCCCTGTACTGCCGAGCTGGAAGATGACAGAGGCAGGTATCTGCAAGCAAGCAAAAAGCTAAAAATGCTGGAGGTCAATCTAGCAGATGATGCTGTCTATGGTTGTCATGGATCTGTGCATTGCACCTAAATCTGAAGGTGTGTGGGACGGCATTATGGGTTAAAAATGGATAGAAACATAGAATGCAGAGTTCTCTCACGACCAGCGCAAGCAATAGATCAATTGATGCTTGTGTGGTGCAGGACAAGGCAAGGAGTACAGGCTGCATGTTGGCGCAGGTTTCACCCAGTTCCAATGCCCCGTTCGTTGCAAGTTTGACTGTACATACACATGCAAGCCTAAAATTGTCAAGAATCCAAGGCATGCAACATGGGATGCACACTCACGAACGCTGGATGAGACACCCTGATCTCGTAGCTGCGCCCAGGAACAAGCCCGCCCAAGCTGTAAACCTTTGTCTCTGAGTCCAAATGCAAGACTTCTCTTTTCCTGTGCTGCCCAGGCAAGAGCTGCTGAATGCCCCCTCCCAGGACGCCACTCCCAACCGTTTGCTCCTCACTCAGTGCCGCATTAAGTGATGCAACACAAATGAAACAGAAAATAAGGTACTGAAACATTAATTATTTCTCCCAACATCTTGTACATCCATCTACATGTGTACGCACATAATGTACCAGGTAGAAGTAAACTTTCATTAAATTTTTTTATTTTCATGAGAATATCGTCTTGTCATGCTGACTGGCTGAGACAACTTTGACTAACCCTCCTGGCCCCGACGGCCTCTTGGGACCGACTTAGAGATTGAGGACATTCTCGAATTCGAGATTAATTAAGTGATGGAGAACGTTGAGCCTGAAGGTCAGTCCTGCACAGCAGCATCGACGTTGACCAGTTGACCAGTTGCTCGTGCAAGTCGGTTCTTCCACTGTCTTTAAACCTCCTCCTTGGATAAGGGAGCTCATATCACCCGTTATTGATTCATGTAATTGAGAACAGGCGGGATTAACTCCCGTAGTTCAGTGCCATCCCGCAACCTGCAGTGAAGTTGACCACTCTGCATTATCCACAACAAGTAAACACGGCTTTGCTTGTTTTATACATGCAGTTGAGGCTCCCACTCAAAATTTGGTGCAGCAACACGCGCTGACGCCTGGCATCCAGCGCCGCAGCACTCGCCTGACCCCCGTAAAGTCAATCCCCCGTACAGCGGGCCCTGTCCTGCAGGTGAGAGGCACATCATTGGAATGATTGTGCAAAATTGATTTTAGAAGAATATTAGGGTTTGCGAGCTGTGTTGTTGTGCTATCCCATCATCAAGCAGCATCACTTGTTCGATTTACGAGCCATGACCCCCCATGTATGATGACCCCTGCAGGAGTGGAAACAAACCGCCCGTGTTAGCCCTCATACTGAAATTGCTCCAGGTCCTGCAGGCCAAGGCAAGTGCTTGCGGCAGTGCTGCTTTGGGGCAGCTCCCTCAGCGGATCGCGGTCAAGCATACGCCTCACGCTGACTGTGAGCATGCAGGGTCTTTCCTGGCCTGGTTCTCGTGAATCATGTCAGCTTCCTTCCTCCTTGTGGACTGACCTGTTGATGAGCAGCATGACGTGCTCGCCAGCACCGCCCCTTCCCGACCGTGTGCCGTCATTGTTGCATGGCAGATGCGCCAGCCATTCCGGCTGAGCCATGTGTGCTTACATGCCTTTTTATATGCACACATGCCTGGTCACAGCCTTTCAAAGCAATTGTGACACTCCGTCTGCATGCACGTGCGTGCTTGGGCACAGGCTCACGCCCAACCCCTGGGCAGCTGCAGCGACATGCCAGCCCCCTCAACATGGTGGGCGGCTTCGGCTCCCCCGCCTCTGTGGCAGCAGAGGACCCAACACCCCCGCGCAGCGCACCCACGCCAGCCTACCCACTGGCAGGCGTGGCCGCGCCTTGCGGAACTCCGCCCCTGCCAGGCAGCACAGCGGTCCCTCAGCCCCCGGCCAGCACCCCGCCCACTCCTGCACCAGCTGCCAGCAGCCCTGGACCCACGAATGCCTGGGCAATCCATGCCAATTGCGTGCAGCACGCTGCAGCTACTGACAATGCGCCCATTTTAGGGCCTGTCAGGACGCCGCCCGTGCCCGCTGGCACGTCGCAGGGGGAAGGTGGGGGGCCCAGGCCCACACCCGCTGCTGCAGGTGCGCACGCAACGCGAGTGCATGCTCCACCTATTAGCAGAGCCACAGCGCGTTTGTGGCAAGTCTGCAGCGCAGCCTTGCTGTGCCAGGCTCGCGTGCCCCATGCACAACAAAGGGGTGTCTGCCCTGCGTGCGTGCGTGTGTGTGTGTGTACAGTGGGCTTGTCAAGCAAGTAGCATTGTGAGCCCATCTTGGCCCGGCAGGCACCGGCAGCTGGGATGATCTTCTGCGCACAGCACATGGGCCACACCCCCACACGCTTCACTGCTATGCATGTGCGCATGTGCAGACGGCCCCACACCGCCTGGAACTGTCCAGCCCCTGCACAGCACCACCCCCTACCAGCTGCCGCCCATGGCGCCCCCCCTGCAGTCCCTCACGCCCTTGGACGTGGGAGAGGAGGATAGGGAGGCTGCACCAGGGAGGGACGTGTGGGACATACCCGCCACGCAGGTGGGGTCCAATCCATCTTGGCCTGGGACTGAGTGTGATTGTCTACAAGGGATGTTGCAGATGTTTGGGCTAGATGGGGTTGGAAGGCACCTAAGCAGTGCCACAGTGGAACAGAGCTGTGTTGCTGTTTTCTTTCCCCCAAGCAGTTGGTGCCAAGGCTGGCACGACTGACCATTCTGGCCCACCTGTAGGTACATTTTGTGGACATCACTCCTAGCACGCGGCTCAAGCTGCTCCAATTTTCTAGTAGGAAATAGATGCCATACCTTCAGTTCATAGTGGCAGCATTATGCATTACAAGCCCTGCACTGTTTCTGCTCCCCCCCAGGTGCTGTCACCATACCCAAACTCCCCAGCCGTACCTGAGGCACCTGCCCCTCTGCCAGAGGCGCCTGGCCCCCTTCCCATTCTGCCGCCAAGATCCCCGCTTCCCCCCCGCTCAGCTGCCAAAGCAGCGCGTGCACCACCTACACCTGGATCAGCTGCCCAAGCAGTGCGCACAGCCACGCCTCAGAGAGAGCAGCCTGCCAGTGCAGTCCCTGTGTCCAGATCAGCTGCCAAAGCAGCGTGCATAGCCACGCCTCAGGAAAAGCAACAGACAGGTTCAGTCCCTGTGTCTGGGTCAGCTGCCAAAGCAGTGTGCACAGCCACGCCGCGGAAGGAGCAACCGCCCAGTGCAGCTCCAGTGCCTGGATCAGCTGCCAAAGCAGCGCGCACAGCCACGCCACAGACTGGGCAACCCACAGCTTCAGACTCTGGATCAGCAGCCAAAGGAGCGCACACAGCCACGCCACAGAAGGAGCAACCGCCCAGTGCAGCTCCAGTGCCTGGATCAGCTGCCAAAGCAGCACGCACAGCCACGCCACAGAAGGAGCAACCGCCCAGTACAGCTCCAGTGCCTGGATCAGCTGCCAAAGCAGCGCGCGCAGCCACGCCACAGAAGGAGCAGCTGCTAAATGTAGTCCCTGTGCCCAGATCAGCTGCCAAAGCAGCGCGCAAAGCCACCACCCTGAAGGAGCAGCCGCTTGCTGCAGCACCTGTGCCTAGATCAGCTGCCAACACAGCACGCACAGCCAAGCCGCAGGAGCAGCCACTTGATGCAGCCCCTTTGCTCAGTTCAGCTGCCAAAGCAGCGTGCACAGCCACACCACAGAAGGAGCAGCCGCCCAGTGTAGCTCCAGTGCCTGGATCAGCTGCCAAAGCAGCGCGCACAGCCACGCCCCAGAAGGAGCAGCTGCTTGTTGCAACACCTGTGCCTGGGTCGGCTGCCAAAGCAGAACAAACAGCCACTCCCCAGGAGGAGCAGCCACTTGATGCCGCCCCTGTGCCCAGGTCAGCTGCCAAAGCAGCGCGTACAGCCATGCCCTTGCAGGAGCAGCCGCTTGTCGAAGCGCCTGTGCCGCCGGTGCCTGGATCAGCCGCCAAAGGAGCTGGCCCAGACACTCCCCGCACTGCATGCACCCCAAAGTCACCTCAGGGTCTTGTCCGTGTGGCCCTGGGCATTGACAGCTCAGGTGTGATGCGTCTGAAAATCAGCTGTATCACACCAGCAGCACCAGCACCAGCTAGGTCACCTCTGGCGGCTGCTGCTGCATCCATGAGGGTAGAGGGCACGCCCCTTGCAGCTGTTGCTGGCTCGCCTGCCGTGCCTACCGACCTCGCCGCCACACCTGGAGCCGGCCTGGCAGCAGGTCCAGGGTCTGCAGCTGTTGCTGCAGCAATTGCAGCCAAGCCTGGCTCCAAGCGCATGGCCCCAGCAGCCCCAGCCACTGCGCCGCCGCCTCAGCGCACGCGCCACCGCAGCGCCATGCCCGCCACAGCCACACATACGCCCCCACCCTCTGCGACAGAGAAGCCGCTGCCTGCCACGTCGCCGCGCGCCAGCCTGGTGGGCGCGGCAAGCGAGGCGCAGCAGGCGGTCGCTGTGCCAGGGCTCGCCACTAGTGTGGCCCCCGCACCCGTGGGAGCCAGCCCAGCGGGCCCAGGCCTGTCGTGCGTGTGGAGTCAGCACGGCAACCCCACCTTCTCGCCAGGACCAAGCCAGCTGGCCACGCTGGCATGTGACCGCGTGCATGACAGCGCCACTGGGGTGGCAGGCCGTGGCCGGGCGTGCGAGGCACCTGCGGAGGGGGCAGAGATGAAGGGGGAGGAGGGGGAGGGGGAAGAGGAGGAGGGATCTGCGGGAAGCAGCCCAATCGTGGCGCCAGCAGGCGGAGCAGGGCTTGGCTTGCGCCCGGTCCTGTGCGCGGGCTCGCCAAGGGGCGGCGCGTCTCGGGGCAGCAGCCCAAGCGCGCGCGTGGGCAGCGAGGGGCCGGGGGCCGCAGGGCGGCTGCTGCGCAATGGCAGCGCCGCGTCCAGCTTGCTGACCAGCCCGGCGCCGACGCGCACCACCTTGGCTGGCAGTGCATCCGTGGCGCAGCCGCGGCAGGCGTGGCTGCACGTGGCCGGGGGGCTCACAGAGGGTGGCAGCCTCAGCACGTGTGCCACAGACGGGCAGTGCCGGGCTGCTGTGCCAGATGACAGCGTGCTTGGCCGCGTGGGGGGCCCGTACTGCCACTCAATCCCCAACCCCTACACACTGACGCCAGGTGCGCGTGCTGGCCTGACGGGCCGTGTGCGCTGTGCTGTGCCGCCCTCGTTGCCGCATCAGAGCAGCTGCAGCGCAGCCTGCAGGCGGTGTCCCAACAGCTGAAGCTCGCTCAGGGACCTTATGTGCTTATGCGCTTATGTGCATGCGTGCCCGAGTGCACAAGCGCAGTCCTCTTTGCCGCGCAAGCCCATCCTGTGTGAGTGCCGTTCAGTCAGACTTCGCCCCACGCCTGCACAGAGCGCGCGGCCTCACTCACATGCCCCTGCCAGATATGTGCCCAGCAGCTGGACTGACGTAGCCCCTCCTGTCTGAAGGGCCCTGTGCTACCAGGCTGCCACGCCCTACCTCAACAGCCCTGTGCATGCAAGCCACGACGCACCACTTGCCGCTTCCTGGACACGTGCGAAGGGTCCCTGTGCTGTCCCCCGCCACAATTGCGCGTGCTGAGGCGGGTGTGCTGCCTGCACTCGCAGGCGTGTCCCAGCCGCCGCCCCCACTGATGACAGCTGGCCAAGCACAACTGCCCCTGCAGGCATGCACTCCAGGTGGGTGCCGCATGCGAGCTGGGCGTGCCGCGCTTGCACGCGCGCTGAGCACACTCTGGGCTTGCCACACTGGGCGTGCCGCGCTTGCACACGCGCGCTGAGCACACCCAGGGCGTGCAGCACCTGCATGCACGCCAAGCGCAGTGGCCCACACAACATATGCCCATGTGGCAGCACCAGAGGCACATCAGTGCCACACAACTTGTGTCCAGTCCTTGCTTGTGGGCACCATGCACATGTGCATATGGCACAGCGTCACATCGTTCAAGGCTAGGGTTGACCGCCGGACAGGTCGCTAGGCTGGTTGGTTGTAACTTTCCTGCCATTACGAGCTAAGAGGAAATGCAATACACCTGTGGTGGAACAGAATGATTTGTCGTGGCGTCAGGTAAGGGTGTCAACAACAGTTTGATTAGGCAAGGTCCAGGTCAGCAATGTCCCTCCACACTCTCAGCATCCTGAACTTCAGGTCAGCACTGATAGCTGGGAAACAAATAAGGGCCTCTTGCACAAGGTCTTGTGATCATGAGGCACAGCTCCGCAGCCCCTCAAATGCACTAAATCAAAGGCCCAGCAGGTCTCAGCCCAAGGCTGGAGCTTTGGGCCAGCCTCAAGACGTGCCCGAGGGGTGTGCTGTTGGACGACAACATATTTAGCCTGGCATCAGGCCTAAACTTATTGAAATCAGCAGTGCATGCCCCATCTCATGAAGAACGATCCAATCAGGCAGAGGCTGCTTCACATCTAGCATGCCTTTTGGTGCAGTTGCTGGAGTGCGGGCTTTGAATTACTCTGTTGTCACAATAAGCCTGCACTCCAGGCCATGCATACCAGCAGTTATCGCTTGTGTTTGCGAGGCACAAAAGTGTATGTGTGTGACACCTGGTGGTATGTGTGTGACACCTGGTGGTATGTGTGTGACACCTGGTGGTATGTGTGTGACACCTGGTGGTATGTGTGTGACACCTGGTGGTATGTGTGTGACACCTGGTGGTA
>LKMJ01001490.1_pt1 | contig 20713 bp, 29 predicted proteins | sample 643391 | NCBI WGS metagenome assembly LKMJ01 (sample SAMN04112250, study PRJNA286221) | soda lake metagenome | biome: soda lake; feature: Kulunda Steppe; material: water; isolation source: sample PL-Br10 brine of Picturesque Lake | place: Russia: Kulunda steppe | collected 2010-07
AAGGTAAGGTTTCAAGGCTGTATCCGCCGAACGAGGGCAGCTTAGCCGGTTGTGGCCTCCAGTGAGGTTCGAACCCCGATCCCACAGATTGCGAGGGTGGATAATCGACTTCCCATTTCAGGTGCCCCGCCGCCTGCTCGACTATCCGGAGCATCCGGAGCGGAGAGAAAGAGAGAGAGAGAGAGAGAGGGAGAGAGAGAGGGAGAGAGAGAGAGACAGAGAGAGGGGGGTTAGGTTACTTAGCTGTATCTGCCAAACGAGGGCAGCTTAGCAGAGACAGAGAGAGAGATTCACTGCCTTAGCTTCACGACGCGCGGGTTTTGTGGGAGCCGTTCAAAAAGAAGTTCCACTGAGAGTTTTAACGTTCATATTACTATGACTCATTTGACTGCATGCCTAATGTCAACGTCCACTGGCAGTGGCCAACTCCTCAGTCTGATTTCATTGCAACTTGCTGCCTCCCCCCAATTGTTTTGTAAGCCTTTCACTCCCAACGCAGGATCTGATAATTAGATGAATGCAAGTTCCACTTGCAGGATGTCAGATTATTGGTCCAATACGAGTCATAGTTTAACAGAAGTGTAAGCAATAGGCGCTTGAAAGCCAGAAAGGATACACTCCTAACCACCCTTCTTGGTGTAGGAGGTTCTATCTATACCTTCAACTTGAAGTATACAAGTTTAAGTTTGACCTTCACTGAAGGCTTCAGCGAGGTAGTTTGACAGATCAGGTTGCTGGTGAACACCAGCCATGAAAAAAATCCATAAGCTCTGAAATAAAAACGATAGGACTCATTAGTTTGTTTCTGGAAAAAAAATTGTAGACATCTTCAGAACAAGCTTGGGAGAAATAAAAGCTCCAGTCTGATTGACAGTAATTTTGTGTGCCATAGGTAAATCGTGAAACAAGTCTGCAAATTGAAGCCTCAACGAACACATTTGCGTGCAAGGGCACAAGAAAAGAGCGTGTTTTTCATCTTGAGTTGCCTGCAAGCCACACATATCACAGGTACCATCATGATGTTCCCAGCTTCTGGCAGCGCATGGGAATGTAACCTGAAACGTGCCACACTGCGCTATGTTTGCCTGCCTAAATCCAGATGCAGATACCTAGGTACATAAAAAGGCGGTCCATCAACAGTCACCATTATGATAGTTTGCAGCCTTGTCCATCTGATCTTCATTGCCTAGCTGGTTTGCCTGGTACCAGATACTCCTCAACCTCTCACATCGACATCACATTGTGACTGTGGGATCGTTTGAAATGTTCTCACGCGATGCTGGAAATCACTGCTCCTTTCCAAACCATGAAAAGCATCCAAGAACTCAGCACTCCAGCACTCCTTGTTGATAGTGCTCATCGCAATATCAGCCTTGAAGACTTTGGCAAGAGTGCTACCATTACTGTAAAGCAGAGCATTATAGAATCTCACAGCCGCTCGGAACGAATAGAATTGCAAGAGCTCTTGGCCACACTCACGTAACACAGACCAGTTGGGAGTGGTGCAATGCTCACAGGGCGCAGAAGTTCAATGTTCAAGTTCAATGCTCAAGTTCAATGTTCAAGTTCAATGCTCAAGTTCAATGTTCAAGTTCAATGCTCAAGTGCAATGCTCAAGTGCAATGCGCACAGGGTGCAGAGGGCCCTTATCCACTCTGCACCCTGTCCTACTTCTTAATGCATTCCTAAGGTGGACATCTGGAAATTTTTTGCTTTTTTAGATTTTCTTGGGAAAAGGTCCCTTCCCTTTCCCAAGAAATCAGCCATCTTATCTCAACTGCAAGAAACACAATTTGTAGCCCCAACAATGCTCAAGTTCAATGTTCAAGTTCAATGCTCAAGTGCAATTTTCAAGTGCAATGCTCACAGGGCGCAGAAGTTCAATGTTCAATGTTCAAGTTCAATGCTCAAGTTCAATGTTCAAGTTCAATGCTCAAGTGCAATGCTCAAGTGCAATGCTCACAGGGTGCAGAGGGCCCTTATCCCCTCTGCACCCTGTCCTACTTCTTAATGCATTCCTAAGGTGGACATCTGATAAATTTTTTGCTTTTTTAGATTTTATAGGGAAAAGGTCCCTTCCCTTTCCCAAGAAAGGACTATTGAAGTCCCTTTCCCTTGGGGGCTGGCTCTGCCCTTATCAGTTATAAAGGAAACCAGCTCTCCGAGTAGGCCTCCAAGCCCAAGCAAGGGAAACGCTTCACAGCGAACAATTATGGGCTACAGAGGGTTTAAGTCTTGCATGGACAAACCTGACACATGAAGGACACCAGAAAAGCGGTTTGGGGGCACATGAAAATGGCAACAATGGGGGAAAACAGCCTTATTGTCATGATAAGAACGGCAGAAGTAGCACACATCAGGCAGGCCACCCCAGGCCCATGCGACAGGCCTCACACAGAGAAAGATGGGATGACCTTGCTCTCATGTGCTTTCCTCTTCTACCTACCATGGCCATCGGCTGATGGATGATTGTGAGACAAGTCGCAAGCGTTGCCGCCCTTCCTTTATTATTGTATGCAACGTGCCGTTCAAGGGCATCCAATGCAGCATTGCACAGCCTCACGTCTGCAACAGCTCGGCTCCTGTCCAACAAACTCTCCCTGGACGTGGGCGCAAGTAATCAAGAACTTTTTGCGAGGTCCTTAATGGCTGGATGTGGGCAAAAGTCACCAAGTTATTCGTGGGTGAAGGAGAGAGCCGCCAAGCTATTCGTGGGGCTCTTGATGGCTGCGGGCACTGAGCATCTCCATTGCGTCGGAGCCGAGGCTGCGCGCATGTGATACATTGGGGGGAGGCACCTTCAGACACTGTGGTGGTGGTCGGCTGGTAAGCCGCTGGTGAACGATGCGGCATGTGCGGGCATGCAGGTAGGCATGCCCTGCCATGGCTACCGCATGGGGCTCGCCTTGGCGAGCCCCCTGCTGCAGCACGCCGCGTTCCCTGCTGCAGCAGTGCACACCCGCACACGCATCCACACGCGCACAGGAGCGGGCCCTGTGGCCCAACTCACCTGAGGCTCGTCAGCTTGGATGTGCTGCCCAGCCTTGACCCTGTTTGGGGCGCCTGGGCAACCCGAGCAGCGATGGGCTCAAAGGGAGGCTGGGCGCAGACAGGCGGCCCATGATCCCAACCCGGCCAGGCTCGGGTGGGACTGGCCGCTGGGGATGCGGCGCGCCCCGGTTGAGGACCTGCAGGGGACTGGTGCCGAGAGGGCTGCTGGGGCTGCTGTTGCGGGGGCTGGTGTCCAACTGCAGGTGCAGGTGAAAATGCGTGTACATTACGAGCGGCGCCCAGCTGCGCAGCGGTGCGCGTGTGAGGGTGGGGGGGTTGGGGCAGCGGCCTGCGGGGGAGCCTGGCAAGGCTGGTGGGGCGCAGGAGGAGGGGCATGGTACGCAGACCCTGTTCGTCCTGTGTGTGAGCATGTTGCACAGGTTGATGCCAGGGCTGGCATGCCACGCTCCTCAGTACCTCCATGGCGCTCATGGCTCTTGAGCTACGCTAGCTTTGCCAGGGCGCACAGCCTGACCCTGTTGTGGACGGCAGCTAGCAGCTTCTGCCTCCTGTCTTCCATGCGCTTCATAGCAGTGAGTGCCTGCCAAGGGGGCGTGGTGAGGGCCCTATGAGGGTGGGGGCTTCCGGTCAAATCAAATGTTGCAAACCTTGAGGGAGGGGAGAGGGGCATAGTGACTGCACCGTGGCTCCCAATCATAGCTCCTCTCATCATGGTCAATCCCATCGCGACTCCAAGCCGCATGGAGGCCTGATGTGAGGCCGCCTCATAAGCACAGAAGCCAGGAATGCGCACAAAAATCACCCTTTGGCAAGGACAGACGACTCCAGCAGCAGACAGAGTGCTCCTCCCAGCGCACACAGCGGCTCCAGCACACACAGGCATGCTGCGGCAGGTGTTGGCACGATACTTTCCCCCCACATGCCTTGGGTGCAGGTCAGGAAGCAAGATCCGCAACCGAGAGAGAGCCTGAAGCGGTCTGCAGCCAATTCATGATTAATTGGACCCCTGAGGAGCCTGAGAAGCTGCGCCAAGCGCCATCAGCATTTGTGCTCACTCAGGATGCATGCCATGCGGGCAGCACCCCTTGGGTGGTGCCTGCAGCGAGGAGCAGCGCCAGGGTGGTAGCACAACGCAGCGTAAGCCTCACCTGGGGCAGGAAGCCTGGTTCTGCGGCGGCCTGGGTGCTGCAGGGGCCCATCTTGTTGCGGCTCAATGTGAAGGACAGGAATGATGGGCGGGCGCTGCAGCTGGTGTTCATGCTTGAGTGCCTCCTGAGGTGCTGGCCCCGCTCCATGCTGCATGCAGCACAAGGACAACGGCGCTGCATGCGTTCGGGCCTGCCCAGGAAGGGCCAGTGCGCCTGCCTACACTCCACCTTGCCCCCTTGCCTTCTGCACATCTTTTGGTCTAGGCGGGGGCTTCATGTTCCTGAAGGGGTTTAAGTGAGCCACAGTATGACACACCTAGAATGGCAAACAAGCGGCTGCCTGTGCCTGTTAAGCTTGGCCTAGGCAAGGGGCCTGTGCTTGCCTGCCTTGTGCGCATGCAATCGTGCAGGCCTGGCCAGCACTAACTCATGAAAGCCAGCCTGGAGGTGTTTGATGGCATGAACGCATCATCTCCTGCCCTACTTAAAGCAGTACATGCTCAGGTGGACTATGAGGAGGTGGAGTGGGCTGCCTTGCGCCACAGGCAAGCCATAGTCAATCAAGACAAACGCATTTCTCAAGCACTGCCATGTGTACAGACATGTTTTCCCCCGTGCGATTGCCCAACCCAGGCAATCAGAGGAGGGTCTAAGGGGGTTGAAGAAATGTCCAAAAGTTTGTGAGTAGAGCATAATTCCACAGCAGTGGCGGCTTCGGTTTCATGGCAGCGTCAGAGCCAGAAAGATCAACGCCACTACGTCTGAGTCGCGCATTGGCACAGTGTGTGCGCTTTGTGTGTGTATGCTGTGTGTGTACTTGTATTTGTGTTTACCTCGCACGCTTGCATGCATGCTGTCGTGCATGCGGACGTGCGTACTTGTGGATTTGTATGCAGCATATGCGCGTGTGCATGCAGGCTGTGTTCCCATGCGTGTGCGCGCGTGCATGCAAGCTGGTAAGCCCAGGGTGCTTGGGTGGGTACCTGTGTTGCGTGCCTGTGGGGAGGGGGCCGCTTTGGCCCCACAGGCCAGAGCTGTGCAGCAGGTGCTCCAGCTGCGTGCCTGCTGCTTTGGGGGCCAGCGGCTGCGCAGCCAGCTTTGCGGTGCAGGCAGCACTGGCCACCGCGTCCTTGGCCAACTTGTTGCCTGCATGGTGCGTGCACGAGGTGCCGCCTGGAGTTCAGCACACATCACATGCGCCTTTTATGCGCGAACTGGCATGGCATCAAGGAGCAGGTGCTCAATGCCCACTCATACCCTAGCCTGGCTACTGCAGGCGCGGGAAGATATGTGGCTGAGGCAGCATCAAGATTCTGCGATGGTGGTGTAGCCTGCAGCATTAGCGAATTTCATAGTCAAGTATTGGAGTTCATTGCACAAGCTGTGCTTGAGCCAAGCACATTCTTCAGCTGGACACTTGACACAGTGCTAGGACTGGTGCTTCAGAGAAGCCAAGGCATATGCAATGTGCAGCCTGTTGACGGCAATCCTGCTTGGGGCAAAACTCTTGGCAGCATATGACCACCTCGCGAATGTGCACAGCATGCATATGGCTCAACATGGGAAGCTGAGGAGCTTGGCCTGCACGAGTAGAGGTGCAATGGGGGTCCAGTTTGCATGATGAATGCTCCTGTCGGAATAGGCTGTGCTTTTGCAATTCACACCTGGCATGTCCTGCATGTACAATTTGGTTCTGACAAGCTCATAGTACAAAAGGAATGCTCCTGGGTCATGTCACCCACCTCTGATTCGAGGACTGGGGTGCCTAGTTCTCAAAGGCGCCGTCAACGCATCCCCGATATCAGCGGCTTGGCTCGCTGCAGAGGGCTCATGTCCATGTACAAGCACGGGAAGCTGGCTGCTGCTGGCCTGCGGAGAGTGTCTTGCGTCGTCCCGTGGCAGCAGAAATTGGTGCTCTTGCAGCACGGGCCCTCTGGCGCTGCTAGGGTGGGGACCTGGCCTCTCTCTCAAGGACCTGGTACTGCTCAAGTGGAAACCTTCCTCTGGCAGTCTGGCGCTTCTCCCTTCTGGGACGACCCCAAAATCTGCAGTGGCACGCCTGCAAAACGGCAAAAGGGAGCCACTGTCCATGGCTGGTCTGGCCAATCAAAGGGGTAAGAAGTACTGTGTGTGGTTTGAAGGGAGACGCATTGGGCTGGAGGCAACGAGAGGAGGCTTGAGGCGTGCCCATGCTGTACAAAGCTGGCACATGGCAGTGGAATGCATGAGTCCCTGGGTGATGGCGTCAGCGCACGGAACCCAGGCAGAGGACGCAAGGGGCCTCGCTGCCCAGACAACTATGAGCACGACGCATGATGCCCGCGCGGCCCTGCAGCCTACATCCAACTGGCCCTGCCTGCATGGTAGATTGAGCAAAAGGGCATGTGCTTCGCCAGCCTAAAAGTAATCCACGGTCTCCAGTAATTTAAACCAAAATTAGCACCTGCAGCCTTGCCCCCAGGCAAACTGCCAACTGAGGGTGACAAGACCAAGGGCAGAGGCCCGCGAGGCTCAGCCGGGCTGCGCTTGCTCTGCCTTAACACTATGGGAACCAATCATCTGAAATTTAAGGCCCCAGGAGGGAGTGCAAAAAAGGATGCGGCGCCTCCCCACCTTGGCTTGAAGGACGCCAAAGACGAGGGCCGCCGTGCATGGCACGCGGCAGCAGTAGTAGCAGCAGCTGTGCCTTGCTCCCCCATGGCTCCTCTCCTGTAGCTCGCCTCCGCCTCTGGGGCCTGCACCTCTGGCGGCTTGTCCCCTGCGTTGAGGCCACTGGAACTGCGCGTGCTCCTCCCAAGTGACTCTGCCCGCCTGACCTCCATCGGCGCAATGCTTGAAGATGCCCGCCTGGACCTCATGGACTGCGCCTGCGGCTTGAGCCTCCGGCTGCCAAGCTTGTGCTTGTCTGCGCGCGTTGAATTTTGAGCGCAGGCCGACGCAGCAGGTTGGTGGTGCGCCTTGCACAATGCATGCCCTGCCACGCCCTACCTTGCAACAGACCGCGGCAGGCAAGCAGAAGACCGTGCCCTACCTTGCAACAAACCGTGGCAGACATGCAACAGACCATGCCCTACCTGGCAACAGACGGGGCCCTACCTGGCAACAGACGGGGCCCTATCTTACAACAGACTGTGGCCGGCATGCAAGCGAATTTCGAGCAGGCGCTGATTAACAAATGCATGATGCAAGAGGCTTGGGTTGTCTCAGGACTTGGCGGGCGCTACCATCCTTAATTACCTTTGTCTTTAGCTAGTTTGCCATAATGACAAGGCATGCTTGATGGATAAGAGGATAGGATACAACTCCGGCATATGGTGTTTGAAGTGTAAGAGCCCAGATGTCGCGGGCACAGGGCCGCCAAGGCAACTGATCTGAGGCCGAGGCATAGTGAAAAGCCCATTTGAAAAGGAAGAGAGCAGCATAAATATGTGCTCTTCCATGCATACCCATCGAAGCAACCGACCACCCGATTTGCACCAAGGGCCGAGCGGCAGACTTACAGCACGATTCCTGCACCTCAGCCAGCTTGTACATGCCCCCCAGACAGTATGCCTTTTTATTTTGAGTGCAGGAGATGATCTTGGAAGATCATCCTTGTGACCAACAACCATATGATGGACATGCAAGACATGCAGGCATCGCAGGAGCTCTTCGCAGTACAGAGTTTGTATGTACCCTCTGTTCGCAACACATGGCACACTGCCACCTTCTGCTAGCAATATTATCCCTCGCTGGATGCTCACTCACCGAGCATCCCTGCGCCCTCAACGCCGTCAAAACCAAAGATTGACATGGGGTTAGGAGACGTACCATGCTTGTACCGCCAGTAAATCTGCACAACAGGACGGGGCAAGCATGGAGGAGATCATGGGAAGTAAAGCTTGCCATTGGGGGCAGCGAATTGTGGCAACAATAAAACAAGGATGAGTATGGATTGTGCCACTTGCCTGAATGACTGAAGCAGCGCGATTTCTGATTAACATGTCAAGCCACGACCTTCCAAAGCTGTTGTTCTCGGGGTCAGCTTGCAAAGATGAAGAGGAGCCATTCTGACAGCTGTCCTCTTCAAACTCCTGCAAGCAGAGTCAAGCAATAAGACTTGCATGCTTTCAATTGTATTTTTCTTGACGGACTAGGAATCTCAGGATGAAATAAGCTTGTTTGAATTAGAGTTGATCAAGTCATTTGTGCTCTCCCTATAACACAGGCATCTCAGATTTCCATCAGATGCGCCAAAACCAGGCTTGCTGCAGGCCCACTCACTTTCCTTTTCGCCTCTTCATGAGCCTGCAGGCGTGCCTGGATGTGAGAATCCTGCAGAGAATGAAAGTGTTGCTCGCTTGTTGATTAATTCAACAACTAATGCCCCTTGGGCATGTGTCAAAATCCTAGATATTGACTATCATACCAGGTGATTGAAAGAAGAGAAGCTCAGGACTCCATCTGCCACTCGGCGCCGGATGAAATAAAATGGGTCCTGCAAAAGAGGGGCTTGGAGTGGCTTATGGAGTTGCTTGCATGCCTGAGAAGGTATAAACAGATGTCTGCATGCTCCAGTGCATTACGTTCTGCTTCAAGCAAGTTGTGCATGAGCAGGAGTAGTATACATGGGCTCACCTGCGCACGCAGCTGCTCCTTTTCTAATCTTTCGGCCTCCAATGCAACTTCAAGCTTGTTATGGTGATCCTGTGGGTGCACGCATGTTTGTGCCAGGGATGAAGAATGCCTTTTCCGAAGCCTCAGCCTTTTCAGGGAGGCTTGTCTTTGAAGACCTGCGTTGGTGCACTGGCAACTTGAGCTCAGAGAAGGAAGGGCAAAAAATTTGCCCCTTCCCCAGACGGGTGCCCCACCAGATTTCAGGATAGAGAAATCCTTCCTGGATTGATGGATTGCTTAGCTTTGAAGTTGCAACCCACCCAAAAGTGAGTGCGCGTAAACGCCGATAAGGACCTCTCTACTGCTTGCCCCTGCTTGCTGCCCGAGGCATCCATTTCCTTCATATGGGTCCGAGCTCTCTCCCCAATCGCTAAAAAATGGAATGTTTGAGCTGTATATCTATCTGTATACCGGTAGACAATTGATCCCCGCCACAATTTGTTTTACATATGTGAATAAACTTTTAATTTAAATAATTGGAGACCATGGATTTCTTTTAGACCACCCGGCCAGGCTGGCGGTTAACCGTAACTTGTCTGAAGAGACCAGGTGATCCATTTCAACTCAAAGTGCGGGGCCCATTTCTAAATTAGCAGAGGCTGCTTTCAGGTGCTCTGACACGTTAGGTACCTTGTCACCAGACACTTATTATAACAGCCTCGTCTGAGCATGCAGCCACACCGATGCTTGCAGCAGCCCATCATGTACTTGGGTTTGCACGAGACACTGCCCTATGCAACAGACCTTTTGCTTCCCTTTGGCAAGGCATACAAAGTTCTGGCTGGTTTGTATAGCAATCAGGTTTGGAGCTCAGGGTTCTTGCGCAAAGGTGATATAATTTGGCCCGCCCTACAGACATTGCACTTAAATTTTTCAAAGGGCACCCTTTTGAAGCGGTCAACGCCTAATTGGGTGCCCCCCTGATACCACCTCGCTATCTGCACCTTGACCTCCCTGAGCATGTTATGAGGAACGTGAGCAGGTTCTGTTTGCACATACGCTCGTAGTGGAATCCTCCATCTGGCGCAGTGCAAATGGCCATTGTGACAAGGGCTCCTGTGCTGCTGTTCAAAATGGGGTGTATGTTCTTATTCACTGTCAAGACTTGTTTGTGTATTCTCTCAGAGAGAAGTACTCGTACCTTTTTTCCGTTTCTGCCAGTCCTTTTCTGAGGAGGCCCCATGTATTTTGTGCCTTGCCTACTCAGACTGTCTTTGATTTCCTTTCTCAACGGCACAACAAAGTCTACCATTTCATCTTGGACATTATGGGCTGTTTTTGGCTGGCTAAGACCAGCAACAAACCAACCAGCCTAACGTCCAGGCTGGCAATTAACCCATACTTGTAACTTGTAAGCATGTATATTCTACAACACCTAAAGCATGCTGCACAAAAAATGCGAAGCGGGTCGTCACGGTTGTATGCTGCGTTTATTGACTTCAAACAAGCTATGGGGCCATTTACGCAGTTTCCAGATGTTTGACTATACAGCTGTCCATCTTAAAAGACTTGTATCATGCTGATGAATGCACGTAGTTGGATGGGGATAAGACAGCTTCTGTGCAGCCATCCTTCGGTGTTTAACAAGGATGTCCCCTTTCCCCTCTGCTGTTCACCATCTACTTGAACGACATTGATAACATTGCAGACGGGGTGAGAGGCACACTCACTGGTACTCCAAATTTTCTGGTGACCCACATGCTGTTTGCAGATGACCTTTCCCTCATGTCCAAAGACCCTACCCACATGCAGACCATTGAACAAATTGCGAGCATGGGCACAAAGAAAGTATCTCACTGTCAATACACAAATGTCTGAGGTGATGTGCTTCAACTCTTACACTAACAATCTGCCCCCTCTCTTTTATGATGGCGCGCAGCTCCCCTACACAAACTCCTTGCCCAATATCTGGGCATGTTTTGTAACTGACATGTCAATCTGAATACCGCAGCTGATGCAGCGCTACGCCCATTCACAGTTGGTACTTTCCACATCAAACAGTTTATACAGGAGCATGACCTTACCAACAGGTTACACGTCTACATGTGGCTCCTGAAAACACGCGCAATTCCTACCGGCATGTAAGCAAGCCAAGTTTGGGCCATCCCATTCTTACGATAGGGCAAAGAAATGACTATCCTATACAAGAAATGGCTGCTGACGGTGCTCAAAAGGATAACGATGGTCAGGGACACAACCCCTTCATGGTGCATCATGCGCGAGTGTGGTCTAGAGCCTCTACAGTTCGATTGGTTCCGGGCAGCAGTGCGGCTGTACAATGCTTTAACTCAAAGCAATGGTTCCACTGCAAGAAAGGTCTCACAAGCTGACATGCAACTGAGCTCACGGTGCGATGATTGCTGGTCATCCCACATCCTGTCTGCTATGAATGGTCTCTCACAAATCTACTTGTTCAAAGAAAGGCTGCTGAAGTGTGCGCCCTATGATCTTGCTGTTTTGTTTTGGAGCTCAGGGAGAGGCACTTGGATTATTGGACATCTTATTCTGGTATGCATCCACGAGAGCGCAACAGCAAACGCTCCACTTATCATCAATGGTGCACCCTCCCTACCAAGAAGGCCCTGGTCACACATTCGTCATACACCCTTCCCAGATACATCCTCCTTGACCTTCCCCATTACTTTATTCACAGCGTGGCACGCTTCAGACTTCGTGCCCACCCCCACACGAATTGAGACAGTGACCTGGATTCACTGTACCTCCCCTACTTCAAGTCCCCTACTTCAAGTTGTGATTTGTGCACTGCTAATAACCTACAAGATGGCCAGCATGTCCCCTTTCATTGCGCATCCGCGCGTGGTTTCTCTCCACATGACTTACGCGTCTTTATTTCATCCCGCAGATTTTGAAATGTGCTTCTCTGAGCCAGAACAACAATAAGAAAGAAAGAAAGAAAGAAAAACTACATAGGCAATGATTCACTGCCAGTGGAACACCCCCTACATCAATTGAGGAAAAGGAGACACTTTGGTCCGAAGTACCGTATGTCTACCCCCACCAGGTCATAGAAGGAAGAGAAGCAGGATAAGCTCTATTTCTTCCTTCATGCACTAATGACTTTTTACTAGCGGGTTAGTAGTCGCACTTCTTGACTGAAGGCCTTCTTGTAACTCCTTGTAAACCCTTGTGTGCTCAGCACAGTCTCAAGACAGAAGCATTCGGTCCTTTTCCTCCCTCTCTGCCAGTCCCTTTCTGTGGAGGCCCCTTATAAATAACACGCCTTGCCTAGTCAGACAGTCTTTGATATCTATTCTCAATGGCACAGACTCTGCCATTTCATCTATTACGAATTGTTTTTTGGCTTGCGAAGACAACAACAAACCAACCAGCTTAACGATCAGGTCGGCGGTTAACAATACCTTGTAACCTTAAAGAGACCGATAATGATAAGTGAGTCTGAAGCAAGTGCCAAGTTTGCTAGTTAGGCTCCCTTAACACGCACGTCCCAACATAGCTTAAAAATCCAAATCATAGATCAATATGCAACAATACTCAGTCCTGAAGGGCCAATGGATCACCCACATGGCCTCAGTTTACTGTTGCCAAAACCTCGCGGGTGAGTGTCTTTAAAATCATCAAATGCTCGAGTCCTCTGAAGCTCTTCTTCGTCCTCGTCACTTCCCAGTGCCTCACGGCGTGCAGCCTCTGCATGCTGCTGGGCTCGTTGGCTCTGTACGGATAAAATAGCAATGCCACATGTAATCAAAAACAAAACAATTCATGCAAGCTCCTTCTGTGGAGGGAAATGTCTTTCATAGCTCAACATCCTTATTTGTAATGCAACTGAAAGATTAAACTTAGAGATCAGCTTGCTTCAGTCCACTCAAAATGGTCCGTATCCAGGTACCTATCCCAAGCTTTACAGTTTCAGGGCAGGAAAAAGGAACATCTTTGGACACTCATGCAAGTAAACTGATGATGTCCAGTGTCAACCACAAGCAGGTATGCACTCACCGCTTCTCGCCTCTGAGCGTCAGCAACTTCAATCTCTGCCTGCTCTGTCAAAGTGCGCGTGGGTGGCAGGTGGCCTGGCCGGAATACCTAGATTGAGGCGCAACCAGCAGGCTTCTTGAGAGAGAAGCAGGTTTGGTACGGCCGGAGTCACTAACGCTAAAAAATGAACTTAGGTACATGGGTTTCAAGGGTAGACAGGGCACATGCGCGGCCTTGGAAAAGGTTAGGCCAGCCACCCAGCCATGCCATTTTTACCCACCTGAGACCGGAGCTCCTCACGTCTGCCTGACGGTGTGGCGAGTGAGCTGGCAATACCCCTCAATTTATTCAGTACCTGCACTTGGGCAGGGGTACATCAAGGCTGGGCATGCATCCATGGGACAACTGGAGCAGTGCTCTACCATCATTTTGCTGCCTCTCTGCTCAGCTTGAACGGGTGAATTTGATCACAATTCTAGCACCTACCTCCTGATGCATATCTTGCTCTATTTCCTGACGCGCACTGCTAAGGCCTGCTCTGCTGCTGCCAATGCCTGCCACAAGCGCATGCTGCAAAAGCTCCCTCTCTTCCTTCAGCATCTGCCTTTGCTGCAAAGCACGCAAGGCCGCCTGCAGGCATGCCCATACAAAACGGCAATAACGCCAAGCGCGTTGAGAGCATGGCCTATAGCAAGCTTGATGAGGACCGGTACACATCCTTGTGGCTTGAGAGTCCCTTTTAGTGTCTACAGACATGCAGTGGTGACCCCTGCACATTTACCACAAAAGTGTCTTCAAAGGTTAATGCCAGGCAACAGGCAACAGCGGCGTTTGCATGTGTAATGCAGCGCCGCACTTCCAACCGGTAATGCCTTGGCCAACATGGGCCAACATTAGCGCATATGCCTTATGCCCATATGCTTAACCACCCCATTGACAGCGTAGTTGTTCCTACAGAACCATTGATGGCCAATCCATGATAGTTACACACTACGGCCGCATCAGAGCCATCAGCAAGGCATGATGTAAGCTGCGGTGCATACAGTGCCCATTTTGGCAAAGTTGCTGTCCTTGCCTGTTGTAAAGTTGTGCTCCACAGAGCGCGCTCGTCCTCCTCATCCCATGCCCCGAGACCTGAGGTCCCTGTCTCACGGCTGCCATCATCCTGTCCCAAAACATTGAGCACCACACAGCCCCTCTGGCAGAACAGTATGAATTCAGCAAAGCTTGGCTTAAATGTACGAAACAGGACAGCCCCAAATGAGAGTGGGTATACCGTCAAGGTCAACCTTACTTCGGTAGCCTTATCAGACCTATGTGTAGCATTTGCTTGGTCATTTCAACACCTATCACACAAAACTCTGCATGCCAATTTTCTAATAACAAGGGAAACATTTTCAAAACAGGCTCCCATCCTTGTGGCCATAATTAATGCAAGACACTCAACCTGGACAAAGCATACCTAAAAAATGGAAAGTATCCTTCATGCCGTGCTCTTTATATATGCTTTGCAAGAAATCAACCAAGTTTCATAGATTTCTCAGTTCAGCTGTACAATCATCGGGTATGCGCTGTCGTAGGGCAAACTGAGCTCTGACCTGGTAGATCAACCAAATCTTGGAGTGCGCCCAACACAGAGCATTCAGTGTGGGGTTGACAAATAATGATCAGCTCCCGGCATTCATGGCAGAGCCTTATCCATCTGAATTCAAACCACCTTCACAATAACCCAAACCATGCACTGTGCTTCAACATATCCACACCTGATCTTGGTGCTTGGATGCTCTGGCACGCCTCTCCTCAAGTTCTGCTAGCTGACTCGACAGAGCCTTGCTGGCTTTGAACTGCTCGATCTTGGCAGTGCGCTTCGATGACGGATCCATCTGGTCCAACTGTGCACGCACAGGGAATGAAAAGCGATTTGTGCCTAACCAAGGTGACATGCTAAACATGGTGCGCTCCCATCAGGGCCAGAACTCTGGAACATCAAGCACTCATTTGACGTCACTTTTAACCCTAGGGCATTGAGGACCTGACTTCATGCAATTCATTCTGAGCAGGCATTTGTACAAAACACATGCAAGCTGCAACACATGCCTGCAATTGCACACCTGCTGTGCATCCTGCAGGTAGAGCTGTCTTCCTGTTTGCCCCAGTAGGCCATACTGCCGGCAGCTGTCCAGGAAGGCTGTGTAGAGCATGAGTGCCTCTTCCACTTTGAGCATGCGCTGGGCAGGCCCAGTCTCTGGAGGAGAGCTTTCTGGTCCGATTGGCGCACTTGAGATGGGCAAGCTGTTGAGGAGCTCCGCCAAGAAAAATGGGGCCAGCAGGTACTTGATGTCAGCAGTGGCGAGGTCCTCTGCCTCCTCATTGGCAGAGAAGAGGTCAGCTGCCCTGACCTCTGCTGCAAACCTTCTGCAAAGGACCAAGGCCTGATCTAGATGCAGCGGCGTGGCCTTGTCCAAACCCAACCGGTGTAGAGCAGACACCTTGTAGAAGAGGGCTGGCAGGGACGCATTCTGCAAGTAAAGTCAGGGACAAGAGCTTGAGTACAGCAGCGTGCGACTATGATGTTTATTTCAAGCAACACAAACCGGCTACATCCAAGGGGGCTTAGCGTGTGAGCTCTGGTCAAGATCTCACCTCTTCAAGCTCACAAAATGGCCCCTCCATGAATTGATTTTTGAAGACAATTTTCTGATAAAAAATTGACCGTCCAAGAAGTACATCATTTACGTTTTGCATCGCTTCCATGAACTTGGAGACCTCTCGACTGACCTCTAACGGCGAATGAGAACCACATTCAGGCGTACAAACTCCTCGTTCTGAGCTTGCTGTAGTACAAACGGGGTTTGAACGGTCATGTCCTCTCAAGTCGCAAAGAAGCAAAAGCAGGCAGTCGAGCCATTGATGGTCAAGGTGGGCATTTGCGGAGGTGTAGCTGATGTGGACAGCTGGACAGCGAGTGAAACAGCCAGGACGGGTGGATTTGAACGACTGCTTGCATCAACCTCCGGTGCCCCGCAGCTCCGTTCACGCGTGGCACATCTTGCCTGCATAATGCAGACCATTACCACAAAGGACTACTTCCGCCCCTCGTCGAACATGATACTGGTGTGGGGCGTGCCCAAATGCAAAGTCAAGCCCCAGCTCGATTGGACCACCGGCAAGACGAAGCCTGGCCAACGCATGCTTGCAGTGCAGTTCAAGGTAAGGCCATTTTGCTGGAGCCCTCCATGCAGCTCCTTTCTCGAAGCGCTGCAGCAATGCAGCCCCCCGTGTCCATGTACCCCGGTTATAGGGCCTAGGGTTGCATGCACGGATGGCGGTTGAAACCGTGGGCTTTTGTGGGGCCCATGCGCAGTGCCACCGAGCCAAGTTCTCCACAATGGACATCACTCTCGTTTACAAGGAAGAACTACCGTGCGAGGGCAAACAGCTGAGCGGAACCATGAAGGATTTCGGCATGTTCGTTGTTTCAGACTTGGTGCCCCGCTTGAAGGAACGCGGCATGCTGCACCTGGGAAACAAGGTGGGTGTGTTTCTGAGAGCTGGCTTGAATTGCGTTGCGATGTATTCGCAATGTGGCATTCCTGCATGCTATGTGCCCTGGGTGGCTTGGGTAGCACTTTAAGCCTAGGAAGGCTTGCCGTGCCATGGCATTCTGCGCAGACGATGATGGTCAGGCTTGCAATCTGCTTTGCAATGTCAATGCAATGGCACTTACCGACTTGGCTATTTTCAAGAGCAAGCACTTATTCAATTGGTGTATCTAAGTGATGTGATCCTGAATTCCTTTTCCTCTTTTCCTAAGGTCATTGTATGGCCTGTTGAAGGGAAGCCCAACACCTTCCGCTTGGAAGTAACGCACGCCATATGCCCCTATTGCGAGCAACCCATGGACGCAGGTGCGTGACTCAGGCAAGACATCATCAGCGTAGCTCCCTCAATCTGGCAAGCCTTGTGCCATTAGAAGCTCGTCCATTGCAGTTAGCAGGAACCACCTGCTTAAACATTGCGCATGAACACAATGTGCGCCTTCTCCCACGCACCACCGTGTATGCAAACTTCAACCCGCAGGCGAGTTCGTGGAGTGTGAGGGCTGCGATGCCCATGCACACAGGCAGTGCGTGCCCACCATCTGGGCTGATGAGGATGTCCTGAAGGCCTCAAGTGGGGCTACTGGCAGTTTGACTGGCCGCCAGCCGTTCAAATTCGCCTGCCCCGCATGTGAAGCGCGTGAACCAGTTGTGTCCTATTCAGAGACATGCACGGTGCAAACATCCACACAGAATGGCCACCATACCTCCAGGTATGAGTATCAGGGGTGTGAGTCTGTGTGCGTATTTGGCGTGTGCAAAGCCGCTTGAAAGAAATCAGTCAGTGCGCGCAATTCAGAGGAGCGGGGCCTTGCACCCTGCAGCATGTCACTTGGTGATGGCACCATTCGCAGACACTACCCCACAGCTCATGCTCATGCCCCTCGGTCCTGAGTGCCTGCCTCTGGGATTACCACATGCAGTTACCGGCCGGCCGCCAACCCCCTGAAGCGCCCTCTCCCTGGTGCGGATGGGCCGGCGCAGCCCCCTGTTCTGCAGCAGCAGCAGCAGCAGCAGCAGCAGCAGCAGCAGCAGTCCCAGCCAACTCAAGCTGGCCCAGATAAGCCCAGCCCCTCCCATGCAGCATCTGGCTCCACCCAAGCAACAGCAACTGCACCCGCAGCACCAGAACCTGGCACCTTGGCACAAAAAGAGCTCTGCATGGGCTCTGGAAGCACAGCCCCGCCCGTTCCTCGTCAGCCAGCAGCTGCAGCACAACCCTCTGGCTCTGCACACGTTGCTGCGCTGCGTGCGCTGGGCAATTCTAACAGTAGCCTAGCAAAGGCGGCCAGCCCTGTGACACCAGGCGCTGTCCCCTTGCAGCAGCAGCAGCAGCAGCAGCAGCAGCAGCAGCACCCAGGTGCAGGGAGGAGGGGAGGTACAAACCCTACATCCCAAGGCACGCCCACCCAAGGCACACCCACCAAAGCAAACAGGGGACCACAGCAGCAGCAGCAGCAGCAGCAGCAGAAGTTGCAGCATCTGGCAAGCCAGCGGCTGCCTCAAGGTCAAGGCAGCGGGAAGCATAGAGCGCAGGTGAGTATGACGTGGTTACATGGCACAGGTCAGCAGCATGCTGTGCAACCACCTGAGGCTGAAGGTAGACAAGGTGCAGGCTCTGCCACAAGTTACTAGTGTGCTTGTTCAAATGTTCTGCTCAGGTGCTCCCATCTTATCACCCTGCCTGTGCCAGCCTGTTCGCGCAGAACAAAATGTTGCTTGTGGGCAGCTTGGCAAGTGTGCGGTGTCTGAGAATATTGTGTTGCCACGCTATGGCAGCAAATGCTCACAGTGAAACCGGCTAGGTGTTTGCACATGGTCCGCCAGACAGCACATACGTGCTCCTGAAGCCTGGAGGCAACATGCCTGCACTGTGTTCAGATGCAGGATACCCACAGGCACAGACCTCTGTCACGCCCCCTCTAGCATGCACTTGTTCTACAAGCATGTTCTGTGCGCCTGGGCTGACCCAATTTTGATGCATGCCCTGCATTTGGTTGCAGGGTGCGCCTCCAGGACCCCCTCCACCCCAAGCAAGCCCTTTAATGATGGGAGTAGCCACTGCGGCACAGCAGCAAACTCCCTCAGCCGGTGCAGGTGCCACAGGTCTTTCCTCAGGTGCGCAGCTGCCGGGACCAGTGACTTGCCTGTGGGTTGTGAAGCCAAGGATCAGCCTTTACTTCACTCACCTTCGGGCACTTCACTCACCTTTCGGGCCAGCATGTGTCCCAGATGCTCACGCGCCAATCGGCATGCTAAGTCAGGGCTTGCGCCAGGGATGGAGCATTTGCCTGTTTTGAATTTGTAATGCACGAATGGTTTGGTAAAATTCGAAATACGTATGATTCGATCGAACGTTTGCCTGTGAGCTCCAAGAGCAGGCGGAGGAGGGGGAGCCTGCCTTGAGGCATTTACTCACGCCAGCTGACCCTCCCCCCTCCCCCCCAACCCCTTGATTCCACATATATAGATTTATCAATTCTTAAGGCTGTGTTGTTAACGTGGGGCCACTATAAGTTGCAAAACGGAGCAAAACAGGTGCATCGCAGGGCTCATTTCGGGGAGGTTCTTTAAAATCCGCGGATTGATGTTTTACAATTCGGCGAATGATTCGGTAAAATTCGCAAATGATTCGAAATGCGCGAATGTCCCATCCCTGGCTTGAAATGTTCTCTGATTTTGTGCTCCAGGATGCTCAGTGAACAAGCGCCTGCTCCCTTTTGAACAGGTGGAACTGCTGGTACACCCCCACTGCCATCCACATCGTCGTTGGGTACCCCTGCTCCAAATGGGCCAGGCGCAGGGGGCACGCCAGGCAGCTTAGATGTTGTTGCAAGGGTATGTGGTGAATGTTAAAAATGCTTGCCTGGTTGACAATTGATTAACTCAAGAAGCCCACCCAATCTACAACTGAATTTTGAGAGGACGCCCAAAAGTCCTATAATCCCAGCACACGCAACTGCTAGCTAGCACAATTAGCTCTGATTGCATGTCAGGTGGATTTTGTGACACACTGGCCAGCTGGAAACTTGATGCTTAGCTTTGCAAGTTTTGGCCTCAATTTTGGCCTCAAGTTAATGAGCTCAGGCAGGCCTCTGTGGACTGGGGTAGGATATTGCTGCCGCAAACCCCAGCTTTTAATGTACAAACATTCCTTCTGTCTCCCGCTGTGTGGTTTGGCAGCTACTATGATGTGCCTTGTTTTGTGTGTATGTGTGTGTGACATGCAGGCCAGAGTTCCAGATAGCCAACGCTCTGCCAACATCATTGCACGTATGTCCAAGCTGAAGCAGGTGGGCTTTGTCTTGAGCTGCTACCCAAGTTAACATTGATTCCATTTCGTAAGGAGGCTTGTCAGGCCGATTGCTACCCAGTGGATCTCAAAGCTAGTCACAGGTACTTGGTTGAATAAGCACTGACAGAATAAAGATTGCAGACATCAGGCCTCTGAGTGACTGCCATTGGTGCTTACTCAGTCTGTTGAATGCACTCGTATAACCATGGCAGCCCGTTGGCTTGTAGTTTGGGCGCCAACAGGTGGTTGAGTTCCTGGCTTAGCGCCTTTTTGTTGTCCCCAAGGATGTAAACAGCGCCAGTTTGTGAGGTCCCCACTGGTAAAATTCGTGCATAATTCGCACTTTTACGTATAGTTTGTCGAATTGACCTGGCAAAAACGGAAGCAGGGCCAGGGGGGTCTGGGGAAGCCCAACAACCCCCCCAACTTCCATCCAACTGACATACATGGCCATTAAACATAAAATGCCTCCATCTAAGGGCCCTGAATGGGACCAGGTTATCATTCTAGTGTCTAATGGGACTAGGTCGAAGGGGAGGGGGCAAGGTGCAGTGCAAGCACTGCTTGAATGAATTCACCGGAGGTGCCTCCCGCATCAGGGAACACTATATGTACTCACCCCTGCTTGTGGTGTCAGACAGTGTGAGAAAGTGCCAGCAGACGTGCTAGCATTGATGCAGCAGGAGCATGCAAAGAGGGTGAAGAAGGACCAGGTGTCAGCAGCAAAGCGAGCTCTGGAAATGGGGACCTGTTCGACAGCAGCAGCAGCAGCAGCAGCAGCAGCAGTAGCAGGAGGTGGCAGCAAAAAGCAGAAGACGCTCTTTCAATGCGCCCGTGGAGCAAGCAAAGCTGAGTGTGACGAGGCTGTAGCGCGCATGTGTACGCCGATGGCCTGCCCCTGTCCCTCGCCGAGAGCCCGTACTTCAGAGATATGGTGGCCCAGCCCTGGGTGGCGCTCTCAGAGGAGGAGGAGGAGGAGGAGGAGGAGGGGTCCAGCAGTGGAGGGGACTTCAGTGATGAGGATTAGAGTGGAATTGCATTAAATGATA
>LKMJ01001491.1_pt1 | contig 20711 bp, 23 predicted proteins | sample 643391 | NCBI WGS metagenome assembly LKMJ01 (sample SAMN04112250, study PRJNA286221) | soda lake metagenome | biome: soda lake; feature: Kulunda Steppe; material: water; isolation source: sample PL-Br10 brine of Picturesque Lake | place: Russia: Kulunda steppe | collected 2010-07
ACAATTCTTCTTTACCAGAATCCATGTGCTTCATTGTAACATTACCATCTTCTAAATATGTTTGGACTAATTGAGTTACGTCTTCGATTTGGTGTGCCATTTCGTGAGGTACTGATAAGGGAGATTTGGAGAAAATTAGTAGTTCGCCAGATTTGATAGGATTATATCTGAATAGTTTTGGGCTAGCGCCAGGAGACTCCATTTCTTGACCAGAGAATTCCTTGTAACCTATTTCATCTTCTACTCTCAAGCTGTCAATTCCTAAGGGGTCAAGGACTTCTTCAAACTCTCTGTAAGTATCCTCAACTATATTCTCCAGTAAGACTCTCTCAACCTCATCAAGATCATAAGAATCTGGGAATGTTGCCTCCATAGTTCACAGACTAACTCAAAAACTTATAACACTACTTAATAGTCACAACACAATTAGAATTGGCTAAGATTTTTTTGTCTGTCTTCTTCCTCAATATAGAAGTTATACTCTCTCACAATCCACCTCATCAGCAAATTAACTACCGAGTCTACCTGATTGTCTGCCAGTTCTTTACCTGCCGGCACACGATGAGCCTTAGATAGTTCTCGCCGAGAAGAAGCTCTACACGCATGCATAGCTTTGTAAACAGGATTTCCTGCCTTTGGAGTCTGTTGTCCATCATTTTCAGGCTGTTCTCGTAGTTTCAACTCCACTATTTCCCTAGTCTGTTCTTTGAGGCCAGGTATACCTATTTTCCTTATTAGCTTGATATCCTGATGGTTGAGCCTAGGCATGTCGCTGCCTCTTCCCGGAAGTTCCAGACGCCTCATACAATAATTTGTACTCAGTTCGAATGTTAAAACATTATTTAAAATATTTTTCGCATTCTTTGGTTTATGCCCTATAAAATCGGACTCGTAGGTAAGCCCAGCGTCGGAAAATCGACTTTCTTCAATGCAGCAACAATGAACAATGTGGATGAAGCAGCGTACCCATTCACCACAATAGAGCCTTCAGTCGGAGAAGCATATGTCCGAGTCCGAGACGCAGCTCCAGACTTCGGTGAGACACCAGATCCGAGGGTCGGATTCTACCATGACGGTACAAGATACGTGCCTGTGAAGTTAGTCGACGTGGCAGGCCTAGTACCTGGAGCACATGAGGGTAAAGGCCTGGGTAATAAGTTCTTAAGCGATTTGAACGAGGCAGATGTCTTAATCCATATAGTTGACTTTTCCGGAGAAACCGATGCAGAAGGCGAGCCAACTGAAAACCACGATCCTAGGGAAGATATTGATTTTCTTGAAAACGAACTAGATCAATGGTATCTGGGAATTCTTGAGAAAGGTATTGAAAGGTTTGAAAACAAGCAGAGGCAGCCGGACGTGAAACTTGAGGTAGAGTTGGCAGAGCAGATGAGCGCTTTTAAGACTAATAAAAATCAGATAAAGAAGCTTATACTTCGCGAAGGCCTTGACCTAGAACCCGGTTCGTGGAGCAGCGAAGACCGTTTAGCCTTGGCTAGCAGCATCCGTGAAGAGACCAAGCCAATGGTTATAGCTGCCAACAAGTTAGATACTGAAAACGGGAGGGAAAACTTCGAGGCCATTACAAGCGATGAAGAGTATTCGCACTTGGAAATTGTTCCGTGTAGTGCTCATGCTGAGAAGGCTTTGAAAAACGCTGATGATCAAGGCCTGATCGATTACTGGCCGGGTAAAAACGATTTTGATATTGTTGAAGAATCTGGTTTGAGCGAGGAACAAGTTCAGGGCTTGAACGAGATCAGAGAGTTTATCGAGGAGTTCGGCGAGACAGGAGTCCAGAAGGCTTTAGAGACTGCTGTTTTCGAAGAGTTAGGCCTCAAGTATGTGTTCCCAGGCGGCGCTGATGGTCTGGGAGACGAGCACGGCAATATTTTGCCTGACTGTTTCTTGGTCCCTGGTGATTCTACAGTACTGGATTTCGCTTTTGAGATACACTCTGATCTAGGAGAAGGTTTTTTGCATGGTATTGACTGTAGGGAAAACCGGCAGGTAAGCGGTGACAGAGAGATAGAGAACGGAGACGTTATTGAGATAGTGACAACCAACTGAAAAACTTAATTCCCTATTTTTAACCTCTATCAAAAATCGACTGTGCTTTGCATTGATTGGAGAGATAAATGAGGTTTAAAGAACTTATATAAAATTTTCCGGCTTTAGCCATGTCTATGCGTTTAGAAGACAGCGAGGCAGTCGATTTTCATATTCATACTAGTTTTTCAGATTCTGAGGCCTCAATACACGATTTGATTAACGAAGCTGCGGAGTCCGGCGTACAACGTATTTCATTCTGCGACCACGCCAACATAACCGATAGAAACAAGAACTATGGCTCTAATAACAGGTTTTACGATCCTGCAATATTCCCTAGCGGAAATCCCGGTCAGAAAAACTTTTATCACGTAGCCAAGGTCTTCGACATCTTTGAATCACGAGAATATGCATTAATAGAAGAGGCCTTGGATAACGACCGTTGTGTGTTAACGGATGCGTATGATCTTGAATCGTTGCCTGATAGGGTTACAGATCCAGACGCAGTCGACATCGAGGAAGAGCCTGTACTTGTGCATAATGGCATTGAACTAGACTATAATCCTCCTATTGCGGAGGCCTCTACTTTGGAGGAGGAAAATGAGATTGTTTCGGGTTATAATACAAGGCTTAAGATTCTATTAGCTCTGGCAGAGAACCGTACTACTTGCCACGAGTTATATATTGGCGGAGAGTTTCGAGAAGTTGAAAAACAGGGTATAGGTTTTGATGTGCGGTTAGGAAGCGTTCACGATGTTTTCGTTGGCGGAAAGCCATGTTATGTTAAGAAGGATGACCGGTTTAAAGGCCTGTCACGGGAAGATAGGGCTGAGGTCGTGGATCTTTACTTTAGGAAGTTAGAGCATTTAGTAGATTCTGAGATTTATGATATATGTGCTCATCCCTCTCTTATAGAGCGAAATGATCGCTTGATGAGATCTCTACCTACCGGAGATTTTGATACACGGGATGAACAGCTCTCAAGCTACTATTCCTCATTAATTGAAAGTTTTGAGGATTCGAAGACGATCCCTGAGTTTAATGGTAAGGGCGTTGAACGTCAAGAACCTGGATCTGTCTTCTGGGAACTGGTTAAGGAAAGAGATCTTCCTCATACTAGGGGTTCTGACTCTCACAGACTCGGCGAGATCTCCAGCAGAATGGAAGATTTTGAGCAGGTTGAAGAAGGTAAGAGGCCTTGTAAACCTGCAAAATAACTGGGTTTATGAGCGTATTTCCAGATTTATTTCTGAGGACTCTTCCAGCATTTTTTCTTCGTCCCTAGGTTTTATTCCTAGTGTGAGGCAGATTATGTTTTCCGCACCTGCTTCTTTCAACAGTTCTGCTGCATGCATGAACGAGCATCCTGTAAGCGCTATATTGTCGACTAAGATTATATTTTTGCCTTCAACGTCTTCTGTGATGTCTATTGATCCTTCAAGGTTAATAGCTTTTTCTCTGAAGGTGTCTAAGTTGTGGTTGTCGTTCACTGTTTCTGTCCGTTCCAAAACGTTATTGTAATCGATACCTACGTTCGATGTTACGTCTCTAACTAAGTCCTCCATATTTTCGTTCAACTGTCCTTTAACGTGAGTAGGGACTAAAGCAGCAAAATCCCAGTTCCCGCCGTCTATCACTTGTTCGAAAAGCTGGGAAAACTCTCCTTTAAACTCGTTTTTAAGCTCTTCATCACCGTAGACGTAGAACCAAACCTGTTTTCTGGAAAACTCGTGCTCTCCAGCACAATCCCTTTTGTAATGATCTAAAGCAAACACGTTTACTGGGTATTCGAAATACTTCGACTGCAACTTCTGATGTATAAAAGGCCTAGTTTCCATACGTCCAAATTATCGTCCTTTTCTTTTTATTGTATGTATAGAAAAATATACTGTTTTCTAACACTCCTCCCTGCTGGCGTGTGCTTGAACCAAAGTAAAAATAGAAAGAAATACAGGGCGATAACCTAGGCTACAGGCCTTCACTTATCTCCCTGGTATGATCGAATTCACGATGTTAGATAGTCCTTCAATTGCGTTACCAATGACTGAGGATTCTTCTTCCTCTACATCATCAAAAGTGTCAGGTTCTTCTTGAGGATCTTCTGTTTCTTCAGACTCTAGATCATCTTCTTCCGGTTCTGTTTCCGGCCCTGTTTCTAGTTCTTCTTCAGTTTCGTCAGATTCTTCAAGGCCTTCAGGATCTGTTTCTTCAATAGAGTCATCTTCGGCTTCTTCATCAGGAATTTCGTCTGAGTCTGGGTCTGTTTCTGTATCTGTCTCCTCATCTTCAGACTCTTCTCCAGTCTCATCCAGATCTTCCTCTGTTTCATTTCTGTCTTCTTCTATGCCGTCTATCATCTCTTCTAGCTCTTCTTGATCTTCTTGATCTTCTTCAGGATCTTCTGTGCCAGTCTCGTTCATTTCTTCTCCAGTTTCATCTTCTTCTGTTTCGTTGGTTTCTTGTTCTGTTTCGTAGTCAGTTTCTGTATCATTGAAGTCTGGATCTTCTTCATCTGTTTCGTTTAGTTGTTCTGTCTCGTCATCATGTTCTTCTTGTTCCTCAAATTCATGTTCTGAATCATCATACTCTTCCATTCCTGTTTCATTAGTGTCTTCTGTTTCATTAGCGTCTTGTTCCTCGATTTCGGACAGTTCTTCTGGTTCTTCGTCTCTCATCTCATCTTCCGGTTGGCTCTCTATGTTTCCATCCTCGTCAACTTCTATTTCTTGTTTTTCCTCGCCATCAATAACTACTGTTAATTCGTACGGTTCTTCTGCACCGAAGTAAGCCTCAAAACCTTCTGGCTCTACCATCTGTGGGCAGGACTCGCCGTTCTCCATTCCTACTTCTTCTGAGTCTATATTGATCTGGTAAGGTTGTTCATCAGAAACGGATGCGTTGAGTTCGTGGCAAGGAGTTGGTTTCTCAACAGTTCCTGTAAGTTGAATGCCTTGATCTTCTGGGCTGTACTCTAAATTCTCTGTCTGATCTTCTGCTTCGATAATTTCAAAGCTGAAGTCATAGCTCATTTCTTCTTCTAGAGCTTTATCTTCAGTTGAATTATCCTCAGTCGCTGATACCGCCCCTGTTAATAATGTCAGGCATGCTATCAGCACAACACATAGCTTTTTGTTCTTCATAGTTATCTTATGAAAAGTCGTTGAAACCAATTAAATCAAATTACAGAATTAAGTAAGGGTAGAAAGACAATATAGGCCTTAAATCAACATTGAATAGTCTAAATTGTGCCAGTTGTCAGAGGAAGCTTGTGAACCATTTAACAAGTGAATTGAAACCCGTTGTTTCAAGTTCTACATCATTTTCTTCAAGCAGAATCTCTTCGGAGCCTTCCTCAAAGACTTCGTCGTTCATTTCGATACTGTAGTCTAGGCTGTAATTACCTGAATTGAATTCTTCAGAAACATTAAATTCGACGGGCGTAATTACTGTTGTGACTATTTGATCATCTGCAGGCTCTTCTATCTCAATTAAGGCTTCTATATTATCGTCATTAACTTCCATGCTTTCTTCGGCAATAGTGTAACCCCCAGTATTAGCACAGTACAGGCCTGAGACAATGACTTGAGTATCGTTCACTTCAACATCGACTTCTTGAGAGTTAACTTCGACATCTCCACACACAGTTTCCGCATCGCTTTCAGTGTGATCGGCCTCAATATCGCTGTCTACCTGAACTGCCGAGAAACCGGCCGCTAAAACTGTTAATGACAGTAAGATTAATGCCAAAGTCGGATACTTTAACTTCATAGTTATTTATTTGTCGGCAGCGATTTATATTTTGGTAAGGTGTGGCAGAGACTTAGGAAGGCCCTCAAAAATTTTTACCTCAGACTTAACTAAATTTCAGGCCTATTCAGGTATATAACAGTTTTAAGCTAGTTTTTGTGTATATGATAGCTGGTCGTCTTTCAGGAGGCAGTATGCATTATGATGACTGGATAATCTTTTTGGAAGAGGATTTGACAGGTAAAGAAGTGCTGGAAGGCGAAATATATGATATTAAAAGGCCTTATGAGGAAGGCGTAATTGAATTAGGTATTGGAGATGTATCAGAACCTGTGATGGAGTGGGAACATGATTCAGGCGAAGAATTAGGTTATTTCAGTGTAGAGGCGAGCCCTACTGTCAGAGGTTTGCGTGTCGGCGATGCTATTGGATGGCGGGCCTCTTCTTATTCTGATGTTCCTAGTGTTAACAAAATCCATTTTGTGAGGGCTGAGGAGCCTGAAGGCCTTCAAACCATTGAATCCTACGAGGATTTGGACGTTTTTAATGAAAAGTTTCTGCGTCAAGACTCTGATTTCCCTAATAAGTTGACTTATGAGCAGTTAGTGATGTTTCGTTACTTCAGCGACGATTTGATGGAGCAGTACCGATCTGAACCATGAACGCGTTATTCTCTAGCAAGGTATGCCCATCCATCGTCTTTCCTACCTATTAAAAGGTCTAAAATTTTTTCTTGCCGATTAAAGGCCTGTAAAACTAAACTATCCTGGCTTTTATCTTGGTAAATGTTAGCTGTTACTAAGAACTTTTTTTCTCCTGTCAAAGGCATTTCATAGTTAATCACTTTATTAGAGGCCTGACGGTCTTCTTGGAAAGGTGAGAATTCACACTGATTCATATCGTACATGACTTTCTCTTTTTCAAGCTGTGATTCGATCCCAAAAACTGTGTCTCTGTAAAAAGATGAGTCAGAGAACACTACTCCTCCAAAATCGTTTTCTCCATAAACTACTAGAAAAGGATCGTAATCAGAAGGCGTTTCAACAGGCAAATTGAAGAATACGCCGCTCAAACCTTCAGAACTGTTTAAAAAATCTATTTCATAATCTAAAACAGCTACTTCATCAACTATTTCATCATAAATCCCGTTTAAATTCTCCCCTACCTTCTCCATCAGATAATATTTACACAGCAAAATTATTAAGCGCTAGTTAAAGCTTGCTAGAAACAACTGCTAGAAGGAAATTGAAAAGAAGAGAAAGTAAAAATGCTAGGCCTTTCAGCCTAGTCTGATGCCAATGCCCTTGACTTATTGTAGTCGCCGATATGAGACTGTTCGGTTTCTACGGGCACGTCTACATCCAGTTTGGCTTGTTCAAATTGATCGTAGTCTGGAACTTCTGTTTCTCCCAGATATCTTAAGTCTTCATCAAGGATGACTTCAATATCTGAGATTTTCTCTTGACGTGTTCCCACAGCCATGGAAGGCCTCGGGGAAAGAAATGTTTCAACCTCTCCCGTTGAAGGCACAGGATCCATGCCGGTTACGTGGTGGAGCTTGTACTGGCCTAGGTCCAGTTGTTTGTCTCCCATTTTACCTTCCTCCTAGCACTGGCTCCATCCGCAGGTCGAGCATTTTTTGCATCCTTCTTGGAGTTCTAGCATGCCGCTGCAGTCAGGGCATTCTGGATTGTCTCCGTCGCTCACGATGCTTGCCGCGCCCTTCTTAGTTGAGTCTGCGAACTCTTCTGTGTCTGTTTTTGCTTGTACCTGTCCATCAAAGCTGTCAACTGTCTGTTGCTGGCCTTGGCTGATTCCTACGTGCCGTTTCATTGCCTCTGCGATTGCGTCAGGAACGGAGTGAATTTGTGTTCCTTGGTCCCAGCTGATCTGCGGGCTCCGGATGTCATCGAGCTGTTTGATTACTTCTTCTGCTTCAGCACCTGTTCTCAGCGCCAGCGATATTGTGCGTCCTAGGCCTTCCGTGAATGACTGTGTGTATCCTCCTGCTTTCCCGATCTGGGCGAATACTTCGAACGGGCCTTCTTGGTCGTCGTTGATGGTGACGTAGAGGTCTCCGTAAGCTGTTTCGATTTCCTGTGTTGAGCCCGTGATTACTTTAGGCCTTTCCCTGGCTTTTTTGCTCATTGAGGTACTGGAGCCTCCGTTTGTGAACGGGTTCTTGGTCTTTTCTGTGTCTGCCTTGATACCTTCCTGTGTTACTTCTTTTTCTAGGCTTTCTTCCTGTAGTTCAAGGTCTGTGTTGCCTATCACTTCTTCAAACTCGTTTGATTCAAGTAGTTCTTGTGCTCCTCCGAACTCTTCTACTATTTCGGAAAGCATGTCTACTTTGTCCATATCTGTCAACGTGTTCTCTTGATTGGTTTGCAGGACCTGGACGTCTCTTGTTCCGTCTCTGTACACTGTCATGCCTTTGATACCTTTGTCGTAGGCTCTCATGTAGGCCTCACGCACATCTTCCTTGGTTGCGCTGTTCGGGAAGTTGCATGTCTTGGAGATTCCAGAGTGGTTGTGGTGCTGGAACGCTGCCTGGATATCTACGTGTTCATCAGCTTTCACCTGGTCAGCTGTTGTGAAGATCTCCTTTACGTGCTGTGGTAGGACTTCATCCGGAATGCTTTCTACTCCTTCCCATTCGTTGTTACGCATTTTTTCTTCTGCAGCCTCTTTCACTTCTTCAACATCGACATTGTTGGCTTCTAAGGCCTTGATGAAGTAGTCGTCGAACTCTACTAGCATGTCTGTTCCTTGGATATCCTTTGCAACGTTTTTGAAGTATGCTAGGCTGTATACTGGTTCGCATCCTCCTGAAGTGTTTGCGATCATCGAGGTGGTTCCTGTTGGCGCGATCGTGACTGTGTTGTGGTTCCTTAGTTTGAGGCCTTTCTCAAAGTCTTCAGGATTTAGGCCTCCTGTGTACTGTTCAAACCATTCCGGATATTCTGCAGGTTCAGCCCATTTGGACTTCTCCCATTCTGAGAATTCTCCTCTCTCTTGAGCTAGTTTGTGTGATTCTTCAATGGAGAATCTTGTTACCAGTCTTTGAACCTCTTTTGCTGCTGCGATGCTTTCATCGCTTCCGTAGCGGACTCCTAGCTGGATCATCATCTGTGCGAATCCCATGATTCCTAGGCCTATTTTTCTCAGGGATGTGACTGTTTCTTCGATTTCCTCTAGTGGGAAGTCGCTCATTGTTACGACGTTGTCTAAGAACCGTGTTCCTGTCTTGGCCACGTACTCGAACTGTTCCATGTCTACTGCTTCTTGGATGTATTCCTGCATTGCAGCTTCCAGGTCTCCTTGGTCGTTGAAATCGTATCTGCCCTGGTTTTCTTGTTTCCATTCAGGGAATGTTAGTGCGGTTCCATCGCCTTGATCTTCTACAAGCAGTGATAAGTTGATGTGTCCAAGGTTACAGGCCTCATAGTTTTCTAGTGGTTGTTCTCCGCAAGGGTTTGTTGCTTCGACTTTGTGTTCCGGATGTTTTTCTACATCAAAGCTGTGCATTTCATTTGTCTCATCGTACATGAATAGGCCTGGTTCACCGTTTCTCCACGCCCCATCTATCAGGGTTTCCCATATGAACCTTGCTGGGAGCTTCATTTCTTCTCCCGGTTCCAGATTTATGTCGAACTCTTTGATTTCGTCACCGAAGCTTGCTGCGAAATCTCTCCAGAAGTTGTCGTCTTTTCCTGTGTCGCTTCCTGCTGCTTGAGGATACCATTCTTCGTCGCTGTTGTAAAACTCTGCTGTTTTCTGGTTGACGATATGCGGTTCTTCCGTTCTAGGGTTGATCAACGTGTATTCTTCATCATTTTTGACTGCCTCCATGAACTCTTCTGTGAGGCCTACTGAGATGTTGAAGTTGGATAGGTTTCCTTCCTTCCTCTTCGAAACGATGAATCTTAGGACGTCAGGATGGTCTATTCGCATAATTCCCATCTGTGCGCCTCTACGTTTGCCTCCCTGCTTGATTGTTCCACACATAGTATCGAACACTTGTTGGAAGGTCATAGGGCCTGATGCGATTCCGCCAGTGCTTTTGACTTGGTCGCCTTTAGGCCTTAGTAGGTGGAATGGGTATCCCATGCCTCCTCCTGACTGGAATATTTTTGCAGCGTCGTGTACGCAGTTGAAAATTGAGTCCATATCGTCTTCTGGGTGTGCAACAAAGCAGGCGCTGAGCTGCTGTAGGTCTGCTCCAGCGTTCATCAGTGTAGGACTGTTAGGCATGAAGGCCTGGTGCGTCATTAGGTCGAAGAATTCTTTCCAGCTTTCTTCGTAGTTTACGTCGTCGTATTCTTTGTCGGGTTGTGCAACGTTTTTTGCTACGCGCTCGAACATTTCTTCTACTGTTTCGATTACTTCTCCTTTTTCGTCTTTAAGCAGATATCTTGCTGGCAGAATTCTTTCGTAGGCGTTTTCAGTGAGTCTTTCCTCGACTGTTTCGCCTGTTACTCTTTTTACGGGCAGTTTGAAATCCGTACGTTGTTCTAGTTTGTTTGGCATTGTGTCACCTTGTAATATGCGATTAAGTTATTCTTTTAGGGCCTCAACTTCTTTTTGAAACATTTCTACGTCGTCAAATGAGTCGTAGACTGATGCAAACCGGATATAGGCTACTTTGTTTCTTGAGCGGAGTTCTTTTTTGACTATTTCTCCTATTTGTTTTGAAGAGACTTTTTCCTTTTGTTTGATCTGGCTTTTTACTTTTTCGATGATTTTTTCTATGTCTTCTGATGTGACAGGAGTTTTCTGGACTGCTTTTTTCAGGCCTGATCTTATCTTGTCTTCATCGAATTTTTCTATGTCTCCGCCTTGTTTTTCGACTTTTGTATCGATGCTCTCAACTGTTTCGTATGTTGTGAAGCGTTTGCCGCAGTTTTTGCACTCTCTTCTGCGTTTGATTTTTTCTTGTCTTTCACGAGTATCTACTACTCTGGTTTCGCCTTGTTCACAGTAATGACATTTCATCGATAGCGTTGCCTCTAACCGGCTTCTATACTACATATAGGGAGAATTCTCTCCCCTCCCCACTACATATCGTAGCCTTTTGCCTATGATTTACAACACATTCCTTTTATACCCTTCTATGTTGAACTATGAAGAACAAGGACTGTACAGTAACAAAAAACCCGAGTAGTTGATAACATTTTCTATCGACTATTGCTTTATGGCGCATCATTATGCTGGAGGAGAACCTCAAGATCATTTGAACAAAAAATCTGTTGAGCTTTCAAACTTGCCTGCTGGAGAAACTTTCAATGGCGATTTGAACTTTACAGGCGTGGAAGAAGCTCTTGAAGACACAGAGAACCTGCAGAAAGAACTTATGAGCCAGGCTGCAGCAGAAATGGCTGCTCTAGATATGGCAGGAAAACTAGGTTCTGAAGACTCGCACGCCATAAGCTCAGAGTATTATGAACTACTTCAACTTGTGTGGGATAACGATTCAAGGACTCCTGAAGAGTTGCACATGACCTCAGATTACACGAGGCCTGAGTTTTTCGGTTTGGCTGCTGACCTGTCCGAAAATGGATATTTACGGTTAGAGAACGGTTCTATAGAGTTGACTGATGAAGGGTACAATGCTTTTGAAGGAATTAATTTGTTGCAGGAACAGAGTGAATCCTTTTTCAAACTTCAATACGATTAAAGATTATGACTAGTAAAATCGTTCCCGACACCTCGGTAATTATTGACGGCCATCTCTCAATACTTGCCGACAGAGAAGAGTTAGAGGGCGAAATTATAATACCTGAGTTTGTCGTCGACGAACTAGAAAATCAAGCAAACAACGGGAAAGAAACAGGTTTTACAGGAATAAACGAGATAAAAAAACTCAAATCCCTGGAATCAGAGAAAATAAAAGTAACCTTTACAGGGCGTAAACCAACACTTGAGGAAATAGAACTCGCCAGAAACGGAAGAATAGATGCACTAATAAGAGATATAGCGGAAAAACAAGAAGCAACCCTCTACACAGCAGACATAGTACAGGCCCGTATAGCAGAGGCTAAAGGATTAAAAGTAAAACTTTTCGAATCAGAAGACGAAGTAGAATTCCCTCTCGAACAGTTCTTTGACGAAGAAACAATGAGCATACATCTAAAAGAAGGCTCAAAGCCAAAAGCCAAAAGAGGCCTACCAGGAGCATTCAAACTCGAAGAAACAAGTGATGAACCGCTTCAAAGAGAAAAAATGAATTCTTTGATTTACAAGACGGTAGAGGCTGCAGAAAGTTCGGAAAAAGGCCTTATCGAAATGGAAGGCCGTGGAGCAACAGTAATACAGTACGGAAAGTACAGAATAGCCATAAGCAGGCCTCCTTTTTCTGAGGCAGCAGAAATAACTGCTGTAAGGCCTGTAGCCAAGGTAAGCCTCAGCGATTACGGGCTTTCGGAAGAGCTTGTGGAACGGCTTGATGAGAAAGCCGAGGGAATTCTAGTAGCAGGAGCACCCGGCCACGGGAAATCGACTTTTGCGCAGGCCTTGGCAGAGCATTACGAATCCCAGGAGCGGATCGTGAAGACTATGGAAAAACCGCGAGACCTGGATGTAGGGCCTGATATAACGCAGTATACTGCTTTAGATGATTCAATGGAGAATACAGGCGATTTCTTGTTGTTGGTAAGGCCTGACTTCACTGTTTTTGACGAAGTTAGGAGAACCAGTGATTTTGAGGTTTTCAGCGACATGAGAATGGCCGGTGTAGGGATGATCGGGATTGTTCACGCTTCTGAAGCTGTGGACGCAGTCCAGAGATTGATAGGGCGTTTAGAACTTGGTATGATCCCTCAAGTATGTGATACTGTTGTTTTTATTGAGAATGCAGAGGTTGCAGAGGTTTACGAGCTCGAGATGGTTGTTAAAGTCCCTGAAGGCATGGTTGAAGAAGATCTTGCCAGGCCTGTTATCCAGATCAGGCGTTTTGAGGACGCGACTCCTGTTTACGAAATCTATACTTATGGCGAGGAGACAGTTGTCATCCCTGTAGATGATAGAGATGAATCGGGTGCTGAGAGGCTTGCCAGGAAGCAGATAGAACATTTTTTAGCCGGTAAAGTCAGTGATCCGAGGATAGAGTTTGTTTCCAGTGATAGCATCACGTTATTCGTTAAGGAAGAGGAAATTCCCTATGTAATCGGTAAGGGAGGCGAAAATATTGATAAGCTGGAGGAAGATTTAGGCCTCAATATAAATGTTGAGCCTGCTAAGAAGACTTTGAAATCTACAATTGATTTTGAAGTGACAGAACGCGGCAATTCTATTGTTATAGATTTAGGCAGTCCGTATGCAGGTATGGACATAGATGTGTATGATGGAGATGAGTTCTTGTTCACTGCTACTGTCGGGAAGTCTGGTGAGGTGTCTTTGACTAAGGACAGCGATTTAGCTGGACGTGTGCTTGGCTCTTTCAAGTCGGGTAGGCTGGAGATACGGTCTTAGAAATTCTCCGTGATGTCTGGAGAAATTTAAGAGGCGTTTAGGACCTGTTTTTATATAACAGCTTATCGTGTTTAACTGTATGGGCATTGATCAGGCGTTATTTGCCGTGAGCACTTCTATAACAGTGACTGTAGGTTTAATGAGTTTTTTCATTGTGTACAACACGTCCAAGCACATTGAAGACGATATTGTTAAGGAGTTCTCTAAGCGGCTTTTGATTTTAATCAGCGTGATGATGCTTTTCCTAGCCTACTGGTCATACTACATGCTGGTGCTTACTGACGTGCCTTTCGCACAGTACCCACTATTCCTAGCGTTAATATTTGTATTTATCTACTTGATGTGGAACACGTTAACATTTAGAAAAATGTGTCTGTCAACAGAAAGTAAAATAGAAAAAATGAGTGAAGACCCAGTTTACTGAGTCGCCTTCTCCTTCTTCTTACGGACAACCGTGTTAAGCTCATCCAACGCTTTATCAACAGCTTCAAGAAGGTCCCAGGCCTCAACAGTCGTCGTGATCATCCCATACTCAGAGTGGAGCTTAGTGATCAACTCGTAACGATGCCTTTTACCGTCTTTATCATGCTTCTTAACATGCATCGAAAGTTCTTCAGGCCTTTTCAGCTTCCTACCCAGAGATCCTCTTAACTGCTTAGCTATTTTTTGGTGGACTGCAGCCTTTTCCTCTTCAACTTCTAGGCCTACAAGGTTCACTAGCACCATGTCTTGGAAAGAATGGTCTTCTAGGTAATCTACGTAATCTTTTACTGTGAGAATCGCCTTTGGATAGCCAGATTCAACTATTATAATGTCTGTAGCGTTTTTTTCAACCATTTTTTCCGCTGCATCCTTACTGTCTCCGAATCCTTCTACTGTTAATGGATTAGGATTGTAAACCTCGCTTACAGGAATATCTGACATTGACTCTTTCTCTCCTGCCCGGGCTCCTTGATCAAACCTGTTAGGCGCACTACCTGAGTCTCTAGGAGACTCTGGGGAGACAAGCATTTTCAATAGATCCGTTGATCTAAGCACGCCAACTAAGTCTCCTTCAGAATCCAGCACTGGAAGACGTGAAATATTCTTGTCCAACATCAAATTCCTAGCCTTATCAATAGGATCATCTTCAAAAACCTCTATAAGCTCATGCGAAGCCAGATTTCTCGTAGAATAGTTTTCAAACTCCTCTACTTCTGCACAGGCCTGCAAAAATTCTTCGTCAGACACTATACCCTTTAGTTTATCTCCTTCCGTGTAGACTAGAAGTTTCTTACCTGATTCTACCCTGAGATCTGCCAGTTCTACAAGAGTGTTCTCCGGATCGAACTCTGGAGGAGTGTGGATTACTTTTCCCAGCTTTGTTGATTCATTGTACTGGACGTGTCTGATTAACTCCCTGTAGCTGATAGCTCCTTCAAGAACTTCTCCTTCCACAACTACAACTGCTCTAAGGCCTTTATCCTCCATAAAATCTCTTACACTGCCTATAGAATCGTTTTTAGAGACTTTTGGAAAGTTTTCGTTCATTACTTCCGAGGCCTTGACGTTGTGCATTGATTTCATTATTTGTTCACCAAGTATTTTTCATGGTTCTCATCCATGTCTATGAAGTTATCTGCCGCTTCACGGATTTCTTTGGCACTGCTTTTACCGAAGCTCATGACTTCAACTCTGCAGCCCATAGATTTTAGATGGTCTACAAGTACTGCGAAGTCTCCATCACCAGTCACAAGAACGACCGTATCAAGCTTTTTAGCTTGCTGCACCATATCGACTGTCATGCCGAGGTCCCAGTCTCCTTTCTTCTGTCCTCCATAAAACTCTTTCAACTCCTTGATCTTGACTTCGTAGCCTATTTTCCTTAAGGCCTCAAAGAAATTATTTTCATCAGGAGTATCTGCTTTAATAACGTATGCAGAAGCCCTTAAAAGCTTTCTATCAACAACTGCTGCGTCTAATACTTTTTTGAAGTCTACTTTAGATTGGTAAAGGTTTTTTGCACTATAGTACATGTTTTGAACGTCAACGAAGACGCCTACTTTCTGATCTTTATGTATTTCTGCCATTTTCTATCTTACCTAAATTAAATTTTAACTATTCTAATAGAGAATAATTTTCTGTAAATATATTTAGACAACAGAATGTTTTAATGATGAGGCCTCGGACAGAAGAAACAATATTTAAGTGTTACTGTATAGTAACAAATTATGGATAATTATAATAGACGAGAAGTACTTGCTGGCATTGGAGCAGGAATTACAGGCCTAGCAGGCTGCACATCAGAAAACAACTTGGAAGATGTAGATCAGGCATTAGACGATGAATGCTATGATTTAGAGCTTGGGCCTGAAGAAGAAACAACAGTGAATATAGATGGAGCAGAATACACTTTTGAGAATGTCGCAGTAAAGGACGCTGATTCAGGCGTTTTAAGAGTAAACAGCACTCTGCAAAAAGTATATCAAGGCGAGAATATTCATTTAGAGGGAGAAGAAATAGAACTGTACCTAGAGGACGGGGCAGAAGTAGAAGATATCTACCAGTTCGGAGAAAATGAAGGGTTGATAAAAATGAGTTTAGGCCCAAACTGCTAGAAAACGTCTTAACCCCTCAACTCTTTAATTTTCTCTATATTTTCTTTGTAACTCTTGCCATCAGATGTCGGAGTTTCCAAAATCATTGGCAAGTCTCGGAACGCCTCACAGTTAATAACATTAGAGAATCCTTTATCGCCAATATTTCCTTCGCCAATATGCTCGTGGTTGTCTTTCTCTGAGCCTTTCTCATCTTTCGAGTCATTCAAGTGAAGTACTTTCACATTTTCTAGGCCTAAATCTTCTTTGATTTCCTGGATCATATCGTTGAATCCTTGTTCTTCTCTCAGTTCGTAGCCGGCCGCATGTGCGTGACACGTATCAATACACACTCCAACATTGTCTTGTGACGTGCCTTCGACCATCTCTCTGAGCTCGCCGAACGATCTGCCCAATGTAGTGCCCTTTCCAGCAGTGTTCTCGAACAATAACGTGACCGAACTTGGAATATCCAAGTCATCAACCGCCGAGACAATCGTTTCGATACCGTTTTCTCTCCCGCTGCCGGTGTGCGCCCCAGGATGGAAAACAACGTACTCAACACCAAGTTTTTCAGCAGCGTAAAGCTCTTTCTGAATACATTTCTTGGACTTCTCCAATAAATCATCTTTAGGCGTGGCCAAGTTAACCAAGTAAGTCGAGTGAATCACATAAGGGCCTTGACCTTTTTCATCAGCTGCCTCTTTGAAGGCCTCTCCTTCTTCATCAGTATACTCTGCCACCTTCCAAGTCCTTGGAGACCCAGCGAATATCTGTCCGCAGTTGCCTCCAACATCTTCCTGTCTTTGAATTGCTTTTTTTGCTCCGCCTGAAGTCGATACATGTGCTCCAACCTTGAATACCATAAAATAATATTATTGGAACACAACTTTGTTAACTGTTAATGAAGATCATCTCTGCAGCACCATCCAACACCGAAATCATCTACAAACTAGGCCTCCAAAAAAACCTGGCGGCAACCACATCACTCTGCAACCACCCTAGAGAAGCGTTAGAAAAACCTAGTATAGGTGGTTGGAGCCAAGCCCTCAGATACAGTAAAATAGAGGAGATTAATCCAGATATAGTTTTGTTGAGTGACGCTCTTCAGAATGAGCAGGCCTCAAAAATCAGGGAAATGGGTTACGAAACGTTACAAGTAAACCCGTCCTCTTTGGAAGAAGTGTTTGAAAGCATAGTAAGAGTTGGTAGAGAACTCGGTGAAAAAGATAAGGCCTCTAGGATTGTGGAAGAAATGAGGAGAGGAATTGGAAAAACTGATTTGAAGGGTCGCAGAATTTACTGTGAGGAGTGGATGAGTCCGCAAATGGTTTCAGGCAACTGGATTCCAGGCCTGATAGAAGAGGGAGATGGAGAGTATTTTATCGGTGAAGAGCGGAGCAGAAAGTTTAAACTTGACAGGTTGAAACGTTTTGATCCAGAATACATTTTTTTGAACGTCTGCGGAGCAGGTAAAAATGTTGATACTTCAAAAGTTCTAAACAGGCCTGAATGGCAAAGTATAACTGCTGTAGAAAACGGAAATATTTATGTTGTAGACGATGCATTGTTGAATAGGCCCGGTCCCCGACTGGTAGACGGATTGAGAGAGATTGAAAGGAAAATTTAGACTGTTTAAATCGTTCTATATTCTAAATCTTCGTTAACAACACTCCATTCGTCTAGAAACCTTTCACGGATCTGGCCGCTCCTAGAAATCTCAAGTATACCACAGTATGGATCAAAGTTTTCTCTAACGTAATTCCTCAAACGCCGGTTTACCTCAGTCTCCTCTAAGCCTTGATTCTCTCGAATATCAAGATATAACTCGTCAAGAAACTCATCGACAGCCTTCTCAGGAACATTTTCTTCTTCAAAAGAATATACAGATTTTTTAGATTCCATAACCAACAAAGCTGACGCAAACCAAAAAATAAATAGTTAACGCTTTAAAACTAGAAAAATAAGAAAATAAACACGCCTCATTAAATACTGAGAACGATATTAGGTGTGAAAAGTAAACTTAAAGAAAACCGGTTTTCAAAATATAGAATTCGAGGCCTATGTATCGTGGTCTTCGTAAGGCTCTCCATACTTATCAGTTAGAAGGTTTACTGCTGCTTTAGCCCCATCACCTATCGCCACACTCGTCTGGTACTCCCATGTGTTAGCAAGGCCTGCTGCATAGACTTTTTCTACGGCCTTATTCGAATCGTCTGTGACTATGTGTTTATCCATCATATAAGGGCCTTCAACACCTTCCTCAAACTCTATATCGAGTTCAATAAAGCTGAGGTCTCCTGCTGAAGCAATTACCACGTATTCAGATCGATAAACATTGTTTTCAGTCTCAACCTTCAGGCCTTCCCCTGTCCTCTCTAGACTAGTTACTTTTTCGTTTTCAATCTCTCCATCGAATTCTTCGAGTTTCTCCTTACCTTTTTTTAACAACTCTTGGCCGCTTACAGAGTCAAAACCAACCAGATTTTGAATATTTGAAGTATTTAGAACTAGAGACTCCTCTGTATCGAGCAATAGTGTTTCTTCCCCGGCTTTTGCCGCGAAAACTGCTGCCTGGAGTCCTGCAAGGCCTCCTCCTATAACTATGACATCTTTCATAACCAAATATTCGGAAAGTAAGTTATAAGGCCTTAACTATGGCCTGTGGAAAAGAAAAAAAAGCAAAAGAAAGTGGATGAGTTTAGAACTTGGAAGTTATCTCATCAAATTTTTGTTCAACGTCTTCCCAGTCCACGTAGTCAAAGAAGTTGTCTATGAACTTTCCCCTGTCAGGCCCATAGTCGTGGTAGTAGCTGTGCTCCCATACGTCCAGCGCTAGGACTGGGTGAGCGCCCCATACAGCATTCTGATCATGCTTATCTACAACCACGTTGTGCAGCTCATCAGTCATTGGCATGTATACAAGTAGCGCCCAGCCTCCAGCAGCTGAAGCAGCGGCCTTGAACTCTTCTTTCCAAGCCTCGAAGCTGCCGAAGTCTTCCTCAATTTTTTCTAATAGCTGTCCTTCAGGCTTTCCTCCGCCGTTAGGCGACAAATTGTTCCAAAATCTGTTGTGAAGAACTGTTCCACAGTAATTATGCGTGAAACTTCTGAGTATACTTCCTGTATCAGAGAAGTCTCCTTCCGTTCTTTGCCCTTCAAGTTTTTCTTCTGCAGCGTTCCATCCGTTTACATATCCTTGATGATGCGTGTCATGATGCCACTTCAATACCTGCTCAGATAGCCATGGTTCAAGCGCATCGTACTCATACGGTAGTTCAACTAGTTTCAATTTAATTCACCTATTGAAGAATTCGAAACCCAAGGCCTAAATCAATTTCTTCTGCAACTCCGAATAAAAAAGAAAGGAATTGAATATGTTGAACGGCTGAAATTAAGCAGAAATTATTCTACTTCAATTTCGCCTAGCTCTTCTTCAAGGTCTTCAGGAAGCTCTTCTTGTGCTCCTTCCTCAAGTTCTTCTTCAGGCATCTCGCCTTCCTCAGGCATTTCTTCAGGATCAGGCTGCTGCTCAAACATTTCAATCTGAGCATCAATGTCGATAGGCATAAACGTCTCGCCTGTCATAGGATCCTGTTGCTCTGGGAACAAGTAGACTCCATCAGTCGTCAAATAAAACGCCTGCTCGAAGTCCTCAGTCTGAGTCTCATTCCCTTCTTCAAAGGTCTGAGTCAGCTCCATAGGAACATAGTACATACCACTAACGATCTCAGGATCATCAGTGAACTCGTACTCTTCAGCCTCAAGCTCTACAATGCTCTCAACTCTGTCCTGAGCTTCACTCGAAGAAATCTCTGCCTCAGCTTCATAGAAGTCAACTACAAGACCAAACATCAAGCCTACTAAAAGGCCTCCTGCCAGTCCTGCAGCAAGCAAAGCTTCACGCGAAAAGCCTCCTAAAAGGCCTCCACGCGTATCTTCTTCAATCTGCTCTACAAGATCATCTTCAGCATCCTCTACTTCTACCTCTTCACTATCAATCCTGCTTTGTAGAAAGTCTTTGACTGTTTTCCTGTCCTTGCCGGCTTCTTCAGCCTCAAGAAGAGCCTTGTAATCAGGGTTTTCTGCATCCCTGATCTGCTGCTTCACATCATCCACAGTAGCATCCAAATCAATGTCTTGGCTCATATCAAACCACTATTTAAGAATCTTTTAAAAGCTCACACAAAATTAGGCCCAAATTCAACGAAAGAAACGACAAAAAACCTATCTGTATCGTGACTAATCTTGAAAAAATTAATCATGGGGGCGACAGGATTTGAACCTGCAACCTACCGCTAACCCCAACGATCTTCTGAAAGACCGATCATCAGGAACCATTCCAAGAATGGCTCAGAGAGATCTAATCATCGAAGCAAAGATCACAGATCTTCTTCAACTGCCTCCCTCTTACAGAAGCAGTGCTTCTCATCCCTCCAGCTACCAGAGAGATGGCTCAAAGCCATCAAACACTGTTAACTGCTGTAGCAGTTACTGGAGGCGGTCGCTCTCCCGGATTGAGCTACACCCCCTCATAGACCAAATAGGCCTAATCGGATAATACAAACATAAGGCCTCAGCTTTAAAATATCAACCACAAAAAAGGCAGGCCTGAACCTTAGATCTCACTTAATAAAAATCTTAGTAGTCAACACCATAAAATGCATAGCTAGCTCAAAACCCCAAATACCTTACCTATGCATAAGCAACTCAGAGATTTAAATAAGAAAACTATGTAAACCAAGGTTGGAATAAAAAAACCGGGCCTTAACCGCAACTACAGACTCAGAATAAGGCTACTGTTACACAAAAAAACCTCCAACATATTTACTCCTCAGATTACGTGTAGACGCATGCTGTGCATGACCT
>LKMJ01001492.1_pt1 | contig 20709 bp, 25 predicted proteins | sample 643391 | NCBI WGS metagenome assembly LKMJ01 (sample SAMN04112250, study PRJNA286221) | soda lake metagenome | biome: soda lake; feature: Kulunda Steppe; material: water; isolation source: sample PL-Br10 brine of Picturesque Lake | place: Russia: Kulunda steppe | collected 2010-07
GGTGACCCATCCAAGTAGATAGCTGCCAAAATGGGGGTGCAGGGGTGCAGGGAGGATGGTGTACTTGAGGCACCTGGCCCTTACTGGTAGCCCAGGTGCACCAAATATAGCGCTATATAGGAGCCTAGGACGCCATAGAACGCGCCTAAATGAATATTTTCCTTTCTAAATTTGTAAGAGGGGTGCATACATCATATTCCATCCGACATAGTTTGATGATGAAATTCGGGCTGGCAGGGGGAGATCCGGCGAATATAGCACCTGGAATATAGCGCTATATAACGCTATATATTTTTCCATATAGCGCTATACGCCGACCCCTATGCATCACACACAGGTGCATCACGCAGTACAGGCTGTGGTGCACCACACACAGGCGCATCAAACAGTACAGGCCGTGGTGCACCACACACAGGCACATCACACAGTACAGGCCGCATGAGGCAGTGGGTGGTCTTTTTGTGTCGGCCTCCCGACCCGTTGCCCCTTGCAGCTGTTCACATACATCCATGTGCTGGACTTGATTGTCCCAGTCCAGGTGGCAGGGAGCAAAATCAGGTGGTGCTAACTTGAGTTTTAATACCCGCCAAGGGGGGGGGGGTGCAGGAAGCCCTGCTTCTCTTTGCTTTGTTGGCCTCCCGAGTTGGCAAGTAGTCATAGATGCCTTGCCACAGCCATGGAGGCAGCGTTAGCACTCTCTTCCAGTTGCAAGCAGGCGCTCTTGTAGGTATCTGACATCTTCATTGCTGAGCTGAATTGTGTGAGTAGTCTGACGAAGATGGGCATGCCTTTTTTTGCAGGGCGCATTTGTACATGACAGCACCATCACCAACGCCATTATTGGTCTGCGCGCCATCATTGGCAAGGGCTGCACCATCCAGGTGTGTATGTTAATGTGTACCCAGGTGTGGCAAAGCCATTAAGGTGAATGTTCATGTGCGCGTCCACATGTACTCGAGCTTGGACTTCTCTCAATTATGTCGTCCGTCCGAGGTACTGCTGTTGAAGCTAGCACAACACACACCTCGTGTCATGGAGCTGCTGGGTACATCATGTCAGAATACTGTTGGCTCACCTTGGTATGCTTCCGTGCACAGCTGGTCAGTGTACGTTGCATGTGGTTGCCTGAGAGCGTTCAAGCTCATGGTGAAAGTGTACAAAGCGGCAAACATTCAGCTTAATGTGTGCTGGTCTGTTTGATGATCAGCAAACAACAAGCTGGAACATAAAATTCAAGCTTGATAACACAAAGTCAATTGGCTGGTCTATATGAGAGACTCTGCCCACCTGCACTTTTGCCCGAGTTGCCTCTATCTTCAATTATGCTTGGTCCATTCAGTACTCAGTCATGCATGCCAGAACGCCTTCTTTACTGGCTCAACACAAGCAGGCTTGCAGGTATCCTCTTGCAGGAAGCCATGATCATTGGCGCGGACTACTAGGAGAGCGACTTGTTACAGGCTCATGACACGCATACGTGCATGTGTGCTCTTGCAGGATGCCTTGATCATGGGTGCGGACTATTATGAGAGTGACTCCAAGAAAGCCAAGAAGTTGGCGGCGGGTGAGGTGCCCTTGGGCGTGGGTGAGAACTGCGTCATCACCAACGCCATCATTGACAAGAATGCTGCCATCGGCAAGGTGAGTACAGGCGGGTCAGGGGACAGCGATGGAAGTGTGCTTAGGATTCTAGATGCCTATACACCGTGGCAGATGTTTCGCACGAGATGGTCTGGCTGGCTTGTTCTCTGTTCTTGCTTGCGGTGTGGGCTCTCTTCCCATGGCAGTGTAATCCTTTTTGTCAGCAAAACGTCAAAATTATCAACTGGCCCATCCTCTGGTAGTGCCATGAGCGGCATATGATGCTGTCCAGGGAAGTTCATATGATGCTGTCCAGGGAAGTTCAGGGGGGTCTGTGACATGTTTGGTTTGCCTGGAACTACTGTTTGAAAACATCTGGTTCCCCGGAAGCCTGTTCCAAACGTTTCCGGTTTGACCCTCGGGAAAAAAGCCCCCGGCCGGGTGAGTCACTGCGTATACAATTTATAAACATAACAAGTGCATGTAGCCTTGCCTGTTGCTCTTCCCATGACAGGGGGCTTACTTGGTCATTTATGTTATCACTCTCGATATTGAGCTTTTACTCTCCAATAAGCATGTTGCTCACCCTGGCTAGGGGCGGGAGCAAGATTGGGAGCAGGAGCGGGGGCGGGAGTGAAAGCGGGAGCGGGGGAGGGAATGGCAAAATCCATGGAGACCCCATCTGCCAGAGGCGCTGTGTTGGGTCCCATCCCATCAGGCCAATCGCGAATAGGACGGGCTGGCTCATTTTGAAGAATGTTTCGAATCTCCTCGACGGTGTAATCAGAGAGAAGCAAGTCCTCCAGTGTTCACCTGAAAGTGGGATTTGGATGCTGCCGCATCCACTCTGGGGTCCAGGGCTCAGGGCGATACCAAGGCTCTGTGGGATGGTTGGGAGGAGAAGGACCTGAGGGCTGGGGGCTGGGAGCAGGGGACTGGGGACTGGGAGGAGAAGGCTGTGGCCCCTGTGAGGAGGAGGCTCCTTCACCAAATGGAAAGAAGATCGTCAAGCCAGACCATGCAGCAGCATTCTCTGCCCTCCTTTTCGGGTTACCTAGGTTGAAAGGTATCCCTGGAGGAGGCAGGTTGGGCAGGGGCCCTCTCCCTCTCCCTCTCCATCTCCCTTGCCCTTTCTTCGTCATTGTTTACTTCTCCTGCCCAGAAGTCAATTTATTATCTTTCCGGTTGCCCTTTCGGGCAACAAATGAAATTGCCGGTAACCCGGACCAGCTTTGGATATTGACAAAGCTTAGTCAATATCTCAGGGGCCCGGCCGGATTGAACTTTCCGCGTGCTGTTTATGCTTTTTGTGCGCAGAACGTCAAGATCATCAACAAGGAGGGTGTGGAGGAGATGTCAGACGAGAAGCGAGGCATCTATATCCGCTCCGGAATTGTTGTGGTCACCAAGGGTGGGTGTGCGCGCTTCGCATCTGTGCTGTTTGCCTGCCGATAGAGTCCTCACCATGCCTAGCGTCGTAAGTGCTAGTCAAGGGGGAATACGTGCCCTAGCAACTGGTGTCGCCTGAGTCAAGAGGCATCGCTGGCACGTGCAAGTACATGTGCAGACAGCGTGAGAGCCCGATGCACTCTGCGCACCCTTCAATGCTCACTCACCCCTTGTTGCTTGCACAATGCCGCTGCACGTAGGCGCCATGGTGCCCGACAACACCATCATCTGAGTTGCCCGACAACACCATCATCTGAGTTGGGTCCCCGCTAATTGCGCGCGTGATCGCTGGAGGGCAAGCGCAGCTGTAGCATGCACAGAGCAAATTTGCTCTCGACAAGAGCAGGTGCTTCAGCCACAGGCTGCGCTGCTCCGAGGTGCTCTACAGGCATACATGCAGGGATCGTCCTACACAACTGTCTGGCAAGCTTAGCACTGGAGTGTTGTGGATGGCCTGGGACCGTCTCAGGCTGCCCGCGTGATGCACATACATCATCATGGCGCGCATCTGCTTGTAAATCAGGTTGCGATGTTTGTGGGTTGTGCTCGGGAACACATTTCTGACCTGTAAGGTTGGCACCCTGCATGCAGGGCAAAATGCACTGCATGCACTTCCATTCTAGCTCTCAAGTCAATTGTGCCAAATGTTTCCATGCCGCACCCGAAATGGGTGTGCCTGTTTGCTGGACGTTTATGTTTTGTGTTCGAATTTGAGAGTATGGGATGTTTGTGTGGCACCATGACCATAGTGATCATGCGTGTTTAGTGTGTTTCAGTGGTCTATTTAATTGCCTCATCACCATTATGAAAGTCGAGCCCTAACAGTTGTGATTACTGTGTTGCATTCCTGCAACCATAACAAGATGGACAGTCAGACAGGAGCTACTTAAGCTGATGCCTAAGTATAACCCAGGCAAGGTAGGGTTGCATACTGTACCTGAACCAAGCACAAGTAATTGGTCTGTGGCTGGTCATTGCCAGCCATAAAATAGTTCTCTGTGATATCTGAAATGAGATGACGAAGTTAGTCGTGCCTTTGAGAAAGTAATGCGAAGACTCCGAGTCTTCCTGGGTGCTTCACTTCCTCAGTGGTTCAAAAGACTAAGTCTTCCAAAAGACCAGGCAGCTGAAAATCTCTTTAACTTGGGCAGCTTAGCTGAGGCCATGGCAAGGCACCATAACAAGGTTTTACAAGGTAAATTACTTGAAGTTACAACCCTCTTGTGAGCTACTAACTAGGGTTAACCGCCAGCCTGGTCGTTAGGCTGATTGGTTTGTTGCTGGTCTTCGCCAGCCAAAAAAGGCCATAATGTCCGTGAAGGAATGGCAGAGTTTGTTGAGCCGTAGAGAAAGGAAAGCAAAGACATAGTCCGACTAGGCAAGGCATGCAATATGAGGGGCCTCCACAGAAAAGGACTGGCAAACGGAAAAGAGGAACGAATACTTCTTTCCTGAGAGAGCACACAACTTGTTTTTTCAAGTTTTGACAGTGGACCTCATTTTGCACACTGGCAGCAGCACAAGAGCACTTGTCACAGTGGCCATTGCCATTGCGCCAGATGGAGGATTACACAGTGGGAGTATGTGCTCGCATACAAAACTTGTTCGCAATCCTTATAACATGCTTAGGGAGGTCAAGGTATAGATAGCTAGGTGGACTCAGGGGGGGCACTGCCATTCCGCACAAGAGTGCGTGAATCAGCTTGAAGATCTAGGAGGGGACATGCAAACCAAGGATGATGTGTTACCAGTTTATTGTCGCTATTTCAGTGGGGCCTTCCCTCCACACTCTCTTCATCCATAACCTCAGGTCAACAGTGAAATCTGAGTAACAAAGAGGTTGCCCCAGCAATCCCCAAAAGGCGCGCAAAATGTCCAAAGCCCAAGATATTTATGCCCGAGGCACCAACTTAAGGTCTGCATATTTTTCTTTTTCCTTCTTCTCAAATTTTGCCTCGTATGCTCCAGTACATTTTGTATTGCTGGTGCCCTTCTGGCTTAAGATGCGGGCCGTAGACCTGATAGGCTTCAACTCAACTGATCTTGTCCAGCAGCCTGAGGTACAGCATTGCAAGTTGCAACCCCTATCTTTTTGTACCAAAGCAGTCAGGTCCCCCGAGGTCTTGCCTAAAACTAGACAACAGGAACGGAGGAGTTTTGGGAAAGAAGGGGACACAAGGTTCTGGCTCTTGCCATGCTTGGTTACCAAGTCCAGGCAATCCAGACAAACTTTAAGAAACACCTGCGTTCTTCATAAACCTTTGATAGAGGTACAGAGCACCCATGCTTGCTTGGATTGCTGTGCCTACTTGAAGCGAGCATGGAATGGCATGTGCAGGGATGGAATGGCATGTGCATGGATGAAGCAAGCATGGAATGGCATGTGCAAGCATGGAATGGCATGTGCAGGGATGGAATGGCACGTGCAGGGAATGGCATGTGCAGGGATGCTCCTGCAGAGGAACATTTACATGCCCATCACATGCATACACGAAATGTGCTTGCGTCGACGTCAAGATACATGGGCACAGCGAGCTTCAAGTTTCCAGGCTGCTCGTGTTTGCCATCCTCGTGCGCCGCCGCGTCATGTGTGCGCTGTGGGCCCACATCCATCACAGGCCAAGCCCTCTCTGGACCAACAATTTCCTGCAGCCAAGCCGCATCTAATGCACCGTGCCAGAGCTCCTCATCCCCAGCTTTGGGACCTGCAGAAGCTCCTTTGCCCTGAGGCTTCTGACCATCCACGCCCTCAGCCCGAGATGCAGCCCCAGCTGGCTGGGACCCGCCCCCTTGGCTTGCCACACTCCCTGCAGCACGCCCAGCAGCGCCATCACCAGCTCGCAGCGGCAGGGGGATTTGCCCCAAAGACCTGGCCTCCTGCATGCCCTCAAATACCAGGGAGCGCAGGCGCCTCCAAGCCATGGGGGCGAGCGGATCCTGGGCAGAGGATGGGTGCACAGGCGGGTAAGTGTGGGTGCACAGGCGGGTAAGTGTGGGTGCACAGTTGGTGGGCTGGGGTGGGGATGGAGTGTGGCGCTCCAAGGATGGGCAGGGCTGAACCACCTGGGCAAGGAGGTTACTGGACAGCGAGCGGCAAGAGTGCGCAGGGTGTAGGTCATAGGTAGGGTCAGCAGTCGGGCGCTGACACGCAGGTGACAAGAGCAAGAGTCTCACAGCTGTGCCTACCGAATAAAGGCGGCGGACCCAGAGCCTACCAGGCAAGCAAACTGGAACTTTAACCGTTAAAAAAGGAGCGTAAGTGCACGCACAAGAAGCAGGATACAGGGTTGATGGGTAAGCGGCCTAGACGGGAGATAGGGGCGGCACTGGACCCTAGTGTTTTTGTACAGGCAGCCCTGCCAGTGCTGGGGGCCAGAGGTTGGTGGGTTGTGCTCCCAGAAATGAAAAGAAAGAAAGGAAAACTACGTAGCCAATGCAACACTCCCTATATCAGTCAAGTACAAGAGGTCCGAAGCGCCGTGTGGTTATCTCCACAAAAGGAGAAAGATGACAAGCCTGCCTGGCAAACCTTCAGCAGGACCAAAAATCCCAAACTGAATGAAAGCAACAGCCCTCTCTGCGCACTAGCAGATGGGTGCGCTGCCTGGCCGTGTCAAGGGATGGAGCAGACTGTGCCTCTCAATGGCTGCCTCTCAATGACCTCAATGACCTTGCTGGGCCGCCAACAGCCGCAGTGCAGCGCGCACCGGGGCACGCACATGTGACAGCCCTCAAACACGTGCATCAGCCGAGGCGAGCCACGCAGCAGTGCAGCCCTGGTGCCCAAGCAGCCCAAGCAGGCCACATGTGGCCAGGATTCTCAGCGTAGGCACAGTCTTGTCCTTCCCTGGTCTTTCCTCACAGACTTGAGCAACCCCACCTTGTCTAGGCCATGCTGGGTCCAGGCAGCCGTCGCAAGCACCCACGCCACGGGGTAGCCCACAAACCGCCCCCGCAGCTCCATGACCCTGAACAGGCTCTGAGCCTGCAGCCACAACAGTGCGCGCTGGAGAAGTGGTGGTGGGGGTTGCCTCTGACTGGCATGTCGGTGCCAGATTATGCTGCCCCAGATCATACATGCTGCATCAGACATTCATTGCATCGGTGTGCTCCTGGCGGGTGATGAACCCTTTGTGCAGTGCCTTGAGAAGTGATGTGCTAAGGGCATGGTCCAGGGAGCGGATGAATGGATGCTATACGCCCATAACCCCTCGGAGCTGGGAGTGCATAATCCATAGGGTGCACAGCTAGAAAGGTTCTTCTTCGTCTTGCATATTGAAAGGCATAGTGCGCATACCGCCACATGCATAAGGAGTCGCTTGCGAATCATACCCCACAAACAGTCCATCTTCAGGCCATCGATCAAGACCTGGCTACCCAATCGCAATAGGCACACAAGCAAGGCACACCTGCTGGCACGTGAACAGCGGCTACTCAATCGCAATTGGCACACAAGCAAAGCACACCTGTTGGCACGTGAACAGGGGATCAAAGCCGTTGGGCAGGGCCTCGGCACACAGGTCTACCCATGTAGGGATTGCGCCCTGGGCACCTGCCAAGCTTGTGCTACGGGTACGCCGCAGCAGCTGCTGGTCCAGCAGCGCCGTCATTGCCTGCACACAGGCCGCACGGCAGGGGTGCCTGGGCATGCATGGCGCGTCCAAAAAGTGACATGCTGTCAGACCGTGAAGGCAACCCTGTCAGACAGCAAGTGCTGTCAAAAAAAGCAACAACTTGCATGCCCGCCCTATTGTTATCCCCAACTTAGTGCGTTTGAGGTCGCAGAATCCCTGATGCGCACCATATTGCTGAGGCAGGCACCCACACTCAGCAGCTTGCGTGCGGGATCACAGCAGGGAGTGTGCAGCTTTGCCTGCTGAAGTAGGAGGGACTGCTTTGGCACGGCTGGCACGCGCCCTGAGGCTCCAAAATCCAAAGCCAAGCAAAGGAGGCAATAGGACAACTACCAAGAAACTGATAGCATCGCAATCCCAAGGGACCCACGCAACCCATGACCTGAGCAATAAGTACCAGGGAGCCCACAGCATGCAGCAGCCTCCTGATACGCCATGAGCCCCTCAAGTGTTGTTCAGCACAAGGCACAACAAATTGTGAGGGGCAGCCACAAAAGAGAGACCTCTCCACCTCACCTGCAGCTGCAGCTGCAGGGGCTGGTACAGCTGCCGCCGCACCTCCGTAGCCAGTGCAGCTGCCTCCTGCTGCTGCTGCTGATGATGATGATGACCCCATGCACGCGAGTTGGCACTACTTGTGGCATGCCCAGTGTTCGCTCGCACATGGCCTTGTACATGAATGTCATGTTCCTCCTCAGCGTCGGTAACGTCGGCGGTGCTGGCTTGAGCCTGGGCCTGGTCCACTTGCCGGATTTGGCTGCATTGAGGGCCTAAACTAGGCCTGTCTTGTGCAGGCGCTGATGTCCCCCCCCCTCCTTCAAAAATGCTGTTGCTATATGTCACGTTGCCATGCACATTGCTGCTGCTGCTGCTAGTGCTGGTGCTGATGCTGCTGCTGGAAGTGGGGGTGGTGATGTCCTTTGGTGAGCAAGCAGCATAATCAGTTTGGCTGGGATAGACTTTTTCAGCCCTGGCTAGCTGGTGACCTTGTGCTTTTTCAGTACTGAGCCCTTGTGCTTTTTCAGCACTGTGCCCTTGTGCTTTTTCAGCACTGGCTAGCTGGTGCCCTTGTGCTCCAGCAAGGATAGCGGCCACGCACTGGGGCTACAAGGTGTGTGAGCACAAGCACAGGAGGGGACTCTGACCAGGTTGTTGAAAGCTCGTCATTTGGTAGAACCATGCATGCCTTACATCGGATGACTGAGCATATGGAAGCATGAAAGCATGCACTTGGCAACCTCATCGTGAAGGCTCAAGCACCCTAGTCTGAAACCAGTGTTCGGGAATCAAAGCTGCAGCCTGCCTTTAATTGGATGACACATCATGTGCACTGTTCCTGTAGAGCTCAACAAGTCACAAAGGTCAAGCTGTAAGTATGCTGCCTGGGCACAAAGGGGTTCACTCTGAGCATGGAACAGGAAGATTTCCTGTCCATTCCTGTTCAAAAGAGGAAGGTGCACTCATAAGTGAGCCTGGGCCCCACTGCTGCTGACACGGCTCTGGAACCGGAGCTGACACCTCACTGTAACCATGGGCCACTGCCATTGTGAGGAGCTGACACTTCACTGTAATCGTGACACTTCACTGTAACCATGACACTTCACTGTAACCAAGGAGCTGACACTCCACTGTAACCATATGGGCCACTGCCATTGTGAGGTCGCCTACTGCATACTGCTGCGGGAGTGGCTTGCACATTGGCTCTGCAAGTGCAGGCAAAAGAAAGCCTGCGCAAATTCCCACAAGGCCTACAAACAAGACAAGCGCATCCCAGGGAGGGTTTCAAGCGCCAGCTGCCCTGCACAAACCCTGCACTATGTCGGGCAGCTTGGCGCCTGGAAAGTTGTGTAGCCACAATCCCAAGAAGGACTTACTCAAGTTTTCAGCTATGGGCTCAAGCAGCGCTTGCTAATTAGCGCAGCCAAATGCTGACACAGCATCTGATTACCCGTGCAGCCTAATGTTCACACAGCGCCTGATGCTCACTTGTGCGGCCATGAGCTCCAGCAGCGTAGACGGCAGCTCCAGCAGCTCCAGGGGCAGCAGCGAGGGGCAGCTGCACAGGGCCGCGCACGCAAATGCATCACCGGTGATGCTCTCAGCTTGGCTGCCATTCTGCCTGCTGCTATCCGCGCTGCTGCTGGCGTTGCTCTCAGCTTGGCTGTTGATCTGCCTGCTGTCATCTGTGCTAGTGCCGACATAGTTCGCACTGCTGCGGCTGCTACTGGTGGCTTTGGTGCTCTTACTGCGCCTGCTGTTGCTCCAGCTTGCTGCGAGCCCTTGCTGCTGCGCCTGCATGGGCTGCCAACTCAGCAGCATGTGGATGGCATGGCCCAGCTCGTGCATCAGCTCCCACAGGCACAGCGCAGCCCCTGACAACTGCAGCTCCTGCTGCAACTGGGCCTGCTGCTGCTGCTGCTGCTGCCGCTGCTGGTGATGATGGTAATACAGGTCATCATCATGGTCAGGCAGCCTCGGGTCAGTCTGTTGGGATGACGGCGGGGCTTCAGCGACAAACGCTTGCTGCAGGGCAGCCTGCAGAGGTTGGATGTTTGCAACCCCTGAGTGCCCCGAAAAGGCGGCCTCGCCCCCACTGCCCCTCTCTGGATAGCCATGCAGGCCGATGAGGACCATGGGCTGCTCGTGCTGCTGGCTGGGGCGCCCGGCCACGTGCAGGCGTGGCGTGCCCTCCGCACATAAATACCTGCCAGGCAGGCAGGCGCGCAAGCAGGGCGCGTGACATCTGTGGGCATGGGACATGCATGCATGCAGGCTTGGTAGCATCATGATAACTTTTCAGGTCTTCTCATTCAGATTCCTCTGATCTGTAGTAGGGCACAAACTTTCCCTGCGAGGTTTGCAGGGGATGAGGGCATAGCAATGAATGCATGCTTGCGAGGGACTTTGCTGGAAAGCACGCAGCATGTCAATGGACTGCGCGCAAGCAGGCCCGTGGACAGAGGTTATGATGCGTGGATGCCTTGCCTTGCCTTGCCTTGCCTTGCGCATGCGCAGTGATATGCACACAAGCAGTGATATGGGCAGATGCGTGATATGGGCAGATGCGTGGATGCCTTGCCTTGCCTTGCGCACGCGCAGTGACATGTGCACAAGCAGTGATATGCGTGGATGCCTTGCCTTGCCTTGCGCACGCGCAGTGACATGCGCACAAGCAGTGATATGCGTGGATGCCTTGCCTTGCCTTGCGCACGCGCAGTGACATGCGCACAAGCAGTGATATGCGTGGATGCCTCGCCTCGCCTTGCGCACGCGCAGTGATATGGGCACAAGCAGTGATATGGGCAGGCTGCAGCACAGAATGGGAGGCAGATGGACTGACAGACCGTCTTGCACCTCCTGTGCTGCCACTCCTGGCAATCACCAGGCAGGCAGCCCCCATCAGGCAGACAACATGGGCAAGCAGCACCCAGCAGGCAGGCAACATGGGCCAGGGAGCGCCCATCTGGCAGACAACATGGGCAGGCAGCGCCCATCAGGCAGACAACATGGGCAGGCAGCGCCCATCAGGCAGACAATATGGGCAGGCAGCGCCCATCAGGCAGGCAACATGGGCCAGGCAGCGCCCATCAGGCGGGCAGCAGGGCCAAGCATGCCTCCAAAGGGCGCAGGGCGTGAGGGAGCAGCTCAGCTCTGCCAGAGTGATGGTCCTCCTTGCTGCAGCACGCTTCATGACCACAGGCACAGCGGCACAGAGCATACTCTCGCGAGCATGAGGTCACATGAGCGTGCCACCTCCCTGCTCTGCTCATCTTTTGCAACACATCCTCAGCCCCCAACCCTGTTCCACACCTGCCATGACACACATCATCAGCCCTAGCCCAAAGCCCTGCTGCCTCCATCTCTCACACACCCCTTGCCAGCGATTACCAGATTGCCGCCGCCCAGCCCAGGGACTGGCCCACAACATGCAATTCTTCCGTACGGTCCAGTCAAGCATCGCATTTACCCTACTCTTCATGCCCCTTTCTCCCCATCCATCGCATCCTGCCCTGCTCTCACGATCCTTTCTCCCCGCACCGCACCTGGTGCCGCAAGCGGCTGTGGCATGGATGACAAGCGTGCCCACACAGCCCAGCCCCTCGTGGTGCAGGGCCGCCACTATCACGCCACCCTGCTGGGCCCCAAATGCGCTGGGCTCTGGGCGGCCAGGAGCACCGCAATCTTGCGTCGCCTGCTGCGTCGCCTGCTGCTGCGGCAGCGTGGCTTGCTTGCTGCCTGCGCACTGCCCTGCGCCTCCCCACTGTCCTCCAGGCCCCTGCGGCTGCTGCAGTCGGCCCAGCACGTGCCACAGCAGATGGCGCTGCTGCCGGGCGGGGCTGCACTGCGCAGCCGCAGCCTCGGGCGCTGCCCCGGATGGGCTGCCTGTACCTTCGATGTCAACCAGCGGCACCGGTCCCAGCTCCAACCACACGCCCATGCTGTCCCTCAAGAGCCCAGACACACCCAGCAGGAGGCTGGCAAGGGGCGGCAGGCCAACGTGTGCTGAGGGGGCAGGCGGCGCTCCCGGTGCAGGTGGCAGCTCTGAGGCACCCCCCCGCCCTGGCTGCTGCTCCCTCTGCCTCTGCTCCAAAGCCTGCAGTGATGGTGGCTGCTGGTGTTGTGCGGGAGGGGACCCCTGTGCCATGCCCACACGCTGCACGGAGCCGCATGGTGTGTAATCAAGGCTGGACGGGTCCAGGGACTGCAGCAGCACATCCTCCACCCATCCAGCATCCTCCCCACCGCCATGCTGCCCAAGCCCCTCACCCCCACCCTCACTTCCCCCACCGCCCTCGCCACCTGCCGCAGCAACTGCTGATACGACAGCGAGGCGGCCATGTTGCAGGACCTGCTGCTGCGCGGGAGGCTTCAGGGCTTGAATGAGCTGCGCAAGTAGAGCACACGCGGCGGTGCTACTGCCAAGCAAGGACCCGGAGTGGGAAAGATGGTCGTAGCTGGGGTGGCCGCAGCACCTGCGTCCAGCATAGGCAATGGCGTGACCAAGGCTGGGTGCTTGCTTGTGCGATGCGCAAGCAAGCGGGGACAGGGCCTGCACTGGGCAGGCGCGATCTGAAACAGTGACCAAGTTTGGCAGGTGCTCCGTTCCACTATGGATGCAAACGGGCCGCTGACATGGTGTGGTGGCATGGTGTGCTGGCATGGTGCGCTGGCATGGTGTGCTGGCATGGTGTGCTGGCATGGTGTGCTGGCATGGTGTGGTTGCATGGTGTGGTGGCATGGTGTGGTGGCATGGTGTGGTGGCATGGTGTGCTGACATGGTCTCTACCCCCTCTTCTTGGTGATGCTCAATCCACAACACGTTGTTCTGATGAGAGGCGGCCCGTGCTCCATGGCGCCATTGCACCACGTGGGTCGTGCCACGTGGTCGACCCTAAACTCTTGGGGATGTGTAGTCCAATGGGGACAGAGGCCTTGGGAGAGGGCAGCGGCCAGGGCTGGGACTTGGGCCCAGATACTTAGGCCCAGTGACTCACGCTTGCGCGCCCACCACATGTGCATAAGCACTAAGAATGCAAAGAAGGTAGCCATCCTGCGTGCAACTGTGCAAGCGAGTGGCCACCTTGCAATCTTGACCCTCACATCCGCCAGCTGGTCCAGGAGCTGCAAGGCTTGGAGGCACCTGCCCTCCACGCCAAGCTCGTACACCTGAGAGCGCCCATTGAGGACATGGATGCACGACATGAGCATGCAGCAGCAGCTGCTGCTCTGCGGCCGGGGAATGCCGTGAAATTTTGGGTCAACGGGTTTGTATTGCAGGCATGTGGTGCAGACAAGTTAAAGCTGCACAGCGACTGCCCGTGACCTGATGGAGCACGAAATCAACCAGCAGACAGGAACATTGTCCGTGTGCTACGCACTGCACCCCAAGCCCCACAGCTCATCTCAACTTATTAAAAAAACTTATAGCATGCACTGTCTTGCAGGAGATAAGCACACACACACACCTGTTGCCGTATCAATGTGTCCGGATGGTGTCGCAGAAGAAATGAGCAGGCGCCCAATGTCAGCTGTACACTGCCTCCATGATCTGGCAACACACCTGCAGCACCAAGCCACATCAGGCCATGAAAAGTGGGAGGTCTGCTTGGTGGGGACTGAAATGGAGGGCCTCCCATTGACCTTACCACCAGCACCAGTACCGCGACCCTGCACACATACAGATTTGGCCCCTGAATGGAGGTGTCCTCGGGCTCAGTGTGTCCACTTTGCGCACTAGCACCCATTCCATTCCATGTTTACCCCTTGGTTTCATCCCCAGCATACTCTAGCACACTGGGACGCACGAGGAAACTACTTTTTTCTCCTTCTTCCATCAACTCGACAGATCACCCCAAAACCTATGACCCACCCACAACCTTTGGGCTGGTGAATGAACCTACAGCCCACGCACATTGGGCCAACTGGGCCATGACAGCATCCTGCTGCAGCTCCTTTGCCGACACCTCAGCCTCTGGAGCAGCTGCGGGGGAGTGCAGCAGGCTCATTGCACGTGCAAGCAGCGCGCGCTCCTGGTCCCTGCGCAGGCACAGCACACAGACGCACACACGTTGAAACACACACATTAAAATGAATAGATGTAAACATAACCAGATGCAACACCAGCAAAAGGCAAGGGTGCATATGCACATAGGCTCAACATGAAGAGAGGAGTGGTAAACCGTGACTTGGATACGCAGGCAGATCGGCAGGCAGGCAATGCGAGCAGTAAAAGCAGGCATCTCTCTAGCTTGATCAGAAGCCCTGTCTTACAGAAGAGAAAATGAGCGTGACCCAAGTGAGAAAATGAGAGCAACCCACTAGTGCGTAAAGCTGCGAGCCACACATACCAGCCACATCCCCTCATGTGTGAATCTGAGAGGCATGCATACCAGCCGTAACCCCTTGTCATAAAGCTATGAGCCACACATACCAGCCATACCCCCTTATGTGTGCATCTGTGAGCCACGCGTACTTGCAGTGCCGCATTATGTGCGAAACTGTGAACCGTGCATTGCTATACCGTGCTGCTAGAGATGGGCTCAGAACTGCTGCGCACTGGCTGCATGGAGGGTTGGCGGGCAGGCAAACACAATGACAAAGGACCAAGGAAATGCGCTTGCGCATGGTGTGTCTGTATGTGTGTGCGCGCCATTGAAGAACCTGGTGAAGGTCTCTTCTCATGGTTCTGTACTTACACACACAGATGACTCTTGCACCATGCATGCTGCAGCACAGGAGAGTGGTGCAAAACGACAACAAGAGCAACCGTCATGGGGCGCATGTGCACAAAACATATGGGGCTAGCCCGCCGCCGCACCTGTATTCCTCCAGCACCTGCTGCTTCTCGTTTGCGGACAGCACCACTGAGTACGCGCGCTCATCCTGCGGCAGGTAGCTGCCCTGCTGCATGCACAGACGCACAGCCCGAGCCCTGTCCATCACACTCCATGACCGCGCCCGCGGCGCTGACGCCCCCGACCTCAACACGTGCCGCTGCTGCTGTTGCGATGCCTGCTGCTGCTGCGGCTGCGGCTGCAACTGACCCGCGCATTTGTGGGCACGGCCGGTGCTGCTGGTGCTGGCGGCACTTTGCCTCCCCAGCCCCACATCGTGCCAGCTGGCCAGGCTCACGTCCAGTGCGCGGCGCACAGCGCTGCTGCCGGACAGCTGCTGTTCCATCTGGCCCAGGCGCACGAGCAGGCGCGTGGCGCTTGTGCGGGCCTGGACGGGAAGGGGCCAGGCGCAGCAGGTGTAGTGAGGCCCACAGGTGTAGTAAGACGCAGCAGGTGTAGTGAGGCCCACAGGTGGGAAGGAAGGGATGGGCAGGTGCACTGGAAAAAGGAGGACACATGGACGCACGCAATTGTGCGCACACACGCACAGCTGCCGTGCATGCCACCGTCATGGACGCACTCGTGCGCACTGAGACGCAGCTGCTGTGCACGTCACCTACATGGGCACGTCCGGCACTGTGCATGGGGCAGCTGCTTTTCAGGTTGGGACCATACGATGGCTTTGCAAGCACGCGGTTGGCTCAATGAGGCACAGACGAGTGTTTGGGGCAGAGATCGAGCTTTGAGGCACAGACAAGTGTTGGGGGCAGAGATCGAGCTTTGTGGCACAGACAAGTGTTTGGGGCAGAGATCGAGCTTTGTGGCACGGACAAGTGTTGGGGGCAGAGATCGAGCTTTGTGGCACGGGCACGGGCACCAGAGGTTGGGAAGGCTCAAGGCACACCTGCGCTTGTGCGCGTGCAAATGGCCAGAGTGCTGTTGATGCAAGCCCACACAGAGGCTGTTGTTGTCACACCATGCCAATGGAACGTTGAAGGTGTGCAGCTGCGCAGATGGTGCTGTTGCACCACCACCCTGCAGGGACGCGTCGGGCGCATGGCTGCACGGGTAGGTGCTCTCGGAGGGCCTCCCCCCGCAGAGGCCAACATCAAGGAGACTGGCCAATATCAAGGGGAGAGCAGTGAACATGCACGGTCCAGCTCCCATCCAATATGCGCCTCTGCGTGAACACATCACAGGGTTTCTGCCTGCCTTGGCCCCTTCCATCCCGCCCCTCACCCACCAGAGTCAGGCCCAAGCGCTCGCACGGCCACCTCACCTGGGCAGCGCCTGGGGGAAGCAGGATCAGCAGGCTCTCCACGCAGCTGCTCAGCGCCCTCCACGCGCTGTACCAGGCGTGCAGCGCATCCGTCCATTGCGCGCCCAGGCTTGCGTCAGCTGGCAGCACTTGTGCTCCCGAGGTGTGGTCCCCCCCCACTGGCCCCTCTCCTGCTCGGCCTGCTGCGTCCCTCTGTTGATGTGTGAGGTCATCTCCTGCTGGGCCACACGGGGACTGGGAGGCAAGGCTGGACAGCAGGTGGGAACAAGAGGCGGCCAGGCAGGGCACGCGCTCGCTGAAGATGTGGTTGATCAGTTCTAGAGCTGATGCTGCTGTCGCGGCTTCAGCAGCGGTGGCAGAAGGCGCACTGCTTGGTTTGCCTTCTGCTTGTGTATGACCTGACCATGTGGTTCCCAAGGCACAGGGTGCGGCAGGCCAATACACGGGGCGACGAGGTGTGAAGGGTGCCCCGCTCTGCAGCAGCTCGCACGAGGCTGACTGCAATTTTGAGAGAGGACCCTGGAAAAGATTTCCATGGAAAGACTTCTTGTGCAGGTGCTGCAGCTTTCGGTGCGTGCGGGGAATCCGGACGTGGTTGTTGATCAGATGAGGAGAAGGCGGACAACATGGTGGTTGAGCAGTTCCAGCGTGCATGGCTTCTCGTTGCTAGGCACCTGCAAATTCTGCCTGCACTGCGGGCCAGCCAGAGCTATAGTCTTATGGTGGCATTACCAGAAATTTACCAGAGAAGACTCCTCAGTTGGAAACAGTTGGAAAATCAATGTATTCTCGTTGGAAGAAAATTATCATTTATGAAAGACAAGGACAATTCAGCAGGAAAATGAACCGTCGCTGACCAATGATCAAACCCTTCAAAGGTCAAGTTTACCGGAACCCTTAAGCGCGGGTCCGTATTACCCTAGTTTTAAATGGGCTGTAAGACATTACTAGGCATTTTATTCGGGATTAATATGGGATAAATATGTCTGTGTGTGCGGTCAATTCCTGGAATATGGATACGAGCGAACAGATCCAGAATGGCAGATGAAAGAGGCAGTGGTCGAATTCACTTTTTCCGGCCCGTTCCTGCACAACTTTGTGCCAACGTCTTTCCCAAGTGCGGAGCATTTGGGCAGGAGAGCATGCTCCCTGCAGAGAGCCCAACTGATCATTAAGTTATCTGCCCAGGCCTCCTGGACCCCTAGGACGCCCCCTGTTCCACTTGCACAGTAAATTACTCGGAACACATACCAGGTGTTAGTTTACTTTGAAGAATCCAGTGTGTCCGTAGAATTGTGCTTGGTTGCTGAACATTTCAGCAGTGGCCCAAAAACAAAATTGATTTGACTGAATTGCAGGTACCCATGTCAGGTATATACTGCCCATTTTTCAGCCCGAGCAGTGCGCTGTGTGAGCTGCCGTTTCGTTGCACAGGCCCAGGGGTCAAATTCTCTGGCAAACTGGGTTTCGTCCTGGGGGTGTGCCAATGACTTCTAAGCAGGTCTTGATTGATTCAAAAGGAATATTAAAAATGTGGTACGATAAAAGTAATGATACATGTATGTACATACATGCTGTGTACTTTACATGTGAGGCAAGCATAAATGACCTGTCTTTAGTGGGAACCAGCAAACAGATCCAACCTCTAAATTGGTATCAAATTGATAAAGGCCCTTGATTTTCCAAGAAGGGCAAGCAATCAGTCTTTACACAGATATGATGTAATAGATCAAATGATTTACCATAGTCTAAACATTTGAGGCCTCAAAGGCCTGGATGCTGTCAAATCTGATTTATTGATTCCTATCCTGGTGAATGTAACCTTGCTCATCAAGTGCATGATCATGAAGCACAGTGTTTGACATTTGAGTGAATTCAGCTGGCCCTGGTACTGATACAGGCCCCAGTCCGGTGCAAAGAGAGACTGGATCCAGCCGAGCATCTGGTTAATTAGCTAATAAACTTCATATAGATGGCGATCTGGTGAACAAGAAAAACCTGGTTTTGTTCGAGTTACTGATAGACCTTTGTCAATTTTGCCAGTTAATCAACTTGAACTCCTCATTTCCGCGTTGAGCAGCCATAATTCTCCAGATGGATCACTTTGGCAGTTGTAGGTGAAAAGTCAGGTTTGCAAAGTTTAGCCCGATGTTTGGCACTCCGATTCAAGGAATGTTTCTTTCCAGAGCGGACAACTGGTCAAAATTCTGACATGTTCCTTCTTTGTGGCACAATCTAGCATCGTACAACTAGGCACTTGGTAAAGTTTGGGCCAAAACAGATGACCCTGGTGGCCTGGTTGGGTGCGCTGCTTGTGTTCTTGGCATAAATGGCTTATGTATTGCCAGAACGATATGGTTAGAAACAATTCAAACTTTGAACCACCTTACTTAATGATAAAAACTGAGCCTGGGTGCTGAAAGTAAAATCTAAGTTCACCATTACAGGTGCAAAGGAGGCAAATTTTACATAGTATTTTGAGTTCATCTTACTGACATTTGCAAAAACTTTTTAACAAGAGCAGCCAATGCAACTAGAGAAGACAGATGAGTCGTGCAAGAGCATCCAGATAAAACAATTTGTTTGGACAACATGTCATGATGGCAGATGTGGTGCTTTGAGTTTCGGGAAAGAGCGACAAAAAGCAATGAAGCCCTTTGCTCTTATTGAGCCCTCTGCTCTTATTAGTGCTCTGACTCGTTAAGGTACCTTGGCATGTTCACTGGACACAAATTGACAGCCTCGTCTGAGCATGCAGCCAGATCAATGCTTGCAGCAGCACATCGTGTGCGTGGGGTTGTTACAAGACACTGCCCCATGCAACAGGCTTTTTGTTTCCCTTTGGCTAGCTAAGGCATATTTGATTCCAGCTGATTTGTATGGCAGTCAGGTTCTTGCGCGAAGGTAATGTCTTCTAGATCCTCCCTAAGACGTTGTGTTTGATGAAGTTCTTAAAGAGCACCCTAGGTGTGAAGTCGTCTGCACCTTACTGAGCTATGCTACGTGAGCATGAGCCGAACCCTGCAATTTTTTGGTTTAGGCTGCTATAAAGTTCTATAACGGCATGCTGTCCTCTTTTAACACTACCCTTGAGCAGGTCCTAGATGCTTACCTCAAGCTTGAGCAAAGGGTTAAGACACGTAGGGCTTCAGACGTATTGCGTGCCTTTGAGGGATTACCAAGCTGCAACACGTATAAACAAGCCTTCTTGTAGGGGCACCCTATTTATTACTCAGATTTCACTGTTGACCTGAGATTTAGGACAAGGTAAGTGTGGAGGGACATTGCTGATGTAAGCCCTCTGAAAAGCAGTAACAAAGTTGTAACATCATTCTTGGTTTGCCTCTCCCCTTCAAGATCTTCAAGCTGATTCACACATGCGCATGCGGATGGGGGTGCTCCTCTGATGCCACCTCTCTATTTGTAACTTGACCCCCCTAAAAATGTGTTGAGGAACATGAGCAGGTTTTGTTTGCGTGCACACACTCTTGCGATGGAATCCTCCCTTTGGCGCGGCTGAACGGGCATTGTGACAAGTGCTCTTGTGCTGCTGTGCAAAATGAGGTGCGTGTTCTTTTTCAATGCTGAGTTTTGTTTGTGTGTGCTCTCAGGAAAAAAGTTCTTACGTTTCATCGCTTTTTGCCAGTCTTTCGCTGTGGAGACCCCTTATAGTTTGCCTAGTCAGAATGTCTTTAATTTCCTTTCTCAATGGTACATCAAACCCTACCATTTCAGCTCAGACATCATGGATTTATTTTTGGCTGGCGCTGACCAGCCACAAACCAATCAGCCTAACGACCAGGCTGGCAGTTCACCCTACCTTGTAAACTGCCAAAAGTGGCTCAGGGGCAGGCTGATGCATAGCTGTATGGAAGAGGCTTGCCATCCTAAGAGGGTTGCTATTCTGAGCATGCATGTCTCCTGTGTCCATGAGCTGCAAAAGCCATAACCTTGCTTGCTTGCAGAGATTTCCCACTTAGCTCCCTTTATCATCAAGTCCGCCTCTTGAATTGGCTTATACCTCAAATTTAAGGTTGTATTGGGAATCACACAATGTGTGTACAGGTCAGCCACCATCCTACCAGTTGCTTGTCTGCTGGCATCCAGGAAAAAAGAAAAGCCTTTTCTGAGAAAACTTGCAAGTTCAGGGTTTGATGTACTGATAGTGCAGGACTAAATTTTCAGCTTGCACCAGCCACACATGCAAATCCTTATTCCATGCCACCAAGGCATCCCGGAGGATATACTCTTTCTTTCTCTTTTTCTCTCTTGGATTCAATCAGCTCGAGCTGCACATTCACATTCTCATGTTCTCTCTGCACTCTTTTGGTCAGGGATTGTGTGAAGCAATTGCCTGAGGCAATTTGACATACTTTTAAAAGTGATTGGTAGCTATGGCAATTGATCTTACTCTGCTGGTAACGCGTAAGAC
>LKMJ01001494.1_pt1 | contig 20703 bp, 31 predicted proteins | sample 643391 | NCBI WGS metagenome assembly LKMJ01 (sample SAMN04112250, study PRJNA286221) | soda lake metagenome | biome: soda lake; feature: Kulunda Steppe; material: water; isolation source: sample PL-Br10 brine of Picturesque Lake | place: Russia: Kulunda steppe | collected 2010-07
CCTCCCTTTGCTTTTGACAGCCCCCCCTCGCTTTTGACAGCTTTTGACAGCGCCGCTCTTTCCCCCCTCGCTTTTGACAGCGCCTGGCCTGGGTCATGCCTGGCAGCCCAATGGTGGCAGCCTAATGGTGGCAGCCCAATGGCCCGGCCCAATGGTAGCAGCCCGAAGGTCCAGCCGGCACATGCAGCCCGCTTACCCTTCCCTTGCAAAAATCACTGCATGGGCTTGCGCGCAGTATCCCCAGTAACAAAATCATGATGCTTAAGAGCCCTGCCATCCCTCCTCTTGAGGCCTGCCTCAATTCTGAGCCCAGCGTGTGGGCCAGCGGGTTGGGCCACCCTCCTCTTCGATAAGCATTGAGCCCTGTCATCTCATAGCTTTTCTAAGGCCTGCACATGCCCTTACTCCCCCTCCTCCCTTCCATTCCTTCCTTCCTTCCTTCCTTCCTTCCTTCCTTCCTTCCTTCCTTCTTTCCATCCTTCCTTCTCCTTCCTTCTTTCCAACCTTCCTCCCTTCCATCCTTCCTTCTCCTTCCTTCTTTCCAACCTTCCTCCCTTCCATCCTTCCTTCCATCCTTCCATTCTTCCATTCATCCCACCATCAACTCCTTTTCCTATACTCCCCTCAATCCTTTCACACCCACTCCCCTGCATCCTTGCCCTGCACCACCATCACCTTAGACCACCGACCTAGATCTGTAGCCTTGTCGAGGCTGGCTGCTTGTACAGCCCCCCTCCCACTCGCACCTTCTCTGTCCTCTCGAAGCCGCCCATAACTGATACACCTCTTCTCAGCCTCCCCACCCCACCAGCTCATCTTTCGCCGCCTCCTCAGCCATCCCAACCTACCCACCTTCTCTGTCGCCTCAAAGCGGTCCACCACAGGCACCTCCGGGTGGCGCGCCAGCCATGCGCGCAGCCGCTGCACGCGCTCAGAGAAGCAGGGCGCCTGCAAACCCTCACCCTCGGGTGTTTCCACAGACACCCACTCTAGCTCGTCAGATGCTTTGTGCAGCACAGCCTGCACACACGCGCGCGCAGCACACGTAGCCCGCTCATGTGCAGCTCAGCCTGCACACGCGTGCACGCAGCACACGCAGCCCGCTCATGCGCGGCACAGCCTGTGCACGCATGCGCACACACCCCTTGCGCTGTATCTCAGCAGCGGCGCGGCGTGGGGGGAAAGGCGTGCTTGTCATCAGACGAGGAAAGGAGATAGCCCATGGTGCTTTCGCGCACGCAGTGAAAGTGCGGGGGCAGGGTCGGGGGCGCACAGGCACAGCACACAGGGCAGGGGCGCGCCACGCCAGCCAGGCCCGGCCTGCTGTTGCCAAGAGTGCATGGTTGAGAGTGGCATAGACGTGGCAGGGAAAGGGCGAGGGGTTGAGGACCATGCGGCAAGAAAAGGGCAAGGGGTTGGTGGACCAGGCAAGGAGGAAAGGGCGCGGAGTTGGTGGACCAGGCGGCATCGCCACGCTCGATGGACGGAGCACGTGCAGGGGCAAAAATGCGTGGCGCCACAGCCCCAAGGGCAACCTGCATATTGAGATTGGACCTCTGTCATGCAGGCCAATCCTGGCAGCCTTACAACACACCTTACAGACACACGTGCACATGCATGGTTGCGTGATCCTGCTAGTAAGAAGCGGCCGCACGCTGGGCGCTGGAGCGGCCGGCCTGCCTGCCCAGCGCATCGCAAAGCGCACATGTGTGCGTGAAGTGGGGCAGCGCAGCGCGCTTGCGTGGGGTTTGGCAGCGTTGTGTGCATGTGTGTCTTTGTGCGGCACAGTACGTGCAAGCTTGTGTGCTTGTTCGTGCGGCACAGTAAGTGCTTGTGTGTCTTCGTGCGGCACAGTAAGTGCTTGTGTGTCTTCGTGCGGCACTGTATGTGCAAGCTTGTGTGTGTCTTCGTGCGGCACTGTACGCGCAAGCTTATGTGTGTGCCCGGCACAGTACGCGCAAGCTTGTGTGTGGCACAGTATGTGCTTGTGTGCGCGGCACAGTATGTGCAAGCTTGCGCAAGCTTGTGTGAGTATACGGGCCTTCGTAGAGTACTGGCCACACAGTGAAGCATGGTGCAGCCCTTGCGAGCTTGTGTGAGTACACGGGCCTTCGTAGAGTACTAGCCACACAGTCAAGCGTGGTGCAGCCCTTGCAAGCTAGTGTGTGCACGTGCGTGCATGTGCGCGTGAGTACTGAGCAAAAGGCAAAGCTGCCAATGCAGGGGGCACGGACGTGTGTGTGTGTGCGCATGTGTGCGCATGTGTATGTATGAGTGTGTGAGCACGCGCGTACAACTTACATGGAACGGCATCTGCTCCTCCAGCGGGCGGCTAAGGTCCAACGGGGCAAACACCAGGCAGCACCCACGGCGCCTGGGGACATTTGCCTTGGAAGGGTCTGTGCTGACCCAGAGGGTGCTTCCGGGGGACGGAAGGGGGTGCGCAGCATAAGGTCGCGCAGGGAGGCCCCAGCTGTCGGAGCCACACGGCACCAGGGACAGCAGGCCCGCACACGCGCTGCTGCAGACCTCACCGCCGCGCGCGTCCGCGCCGCCGGCCGCGCCGTGCTGAGCTGGCGGGGGGGTGCACTTGGCCATGGCCTGCTCCCTTGAGGCCTTCATCACATGGCCTACCACCAGCAGCAGCGGTGGCGGCGGCGGCGGCAGCTCGGCGTGTGGCTGGGTGCTGCGCACTGCACAGTTTGGGAAGCCTGGCAGCTCGCGTGTGTAGCTTAGGTCCTGGTAGCCTGGGCCGAGGCTCCCTTGCCGAAAGTGGTGCATGTGCACAGAGAGCTGGAGGTGGGCAATGCGCTGGGGCAGGTAGGACAAGCAGGGCAGGGTGGAGGGCGGGTGGGCGGGGTTCAGGGGGCGAGGGCCAGCGGGCGCACTGGGCCCCACACTCCAGGTGGTGCAGTGGGAAGGGTGGGCAGCGGCTTCTGCCAGCAGCACAGTGTTGGAGGAGGGGCCGGAGACCGCCAGCACGGTGCAGGGGGAGCGCCCTGCCAGCCAGGTATGCAGATCCGGGGGCGCACCCGGCATGCTGCTGGTAGGGCTGCTCGCGCCATCACACTTGGGGGACGAATGCTGGTGGTGGTGTGGGGGAGGCTGCTGCTGCTGATTTGACAGCCACTGCACTGGCGCTGGGAGCCGCAAGCCCGACAGATCCTGCGATGGCACAGGTATGCGCACGCCCCGCTTGTTCTGTGGGTGCCCTCTCTTTAACTCACTGCTACTGGTCCTGGTCCACACATGTGCACATTTTTGGGGCCAAAATTTCAACCGTGCGAAAGGGAGCCTCGTTTCCCGGTTCACCTGGCCAACCACGGGCAATACAGCTACATCCAAGCCTCCCCAAAGCAATCTGTTGACACAGAGCTGCACCACCTCCGTGTTGTCTGCAGACATGAAAGAGGGTGCATTTTGACGGGTGAGATCAAAAGGCCAAACTTACAATGAGCTACAGAGAGGATGATTCCGAGACAGATTGTGAACATACAGTGTTACAGATACAGATGGAAACATGCATTCACCTGAGTGCTGCAGCGCGGACGAGCATAACAGGATAGACCTGATGTAAGGGGGGGAGATCATGTTATTGAATGATGCATTATTAAGAATTCAATCGATAAATACTTAAGTCGTAACGCGTCGTTTGTCTTGGATGTTTGTGATGTTTGCTTATGAGTAACGAATTTGGGAAATTGTTACTGGATAGAGGCAGTATGTTGGCCGTGGAGGCCCCACGCGCTGCCTCTGCTGAGCGCCCTGCTGCCTCGGCGGTGTTCAGGCCCGTGTACGCTCCAAACGGTGTGCCAGAACTCCAGGGTGCATCAACTTGCTACCAGCTGTTCCAGTGAGTCAAGTGTTCATCAGACTCCCGTTTGTATGCAAGCTCGAATGGAGCGACCAGTGGAGTGAACGAGTGTCCCTACAGCTTCTTTCAGGGGTGGTATTGTATTCACCTCCTCTGCTTTGCATGGGCTACCAGCCATGCCGATGGCTTGCAAGGGCTTTAGTCCACGCCCAGCTTCCTCTTTACAGAGGAACCTTCACACCCAATCCCTTCCCCTCCCTCCAACACTCACAAGCTCTCATGTGCGCCCCTCACCTCAACTCGCAGTTCCAGCTCAAAGAACTTTCCAAACAGGCCTTGCTTGGGTTTTCGACGGAAGCACCCTGCAAACCCTGAGCAAGCTCTGCCGTACGAGTTCCTGACTTACGCCGAGGTGGGCATCACAGCGCCACCATGACAGCTGTAACAGTTCATGTCTTTGCTACAGCCAAAGGCGATCATGATGGACAATTACATTATGATTCACGCACGTGCTGCTTAATTGCATTGTCTGCCTGCTCGCAGGTGGCTCAAACAGTGGCACACATCCATGGCGCCATGCTGCAGCTGGGGCTCAGGCCTGGTGATCACATCGGAGTCATCGGTGCCAACTGCCCAGAGTGGCTCATGGCTATGCAGGCAAGTGCACGCCCTAATGCAAGAGCAAGCTGGGATCGAAATGCTCAAGAGGTGCTGTGAAGGGTAAACCAATTAGAGTGCTGTGATCACATGCCACAGGGCATTCATACACCCGTGGCCTGTTTGCTGCTAGGGATCAGTCTGCTGCCGCCCCTACAGCGGCACTTGCTACAGAGGCGCTTCGGCACGTCAGTGCAGGGTTGGGGGCTACAAGGCGCTCTCGCTCCTTGTTGCCAGGAGGCCAGGAGGCTTGTGTCGAAGATAGGCGCTGCGTGCAGCACACACCAGGCCACCAACAGGACTCGAAAGATTTGCGTGATAAAAGCAGATGCTGCTCGGGCAGCCGAGGGGCATGGCCTGTGGGCGCCCAGTGTGCAAAATGCGACGCAATGCAAAGCTCTGCACACACACCTAACAGCTCTTCACTCACACACACACACACACACACACACACACGAACTTGCTGCAAGCACGCTAAGGTGCAAGCGCAGGGTGTGGCCTTAAACTCATTGGGGTCCTTGTAGCACCAGCATCATCACCTCTGCAGCCCTTCAGCCCTGTTGCACCTGCCTTGGGGCCAGGGTTCAGTCCTAGTAGCCTAGGCCTTAGGAGCTGACACTCATGCGTTTGGCTGGTGCCGCGCTTGTTTGCATGTACCTGTTGCACTGTCAGATTGGTTGCATGTACCTGTTGTATGGATGCATGTGCCTGTGTGTGTGTGCTAGGGCTAAGGGTTGATGTTCAAGGTTTCCCTGCCTGTGCATGCGTGCCATGCAGGCCATGAACCGCATGAGTGCTGTGTGCGTGCCCTTGTATGAGACCCTTGGGGATAACGCCATTGAGTACATCGTGGAGCATGCGAACACAAAGCTCGTGGTGGCGCAGGTGCGCTAAGGAGGGAAATGGATGTGAGTGCGTGCGCGTAGAAGCATGCACTCACATGACATGCGTAGCACATCCCACAGACAAACACGCATGTACATGCAGATGCACATGTAAGGATGCACCCACACCGGCACTCTTGGCATGCGTGTTCTTGAATCCATACGTGATTGTCCCGCAGGTGATGCCCTTGTCAAGTAAGCTGGCCTGCCTGTAGGTCGCAAGAACAAAGGAAAAAACCGCGCAGGCAGTGGAAGCATTCTTTCTGCACCAATGAATGAAGAGGGGTCACCCAGGGCTAATGGCACCATGGAACTGGAAAGAACACAATGGGGAACAGGAGGGTGATAAGCAGTGCGCCACTCCTAACTTTAATGATGGCTTGTGGCATAAGTCTCCTCAAGAGCAGATCTAGTACTGACAAGCTCACAAGTATGCTGTGGACCAATCGGGTGTGGGTGTGCATCAGAGCACGCTTGAAAGCTTTCTGAGGGTCAAGGCCTCTGGTAGCAGATAGTCTGCACACAAGCCGCACACACACTACGCACAGCTCACGTGGGCCACAGAGCACGGACACAGGGCGAAGGGCCGTGCTGGACCGCTTGCATGCCCGCAACCCCCTCGATACAAGCGCGCCACATGTGTGCTGTGCGCGCGTGGATATGCTGCGAAAGCAGAGTGAGTGCGGCCCCGGTCACCCACCGGACCTCTGCTGTTGCATCGGCAGCCGGGCAAAAGGCGTTCGCCCGCGTGCGCGCCACATGCTGCTCAAGTGCATGCAACGCCTGCTGTGCGAGACTGGTGCTGTGGCTACATGTCTGCATGCACGCGTGAGTGCATGTGAAAGTGTTGCACATGTGCGCGCTTTCATTGCCTGCAGGGCACTAAACTGCCCTCGCTGACGGCGGCCCTGGTAAAAGGCGCCAAGGACGTCGTCACTGGTGGCATTGTGTACTGGGGGCGCGCGGAGCCCAAGCACGTCCAGGTGCGGGCGCGTGCCGCAGCGCGCTTGTGTTGAAAACCAGCATGCCATTGCGCGCTGGGGGCCCGGAGCACGCCCAGGTGCGGGCGCCTTTCCCTCTGTAGAAAAGGTGCAGCAGGGCGATGCTGAGGTAGTTCTGGGGGTCAAAGGTTGCGTGCGGCGGCGGAGACAAGGCACTGCCATTGGCGGGCGGCCCAGCGGTGTGTGTGCCAGGCCCAGCGGTGTGTGTGCCAGGCCCAGCGGTGTGCGTGCCAGGCGCACATTCCTTTTGCCGAGGATACCCCCGGTGTCACGCTGGGGTGCCCCTACAAAGGCCATGGGCTGCTCGCGGCAGCATTCCAGCTTTGGTGCAGCTGCATGCCAGTTTGCGTGCCATGTTTGCGTGCGGTGCAGCTGCATGCCATTTTTGTTTCCCGGTGCAGCTGCATGCCAGTTTGCGTGCGGCAGCGTGCTGGTTTGCGTGCATCCGCATGCCATTTTGTGTGCAGCCACATTGAGGCAGCCGTGGAGCTTGTGTGTGTGTGTGTGTTCGTGTGTGTGTGTGTGTTCGTGTGTGTGTGTGTTCGTGTGTGTGTGTGTGCGTGTGCGGCCTATGTGGGTGCAGCTGGCCTGGCCGTTGCTTGCAACACCCATTGCAGGCCGACTCAGCACACATGGTCGCTCCACAGCCTGTGCATAGGATGATGTAGGGCAAGTGCACTCATATGCAAGGGTTCTTTTGAAGGTGGGGCTCTGGCGTGGTGGCCTCTGTTTGTGAGCCCGTTAAGAACCCATGGGTGCATGATTATGCACTCATGCAGGGGTGCAGGGGTGCATGAGTGGATGGGTGCATGGGAGCAGGGGTGCATGAGCGGATGGGTGCATGAGTATGCACTCATGCAGGGGTGCAGGGGTGCATGAGTGGATGGGTGCATGGGAGCAGGGGTGCAGGGGTGCGGCTCTGGCGTGGTGGCCTCTGTATGTGAGCCCGTTAGGAACGCAGGGGTGCAGGGGTGCAGGGGTGCGGCTCTGGCGTGGTGGCCTGTGTGTGAGCGAGCGCCTGTGCCAAGCCAGCAAGTCTCTCTCTCAGCGATGCCTTCAGGGCGGGTGTCACTCGACTTGGCTGGTTGCTTTGACTGCTGGCGCTGTGGCACACGCCTTTGTGATGCGCCACAGGCACACGCCTTTGCGTTGCAACGCTGTGGCACACGCTTTTGCGCTGCAACGCTGTGGCACACGCCTTTGTGATCCGCCACAGGCACAAGCCTTTGCGTTGCACCGCCGTGGCACACGCTTTTGCGCTGCAACGCTGTGGCACACGCCTTTGTGATCCGCCACAGGCACAAGCCTTTGCGTTGCACCGCCGTGGCACAAGCCTTTGCGCTGCACCGCTGTGGCACACGCCTTTGCGCTGCAACGCTGTGGCACACGCTCTTGCGCTGCAACGCTGTGGCACATGCTTTTGTGATCCGCCACAGGCACACGCCTACCTGTAAGTGCATGTTCGCGCCTGCCAAGGGGTTTGTGCATGGTTAAGGATACGCAGGGGCCCTCACATAGCCGCATGCAGGCACACGCGCATGGCCAGATGCACACGCACACACGCACACATGCACAGGCGCGCACACATACGCACACACGCACATAGGCACAAGCACACATGCACAGGCGCACACGCACACACGCACACACGCACACAGGCACAAGCACACACCCGCGCACCTGCACACGCACGCGTCCCTGCAAGCACCACAAACCATGGTGGACCACGACGTGGCGTGCACGCGCGCAGGAGCTGGCCGCGCTGGGCGTGCCTGTCACATCCTGGGAGGACGTCCTGCGCCAGGGCCGCAGTGCGCCAGTGCCGGAGCCGAGCCCCCCCAAGCCGCAGGACCTGTGCACCATCATGTACACCAGTGGAACCACAGGTGTGTGTGTGTGTGTGTGTGCACCATCATGTACACCAGTGGCACCACAGTTGTGTGTGTGCACCATCATGTACACCAGTGGCACCACAGGTGCGTGTGTGCACCATTATGTACACCAGTGGCACCACAGGTGTGTGTGTGTGTGTGTGTGCACCATCATGTACACCAGTGGCACCACAGGTGTGTGCTGGCAGGCCCCCGCTTGATGCCGCATGGGACAGTGCGGAGGCCTGCTTGTTGAGAGGGGGCGTTGGCAGTTGGTTGGTTGGTTGTTCGTTGGTGCACGAGCACTGCCCGCAGTGGGCAGGGGCTTGTGTGGGTGTGCTTGTGTGTGCGCGCGTGTGTGTGCCGTGCTGCGCGCGCCTTGGTGTTTGCCGCGCGAACAGGTGCATGCGCTGTCTGGAGGCAGCGCCAGCAAGCGCTCCCAAGCGCAGCCTGGAGTGCTATTTGATCCAGCAGCCACGCATCAAAGGGCCCAGCTGGAGGGACGCACAGGAGGGATGGCCACACCTGAGGGCCGCATTAGAGTGTGCCTTGCATCCCTGCTGCCACAAGCGAATGCATATGCCTGCTGCCACAAGCGAATGCACAGGCCTGCTGCCACAAGCAAGCGCATGCCCGCCAGTGCATGCTCCTCAAAACGGGAGCGGCCACAGTGTCCACTTGCGGCCATGTGCCGGCCAGGTCGAGACTCGAGCTCATCAAACGCTCCAGGCGTGTGTCTTGACCCGCCCCAGGCATGGCTGCGCTCGCTTGCTTGCATGCATGTGTCGCGACCGCCCAAGCACACACGCTCCAAAACACGCAGTGTGTGCGTGCATGTGTGTGTGTGCATTTCCGTTTGGGTGTGGTCAATCAGACCCCTCTGCTCCCCTTTGTGCCCCCATCCAGGTGTGTGCAGGACGTCCGCGACTGCGGTCACCCACATATGCCTGCGGTCACCTTCATATGCCTGCGTGGATCGCTCGTGTGGATTTTCGCCCTCCTGCGCTCCACACACGCGTGGATGGATGCACGCCTGCCTGTGCACACACCCATGCTCACGCCCACACCTACACTGCACGTGCACGCGCGCGCGCACACAGCCACGCCCACGCCCACATTGTGCGCCTGTGTACCCCTGCAGGCCCACCTAAAGGCGTCATGATCACCCACAGCGCCATGGTCCACTCCATTTCGGGGGTCAAGCTGTACTTTGAGCATGTGCGTGCGGTGGCCGTGCGTGCGGTGGCCGTGCGTGGCCGTGCGTGGCCGTGCGTGGCCGTGCGGTGGCCGTGCGGTGGCTGTGCGTGGCCGTGCGTGGCCGTGCGTGCGGTGGCCGTGCGTGGCCGTGCATGGCCGTGCGGTGGCCGTGCGTGCGGTGGCCGTTTGAGCATGTGCGTGCGGTGGCCGTGTGGCACTGCGGCGGTCGTGGCACTGCGGCGGTCGTGGCACTGCAGCAGTTGTGTGGCACTGCAGTCGTAGCACTGCGGCGGTCGTGGCACTGCAGCAGTTGTGTGGCACTGCAGTCGTCGCACTGCGGCGGTTGTGGCACTACAGCAGTTGTGTGGCACTGCAGTCGTAGCACTGCGGCGGTCGTGGCACTGCAGCAGATGTGTGGCACTGCAGTCAACACTCGCAGCGCATGCAGACCTGCTGCACGCGCGAGGCTGCGCTGAGAATCGGCGTGACCCTCTGCTCCGCCCTGTGGGCACCAGCAGCAGCACCTCCAGCTGCGACCTGTGCTTGCGTGCAGTTGAATGACACAAGCATGTGCGCACGGTGCTGGCGCGTCGGCGGAAGTGCCTTGTGTTGTCATGAATTAGGCGTTTGGGAGACCAAAAGGGCCCTTCAGAGTGCACCCGCACAGGCGTGCCTGAGCTGAGGCTCATAGGTGCACCTGAGGTCTACACTAGAGCAGGTTGTGCTCCCTGGCTCGTGCGCGCTCCCTTGGTGTGCTTAGCTGCGCCCCATGTGTGTGCATGCACACGCCCCGCATGCGGAGCAGTTGCTTGTGCTCCCTCGTTGGGTGTGCTGAGCTGAGCTGAGCCTCACCTGTGTGTGTGTGTGCGCACGCAGCATGCGGAGGAGTCAGGGCCTGAGGATGTGTTCCTGTCCTACCTGCCCCTTGCCCACATCTTTGACCGGTGAGTATGCAGGAGGTTGTGGCTGTGCTTTGACGCACAGCAGGAGCAGCGGCATCAGGAGGAGCAGCAGATGACGGATGCTTGTTGCTGTGACTGGAACATGCTGTTGTCGTCGTCGTCGTCGTGTTGTTGTTGTTGTTGTCGTCGTCCAAGATCCCGCAAGCCGCAAGCCTCACAAGCTTACGACACTGATGTCATCCAACGGATGTTTCATGTGGTGCACTACACTCGCTGGGTCACCTGGCAGCTTGCATTTGCTGGGTCACCTGGCAGCTTGCATTTGCTGGGTCACCTGGCAGCTTGCATTTGCTGGATCACCTGGCAGCTTGCATTTGCTGGATCACCTGGCAGCTTGCATATGAACAAGGGGACATGCTGGCGGCAGGCAGGCCACAGCACTGGCAGCTGTGAAATGTGCCAGTGGCAGCAGGCCCCAGCGCTGGCAGCCAAGCCGCAGTGCGCCCTCATGCTCAACAGGGCGTACAGCACTCGGGCTGGTGTAGGGTCGGCATGCCCGTTTGTGTGTGTGTGTCTTGTGTGTTTGTATTTTGCAGTGTGTATGTGTGAATGTGTGTGTGTGTATGCGTGCGTGCGCTTAACACGCGTCCCTTTTGCCTTTGTCGTGCATAAGCTCTCGTCTTTGGTCTTGTGTGCTAGCGTGCGCGCTTGCGGGCACGTGCATGCATGCATGTGGGCTACTCATGCCCCATGGGTGGTGCGGCTGCCATTGCAGGCTGACTGAGGAGTACATGCTATATGTTGGGGGATCCATAGGCTACTGGCAAGGGGATGTCAAGAAGCTGATGGACGATATCCTGGCGCTGAGGCCGACGGTGTTCGTGGGCGTGCCGCGCGTGTTCGAGCGCATCTGCGGCGGCATCAATGACCTCATGGCCAAGGGCAGCAGGGTCTCGCAGCGCGTGTTCCGCTACGCTTACGAGCGCAAGCGCTACTACTTGGCGCGCGGCTTCCGCTTTGACCAGGTGCGGCTGGGCGGCGCTGCGTGCGTTTCAGATTGACAAGGGCGGCAAGGATGACAAGGATGACAAAACAAAAGAAAAAAGCTTTCAGCCAAGAAACGCGACTGCTGGCACTAGAATGGCACATAAAAAGAAGCCCCTCTGCACCTGATGGTGATGCTTCTCTTGACACACCCACACCCATATGCTTCTTTGGAACCTCCCCCTCTGACCCACGCACCCACACACCCAGGTCTCTTGGGTGCCTCCCCTCTGACCCACCTACCCCCGCATCTTAGGTGCCTCTGACCCACCTACCCCCGCATCTTAGGTGCCTCTGACCCACCTACCCCCGCATCTTAGGTGCCTCTGACCCACCTATCCGCGCATTTTAGGTGCCTCTGACCCACCTACCCTCGCATCTTAGGTGCCCTTTACCCACCTACCCCCGCATCTTAGGTCCCTCTGAGCCACCTCCTCCTCCTGCTTTGACATGAGACAGACCTTACTCCTGGTGGTGGCAGCCAGCAGCTAGCTCTCTTGGGAATGAGAGAAGAACACCAGCAGCTGGCTCTTTTGGGAATGAGAGCACAACGCCAGCAGTGGCTTCCTCGGGAATAAGAGTGCAATGCCAGCAGCTAGCTTCCTTGGGAATAAGAGCACAACGCGAGCAGCTGGCATCCTTGGGAATAAGGGCACGACGCCAGCAGGCACGCGGCTGCCTCGCAGGGCTGCCACAGCAGGCGTCACAGTACAGGCTCACACACACACACATACATGCGCGCGCGCGTGCACTCGGCCACACGCATGCCTACTGCTGCGCCTCTGTGGGCTACGGGCGCACGCCCCACTGCCTTGAATGCTGCTGCTGCGCGGCTGCACGCCGCAAGCACCCTCACACAGGACGCACGCACCCACCCACCCAGGCTGCGCCCCCCCCTTCCCCCTCAGGCTGCACCCTTCCCCACCCCCCTCGGGCCACACGCATCTCCCCCCACCATCAGGCCACACGCGCCCACCCACAGAGGCTGTATGCACCCAACTCCCCCCACAGGCCAGACGCAATCCCCCACTCCATGGGCCGCACGTACCCACTTGCAGCTGCCCAAGCTGTGGGTCAGCTCTGGTGCCAATGTTAAAAATGAGTGGCGCATGCGCGCTGCCCACGTCCTGCTCTCAGCGCGTGTGCATATGCCCCCTGCGTGTGTGTGCATGTGGCACGGCCCCCCGATGCGCTTGCAGAGCGCCCCCGCAATGCTGGCCGCCCATGAGGAGCGCCTGGCCCTGTGCAAAGGGCCTTACAGGCGCGCGCATCCCCGCGTGGGGTTCAGGCCGCACAATGTGGGTTTCTGTGCCGCACAATTTGTGTTCAGGCCGCACAGTGTGGGTTCCTGTTCCGCACGGGGCGGCTTGGCGTGCAAAGCAGCTCTGTCATGCTGCTGCTGCTGCTGCCGCTGCCGCTGCTGCTTTTGGTGGTGGTGGTGGTGGCGGTGGTGGTGGTGATCTGAATGCTGCCGCTGCTGGTGGTGGTGATGGTGGTGGTGGTGATGATGATCTCAATGCTGCCGCTGCCGCCGCTGCTAATGGTGGTGGTGGTGGTGGTGGTGGTGGTGGTGGTGGTGGTGGTAGTGATCTCAAAGTTGCTGCTGATGCTGTGGTGGTGATGGCGGCGGTGTTGGTGCTGCAGCTAATGATGATGTCAATGGTTGCGGTGCTGCTGCTGCTCCATGAGCTGTCAAAAGAAGCTGAGTTGACTGAGCATTTTTTTTATCTTCAGCAGCTTGTCTCGGGCAGTGCCAGCAGGCAAGCAGGTCCTCTGTCAGGCTCTATTGGGGAGGTGCCGTGAGGGTTTGAGCCTCTGCCACGCTTGGCGGCGCGCTCGATGCAGCCAGGCACGTGGTCAGTGTTAGCGCCGCAGGCCATGCTGCAACGCTGCAACAGCATCTCCAGCTGCAGCTGCGGCTGGCATCCATGTGGGCAGAGGTACATGCGTACGTGCACGTGGACAGGCGCTCTGCCGCCCTGCCAGTCCTCAACAGATGCTGCTCGTGCCCTTGCTAGTGCGTGGACATTTTTGCGCACTCGCGAACCTCGAGCCGCTTGTGGGCACTGCTGGCGGGCAGTGGGCAGGCCCTCAAGCGCACTCAAGCACTGGCCTCCAGGCACGTCAGTGTGTGCACGCGTGTGACGCCTCCCTCTGAGCAACTGAGTGTGGTTGCGGTGCTCGTGTGCGTGCACAGGCATCGCCTCTGAGCGACTGAGTGTGGTTGCGGTGCTCGTGTGCGCGCACAGGCATCGCCTCTGAGCGACTGGCTGGTGTTCAACAAGATCAAGGCCAAGCTGGGCGGCCGCGTGCGTGTCATCATCTCCGGCGGCGCCCCCCTGCCGGTGCAGGCAGAGGAATTCCTCCGCGTGTCCATGTGCGCGCCTGTGGTGCAGGTGATGCGCTACTGCACAGTGCAGACGGTGTCCATGTGCGAGAGGGGCGGCAGGGCAGGAGTTGCTGCTGTGCTGCAGTGTGTGTGTGTATGTGCGCAAGCACCATCACCCTTGTGAGTGCCCTAACATTGTCTCTGTAGCCGGTCCCTAAGCAAGCACTAAAACCATCTAGTGGCATTGCCTGCCAGAGGTACAGTGGCGCTGCCTGCAGTGCAGTGACAGCGGCATGATGTTGCAGCCTGGCCAGCCATCGCCATCAGCACGCGACCCGTGGAGTGCCGCACACTGCGTCACACGCTGCGGCTGTGCACGCAAGCAGGCACTGGCGCACACTGACCTCAATGGCTCAATTTGTCCTTAAGCACTTGCCAGATTCGAGCACCGGCAGCAGTGCTGACCCTGTGTCGTGAATGGCGCATACCCCCTGCAGCGCCGCTGCCCGACGCACGCACACATGCATGCACTCGCGCCTGCTGTGCAGGGCTACGGCCTGACAGAGACGTGTGCTGCCTCCTTCATATCAAACGCCTTTGACAACGAGCACCTGGGCACAGTGGGAGCTCCCCTCGCTCACACAGACCTGCAGCTGGAGGCAGTGCCGGAAATGGGGTGCGTGCGCGCATGCGCGCCCCTGCTGCTCCAGCACACGCGTTCATACGCGCAGCATGTGACACATGTGACATGTACTCTCACGCACATGCATGCAAAAGTATGTCAGCACAACGTACAGTATGTAAGCTGCAGCGTGTGCTCAATGCAAACATACACACACGCGTGACCATGCACACACACACACACACACACACACACACACACAGTCTGGCGGGTGAGGCCGTGGCCAAGGTGGATATATGAGATGCAAGCGCGCGGTCCGGCAATGCGCCGTGCTTGCACCTCGGGCTAAGGGGGGTTTTCCGCGCCCCTTTCCCTCCTCCCTTACCCCCCAGCGGCTCGTGCCATTCACATGCCCCCCTCCAGGCATCTGCCCCCTCTGTGTGGCTGACAAGAAAGGCCCTCAACCTGCAAGTGCCTGTGCCGCCCCCTCAACCTGCAAGTGCCTGTGCCGCATGTGCCTGTGCCGCAAGTGCGGCCCCAAACTCGAGTGGCCTCAAACTTGAGTGGGCGTGTGCATCAGGTGCGCCCCCCGTCCCTGTGTGAATCTAGCCCCCTGTGGCCCTGGGGTGTGCCTGCGCCGCCGCTTTGAACTCCACACCCTGCTTGCGCCCAACATACCACGCACAGGTATGACCCCAACCCCGCAGAGGGTCTGCCGCGCGGTGAGATCCTGATCCGGGGGCCAGGCGTGTTCAAGGGCTACTACCGTGCAGAAGATCTGACCAAGGATGTGCTGGGTGAGCTCGCGTGTGTGGGGTGTGGTGAGGGGGGGCACTTGAAGGGTGCGCCCATGATGCCACCAGAGCTGCGCATGCACCCTTGTGCACTGCTGCGCCACCATCAGATCAGATCAGATCAGATCAGGCGGGCAGGCAGGCAGGGCGTGGGTGATCTTGGCATGTTCAGCAGGTGCTCCTGCTACAGGGGCGGAGGCGGTGGCCACATGCTCAGGTATGTTTTCCAGCTGGAGGTGCTCAGCTGGTGCTCCTGCGACAGGCTGGAGGTGTTGACCGCATGCTCATGCGCACCTTACTGCTATTCCCACAAGAAGCAGGGACGGGCCTGGGCGCGCAAAGCAGCCTCAGCGCACCTCCTACGCACATGGCCACGCGCTGCTGGTGATGCGTGAGGGTGTTGCACCAAGCGGACTCACATGCAAGGCTGCCCACTGCCGACTGCTCGCTGCTCCCCTCCTGCTCAATGCTGCGCAGACGACGATGGCTTCTTCCACACCGGGGACGTGGGGGAGTTGCTGCCCTGTGGCACGCTGCGCATCATTGACCGGATCAAAAACATCTTCAAGCTCGCGCATGGTGAGCTGCGCGTCCGACGCCCAACCCTCTCACCCCACATGCCGCTTGTCCTTGCAAGGGGACCACACCAGTTGGATAAGACCTCATGCGCTTCTGCCCACATCAATTTCCCGGGGGGCGGCAAGGGAGCCTCTGCCAGGAAAAGCTCTGAACTGGGGTGTCCAGGATGATGGATCGGGCCACGCACGCGGCTTGCCAGCCCCTCGGCCGCACAGCACCTGCGGCCATGGAAGCCCCTTCTTGCACACCTTGTGCCAGGTGCAGCGCGTGTGGCGCTCCATGCCTTGCACGTGGATACTTGCAGATGCACACCTGGGCAGCTGGGCACATGATCAAAGTGGCCCCCGCCCCACCACCTGGGCACATGATTGAAACGTCCCCTGCGCCACCAGCTGGGCACATGATTGACGTACCCCCTGCGCCACCAGGGGGCAGCAGCATCGAATTGTTTGCCACTGGAGAGTGAGGGGCATGCAGTGAGTGTGGGGCATGCAGTGAGTGTGGGTGCATGCAGTGAGTGGGGCATGCAGTGAGTGAGGGGCATGCAGTGAGGGGCATGCAGTGAGTGTGGCAGCAGCAGCTAAAGAGCAACGCGCGCATCCTCTCTCCTTGACTCAAGCAGCACACCTGTATCCACGCCCTCATGGCTGGTGCGGCATTCGCTGGTGTAGCAGTCCCTGGCTGCCATGCAGACGCTGGTGTAGCAGTCCCTGGCTGCCATGCAGACGCATGCGTGCAGCCTGCCAGCCCTGAGCGCCCTGTGAGACAGAATCGCCCGCCGCTCATGTGCCCTGCTGCAGGAGAGTACGTGGCTGTGGAGCGGGTGGAGAATGCCTACAAGATGTGCTCAGTCGTGGACCAGGTGCCCGCACGCGTGTTTTTGAAGGGGAGAGTGCTGGTGCTGGCTGGCACTACCAGGGGCACTGCAAGGGGCAGGCAGGCAGGGCGTGTTTTTGAAGGGGGCAGTGCTGGTGCTGGCTGGCACTACCAGGGGCACTACCAAGGGGCAGGCAGGCAGGGCGTGGCCAGCGCCTGGCCCTTGGTTTAACGCCTCCCGTGTTTGTGCAAACGTAGTTCTGTCAAGGTCAGCGCCTGGCTCTTGGCGGTACGCCTCTCGTGTTTGTGCAAACGCAGTGCTTTCAAGGCCAGCGGCTCTCCCTTGTGGTTATGCACATGCAAACAGCCGCTGTTCTTTCGAGCCTAGCGGCTTTCCCTGTGGTTATGCATATGCAAACAGCTGCTGTTCTTTCAAGGCCAGCGGCTTTCCCTGTGGTGTCATGCTGTGGATTCCAGGCCCCTTGTTCTGCTTGCCTGTGGGGTTGACCAGGACACTTGCTGCTGCTGCTGCTGCTGCTGATGATGATGATGATGATGATGATGATGATGATGATGATGATGATGATGCAGGGGGAGGGGGGAACAAACGTGCGTAAGTTCCCCTGCAAACCCTTTTTCCACTCCACCACTGGCCAACGTTACACGCTGGCCTTGGTCTCCCTCCTGCAATCACTGCAATCACTCTGCCCTGCTAGCGCGTCCTTTCGCCACCATTTGCCCTAGAACCACTGCGATTGCTGCCTGCTGCTTCCCCGGGACCACTGCACTTGCTGCCCTTTCACCACCTCGTGCCCCGGGACCACTGCACTTGCTGCCCACCGCTTACTGCAAGCCTGGAATGCCGTGCCTGCGCCGTGCAGCTCTGGGTGTATGGCAGCAGCTTTGAGAACTTCCTGGTGGCGGTGGTGGTGCCCAAGGAGGCCAACCTGCAGCGCGCCCTGCAGCAGGAGGGCATTGCTGCTGCGCCCACCATGCCACTCAAGGTGAGAGGGGCCAGGCAGCAGCTGCCTGCGCCACGTCCTACGAGTGCGACCCATCTATGAGGCGAAAACCATCCCACTTGGAGAGGTTCTCAGAAACAGTGCCGCGGCAGCACAGCGGCTCACCGCTGTCATCACGGCCTACCGCTGTCATCACGTGCATATGTGATGGGTGGCTGGTTTGTTGAAGTGCGGGGAGAGCCTGCGGAACCTCATGTGCGCGTTTGCCCAGGGCGGCCCCTCCTGACAGAAAGGACGGCGGCTAGGTGTGCCGGGGATGGACACACACAATATTAAAAAGTTAAGAGTTAACTGCCAGCCTGGCCGTTGGGCTGATTGGTCATACACTAGGGAGAAATGGCGTGCGCCTTGAGAGCACAAGTGCAGCGTCGGGGTGTGACTAGACTGTGACGCCCCTCTCCTGTGCTGTGGCGGTCGCAGCAACTGGTGGAGCTCCCTGAGGCGCGCAGCGTGGTGCTGAGGATGCTGCAGGAGATCGGCAAAGCCTCCAAGTTGAAGGTGCGCGTGAGTCACATGCACGCGCGTCAGTGTGTGTGTGTGTGCGCGCGTCAGTGTGTGGGCATTGATGCGTGTATGTGCATGCATGCGTACATGTAAGCGTGTACGCATGTCTGCGCATACGTGTGCGTGTTAGGCCTTCAAACCACTTCTTGGGAAGCAAAGAGGTGCGCCCGACTGGGTGTGCATATGTGCGCAAGTGTGCGCTGAAGCCCCAGGGCAGGACAGCCTTTGGAGCCGCTGGGAGCAACACGGCAACACCCCCCCCACCACCAGACACACACAGCGCTGCAACCCGCGTGCTGGAGGCGCGCGCTCGCGCTCGCACGCGCACACACCATACACATACACACTTGCTTGCCTTGCAGGGCCAGCCAGCAAGAGCTGTCAAGGCCCAGGCCCCCCACAGCTCATAAGGGGTCAGCAGGTGTACAGGATGCATGGCCCACGCTGCTGCGCGCCTCCGCAGAGCCTGCTTGGGACATAGATGCACTGAGGCACACGCGCGCACGCCCCCTGTGGGCCCAGTGAGCTCCACATCTGCTGGACCCAACAGCGCATGCGTGTGTGTGTGTGTGCGTGTGTGTGCACGTGCAGGGCTTTGAGCTGGTTAAGGCGGTGCACTTGGAGGCGGAGCCGTTCAGCGTGGAGAATGACCTGCTCACGCCCAGCTTTAAGCTGCGCAGGGCCCCACTGCAGAAAAAGTACCAGGCAGCCATCACCAGCATGTACGCGCAGCTGAAGAAGGGCAGCGTGCACTCATGAGTCCGGCCGCCCCAGGACCAGACCTTTTCCCCCATCATCGGTACCAAGGCTGGCCGGCAGCCAGACTGGCACAGGTGCCCTCGCCCCTGCCTGCCCTTCAAAATAGGGAAATTTGAGTGCGTGATGGGGTCATTGCTGGGATCCGCATAAGCCTCGACCACCACAGCTCGCTTTGCCAGGCAGGTGCCTAGTCCCTCTTGCTTGCTGGGTGCACCTCATGTTGTGGATGCAGCTCCTGGGATGGAATGGGTCAACGCAGCAGCCAGCCAAGGGTCAACGCAGCAGCCAGCCAGCCAGCCAGCCAGCTGACAAGCTACCACAGTTGGTGTGTGTGCAGCTGGTTAGCAGCACCATTGTGGGGGGTCAAGAGGGAGTGTTTATCAAGGTCAGCAAATAAAGACTATGCTAAGGGAGAGGTGATCATCCGGGCGCATGACTCATGGAGAGGCCGCGTAAGCCATGTGTACAGAGGCTGAGTGCCGGAGAGAGCGGGCATAATCGGCACTAGAGGGCAATGCTCTTTATGCCTAAGAATGCATGTAGTGCTGCTTAGCTTCAATGGGAAGCACTTGATTTGCCTAAAGATAGCCTTCCAGAGAAGCAGGGATAGAGGATTGGTCCAAGCATTAGAAGGTTCAGGAGCAGAAAGAGTATGTCCGAGCAATGCAAGTTGTACCCGAGACCATGCTCAATGCTGTCATGTGCACGCAGCTGGGGGGCGCGTGTGATTTTGCTGTAGTGGATCGCACGTCTTCGGAGCTCTCTCCAATTCTTTTACCATGGAAAGGAAAATGCAACATCTTGTAGCCAGACACGCAGTCATGAGACTCAGGGAGGAGACGTAAGGCAGGATTACAGTTATATCTTATCCTTCTCCTGTGGCACATCTTGTGTGCAAATTCCTTTATTATTATACAGGCATGTTTGATCTCCTCTTGTGTGATTGCCATAGGACTGCATGCCTTGCTTGCAAATGTGCATGTTCACGGATGTCTCAAAATTCTTAAAATGACACTGCCGCTCATCAGCCATGTGTAAAAACGGAAACATAGAACTTGCTTGGAAGCCATCCGCAGTTACAGTAGCCACCCCTTTGCTACCATCTGCTAGTGAAAGTTGGGCCAAGCCCTCTAACTGCCAGTCCCAATGTATGATCGAAGCCCAAGGTTAGGTTAGGTTAGGTTACATAGCTGTATCCGCCGAACGAGGGCAGCTTAGCTGAAGCCTGAAAGGCCTGCAACCCTAAACCAAAACTAAAGCGCTCAAATCAGGTGAAAGGTAGTGCCTGGAAGCCAGATGTTTTGGTGAATAGCAAGACTGAAAACCGGAAGAAGTTTGAAGGCAGTTCACGAGCGCGCAAGGGCAAGATCACAGCAACGGAAGAAAACAGGTATGATTGGAGCCCAAGTCTGCTGTGTGCCTATTGAGGGAAGTTAAGTTACAATGGGTTTAGACCTTCAGCCAGATGGGTTGACTGCTGGGCTTGCTGGACATTGCCAGCTCGACAAAAAAATATCCATAGTCTCATAGATAAAAAGGAATTATTTGTATGTCTGCTTCAAAAGAAACAATTTCATATCCTCAGCTCCTATGTTGTCAAAATAAAAGGCGCCTGTCTCCAACGTAAGTCTTACCAGCAAAATCAGCAAATTGTTCTTCGAATCTCCTTCTTAGATAGCACATTTCCAAGCAAGGGCACAAAAAAAGGGCATGCTTTTCGTCCTGGACATCATGCAAGTCACATTTGTCACAGATCATATTGTGGCTTTGCCAACAACCGGCTTCAACTCTTAGGGTATGAGCTCTCAAACGAAAACGAGCAATGTTCCGAAGCACATGCCTACTTAGTTCCAGCTCCAGGTACCTAGGCAACACATGGGGAGGGCCTCGTACATTGCTTGGTTTGAG
>LKMJ01001495.1_pt1 | contig 20700 bp, 22 predicted proteins | sample 643391 | NCBI WGS metagenome assembly LKMJ01 (sample SAMN04112250, study PRJNA286221) | soda lake metagenome | biome: soda lake; feature: Kulunda Steppe; material: water; isolation source: sample PL-Br10 brine of Picturesque Lake | place: Russia: Kulunda steppe | collected 2010-07
AGAGAGAGAGAGAGAGAGAGAGAGAGAGAGAGAGAGAGAGAGAGAGAGAGAGAAGCGCGCGCGCGCGCTACCCTATCCAAAATTCAAGAATGCTTAAAGCTGAGGCAACCTTTTCTTCCCTTAAACCGCAAGAAGAAGGCGCGAGGGGCCATGGAATTCGCGTGTTCGAACATGATGACCTTTAAAAGAAGGTAATGATACTTATTGGTGAGCAAGTTTGAAAGCGTTGGGAAGTTTCTGGTCACAATTCGTAACTGGTCACAATTCTTTAATTGTGAGCTGGCCCAGGCCAACAAGGTTTACAAGGTTTAAGGTTTTTGGGCCCAGGCCAGCACAGAATAAATGCTGCCCATTTAATTTTCTGACAAATTTAACTGCTAATGTGTAGCAGCCTTACGGGCAAAAAATTGAGCGGTTGTTGAGAATTCAACACTGTGGCACTCATGCCTGTTCTTCTCCAAACATTTAAGCTGTACTAGTCAGTTCTTGCTGAATACTATGCTCGTATTTCATTAAGGTCAAAGTCTTGTCCTCATATGATCATTATCCATGCACATGCAAGCTGACACATGCACAAATTAAGGCCTTTGTGGACTGGGATACTTGCACTGCAAGTGTGGCACATACACCCTTACATGACCAACTATTGGTCATGATGGGCCCATGATGGGCCCATGATGGTCACCCCAAGCAAGGGGTCGTGTTTGCGAAGGCCCGTCAGCTAATGGAAGTGGTCACCATGGACAAAGTAGACTATCCAGCCTTCTCCATGCACATAACTGCCGTGCACTAGGTGGACCTAGAATTCAACACTCAGTGTAGTGACAGCTCTAGCCTGATGCAACAGCTGCCTTATAATACAGGAACTTCAGTATCTGTTGATGCATGCAAGCAATTGCATGCTTGCACGCGCATCTCATACAGCTGCCTCGTACCATAAAACAGTTGAATTCGCAAATATTGAAGATCATCCATGTGGCAGCACTAGTGCAGTACTGCCCCAGTCACCCTAAATGTCGGCAGGCATGAAAGTTGCGACTTGTACGTTCAGCCTGAGGCTTTTTTGACGAGAACTCAATGGTTGTATTTTCATCAAATTATTGAAAGCTTGATGCCTTTAAAAATTGTAACTCTGTTTTGGATTTGCAATGCGCAAATGATTCGGTAAACTTCGAGATGTTTCGGAGAAATAATAGACGCTGAACGATTCGATCGAACGTGAGCTTTGAGAGCAGGAGGCACTAACTCACGCCAGCTGACCCTTCCCCCTCCCCCACCCCTTGATTCCACATATGTACATCTCACAGCAATTCTTAAATCTAAGTTGTTAACGTGGGCCAACTATGTGGTGCAGACGGAGCAGAACGGAGCAAAGCAAGCCTGACCTAGGCATCGCAGGGCCCATTTTGGGGAGGGTTTCCAAATTACAAGAATTATATTACAATACGTCGAATTATTCGTTAAAAATGATTCACGAATGATTCGGAATGCGCGAACAGACACGACCCTAATATGTTGTGCCAACAACACATCACCCTTGAAAGCTTTGTTTCTGCTCCATGCACTGCGGCGCAAAAAGCAAATCCAGGGCATGGCCAAGAATCCTTGTCAGGTGCTGGTAAGTGCACTTGCCACGTGGCTCATGAGAGGTTTCAGATGCCTTGGCTGCAAGAGACGGCTGTAGAAGATGAAGATGTTGGAGTGAAAAGTAGGGTAAGGGACAGGAGGAGAGGGGGTGGGGAAGGGATATGAGGGAAGGGGTAAGGGAACAGACTCTCTTAGTCATTGTAGGCTTATGATGGACAGTGTTTGAACTCTTGAGAACAGAATAGTAGATGATGGATGATACATTGAAAAAATGTTTCATCTTCTATTCTCACTTTTTGACTTCAATGATGGTGGTAAGGTTTTGATCAGGAAGCGATCGCAGGCCATCTCTTATCCAATCTTTTTAGCTCAGGTGCATGGGCTGTCCTTTGAAATTTGTGCATTTTTTCTTATTAAGATCGGTCATAGGTGCGTGAGGCATAGGGTAAATATTTATATTGCCATCTAGAGCCCATGAAAGAAAAATAGATGATAATGGATCAAATCAATTCATTATCATCTACTATTCCGGCCTGTTATGGCCCCAATAATGTTGGTAAGGCCTCAATCAGCACACATTTTTGCAGCTGCAAGAGGTCTTTGAGCTGACTTTGGGTGCAACTGGTACTTGGGCAGTGTCTTATATGATTGACCTGCAGTGCTGTGCTCCCTAAATTATTTGACTTAATGCCTGATTTTCTATGCATGTTCGGCATGCAGAACAACCATGCGCATGCGTTTGTTTGTATGTATGTATGTTTGTTTGTTTGTTTGTTTCATGTCTTTAGAGGAAGATTCGGCTCCTTGCTCGTGCACAAATAAAGCCTGAGTAGCTGATCAAAACTCAGCAACTGTGGGACCAGTGGCTTGACTGCAGTCAGCTGAAACGTCTTCTCTAAACAAGCATGGGGGATGCATCATCATGCATATTCTTTGGAAGTGATGAAGATGTTGATCTTATACCTGGGGCTTACATGTAAGGCCCCAGTCACACACGACATCTTTTGATAATTCAGGCAAATGTTAGACAATCAAGATTTTCAAGCACGAAATGATCCCTCAGAGTTAGGTTTATATCACCAACAATTGAAATGCAATGCAGCTTGCTATATATCATGTGAGAACAACTACATCAAAAACCAAGAGGAGCTGTGAGGCAGAAACTTTTTCTTGAAGAGAACTCTCTAAATCAATGAGGTCACCCAACGGTTGGATAGTTAATATAGCTGTACCTGCCGAACAAGGCCACATCCCGTCTGCTATGGATGGTCCCACACAATCCTACTTGTTCAGGGAAAGGCTGCTGAAGTGTGAGCCCATTGATCTTGGTCGTTTTGTTGTGGACTTCAGGGAGAGGCACTTGGATTATTGGACACCTTATTCTGATATGCATCTACAAGAGCGCAACAGCAAACGCTCCAATTACCATCAATGGTGCGCCCTCCCTACCAAGAGGGCCCTGGCAACACAGTCGCCATCCCCTCTTCCTAGATACAAGCTCTTTGATCTTCCTCGTGACGTTTTTCGCAGCGTGGCTCGCTTCAGACTTTGTGCCCACACCTTACGAATTGACACTGTGACCTGGACTCACAATACCTCCCCTACTTGTGACTTCTGCAATGCTAACGACGTACAAGATGAGGAAACTTTCCTATTTCACTGCACCCATCCACACGTGGTCTCTCTCCAAACGACTTATGCGTCCCTATTTCTTCCTACAGGCTTCAACAATGTGTGCTTTTCAGGGCCAGGAGAATAATAAGCTTCATTTCTTCCTTCATGCACTGATAGTTTTTTATGAGCAGGCTAGCAGTCGCACTTCTTGACTGAAGGCCTTCTCTTGCAACCCTTGTAACCTTATGCACATCAATTCAGGTACCCAAGATTTACAAAGCCAAACCTGCGTCAATCTAGAAGACGGGGCTACAAATGGCCAAGCAAACTTTCTGAGGTCTGCATGCAGTCATGTTTTGTTGGACAGGCGAACACAAAGCCTGCAGCTTTTGAGAGCCTTTCTTCACTGGCAAGGCAGCATCAGTTGCTACTAGCACCCTTAATAAGGGTACCAGCAAAAAACAGCATGCCCAGTTCCGAACTGGGTCAGCGGCAAGTTGCCATATCTGCATGCCCATGCTTAGTTTTGGGGGCTGATGTGCTGCATGCTGCTTTTTAATCCCAGATTTTGCATGCATCACTTTATCTTGTTTGAGTCGGCTCATGTGGAGGCTGGTAGTGACTTCGCTGTAATTACCTTGCTCAGTTTTTGAAGGTCACGGTGAATCATGAATATCAATTCAACTGCAAATTTGCCCAAATATTCAGACAGTAATATTGATCCATTTATTACCTTAGTAGCACTTGTGTGTAAGGGAAAAAGGGGCTAGTCATACTAAAAGGCTCCCCTTGCCCAGAGGGTAAAACAGAAGTCCTACAAGACCGTCCCTGAAATAGGCACAAATCCGTGAAAGTAAAAAGAACATAAAAGAAAAAAGAAAGGAAAGATGTTGGAATGTGATGTTTTGCGGCACGAACCAACAAAAGAAAAGACTACACTGACAGGGAAAGCGCTGTTTGCGTGAATTAAGGAAGATGTTCACATCTTGTGCAAGCACCAGGCAACCCCCCACCATCGGACAGCAAAAAGAACCTAGGAAAAGGTCAAAACAGCACCAAACAGAATCAATGCCTAAGAGTTAACACAGAGAAAGTAGTTGTGCATGACAAAGTTCAACTTTGAATGTTGGTTCAACGCAAGCAAAAGAAGGCCACAAGGCACGCTAAGATACAATGCACTCGCCAATATCCTGTGTCCAGCATCAATTACATAAACTGAATAACTTTACGAGTCAACCTGTAAATTTCATCTGAGGTTTGGCAGTGCATCCCTGCGCGCGTCCATGCATGGTGTGAGGGCAGGTTACTCATGAACACGTATTTGTTTGCACCATGATTTAAGGAGGCTCTGCTTCGCGCCGACTGGTCACACTGAGAGACCGCTGCAACCATAATTGCAACCATAATAGACTCGTGGCTTGGCCGTAACAGCTCAAACCTGGCACTGCACTAGCTATTCTGGTGCAACAAAACACTTGTTTCAAGGGTGTGGAGGGTGAAGAGGTGTGGAGGGTGTAGAGGTGTTTGTGGGGGGGTTGTGTGTGTGTGGTGACAAGACACTTGTTTCACATGACACAAAAGGACTGCAACAGCTCTGATCCGCATGCACTTATTGGAAGGCAGAACATAAGAGAACAACAGCTGAATGGCACATAAACGTTACATAACTAATAGCGGAGTGCACACATGGAATTTCAACACACAGCAAGAGGGAGCTAAGGAACAATTTTAGGATAGACAGAATAGGGGCAAAGGGCCAGGTACAGCTGCAAGCTCTCCTTGCATGTTCTTGTACACATTATCCTGTGATACAAATGTTCGCAGGCAGCATGCTGCACAAAATAATTTCAGGACTCACCTAATTGAAGACCTCAAAGCATGATTTGTCACCAAATTCTTGTTTGGCAGGCGCTGCAGAACAAATGCAGGGGAGAAACAATGAATTTCATGTGACAAGTTGCTGTACTCAGCAAGAAAGCGATATCATTGAGTGCTTTGCAGTCAACGCTTCAGGCATGTGAGAAGGCCATGTGAGCATGTTGGCCCAATCTCACATGTCAATCATCAGTCCATAAGATGGCAACAGTTTCTATAATAAATGTCATTTGCAAGTCAATAATAGTGTGTCAACTACAAACCACCTGGTAGGCAGCTTCTGGGTCTTTTTAAGCAGGATAGTTGACAACTAAAATCAATTGCACTGGGTGTTCACCTGTTTGCAAAGAAGACCTACTCAATTCCTCACGAGTAAACAAGTTGATTTAAAGTAGAAATAAGATTGGGATACATTGCACCGCGTTGTCACCTGGTTGCTCATGGGGCTTGTGTTGTGCGTGCGTAGCCACTGCTCTATAGCAGACCGTTCATAACTGTAGCCGTCGGTAGCTAAGACCGGGTCCCTCATCACCTCCTGTTTGTGCATCAGTACATTAGCATGGGGTATTGTGAATTGACACATGCATACAGTTTTGGGGTTGCACGGAAATCTCTTAACAGTCCCTATGCTTCAAACCTGCTTGCCTGTCTACCTTCACTGCTATCCTGTTGTCTAAACACTTGAGTGCTCATTCATGGACACAGAGATACGAGTAAGCAAAAGCACACAAGCAAGACTGCAAGGAATGCATTTGCTGCTTCCCTTTCTTTGTGTGCTCGATTGCTCAATTTCATTCACAAAACAGACATAACTTCAGAAAAGTATTCCTGAATGACCTGCTGCTTTGCAAAGGTCAGTGGACTTGAACATGTGAAAGCAGCAACCTGTAATGGGTGCATGGAACCTAGCTCACGCCACAGTGTGCTTATGGAGTGCAATAAGCAATCAGTAGTGCGTGTGACTAAGCACACTCTCAACACTAGAGTGGTCACCTGGGTGACAGGGCAGACACCTGGAAGATAGGTATCACCCAGGTGATACCTATATCACCTCATATATCACCTGGGTGATAGGGCAGACACCTGGAAGATAGGTATCACCCAGGTGATACCTATATCACCTCTCATATATCACCTGGGTGATAGGGTTGAAAAAGACTGCTGGAAGTAGAAAGACTGCTGGAGCTCACAACACTCGAGTGCTCACCTGGGTGATAGAGTGCTCACCTGGGTGATAGAGTGCTCACCTGGGTGATAGAGTGCTCACCTGGGTGATAGAGTGCTCACCTGGGTGATAGAGTGCTCACCTGGGTGATAGGGCAGAAATAGACTGCTGGAAGATTGTCCTGGCCAGCAGCTGGAGGCGCAGGCAAAGGGTTTGGGTCTGCAGAGTGTGGACGAACACCCATGTGCTTGAGCAAATTACTGCATCACAGAGGCACTTGGATGTGCACAAACAACCAACCTGCTGCATCACAGAGGCGGCTAAGATGTGCAGTCTCCTTGGCTGACAGTGGTAGGGCGTTTATGCAGCTTTTCAGCCCAGCTATTCCTCCCGTTCAAAAGTGTGAAAATTTCCTTCTTTGTGCCCAGCAATCACGATAAAGAGTTGTTTCTCCTCCACTTGCATCCGCATGCGTGCATGCTCATATCAAAAAGCTTTGCCAAGGATTTCAGGCTCAAGACAAATGCTGCTTTCTCAAGACCGCCAGCTGATCAAGACAAGCACAGCAGGCAAGTCAGTGCATGCCTGCGCATTCAACAAGCCCAACTGTACACAGTGTGCGCTTGATCATTTATTAGAACAATTCATCAATGCGTGCATACTCATCCTTAGCAGACTGGTGCCTTTGTTTTAATAAGCAAAATTACTCAGTGCCTGTTTCTGATGGGCAATTTGCTATTTATCAAAAGGTGCAGTTGATCAATGCGTGCATGCTTATCTAACAAGCTTTGCTGATCAGTGTGACAATTTCTTGCGCACTCCGCTTCAACCAGTATCATTCCTGTGTCCCACCCACGCCCAAGGAACTAAGAGCACAACTATCCTGTACCCACATGCTATCTTTTGTGCCTGCATGAATTTGTGCCTGCATCACTTTGTACCTGCATGAATTTGTGCCTGCATCACTTTGTACCTGCACGAATTTGTGCCTGCATGAATTTGTGCCTGCATGAATTTGTGCCTGCATGACTTTGTACCTGCATGAATTTGTGCCTGCATCACTTTGTACCTGCACAAATTTGTGCCTGCATGACTTTGTACCTGCATGAATTTGTGCCTGCATCACTTTGTACCTGCACAAATTTGTGCCTGCATGATTTGTGCCTGCATGACTTTGTGCCTGCATGACACAAACGTACTTCTTGCCCAAATGGTACCCATGACATGAATGGTACCCATGACACAAACGTACTTCTTGCCCAAATGGTACCCATTCACATTTACGCAGAGGAACACACGAGCAACACAGCCACCATCCACAGACACCTGCGTGTGCGCACGCACACTTGCACACACACGCACCTGGTCTTTGAGGCGCGCTTGCCATAGGTGGGTAGACGTTACTGCAGAAATGAGCCAGTGGAGTAAAATGGTTGCAAGCAAGTGTTGGCAAAGTGGCTTGGCAGCATCAATTTCAGCCAAGCAGATCTGGAACAGGTGTGCACTGGCCACAAACATGCCGTCTCTACACATCTCTACACAAAGTCCACGTTTATCAATGCATCTTGGATCTCAATAGAACTGTGTATGCTGATAGGTAGTGCGGGCAGGCAGTGTTTGCAGGCTACGGAGGAGGGGAAAGGCGGAAAGAGTATGCCTGATCGTATGTCAGAAGGATCGTGTCCATGATTGAGATTTTGTGCAGGTTAACAAGCCTGAAAGAGTGGTTTGTAAGCACGTACGCATGTTTGTGTTTGTTTGCTACTTGCTTTGAGAAGAGGAAGTCATGCCCATGCACCCTTACGTATGAGGCGGCTGGGGCTGGAAGAGAAAAGGAAAAGGCAGAGGTACGCAAGCGGTGTGATCACCCCAAGCGTCAATAAAAGAAGTATCAATAGTTACAAATACTGGAAAAATCCTCGACCACCCCAGTCGAAAGGAGACCAAGCAACGAGCAAAGGGGGGGGGGAGAAGGGATCAAAAGCAACGGAAAGGGGGGGAAGGAGACCAAAGCAGCAAGAAAGGGGGTGATATCAAATCAAGCAATAAGCAAAGGAGGGGAGCCTGCGCCAAGTCATACAGCCACCATATGTGCCCAGACGGCCCAAGGCCACTGTGCAAGGGATGCCCAAGGCCCGAGCTGGCGCAACATGCACAGGTGTGTTGGCGCAACTGTATACATGAGCCACAGGTGAAAGATGGGCTAAAGAGGTGCAGGTCATGGACACAGGAGCTTCTCCCTACAAGCACGCCTGCAATGAAAACGCACATACAAGCCTGCAAATTCATGGGCATGCCACGGTGCGCGCCTGTGCCTCTCTCTGCAAGCGCACCTGCTGGGGGGTGGGGGAAACACGGGCACAGAGGAGGGGTCGATGCGGCCCGACATCTGGGCGGCAGACAGCCTTGGTGGGGTGGGCGGGTCTAGCGGAGGACGTATCTGCGTGCGAGTGGATGAGCGTATTTTGTTTGTGCTCTGCACGGTCTAAATGTGTGTGAAATCTTGTAAAAAGTGTGTGATTTGCATGTATGTGTGGGTGTGTGGGTAGCTCGTCGGCACTCTGGTTCTGGCACATATGCACGTTGACGCACTTGCATGAGATGGAAGTACATGTTTGCACCTGTACGTTTTTATGCTCATGTGTTTGTTGTATTGAAGATGAGCGCGCCCACTGTGTGTGCTCAGCGCAAATGGCCACTGTGTGTGCTCAGCGCAAATGCCCACTGTGTGTGCTCAGCGCAAATGTGCGAGCCTGTGTCAGAAGGGATGTGTAGATCAGCTTCTATGCCTTCAGAACGTATTTCTCAAAGCTCAGATGACTTAGTCCATCACTGACCATATTAAGACTGAGCACGCTTTCTACAATCCAGGAATGCATCATATCCAGAACATTCACCAGTTCAGCTTATCGGCTATCATTACCTGCCCTAGGAGCCTGCGCGTGCGGTCGTCAAGAACGCCTCTCAACATGGAATGCCTTTGAATGTACTGCACGCACACACATGGCATTCAGGCACTGCCTTGATTGACATCCTGGGCAAGGGGCAAGTGGTCGGACTCTGAGGGGTTGACAGAGGGTGACAGAGGTTGGAAAGGTGACAGAGGTTGGAAGGGTGACAAACGTCGGACACAGAGGGTGACCGAGGTCGGAAGGGTGACAGAGGTTGGAAGGGTGAAAGAGGTTGGAATGGTGACAGAGGTGACAGAGGTTGGAAGGGTGACAGAGGTTGGAAAGGTGACAGATGTTGGAAAGGTGACAGATGTTGGAAGGGTGACAGAGGTTGGAAAGGTGACAGAGGTGACAGAGGTTGGGAAGGTGACAGAGGTTGGGAAGGTGACAGAAGGTGCCCCTCCTCTTCCACCAAGCATGCTCATCAAGGGCAGAGCACCCTGCTAATCAAGGGCAGAGCACTAGCACCCTGGCCCAGACAGATGCTTAAAGCCCAGAGAAGGCCAAGAAAGGCTTAAGAAAGAATAGCAGAGCGGGCGCAGTCACCTTATACTGCTCCGGGACCTCCATCAGGGCAGCAAGCGCAAACTGTGCCTCCATTTGTGCGTAATCAGTCCACCGTTTCTTGAGCAGGCCTGCAGTCATAAGGGCGGCCCCATGGATCTCGGTCTAGAAACAAAGGTCAAGGGACAATACTGAGCCGCTGGCTGAAGGGTGGGCACATGGATTTCACCTGTGAAGGTCAAGGGACAATACTGTCAGGTGGATTTCACCTGTGAAGGTCAAGGGACAATACTGAGCCGCTGGCTGAAGGGTGGGCACATGGATTTCACCTGTGTGCCCAAATGGATGGACCAACATCTCAGCAACCTTGTGGCCAGGCCTGCCACACGGTGTGCGGTGCAGGTCGTTGACGGTGTGCGGTGCGGGTCATTGACGGCGTGTGGTGCAGGTCATTGACGGTGTGAGGTGCAGGTCATTGACGGTGCAGGTCGTTGACGGTGTGCGGTGCGGGTCATTGACGGCGTGTGGTGCAGGTCTTTGACACATGCTCACCGACGGTTTGCGTCAGCAGAGCAATTGAAAAGCTGATGCAAGTTTGAGTGAGGGACGCCTGTGGTGGGGGTGCAAGATTGAGTGAGGAACGCCTGTGGTGGGGGTGCAAGGTTGAGTGGGGGACACCTGTGGTGGGGGTGCAAGATTGACTGAGGGACGCCTGTGGTGGGGGTGCATGATCGAGTGAGGGAAGCCTGTGGTGGGGACATGCGCTGCGCGGAACATCTGCCTACGTTCCAGAGTCTCCCTTTGTGCACGCTTGACGCACTAGGCCACACCACACAGACAAACAATCAGCATGCCCTGCCGTTCGTTCATGCCAGCCTCCAGATACCACAACACATTTTTTTGCCAGCGCTGCGTGGCTCTTTTCACTGTCCCAAGCAGTGTTGCCAACCACTGCAGTGTTGCTAACCACTGCTGTGTTGCCAACTGGCTGTGGCACTCCTCCCTGTCCCAAGCAGTGTTGCCAACCACTGCAGTGTTGCCAAGCACGGCAGTCCCACTGTAGTGTTGCCAACCACTGCAGTCCCACTGCAGTGTTGCCAACTGGCAGTGGCTCTCCTCCCTGTCCCAAGCAGTGTTGCCAACTGGCAGTGCGGTGCGCTCAGCCCACAGACGCCCTGTACCCCGTCTTGGAGCCATGCAGTGCCACAGTTTGCACTTTGTACAGAATCATGATGTGCGTTCAGCCTAGGGACCGCCGGGACCCCATCTTAGCGCATGTATTGCTTGGTTTGTAACAGTACTGCCCATTGGCATTGTGGCGCGCTCAGCCCAAAATGGGCTGCCATCCCATGAATCATCCCTTATGCCATTCCTTTAACATGACGAGCACCATCTCACGTCTTCACTCATGCATCTCCACACATGTGTGAAAACTGGCCGCTGATAACAATGCTCCTCTTCTTTGTGCTGTGTTTGTAAGGGAGCATTTGGTGCATGCTCGTTGAAGGCATGGCCCCAACGCTTGACTCACTGGTGTTTGTTTTGGTAAGGGTGCATTTGGTGCATGCTCGTTGAAGGCATGGCCCCAACGCTTGACTCACTGGTGAAGTTCACAAACTGGAAGTTGTCAAAACGCCGCGCAGGAATGGCGTCGTCAAATTCTTGCATTACCTGCAAGGCAGATGCGGGCAGAGGCACAGAGCCATGGGAGCACTGAGGCACAGAGCCATGGGAGCACTGAGGCACGGAGCCATGGGAACACTGAGGCACAGAGCCATGAAAGCACAGAGCCAGAGCCAGAGCCTCGGGCATAGGGGCACAGAGCCAGAGCCTCGGGCATAGGGGCACAGATCCAGAGCCAGAGCCTCGGGCATAGAGGCACGCAACTAGGGCCATGGAAGCGTTAAGTTTGGACGACCTCAAGCGTCCAGCTCAAGTGCAAGTGGCTGATCAATGTGGTGCGCATGCATGTGAGTAATACAAACAGTAAAGCCGCAGATGGCACTACCAGAGCCCTCACGCCCAGTGTTGAGTTACTTGAAGGAGAAGTGGCCAAAACACCCAAGCTGGTACCTATTGGTACCTGGGGGCGGCCGGGTGTGGACCCATCTCCACGTGTCTCCAGAGATGCCCCATTTCTTTGACGCCTGTGTGCCCCAAAAGGTGCCCAAATGCCATAAGGGAGCCCCGATACCTAGAGGTTCCCCCCAGACGCTCAGAGGCCTGTCACCCGATAGAAGCAGGTGAGCTGCGCCAGCCTCTCAAGACCCATTACCCAGGCAGGTGAGCCGTGCTGATCAATCCAGGGGCCAGTCATGCCCCGTCATCATACAGGTGAGCTGCGCTTACCTCCCAGGGCCCATCACCCACGCCCACCATGATGATCGACAGCGGCAGAGCACTGCGTACATGACGTGCAGGGAGGCCCACATTGCGCATATCCTGGCCACGAATGATATGAGCATGAGGCGCAACGGAAGCGCGATTGCGTGCGTTTATTTGCATGTGTGTGAATGTTTGCATACGCGTGTGTATGTGTGCACCCAAACTACTTGGGACTCCATCAGAGGAAGAACAGTTTAGGGCGGCCCCAAGGAAGGAATGATGGAGTGCCTCGTGGAGGAGCTTGATGGTCGTTTTGGAAGGGCATATGCTGATGCAGCAGTGAGGAAAAGAGTGATGTGATGCGGTGGCTGCCTGCCAAACATGTGGGCCCACTTGACCTTGGAGCCAGCCATGACACAGGGCTCTGCCCGGTGCGACAGTATCTGGCACACTGGCCATTACCTCCTCAGGGCATCAAACAGGCAAAGCTGCGGACCTCGGAGCTAGCCAGGACACAGGGCTCTGCCCTGTGCAACAGTATCTGGCACTCTCGCTGTTGCCTCCCCAGGGCATCAAACATGCAAAGCCGCGGACCTCAGAGCTAGGCAGGACACAGGGCCCTGCCCATACAAAGCCATCCCATGCATGTGCAAGTGCCTGGGGCACCGACGCCCGGACGGGGGCCCCGTGCATGCATGTACATATGGCGTACCAAGCCCCGCACAAGCACCCAACGCATGCATGTGCAAATGGGGCACTGGCACCTGCGCGGACGCCCCGTGTATGCATGCTTATGTGGGGAACCGATGCCCAAGTCCCTCAACATCATGCATAGCTCACGATGTGCTCACAAATGGTACCACCGGCTCACAAATACACAATAGCTCACAATGTGCTCACAATGTGCCCACAAATACACAATAGCTCACAATGTGCTCGCAAATAGCACCACCACCTCGGACACTCCTTCCACACCGACGCTTGCCTTGCTGCCACAATGGCATCCATCATGTGTTCCCGCTTATGCTGAGTTATCTAGACCCCACTCACGCAAACACACAGGACACCTCCACAATTGCTCATAGTGCACTCAACACCACCGGCTCACAACGCTGTACTGCTGACACCTGCCTTGCTGCCACGATCGCATCCATTGTGTCCCTCTCCTGCGAGCTCAGCTGCCCCTTCTTCAAATCAATAGGTCTTGTGACCTGGCCATCAGCTGCAGGCAAACACGGACAAGCAGCCCATGTTAAGCGGGGGAGGTGGCTACGCGTCCTCAAGACTTTTCACATTATGTGCGCGTCTCCATGTGGCGGTGGCTGCGCATCTTCAAGATCATGAGCCACGAGATGTGCAACAAATATTCAAGGTTGTGAGTCAAGACGCACGCGCTTGTTGAACCTGAGGGTCTCAACAGAGAGGCGTGTGTGCGGCACTCTCGGCATGTTGTTTGGGGACACACAGCGTCAAAGGCGCCGCTCCACACCGCAAGGGCGCATGCACGCACACAATTATGGGGCACCCTCACAGCTTGCCTTTTCCCTCATTCCTTTTATAAAAGAGGGGTGTCATGTCACTGCATGCCGTGTGTCTGATCGATCCCCCCTCAGAAGAGCACACATCTCGATGGAGCACTCATCTCGATGGAGCACACATCTCGATGGAGCACGCATCTCGATGGAGCACGCATCTCGATGGAGCGCGCATCTCGATGGAGCACACATTGCGATGGAGCACGCATCTCGATGGAGCACACATCTCGATGGAGCACGCATCTCGATGGAGCACGCATCTCGATGGAGCACACATCTCCACACACCCCAGGTTTCTAGGAGGCAGCCAAGGCGCAGGAGCCACGGCAGGTCTAAGGACCAGGCGCTCCAGGCAGTGGATAGAACTGAGGCATGCAAAGCTGTCACACGGCCGGCTGTGACGGCTCACATTGCCCTGTACACAACAGCTGGAGGGCAGCAGCTGCAGCCTCATCTTACATTGACGGAATTTAAGGGGGAGGGGGGAGCAGGTTCTGTGAACCCTGCACACAACAGCTTGAAAAGCAGCAGCAGATGGAAGAGGCGCCATGAGAGGACTGAGAAAAGGCATGAGCACTTGTTTGCTTACAATTTTCATAGGAAGGCGTTCACTCACCCACGATGAGCAAGATGTGGTACTGGTTGCCATGAGAGGCCACAATGCGCATCGCTTGGTAAATGGCGGGGGCGAAGGAGGTGGGGCCTGTGCATGTGAGCGCGTGTGTGTTCATCTGAGCACGCAGGTTCTGTATCTAAGTGTGTGCGTGTGTGCATGCGTGCTTCACTTCCGTGTGCGTACAGCAGCGTGTGCGCCTACCTCCGTTTGCTTTTCATATGCCTGAGGTGGCGTATATTTGCAGGCAGCCCGTGCACCTGGCCACAGGCTTTAGAGTGCTGCCCCCATATGGATACAAATGTCACCAATGCTGTATTGTATGTACCTGGACAACTTTGAAACGGTAGCTCTTTCTAATGTGTACACAAGTCGCCACAGCAAAGACATACATGCCATAAAAAAGCATTGTCTGCCTTTCATGGATACAAAGCTCGGGCTTTGTCCAAAATTGATCTGAACAGCCTACATCCACCAGAGAACATGTGACTCACTTCGTTCATAGACAGCTCATCCCAATCAGAACAGAGTGGCATGCTGTGCCTATCAGGAGCCCTACCCAAACAACAAGTGCTGCTTTCAAAACTTCATACCATAGCGCCCCCCTCTCCCTTGCTAAGTGCTGCTTGCAAAACTCCATGCTGTAGCGCCCACCTCTCCCTTGCAAAACTCGCACCTGCAAGCTTGACTGATGGCGTGAGCTCTCTGTACCGGTGAAGAACGGACGAAATGGTGTGCAGGCTCTGATCCATGCAGGAAACGCGGTTGGCAGGGAATGATCAAATCATTGCAACCACTGCTTTCGCCTGAACTTAAAGCAAGCCGAAACACAGTTGGAACCTTGCATTTTTAGTGTATACCCCATCCAAGCAGTTTTCACTCCACTGCAGCCAAGGGTCTAGACCTTTGACACGGTGTAATGAGCGCACAAGGAGTGTGCATGACCACATGAACAAAGGAAGACAGCGTTGAAGGGCTAGTTCGCGCACGCGGCTCACACCTGATCATTCGGGAGAAAACTGAAGACGGATCTGTCTTGCGTCATCACATCACCAAAGCCATACACAGGAATCCTGCCAACATGATGGGACCGGGGAATGTGATTTTTTTTCTTTTGGGAACCAGGAGATCAGGGCACATATTCACAAGACAGGGGCCAGTGGCTGGAGATACGTGGCACGCCCAAGGAGCGCTTGCAAACACATATTGTGCACTCTCCTTCTCTTTCTCTTTCCCATGCCTCTACCTGCCTCTCCCTCCCTCAACCTTTTTCCATATTTCCCTCGGTCAAAGGAAACGGGACCCCATGAAATCCTACGAGGCTCACGCACTTAACAAATTTTGCCTGAAAGTGGGTGGAATCCATCAGGGGCACGTTCAGTGGGTGAATACTGTATTTGTGCCGCTAGTAAATCCAAGTTCTGTGCATAAGGGGAACCACAAAGCTGGGTAAGTACTGTGCACAATACCGGGTGGGGCTTGGTGCCAGGTTTCATAGCATTTGATGGCAAGAGCCCTATCTAAACAAGATTCTAAGTCCTGCTGGTGTGACTGTTCCCGAGGCCATTGCAGGTGCAGAAGCGCATGCTCTGCCAAAGTGCACGAGCTCACATGTTGTCGTCATCAAAAGCCTCCAAGGTCCTTCCGATGATGGTGATTGCTTGCTCATAGGGATTAGGAGCTTGCCCGATGACATGCAGGTTCTGACCATTAAAAGAGTGCTTGCCTGTCCATTCGTTGCTCTGCAGGCAGTGGTTTGGTCATGATGAAAGCTTCAGTTGGGACATAAGCTCCTGGAATGATTCTAGTCGGATGTGGAAAGATGGGTGGTGCATAAAGAGGAATAACGACTTGCCGGGACTGACAAGGAAGCAAGGATTTTTTTGAGGGCAGCAGGTGCATCAAGGACAGACAAGGAATCTACTGTGAGGATATCCTGCTCCTCCTGCTGTCCTGCTGAGAGGCACGCCACTGTCAGTGCAGCTGACTGGCATCACAGGTGTCTAGCAACTCAGACTGATGAGACGCATTAGGGTGAGCAACTCTTACGAGAGCCCGTGGATCAACTGTCAGTGCCTGCAAACTCAGCATACACGCGTATGTGCCTTGCTTGCCAAACGAGTACAGCTCGCACGTTTCCCACACAGTTGGGAGTTTCCCACACTACTGGCTTGACCCACCTTGGTGTAGTCTAGGGCAACGATCAAATTACTCGATTCCAGACCAGCTTGCCGCAGAGCATTTTGCACTGCATCGGATTAGCATGCGCAGTGTTAAAGGTGTCTTTGCAGCGTCAGTTTCAGCGGCCACATGGTCGTGGCATAAAAATGCAGAGTGAGAACACACATACAATAAGAAGCATTAATACACCCAGGAATAACTTTTGGCAAAGCAAAACACAGACTAACCCAGGAAGGTATGTGCAGCTCCTTGTTTAAAAAGGCTCAGCCCCCACAGCACCCGCAACCCAGCACTCATTGCAAGTGAATGAGCATTGCACACCTTGGTCTAAACTTGTAAAGTTGTCAGCAATGGCTCTGAATTTTGCAGATGTGCTCGAGTTGGGTTTTGATTCGCTTGAACCCATGACCTCTCAAAACCCAATCAAATTGTATAGAAAAGAATGATCAGTCTTGGGGACCTGACAGCTCCACCTATCGTCTAGTGTTTTCAATCATGTGATGATTTGATATTATTTAGAATTTAATGAGATTAAGTATCGTAAATATACCTGCTGGCCTGCACGCAATAATTACGACTTTGGCTAAGCAGCAACCAACCTACAGAAAGTTAAACAAGGCGAGAGAAGAATTGATTGAAGTAAATTTCTCAAAAATAATACATGAGTGAAGCTGCGTATCCTGGAAAGTCTCAAAAACACACATAGAGGCTAAAACAAAGACGCATGCGCAGCCCTTGTTTCTTGATTGAGGGGTCCTCGATAAGGGTAGGATGTTGATGAAAAATGAAAGATATGCATAGGTATCAGGTATACATGTACTGTAAATCTTACTGTGTCATCAGGAGGAAGGAATTCTTGGAAGGATGTTTTTTTTTGGATTGGCCCCACCCCAAACCCTTCCCCCTTTTTTCCGGTGCCCATGCGCAGATAAGATGGTCCTTTTCAACTTCTACATCCGTCTGCATAACCGCCACGACCAAAAAATGACTTGCTGCAGACTATTAAGGCAAAAACTGAGGTGCAGACGCTTTGCTGATCCTCTTAGCTACCACTATTAAAAAAGCCAGAAGGCTAGCCTACAACTTGTAGGTTGAGCTTTTACCTGCTCATTCTGATTGTTGGGTAATTTCTATCAGGGGCTTAAAATACTATTAGAAGTACTATGGGTAAGTAAAATGCATCCTGTTTGCCACCTGGCATGCTTCCAACAGCGTTCTTGGTGTAGAGCTTCAAGTCCACAACAACTTGAATTGTGCCATGTTAAGAAGGTCCTACATGCTGGCCTCAAGCTCATGCCTCCAGCAGAGACATTTTGGGCTTCGGACATCATGTTTGATGATCTTTGCCCGCCTTTGAGGGATTGCGGGGCTGCAACACCTATGAACAAGCCTTCTCGCAGGGGCACCCTATCTGTTACTCAGATTTCAATGCTAAATTTTATTTAAGTCCTCAGGCTAGTAGAATGAAGTAAGTGTGGTGGGGTATTGCTGATATGAACCCTTTGGAGAGCTACAACATTGAGATTGCCATTCTTAGTTTGCCTCTCCCCTCCTAGATCTTCAATCTCTAATTCACACGCTTGTGTGCGGAATGGAGTGCGCCTCTGATGCCACCTCACTATTTGTACCTCGTCCCTACGAGTTGATGTTGTTGTTGTTGTTGTTGTTGTTGTTGTTGTAAAAGAACGCGCGCAGGCACAGCAGTGCCCTAAAGGCGAGTTGAAACGATGACCTAAAGTCACAATACCTCCCCAACTTGTGACTCGTGCAATGCTTATGACGTACAAGATGAGCAGCACGTCCTTTTCCACTGCACCCATCCACATGTGGTCTCCCTGCGCAGAACTCGCGCGTCAAGACTTGTTTGCGTTCTCTCTCAGAAAGATCAAGTCATTCCTCTCTTCTCCCTCTCTGCCAATCCTTTTCTGTGGAGGCCCCTTGGATTTTGTACGCCTTGCCTTGTCAGGCTGTCTTTGATTTCCTTTCTAAACGGCATAACAAACTCTGCCATTCAATCTCAGACATCATGGGTTATTTTTGGCAGGAAAAGCCGGCCATAAATCAATCAGCCTAATGGCCAGGCTGGCGGTCGACCCTAACTCGCAATATTAGTCTAGGTGTCCTGTTTGCCACTTGGCATGCTTCAACTTCTGAAACATCATGTTTACATGATGTCAAACTGGCTGAAACACTTCAGAATGGCAGACATCAAGTTTACAGGGTGCAGCAAACACAAGAAACACAATAATCAGGGGGAAAACATCATTCATCAAGCCCACTGGAGTCTATCTGAATCAGTACAAGTGCAAAGGTAGGCGCAGCGCAAGCCACCTTTATTGGTACATACTTATGCTGTATACTAAGTCAAATGCTATGGAAAAGTATTTCTTCCTGAGCAAGTGCCTTTCATAGTAGCAAACTTACGTCACTCGAAGTATGTGCATGGAAATGCGCACCTTCCGTAAATGCACAGTCAACCCATAGAAGAAAAGCGTGTTGACTCCTAAGGATGTAAACCTCGTTCATGCAAGTCTCATGCGCCTAGTCCAGTACGTCCCTGTACTCACTGTATGGAGGTGACCAGAGCACAAAGCATGCATGAACAGCCATTTTGCAAAGCCATAAGGAAGCACCTGAGTTAATCCAAAAACATCCAAAAATTATAACAAGCATAAGAAAATTCCTAAGAAAATTCTCCACCTTGGCTTGAAGACAAACACATCGTTTGCAGCGTAGTCCTCGCAAATTGGTCGGCAGCAACCTATACATGTACACAGGCTTGTCAAGATGGACCTGGGCAGGCTGTAGAAGGGTAACTAGCTGCCCTTTAAGCATAGGGCAGGCGCAGCTGCTTAGCTGTGGGAAAGCCATGTCACAGCAGAGCTTTCAAGTGGGCGCTTCCCCAAACTTCGCGAGCACTCACAGGGCCACAACTGCTCCAGGGATTGTAGCCTTGAACACAGGAGTAAGCCTACACTCCAGTGCTCACAGGCAATGGCAGATCCTAGGGGGACAGGACAGAGTGCTTGCAAGCCACAGGAAGAGCAAACATTCTAACGTACTAAACTGAGCAGCAAAAGCAGTGGCACAACTAAATACTTGTCGAGGACAAAAAGGGTATCAATTTTTCATACAGCTGAAGCACAGTCATCAAAATAGACTCAAAATGTGTGGCACCTTGACACACTCACATTTGCACAATTTTGGACACATACGTGCACCTAGAGCACGACACGTACAAGACAGCAAACAGACATGTGCATGAATACACAGGACGTGTGTAATTCTCATGTGCTGGACTAGCAAGATAAGTGTTACCACTCCTTTGGACCTACTACCTCTGAACAAGCCTGCAGCTGCCCAGCAGCATGCACCCGGCTTACATGTAGGTCATGCGGGCATGCTTGCATTTGGCTAACTTGAAACTATGTTTGCCTGCTTTCACACCACACCAGCAATACAGCAGCACCCCAAACTTGTCCAGGCGCGTCTACGCTTGCTGTGTTGAGCCAGCGCGCAAGGGATAAATGGAGTGAGCGTCGTCTATGAGCAGCACCCGCTGGTTGCCTGCGCTCCTGCATGCCGCCCAAAGGTGCTTTAGGCCGTGACCCTTGGGTGCAGTAAGTCATTCGTGGTAGCTTCTCATATTCAAGCACATCCACCAACGCACCCCGGAGCATATGCAGCCGGGCCACCTACCCTGGGGTACCCCTCAAGACCCCACCCACACCTCCAACCTTTCCCGCACACCCACGTCCCCACCCACTGCCGCATGCAACAAACACGCCAGCCCATTGTTATCCGGGGCGGTAGCAGCAGCAATGCTGCACGGGTGCAAGGGCAGGCAAGAGCACACATCCTCGCGGGACCTCCCTGTGCGCCGCTGTGGCCGGTCAGGCCAAGGCCTCCCTCCGTCCGCCAGGCCCCTCAGCCAGGCCAAGGCGTCCCCGTGCGCGGAAGCCCACACAGCCGGAACAGCCCACGGCGCAGGAGCCTCGCGCAGGCGGCAGCGCAATCAACATGGCCGTGCGGCTGGGCAGCTGGGGCAGCTGGGACACAGCACGCCATGACGCCACGCGCGCCCTCTGCGTAAGCGCTCTGGAGCACTCCAGGAGGGCACGCGCCCCCCAGTGCCCCTGCACCCTGCCACTCTACTCAGCATGGCCTGAGGCACGCGGCTGCCTTGGCGCTGCTTAGACACATGGTCTAGCGCACAGCGCTCACACCCCTCTGCCCCAGCGCTCACACCCCTCTGCCCCAGCGCTCATACCCCTCTGCCCCAGCGCTCACACCCCTCTGCCCCAGCGCTCACACCCCTCTGCCCCAGCGCTCACACCCCTCTGCCCCAGC
>LKMJ01001496.1_pt1 | contig 20699 bp, 35 predicted proteins | sample 643391 | NCBI WGS metagenome assembly LKMJ01 (sample SAMN04112250, study PRJNA286221) | soda lake metagenome | biome: soda lake; feature: Kulunda Steppe; material: water; isolation source: sample PL-Br10 brine of Picturesque Lake | place: Russia: Kulunda steppe | collected 2010-07
CAAGCAAGCAAGCAAGCAGGCAAGCAAGCAAGCAAGCAAGCAAGCAAGCAAGCAAGCAAGCAAGCAAGCAAGGAAGGAAGCAAGCAAGCAGCATGATGAACACATTGCTCCCAGGTGCACAGCCAGCATGGCTGGCCAGCGGGTGCATGCATACACATACATACGCACTGCAGGTTTGTATCCAGATTTCACAGGCGTCTGACAGATGTGCGCTGGATGCAAGGCCTGTTTTGTTTGGCTGGGCACCCCATTTTCGCTCCGTGGCCAACAAATGGCCCACAAATCACGCCCTCAATCACGTACAAATGTTTGCAAACACAAACGCATACACACACGAGCACCCACACACGCGCATACGTATGCCCGCCCGGCACCCCCGCCCCCAGAAGGCACACCTGCACACCCCCTCGGGCAGCAGTGGCAGAGCGGGCGGGTCCCCCATGTCCTCGTGTGCGCACGCCGCCATCATTGCCAGCACGTCCTCCACCCCAATTTGGTCCCGAGCACAGCTGGAGTCCTCATCCCCTGCTTGTGCACCACCTGCCCCCCCAGCAGCGCCTCCTGCCCCTGCCGCGGCGGGCTCGTCCCCTGTGGGTGCAACCACACCCGCCACCGCGCCACTGTACAAAGCGGCGGGGCCCGGCGACGCGGCAGCCACCACGCGCAGCAGCGCCCCCCGCGCCTGCCCGCACAGCCACGCGGGACGCAGGAAGTGCAGGCGCTGCAGCAGCGGCAGCACGTGTGCGTGCAGGTGGGCGCGGCCCATGACCAGCTGTGGCAACGCCTGTGCCAGCCGCACCGGGCATGGCATGCTTGAGTTTGGCGGTGGGCTATCCTGGGGCCGAGTGCCAGGGAATTCAGGCTGCTGGGCGCAGGAGGTACGCCCTGGGCAGCTGCCACGGAACTGCACGGGCATGGCTGCGCAAGAGGCGGCACATTTGCAAGCCTCTGCCAGGGCCTGCAGCAGTAGCGCGGCCGTGGCGGACCGCTGGGCTGTGCAGCCCACTTGCTGCAGCACCAGGAGCACAAAGGCGGTGCAGGGCGTGGGGGATGGTGCCTGAAAGGCTGGGCAGCAGTGCTGCTGCTGCTGCTGCTGCTGCTGCTGTGACAGGGCTGGCTGCTGCTGCCGCTGTGACGGGGCTGGCTGCTGTTTGGCAAGGGCAGAGAGGCAGCGCCCAAAGAACACAGACAGGGACGCACGCAGTGCTGCTGCTCCGACTTGCTTGGGGCCCTGCATGCGCGTGCGGGGTGAGGCAGTGCTGCAGCAATGGGCAATGGGAGGGGAGCGCGATGGATGTGCAGCAGTGAAAGGGAGGGTGGGGGGCACGCAGACCATGGAACAGTGGGTTCGGTGGGGGCATGCAGGCAATCCTGCAGGTGGGGTTGAGAGTGTGGGTAGAAGGGGCCACATGAGCGGGCCGTGCAGGACTTGTGTGGGAGACATGTGGGGGACAGGTGCCACAGCCAGAGGACCAACCAGTTTGTTCTACAGTCACAAGCAGATGCGGGCCGGCACAGCAAACACCCTTCAGGAGCCACAGCCAGGAGACCAACCAGTTTGTTCTGCAGTCTCAAAAAGAAGCGCGCCGTCACAGCCCCTCCCATGCTTTTTGCTGTGCAACTGGGGACCATGAGGGGCTGCACCTCTGTCCCCCACATGCCCTTCATCATCATCATCATCATCATCATCATCATCATCATCATTATCATCATCATCATCATCATCATCATCTTCGTCATCATCATCATCATCATCTTTGCACCTGTCCCCCACATGCCAAACCATGGCTAACAGTGCAGGGAATTATGTGCGAGGCACCACTTCCATCTTCATCTTCATCATCATCATCATCATCATCATCATCATCTTCATCTTCATCATCTTCATCATCATCATCATCTTCATCTTCCTCATCATAAACATCATCATCATCATCATCATCATCATCATCATCATCATCATCATCATCATCATAAGCATCATAAGCATCAGCGTCATCACCATTAGCATCAACACCATCACCATTAGCATCAACATCTTCATCAATGCCATCATCATTGCCATCATCGTCACCATCGCCGCCTGCATCACCCTCTTCATCATCATCAGCAGCACCAGCAGCAGCAGCAGCAGCAGCAGCTGCCGCAAGCATGGCATTACAATTACCTGAGGTGCAGCAGGTGAAAGAGGCGTAGGCACAAGCTTGTCGTCTTCAAAAGTAGGCAGCACTTGCAGCAGCAGCTCTACCAGCTCGTCCCAGCATGCAGCATCCTGCAAGCAGCCAAGAGGGGCATGTAGTGCTGGGAGCATGCAGTACTGGGAGCATGTTGCAGTTAAAGCAAGGAATTGCATGCGCCTGCTTCAGCATGCACTGTCCTGCAACAAGCACGCATCAGCTAGCTAGCAGGAGTGCACAGTGCCGGCATGCATGCACGCCATCGCTCTCAAGCACGCATTAGCCACTCACGCGCTTGCTATGTCCCTGTCCATCGACGCATGCTACTGGAGGTGTGCCGTTGATGCAGCCACAAATCCCATTGGCACTCCCACTTTACCAAGCCCCACCTTGTCGCCCGCACCTCATGTCTGCGTCTCATGCCCACACCTCACCTCTAGCTCCACCCCTCTGCCAAGCCTCACCTCATCCCCCACGCCTCATCCCCACACCCCGCTGCAAAGCCTCACCTCATTCCCACACCCCTGCCGCGCCTCACCTCAGTCCCTACCTCTCATGCATACGACACTCACTTGCTCCCCTCCATATGCACAAGGCAACCCCAGCTGGCTATCATCCAGCCCCAGACTCACCACCCATGCGCGTGTGTAGGGCCTCGCACCCTCTCCCAAGCAACACCTCAAGCAGCAGCTGTAGGCACATCGTGTGTCCTAATCCAAAAAGACGCAGCAAGCATGATGCACCCAAGGCACCCACTCATTACCTGTGCCAGCACTCACTGGTGCATGCGCTCACACTTGCGCACATGCACTCACTGGTGCATGCGCTCACACTTGCACGTCAGCAATCACTGGTGCATGCGCTCACACTTGCGTGTCAGCACTCACTGGTGCATGCGCTCACACTTGCACACATGCACACGCATAGGCACACACATAAGCACGCACATGCGCGCGCATACACACACACCCAAGCACAAACAGTGTTTGTCAAACACACACAACTGTGCACACACACATACAACACAAACACTTGCACACCTTGCGCACATCTCCGCGGCCGACTAGGTGGTTCAGGCAGCTGAGCGCCCATTCACTGTGTGCTCTCTGGCAGAGCACCTGCATACCTGTGCCGAGCTGAGCTCCCCTCACCTGTGCCACAGAATCCAGCACCCAAGCTTGCATGGACAGCAGGGAAGACAGGCCCAAGCTGCGGATGCCGACATTACTGTTGCCCACAGCCCGCAGCACAAGCACCCCGACCCATGCAATGCGCTGCGCGCATGCCTCCGGCGGAAATGCTGACATTGCTTCTGCCATCCCTGCCCTTGTCGCCTCAGCTTCTGCTGCGGCTGCTGCTGCTGCTGCTTCAGGAAGCGATGGTGTTTCTGGTGGGGCTGGTGGGGCTGCTGGTGGGGCTGCGCTTTTTTTGGTTTGCACTGGAGGCTTGGGCTGGGGTATCTCCCACAGGGCACCGTACTTTGTGTGCCACACTGGCTGTACCAGGTGCAACACATGCTCCTCCTGTACATGTAAGTGGGCGCATGCAAGGGTTCAAATACACTGGCTGTACCAGGTGCAACACGTGCTCCTCCTGTACATGTAAGTGGGCGCATGCAAGGGTTCAAATACACTGGCTGTACCAGGTGCAACACGTGCTCCTCCTGTACATGTAAGTGGGCGCATGCAAGGGTTCAAATATACACAGAGCACGCGACGTGTATTCCAGATCAGCAGTGGTTGAGAAAAGCGTAGCGCATGCTTCTGTCCCCTTCAGTGCAGTGCACGCTCCTGATGGGGGTTACCATGTGCATGCAAGCAAGATGGGGGTTACCATGTGCATGCATGCAAGCATGATGGGGGTTACCATGTGCATGCAAGCAAGCACAGTGCCCATGGTCCAGTGGAGGACAAAGGAATACGCAGGAATGATGAAGTGGACAGAAATATGCCAAAGCGCACATCACCCAGGGGAGGGAACACCACCCAGGGTCACGCACCTGGACCTGAGAGAATTGAGTGGATGAAATTTCAGCAAGCACGTGTCCCTCATGGGCGAAAGCGCCGCCCAGGGCTGCGCACCTGTGCCTGGAAGATGGAGCAGAACGCCTCCCACTGCTGGGATGTGAAACACGGGGCACTGGGGGCAAAGCCCCCTGCAACAAGGAGCCGCAGCAGATGCACCGCCCTTGTGCGCGTGTGGCTGTCCCTGCATTGGTCCAGGCAGCATCAGTGAGCGGCAATGAGCACCGACGAGCGCGCCAATGAGCGCACCAATGAGCACCAACAGGCACCAATCCCATTGTGCGCGTATGGCTGTCCTTGCATTGGTCCTGGCAGCAATTACAAGCATTAATGAGCACACCAATGGGCAGCAATGAGTGCCAATGAGCACCAACGATCACCAACGAGCACCAATGAGCGCAGCAATGAGCACGGATGAGCACCAATGAGCATGGGTCCAAGCAACAGTTATCAGAAAGCATGTGCACATTGATCATCATGGGCAAAGCAAGCATGTGCGCATGGACCTGCGTGCGCAAAGGTTGTGCGCATGGACTTGCGTGCGCAAAGCCAGTACGTGCACATGGAACTCTGCATGTCCAGGAGGGCAGATAATCAGCCCTTTAAAAGGGGGTGGAGGCCAGGCCTCTCGAGTGCAAATGCAGCTGAGCACCTATGTGTGCATGTACGTGCGTGCTAAGTTTTTCATAACTTCGGAAGCTTGGACACGTGCTGGCAAAGGCAGCACACAGGCACAGAACATACGAATGCACACTTTTACACAAGCATGTGGGAGCCTGCACATACAGACATCCAAACATGGGTGCATGCATACTTAAACTAGTGCCAAAACGTCGAGTGGCACCCATGGGCAAATGCGCATGACTGCCCCTGCCCCCCTAAAGCACGCATGCATATGCACACACGTAAGCACACGCGCACACACACACACACACACACACACACTGACAAGCACACGCGCGCACACACACACACACACATACACACACATACAAGCACGCCGCACACACGCAAACAAGCACACACACACAAACAAGCATGCCGCACACACACAAACAAGCACTCAAACAAGCACACAAACAAGCACACACAAACACACAAACACTCAACCTCCAGCCCACGCACTTCCATGCAAAGCCTCCGCAGCACCCACTACACCCTGCCGCGCACTGACCTGTGGCGCAGCCCGCACAGCACCAGAGCGTGGAGCAGCTGCTGAGGGGGCATGGGCAACGTCGAGCCTCCGCACCCCACACTCGCTGAGCCCCCCACGGCACCCGCTGAGCCCACACTTGCCGAGCCCACACTTGCTGACCCCACACTTGCCGAGCCCACACTTGCTGACCCCACACTCGCCAAGCCCCCCACAGCAACCGCTGAACCCTGCCAATCTGCCGAGCCGCCATGCTCAACCCCTCCTGCCCCAGCTGCCGCGGCCGCCTCCGCTGCCGCGGCGCCCATGCATGCCGTGGCCTCAGGGCCTGGCGCGGACGCGGGCGGGGCACATTTGGCAGGGAACGCCCGGCTGCAGGCGGCCAGCACGTGCGGCTGCAGGCGGCACGCCACTGCCAGAGCGTCCGCCACGCCCGGCCCTGGGGCGTGTGCGCACAGGCGGGCAAGCGGCTTGCGCTGCAGGGCGGCTGGGGTTGGCTGGGGCGGGGGTCCTGCTGGGGGGGTGTGCTGCGAGTCGGCTGAGGTAGTCGTCGGGATAGAGGCGGGGTGAAGGAGGGGGGAATCTAACGAGGGGTCGGAAAGGAGGGGCACAGGCGGATGGGTGAGCGCAGCCATGTGTTTGAGCGAGGGCGGGGGTGAGGAGTCCACAACTGGGACCGCCAAAGATGGGGGGGCCCCAGAGGACACAGAGGACACCGGAAGTATGCAAGCGGTGGCGGTGTGCCGCCCCTGCCCCTCACCCCAGCACCCCCTCTCCCCGCCCAGCGCACGCGCGGCGGGCACGACCGGATGGCACAACGCGGCCACGACGCGCGCGCAGGCCGCGGCGTACTGCTGGGCAGGCAGCAGCGTGGCGGCGGCGTCCAGGCAGCAGGGCAGCAGGCCCCTGCACAGTTCGGAGCGCGGCGCGGCGCCTGCAGCGCAGGTTTTGCAGAGGCATGAGCAATGGGTGTACACTTTCGCAGACATGGGGTGCGCACAGGGCAATTATGGAGGCAAGGGGTGCACATTCATGAACGCGTGGGGGGCACCTTTACAGAGGCACAGATGCTTGCTTCCATTCAAGCAGTGCACACAAACAGAGGCGTGGGGGCGGGTGCACGTGCTCAAATGGACAGTGCACATTGATATAGGTGGTGCATTTCTGGGATGAATGGGGCATTTGGAGATACAATGGGCCCCCAAATGCTGTGTGGACTCCTTGAGATCACGCACCCTGGCCACCAGCTGCGGCGTGAGGGTGTGCAACAGCTGCCAAGAGGCTGGGCACACAGCCAGCGCAGGGGCAGCGGTGCGCGAGGGACTGCAGCTGCCCCAAGGTCAGGCAGCTGCTACATGAGGACGCGGCATCATGCCCTACAAGCAAGCAACCACCCACCAATGAACATATACGCACGCCTGGCACGCCCAGCCTGCCTGGCGCCCCCCTGGCACGCCTGGCCTGGCACGCCTGGCCCGGCCTGCCTGGCGCCTTATCCTAGAGCCCCCCTGGCACAGTCGACACCATGCACTCACTCACTCGGCGACGGCAATCAAGGGATGCCGGCCCTTTTTTGAGCACTCAGTGACCCTCTGCACTCAGCGACCCATCTTTGAGCACGCAGTGACCCTCTTCTTTGAGCGTTCAGTGGCCTTTTTTTGAGCACTCAGTGACCCTTTTTGAGCACTCAGTGACCCTCTGCACTCAGCGACCCATCTTTGAGCACTCTGTGACCCTCTTCTTTGAGCACTCAGTGGCCTTTCTTTGAGCACTCAGTGGCCTTTCTTTGAGCACCCAGTGACCCTTTTTGAGCACTCAGTGACCCTCTGCGCTTTGCCAGCTCTACCATTGCACGCCCCAGCCTGCACGCTCCAGTGCGCCAGACCGTGCATGGGCGGCAAGCCGCGCGCTACAGCCCAGAACAGGCCACGGGCCAACTCAGGCCAGCAAAGTGTGGAGGCCCTCCCAATGAATATTGTCGCTTGCTCTGCAATTGCGTGCATGGCCCTTGCGAGCTTAGCCTGCCATTGTTCATCCAAGCATGACGTGGAGGCTTCCAAAAGCAGTGCTGCGCCAGTTCCACCCAAACCGTGACAAGCCGAGTGCCCTAGCTCGGCAGGCACAGGTGTGCAGCACTTCACTCACGGAGCAGAGGGCTAAGCTGCCCTCGCTGGGCAAGTACAGCTGTGCAGCCCTTGACCCACCAGGCAGAGGTTAAGGTAGCAGAGCGGGCATGCACACTGCAGGTCACACCCCTGTCTTGCCCTCATCCTTTCCAACACATTAACGTAGGGTCATTACGGCACAAACATGAACAGGATCTGTATGAAAGGTCAGGCTCCCAATGTCTGATTTTTCTAAATCTGACGCCTTTTCATCTGAACGTGTGTGGCTGCGGCCGCTGCCGGACTCTCACTCACCCCAGTGCACCAGGCCATGGACCACCAAGGCTAGCACAGCCTCCAGACCCTCCAGGTGCGCGTGCGAGGAAGCAGATGCCCCATGCGGGAGTGCGGCGCTGGCGCCAGGCCATCCCCGCGCCTACAGGGCAGTGTTTTTGGTGCAACTTTGCGCGGCAGTTGTGCTTCAGCGGTCTGCTACTGATGCGGCACAGCACGTGCCTCTGCAAGCAATGGTGAGCTTGCAGGTGCATGCGCGCCGCGCGGCAGCAGCCCCAAAGCTGTGCAAGCGTTGGATGCATGGGCTGTGCACGGGCTGCAAGCGGCGCGCACTGCACCATAGGCCGCAGAAGTAGAGCGCACCGCACCGTGGGCCGCAAAAGCAGAGTGCACTGCACCATGAGCCACAAAAGTGGAGTGCACTGCACCATGCGCTGCACAGAAGAGTGTACTGCAGCAAAGAAATCGGAGCGGGTCCCGGCTGACCTTGCATGAGGGGCAGTGTATGCATCACCGACAATAAGGGTCCTTTACTACAGGCTGGCCAGGGAAGGATCCCAGGCTTATGAGCCGGCCAATCCCCAGTACAGCCCAAGCCTGGGCCTCTGATGATGATGTAGCTGTTGGGTTGATCGAGGGAACAAGCCTGGCTTCCTCAGATCCAGGCCGGCCAACGCCACAGACCACTGTGGGACGTTGATTGTGCCATGGGGGGGGGACTGACACACTGTGGGATACTCTGTTGAGGCGGATAGTCAGTTGGCCAGCACCCCAGCAAGAAGACGCACACACGGCGACGGTGCGCACTGCTGGCGACCCTCACTCCAGCCAATCGAAAGCGCTCGGCGGCGAGGAGGGTGTACGCCAGCGACTAAGGGGGCCATGCAACCCGGAGAGGCTGGGCTATTGTTGTGAGTGGCGCATCTTTTGCAGCCACAGGCCCAGCGGCGAGAGTGGCGGTGGGGAGACAGAAGGCCTATGGCCTGAGCTCTGAGAGGTTGGGAAAGGGCGAAGGCAAATAGCAGCCTTCTACTTTTGCAACAGGGTTGCGCTGCCACATGTGGCCGAGGCTCGTGCAACTGTGCAGGTCATCCGGCAGTGGTCCAAGGCCAGGGCTTGCTAATCAACAGGTGGCCGGGCGCTCTACGCCCTATCCGTAGTTCATAGAATAAGAGCCTCCTCTGTACTGCTGGGTCTTGCAAGCAGTGTCATGAGGCCTGCCAGGGCATGGCATGCATGAAGGCCTTTTTAGGATTCTTAGGGAGAGCGTTAAGATGAGTGAGCGCCCGCGCAGTTCAAGAGGCGCAACACAGACTGTCCATCCATTCCCTTGTAGTGAGCAGGCCGCACTGGTAGTGCGGCCAGGTGCCATCACATCATGCGTGTGTTCCACATGAGTTAGCGCATCTTGGCGCCTGCAGCAGCACCTGGAGACTCACAAGCTCTTGTCTTGGTGCCCGCCAGGTCAAGCTGCGTCTCGCAACTTACAAGTTGTGCCATGAGGTCCGTCAGGAGGTCCAAGCAGGCAGATAGGCCCAGCGTGAGACGATGCAAGCCCCCGTGTGCTGCGGCAGCAGTAACGCAGCGCTGCACGAGTCCCCTGGCCAGGTTAACCCCATGTCCAGCAGCCGCCCCTGGAGGAGGCTGGTCGCGCGCATGTTGCGCAGCGGCGGCAGCAGCCACACAGAGGGGGCGCGCTACGGGGTGGCTGTGCAGGGGGTCGAGGCTTGAGGCGGCCAGCACGCGGGGCAAAAGCGTGTCCAAGAGGTGCTGTACCAGGTACTGGTGGAGATGCTTGTCACCCTGCCTTGAGACGAGCGTTTGGAGCGCGGCTGCCAGGCACGCTTGCAGGTGCAGAGGAACATGCTGACCGGATGCCCCTTCTGATTTTGCCTTGAACAAGCCTGTCGCCTCGTCCACAGTGTCTGCATGGATGCTGAGGCCAGCGACGGCGTCCTCTGGGAAGGTGGTGCTTGTCTGGGAAGACAGCAGAGGGGGACGGGGGAGGGAGGTGATTTAAGGAGCTATGCTGGCCGTGTACATGGTTTACGCCTTGCACAACTAGCCTGCATGCGTGAAACACATGAACCATGAATACGCAGAATATACCTGACATAGCAGTTCTACAGCCTCGTGCAGCCCAACAAGCGGAATGTGCATGCAGGCACGCTCAAAAGCTCTGCAGCTCATTTCCGACAGCCTTGCTGCTTTAAGTTCAAGTGGTCAAACTGCGGCTCAGTCAACATTCAGCAGGAAAAATCATGTTTACTCAAACTAAGCACACGAGGAGAGATACAGAGGAATTCATAAAATCTAGAGACTACCCAATAGTTCACAGTCTTGAAAAGACATGTCCAGCCGCACAATCTTCAAGAAGATAATCTTATAATGTTTTAAAAGTATTATACATTTGGAGATGACACCTGATTGATCGCACGTGACATGAGCGATATTTGATGTTCCAAGAAAATATTGCGACACGTATCCTCATAAAATTGCACAAGATAGCACACACCCCAAGATGAGTGCTCAGGAACACGAGGGGACGCTCCCTCGCAGAGCTACCGGTGGCCAGGCCATTGGCGAGGCTATTGCAGAAAAGCTCAACCCGGTTCTTCCCAGGTATGTCTGATTGTACGAGGGTGATTGCAAGCACTACGAGACCCCTTACACGCGGTCTCGCCTTCATGTGGCGAGCTCGAGACTGGAAATCCTGCGAGAAGGAACGTTCCTTTCAGTTAACCGGACTGAGCTGTGTTAACCCCTGCAATGCGCAGAGCAGCGGTCTGCTGCTCAGCCGTCTTTCCACAATTGCATACTCATTCGCCGCACGCGCAGTGTCGACATTGAGAAAGTGAACGACCTTGCGGATCAATCCGTCCTGGCAAAGCACCAGGACTCGCGCGGTCCCTGGGGAGCCTACTGCAGGTGGCACGTCTCCCTCAACAAGTGAGTCTAGCAGCAGAAAGTGCTTCCAATGCAACGCTCTAGTCCGGGCACGTGTCTGATGACAACCCCGGATGACACCCCCACGTCTTACGACATAAAAATCACGAGAGTCCCCGTGTGTGAACTTCTTCGGGATGAGGCCAGGTGCTCGTGCTCGCTGTTATATACAGCGGATAGGACGCATTAATTAGCTGCAAGCACAAACAAAGGCACAAGGAGTGCAAGCAAAGGTTAAATGTGCACACCTCAAGCACAAGCTCGTGCCCTCGAGGGCTAGTATAGACATTTATGGACAGCGTAGCATGCTGCCCCTGCCTGCTTTTGCTTGCAGGAAGGTGACATCATCATGGTTTGGGCGCTACTTTGAATGCGACAAGAGGAACACCACGTTTTTTGCAGAAATAAGGGCTGGCCTCATCTGCTTCCTGACAGTGGCTTACATCATTCCTGTGAGTGCAGTGCATACGCAGTGCTATGCACATGGCCATGCTGATGAACTCTAATTTCATGATAGCTACTAGATCATCACAGGAACAGCAGCACTGGAGCATTAATGCATATGCAAGCCAGGGCTGGCTCTGCACAGGATCGTTGACTTGCGGAGGCATGCCCTTTTACCCGGGCATGACAGGTGCACACGACAGGTGTGCACAACAGGTGCACCTTAAGTGGGCCCACATTGCGCACATTCGTTGGGGCCCTGCTTTGCAATCGTAGCGACAGCTATAGCTCGCAAGATTCCTGCTATGATTAATTGTCTGCATGCCCTTGGTATGCCTTCATATCAGCTTTGATCTTGATGCATTCAACTTCGGGAATTATGCCGCTGTCACGTGTGGGTTGATCTCAGTTTGACCCCGAATGGTGTAAAATTGTGGCAAAGCAGTTGAACTGAACTTTCATGAACCAGATGGAATTATTGATTGCTGATCAGGTCCAAGTTTGTGCCATGAAAGCATTTTATGATTGCTTTCCATGAGCTTAGAGGCTGGGGCCTCAGTTGAGTATGCTCTGCTGCGGAATTGACTGAGGCCTCTGGCACAAGATCTTTTCATTCTTTGGCGGTGCGCCTGCCTGTCTGAGTGCACACCCTCGCTCAGTGCGTCCATTGTTCTTGTGTCTCACCTTGAGGGTTTGCAATGCATGTCCTGCAGGTGAACTCGGGCATTCTGGCGGACACTGGTGGCAGCTGTGAGCCTAAGGACGAGTGCAGCCCTGGGGCGTACGAGGATGCGGGCGATGAATGCAAGTTCTTTGATGCTGGGTACCTGGCCTGCGTGGCAGACGTTCGACAGCAACGTAAGTGAGCAGATTAGTGACGGTCCATTGTTTAGGGGATTTTGTGTTGCAAAAGCATGTAAAATCTATTGCTTTGCTCTCACTCACTCTGGTGATGAAGACGCAGCATGCCTGCACTTCAAACTTGGTTCCTGCCCTTGCCTGCAGTGATTGCTTCGACTTGTATAGCCGCCTTCCTTTCGACTACGATCATGTCCCTGGTTGCTCGCATGCCTATGGCCGTTGCGCCAGCGATGGGTAAGAGGTTTGCAGTAGCTTGATAAGAGTTCCAAGAGTGATCGCATTCGCTCATGAGCAGCTGAGTCCTAGTATCCCTGCTCTTTCTGTAATTTTGTGCCAAATTGGGAGCAGACAATGAATTTACACCAGCCAGGAGGCGTGAACCAGAAACAAAGTGAATGTTACAGTTACTTACTTCATGACATTTTCTGGCAACTTAAACACTTAAGCCTGTCCAAACATCCTGAACCAACAAGCAACATCATCTCAAACCTGCACTAGCTCGCTCTCTCTCTCTCTCTCTCTCTGTGTGTGTGTGTCTCTGTGTCTGTGTTTGAAAGCAGGAATTGTTTTAGTTTGTTATGCAGCCTGCACTGCTAGTCACGCAAGTCATCATAATACTTAAGCTTTTTGTGCACTTTGACTTGCACAGCCAATCATCATGAGCACTTGCTAAAATCCTTGCAAAATGAACAAAAACGCATTGCTGCAATGATTGCTGCCACAGGCATCAATGCCTACTTTGCGTACACTGTCGTGGGCTTCCGTGCAACGGGCCTGATCGGCTACAAGCAAGCTTTGGCGGCCGTCTTCATTGAGGTGAGATTAGCTTATGAACTTAGGTGTTTGGGTTGCACACACGCTCGGCTCTGCAGGTCTTCTTTTTGTCTGCAATGGAGAATTGTGCATTTTCAAAGGTGTAATCTTTAAGTTTGTCTGAAGGAATGCCTGCTCATTGTGCAACCCGAACATTTTAGTTCCTTAGCTCAGAGGCTCTGAGGGGTTCCTTTGCGTCAATGTGGCACGCATTTCCTAACTTCCTAGCTAGCCCTCTGCTTCATACCTGCAGGGAGGCAAAGGCCACCAAAATTTATTATCATCACCCTGCCGCTGTTCCTCACAACTGCTCTGCTATCATTCCTCATAGACACTCTGCCACCTCGCCATGCAGGGAATTATCTTCCTGTTCCTCTCCATTTGTGGCCTGCGCGTCAAGTTCCTTGAGCTAATTCCCAAGTAAGTTGTGTGCCTTTTTAATAGCATACAGTCTGTTGAGTCTTGTGCTTGTTTTCAAGCATACGGTCTGCTTGGGACCTCTCGAGCGAGTCGTGTGTCTTTTCGTAGCATGCGGTCTTGCCTGGGACCTCCCGACAGGGAGCCTTTGGAAAGGTTGTGAATTGTGCTGGCTGGGAAAGGATCTCGGCACCACAATTTGTCCTGCCCTGCTGCTGGCCAGAGTCCAGGGGTTGTTCAGGTAGTTGATGGTTTGGTGGTTGGGGAAAGCCTGGTCTAGGAAATCCCACGGCATCGTGACACCTAGCATGTGCAAGGCTACTAAGTGAGCAAGGAGATTGGCAGGCTAGTACTGCGTATCCTGCAATATGTCAGGAATAACACAAACGTAGGAAAGCACAGAACAGAAATATACCCACTTTGTAAGATGCACAACTCGTCTAGTAAATGGCCAAAGGTCTTTGTGCTGATTTTGGCGCAAATATCCTTCTTTAGAGAGCCAGTTAGAGGGCAACCCATTAACCTGCCACCTTCTTCACACAACAGTATGATCACTCTCTTGTATGTCCTGCTTGCTCAGGCACATTCTGTACTCCACTGCCGTCGGCATTGGAATTTTCCTGTCGTTTATTGGTCTGCAATTTGAGGTGAGGCAATGCAATCATGGCACACAACAATTAGGAGGCTGGTCTGTGCCTCATCAAGGCTTCGCATAGCATGTTTCTACTGTAGAGCTGGACAGCACACTCCCAAGACTTCTCCTCCACAAGTACTGCTTGGAGCTTAGCTAGGTTAAAAACTTCAACTGAGCTGGCAATCAAGATTTGTTCCTGTGCCAATCTTTGCAGAATGGTGTTGGCCTTGTAACGGGAGACTATGCTACGTTGGTCACATTAGGAGGTAAGGAAAGCTAGAGGGTTTCTGAACACTGAAAGCTACCTCGAAATGGTTAATTTGGCGGGTTGTTGGAGGTTTTGGTACTTGGTTTGAACCACTAGGACCTTACTCGAACAGGCTTGTGAACACGCTCTGAAGCCTGCACCTCCAGGACCTGTGAGAAAGTGCACTCTCGAAACCTGATGAAGGCTTCCTCTCCATCTTCTGAATTGCAGGTTGCGACCTGGAGTACCAAAAGCCCTTGTATGCAATCCACCCCTCTGAGGCCAACTTTGAGACAATTTGGTGGGTGATGTCTGCAAACTGGCCTGAGTTTGTTACCAATGAACCAAAACATTGATACCTTCCATCATGAAACTCTGCTGTACCTCGGATGTGCAGCATTTTCTAAGCATCAGCCCTTCCCACTTCCTCATCTACATGTGTCTATGGTAGCTGTCTTCATCAAATACTTCCTGGCTTGTGATTCCTGCCTTTATCCGTGGCTTGTTTCCTTCTGTTGTCTCCTTGCCAGTCTATCCCTTGAGCTTTCTTTTTCTGCTACGGCCCACAAGGAGCTGCTATTCTTTGGGCCCCTTGCACAACAAAACCATGAGCAATGGCCAACATGTTGCCTGCAGTGGTGGCGGGCCTGATGCACCTCTTGGCCTTCCTCCTGGTGGTCCCAACTACGCATGTGGTGCGCTTGCGACTCCTGTTTACATCATCCCTCAATCCATCCATGTTGGGATGTCATTGGAGCCTATGTCGTGCCTGAGAGTCCCACCATGGACAACCTTATCTTGTGTATCTTATCTTGTGTTATCTCCAAAAAAATGGGTGTTAAAGCCCTTCACAAGTTTCCTTGCCACCTTGCGTGTGCTTTGGGCATGGGCGTGGTAGCTTGGAGGTTGTTCAGGCTTCTGCGCTGTCCATAAGCATCTGAGCAGCACTTCTGTACAGGAACTCTAGTTCCAAGTGCATACTTAGAAATCCATGTTTTTTTGTGTTTCAATTTACTAGCACACCTCCAACCATATGTCCGCAGGAGGAGGTCAGCTCAAAGCAGGAACCCTTTGGCTAGGATTCATGTCTGGGTGAGTCACACGCTGGAAGCAGACAGGCTCCACACTGAGTCGGAGCACTCCTTGTCGATTTGGCACACCACTTGATATCACAGATGGGCCCTGCCAGTCAATATCACTAGAGCCACCACACTTGATATTCCAGTGAGCTTTTCCTTTTTTTGCAAAAGCGTCAGTCCCTTGTGGACTCGCACAAGGACAAGCTTGTGATCAGACCAGCTCAGCGCATCCTGCTGCAGCCGGCCTGCTGTCTGTTGCTGGCTGCATGTTCACCAAACCCGAGCTTGCCTGGATGTGCTGTTTGCTCTGCAGGATTATGATGACAGTGCTCTTGATGAAGGGAATTCACGGCTCCATCCTGTTTGGCCTCCTGTTCTGTACTTTTGTGTCGTGGATCCCTGGCCACTCTGCCTCCTTCTTCTCCAAGGATGGCTACTCGGAGAGCAAGATTGGTGTGCGTGTGGGCTTGGATGGGCACCAACGCTATGACTTCTTCAGGAAGGTGGGCACAGCGACATGCTGCCTGTACTGAAGATAGCGTGTGAATGGAGAAAGGCATGCGATCGCCGAAGCAGAGGAGGGATATTAGCTTAGACGGGGTCCTCTACAAGTTGAAATGTATGCTCAGCGTGGACGGGGGATATCATGTGGGGGTTTTGAGGAAGTGTTTAATTGGACGAATCCCTTTTGTCACAGCGCGCTCCTTGGGATAGCCTCAAGTTGAATAGCCTTACCTCACTTGCTGCAAAGATTTTGTTAAAGCAAGCTGCCATCTGAGCATAAAGTTGTTGCTTCATTCATGGGCGTGCTGGCTGACCTACAGCAGTTTTAGTTGCCTGTGGGGCAGATGCTGTACAGACTAAGTGCTTGAGCAGTGCAATCGGCGAGATAGATGTGCGTTCTAAGAAGCAGCCTACCCAGATTTGTTTTACACTGGGGGGCAAGCAGGATCATTTGAATGATCCCCTGCCTGAACCAAGCGCACTAGCTGACACAGCCGTTGTATGCATGTGCCCTGGTTGTGCAGGGTGCAGATCTGCCATACACATCGCGTACTGGCGCCGTCCTGGACTTCAGTGCTCTCAACAGGGGCGACGTGTGGGCCGCCCTCATCACGTTCCTATACTTGGACTTCCTGGATGCAACCGCGACGGCCTTTGCGCTGGCCCAGCTGGTAGCCAAGCAGGTACGCTCACTTAGTTTCTCATGACTCGATCCATTTCTTGATCAGAATGTTCAATATGTAAAACCCTGATGAGATCAGTGGTCGAGCTAGATGGAGATCCTGCTAGTCCATGCTTCATGGGCTAGATGTGCGCACATGTGCACCAAGCTAACATGCCCCTGACCACCTCTTTTTATGCAGGCCCTACTGGCTTCATGAGCCCAATGTGCGCATGCATGATTTGCGTGGCTGACAGGCTCTTGTCCTCCTCGGTGTGTGCAGGTTCCTGGCTTCATGAACCAGATGGGCCACTGGCCGCGCCAGACTCTCACCCTCGCCACTGATGGCGTGGCAACCATCATCGGTGGGTGCAAGCGCAGACTGCCAAGCATCAGGCATGCGAATGCGTACATGTTAATGTATGTATGCAAATATATATAGAAATAGGACTGACAAGCGAGGTGGATGGCGCCCCCGTTCAGGGGCTGGAGCAGCTGTAGTTCCTCCAGGGAGCCTCCCCCGGGCTGGCTGCCTGCCTTGCAGGCTCCCTGCACCGCGGCCTTCATGGTTTATGATGCCACACATGGTTGTCCTCACCTCCATCATGCTGTCCATGGCGGACACCAACACCCAGCAGGCATGGGCATGCCAGTGCTTATCTGCAGGACCCTTGCCGCCTTGTGTTGCATTGCAGGCTCCCTCCTTGGCACATCCCCGCTCACCATTTTTGCTGAGAGTGCCGTGGGCATCAGGGCGGGCGGCCGTACAGGGATTACGGCTGGTGTGGTTGCTTTTGGTGAGTGTGCAGAACGCAGAATTTTTTTTCAGCCCATGGCCACACTAAGTTGGGTCATGTGGAAGGCAGAGGAGGTGCTATCCTCAAACTCTCGTCTCGCCGAGCAGCCTCGCAGGTTCGCCAGGCTGAGAGCTTAATTCTCAGGTCTTGCTGTACAGAACACGCACACAATTGCCAAGCAGGTCACTCATCAGTGCCAGACATGGGTGGCACATTGTGTTGCCTGCAGGCTTCTTCTGCAGCATGTTCCTGGCCCCAATTTTTGGAAGCATTCCCCCCTACGCCACCGGGCCGGCAATCATCATGGTTGGCGCCCTCATGATGGTCAGTGGGTGTATCACTGTGATGTGCTTAACTTTGGATGTGAGCATGCATGCGCGTGAGAGTCCTGGTACAATTGGTCAGAAACAAGCATCCTGCCCTGCCCAGACTTCAGTGTGCATGTTCATGCACACAGTAGTGTCAAACCAAGCCGGCAGTGTGCCTTAGCCAAGGTCTGCACCTGACCCAAGGTCCCTTGCTGGTGTTCACAGGAGCGTGTCTGGTTCATTGAATGGGATGAGCTGCGCATTGCCATCCCCGCGATCCTGACCATCATAACCATGCCCCTGACCTAAGGTCCCTTACTGGTGTTCACAGGAGCGTGTCCGGTTCATTGAATGGGATGAGCCGCGCATTGCCATCCCCGCGTTCCTGACCATTATCACCATGCCCCTGACCTACTCCATCGCGTACGGCCTGGTCATCGGCCTGCTGTCCTGCGGCCTGCTGTGGTTCTGCGACCTGCTGTGGGAGGTGCGTCAACCACCTTTTGCTGTCCCGCGGCCTGCACTGTGGGATGTGCTCCACCCACCGTACTGTCCTGCAACCTGCTGTAGTTCAAGTTGTACTTTGTTGATGGGGGCTCTTGAAAGGTATGCGCGCTCACCGTGGGTGAGAGGTGCCATGTGAAGAGAGAGAACACTGAGGAGCTGGCTGCTTACTGCTCACCTGCTGCGCCTGTGCCTGGAGACTTGCCTGGTAAGGCGCACCAGCTGTCATTAGGTACTTGGAGGTGCTAGACAGAAAACACATCTTGGCTGTGATGCAGTTGTGACCATGGTGCTGAGCATGCGCACGCATGTGCTCATTGCGCTGCCTGCCGGACGCATGCACCCTTGCAGACGACCCGAGTGCTGAGTGGCCAGGGTGACGGGAAGACAATGCGCCACGTTATGCTGGACTCATGGTCAAATTGGATTGTGGCTTTTGGCTATGAGGAGGTGGGTGGAGGACACGGCGGCTGGGTTGTGGTAGTGACCAACAACTGTGGTGGTTGAATAAGGGTGCCATCGCAGTACGCATGACTAGCAATGGGAGTGCCTTCCCAGGATAGTGAGTGTCCCTGGGCCATTGCGCCAGCAGCCTGCACTTCAAGGGCCAGCGCAGTTTCTACTTCCTAGTGCTCCACTCCTACAGGGCTTGTCCTTTGTCAAGTGAGGAACTGGGAACTGTAGACACAAATTGCTCGTGAGTCAGGCGGCTCAGAGCGCTGCCCTCGCACTCATTTGGCACACACATATACACACACTGCTAGTTGCTCTGATTGTTACTACAGAATCCTTTGGTCAATCATTTGTATGTGTGCGTGAGCAAGCAGGCAGGCTTGGAGCTTGCATTACGGGCTTACCCCTGCCCTGGGATGCCTGTGCACGTATTGCCCCTGTGTGCACTAATGCACTCAAGTACATGCACACACACCACAGGTGCTGATCCGCGACCTGCCTGGCTATGTACCTGGAGATGCCCGGGAGAAGGACCCCTCCGTCCCCATGAATGATGCCAGCATCAAGAAACTGAATGCTGCCCTTGACCAGGCTCAGGATGAGGAGCATGTCAATGAGCAAAGGGCCCTCCCAGGCAACCCTTGAGAGTGTCAGTGGGCCTAATCACAAGGATCCTTGGCAGAGTGTGGGAGGTAAATAAGCCCATACTGGCCTCAACAAAGCGCACAGCGTGCTGGTAGTCAGGGCAGCTGAAGGAGGGCATTCCTGCCTACGGGTGTCAGTGGGCCTTATCATAAGAGCCTTTGCCAGGGTGTGAGAGGCATATAAGCCCATACTGGCCTTAACAAAGCGCACGGCATGCTGGTAGTCAGGACAGGTGAAGGAGGGCATCCCTGCCTGCAGGGTACTCCCGCTATGCTCCTGAGCAGCTTATGGCACACAGCGCGTGGTATTCCATGCTCATGTAAACCGCATCTACTGTTCATAATAGCCCATAAATTTTGTTTGTCATGCTTGCCTACATGCTGAGCCTCCTTTGCCCTTCAAAATTCAGTGAGCAAGTGTGCACCGCCTGGACGCTGAGAGCCAGTGATGGACAAGCTTGTATTCCATGCATGCAGCCGCTGCGACGCCCTGAGTATGTCGTAAGTGATTTCGTGACTGTCCAAAAATCTGGTGCTGTGTTTCATGCGCCTTGATGCACCATGTGCTGGTGAGTGGTGCACATGATCCCCTTATTAGTTTTGACTGGTCCATGCATTGCATATTCAACCAGCTGCTGTGACTCATGTCTTAGTTGATCTGATGTGAAGTCTCCTGGTGCCATGAGTTTGTCAGGACACCTACAGTAGAGCACCAATATTGTGTCTGTTGACTGCAGAGCCCCGAAGCCTAGATATGAGGAACTCGTCCCATTACAATTTGTGCCTTCAGCATCTGCATTAAGCAGGGTGCCCTTCCAGTTGTGCAGTATATTATGAGAGCATGGGTCTATTTTTTTCATTTCAGCTGCAGTCCCTGGTGACAAAGAATAATACAATGTCCATGTACATCCGACATGGCCTGCTGACCCCATGCAAGGAGTGGCAGATCGTTTTGACTTACTATGTGCTGTGTTGAAATGACCAAGCACAATTGTTGATTGCAACAGTGAATGGCCATGGTCCCACGTGGCTTGTTTCTGAGTATTCCAGGCTTCCTTTCATAGTATATTTGGCTTGAATGACTAATATCATTGCAATGGAGTTGTAATTTTACGGGGTCTTGCGTCAAATTTGCATGGAGTGTCATCAGCCAAGTTTACAAGTTGGCAGGTGCCCCGCCGCCTGCTCGAGAATCCGGAGCTCTTGGGAGAAATAAGAAGCTCCAGTCTGATTGACAGTAATGTTGTTGCACGATTTACCACTGGCAGACAAGTCTGCAAATTGAAGCCTCAACGAAGACACTTGCATGCAAGGGCTCAGGAAAAGAGCGTGCTTTTTGTGCCAGCAGCCAAGCCAGCCAAAGAATTGGTGCGTGCCACGTTTGGGCAAGTAAGGTTAGGGTCTTAAAGTAATAAGTTTACAAGTTTAAGTAATAGAAGAACAGAAGTTTGACCTTCAGCCAGGTAGTTTGACTGATCAGGTTGCTGGTGAACACCAGCCATCATAAAAACATCCATAAGCTTTGAAATAAAACGATAGGAATCATTAGTTTGTTTCTGGATAAAATTGAAGACATCTTCAGAACAAGCTTGAGAGAAATAAAAAGCTCCAGTCTGATTGACAGTAATTTTGTG
>LKMJ01001497.1_pt1 | contig 20698 bp, 22 predicted proteins | sample 643391 | NCBI WGS metagenome assembly LKMJ01 (sample SAMN04112250, study PRJNA286221) | soda lake metagenome | biome: soda lake; feature: Kulunda Steppe; material: water; isolation source: sample PL-Br10 brine of Picturesque Lake | place: Russia: Kulunda steppe | collected 2010-07
CCCTGTAATAGAAGTACACGGCCGCCACGGGCGCCCCGGGACGAGCGTCGCCCCGACCCGGTCGAAGAAGATCGCTCCACTATGAGTCAATCAACACGAAGTGAGCCCGCGAGGTACAGGGGGATCGAGCATCTGACGGACAGCGAGTACCACGAACTGCTCGCCTCGGATCGGCGTAGGGCCGTTCTCGACGTCATGGCGACCTCGAGCGCCCCGATCGGGATCGAAGAGCTCGCGTCGGCGGTCGCGGCGAGAGAACGCGACGTGGAGGTCGCCGACGAGGAATATATAACGCGCGTCAAACTCCATCTCCATCACGTTCAGCTCCCGAAGATGGCCGAGTTCGGGGTCCTCAAGTACGATCGGGCGATTACCCCGACGATACATTTTTGAGCGGTATTCCGAGCGGCTCCGCCTTTCCCGCCCCGAACCATCTCGTTCGGTCTCGTCTCGCCCCGGATAGGGGCCGAGACACATTTATGCCGGCAAGCAAACTATGTACCCTGTTATGCGATCTGTCAGCATTGCCGGAACGGGGACGACCACGTTCGGCGAACTCGACGCCGGCGTCAAGGAACTCGGGATCACAGCCGTCTCGCGGGCGCTTCGGTCCTGCGACGTGGAGCGAGACGACGTAGACGCGCTGTATCTCGGGAACTTTGTCGGCGGAATCCGTCGATGAAGACGGAGGGCGCCTGTGCGAGTTCGGGCATCGCGTTCCGACAGGCGTATCAGGCCATTCGAACCGGTGTCCACGACGTCGTCCTCGCCGTCGGCGTCGAGAGTATGACCAGCGCCGAGACGGCCGAGTTCACCCGCGCGCTCGGCAGCGCGGCGGATCAACGGACGGAGGGCGCGACGGGGCTTACCTTCCCGGGATTTTACGGGCTGATGTTGGATCGGTACATGCACGAATACGGCGCGACGCGCGAGCAGGTCGCCGCGGTGTCGGTCAAGAATCGGCGCAACGGCGTCTCGAACCCACGGGCCCGGTTTCGATCGGAGGTGACCGTCGACGAGGTGATCGAGTCCCGTCCGGTCGCCGATCCGCTTCGGCTCTATGATTGCTGTCCGGCCGCCGACGGGGGCGCCGCGGTCGTCCTCGCCGCTTCCGACGTGGCTTCTGAACTTACCGACGAACCGATCCGGGTGCTCGGGAGCGGCCACACGACCGGGCGAACGCCGCCTACCGGTACGAAGACCTGACGACGCTCGAGGCGACCACACACGCCGCCGAGTCGGCCTACGAACAGGCCGGGATCGGTCCCGACGACGTCGACGTCGTCGAACTGCACGACTGTTTCTCGGCGGCGGAGATCGGTGACTCGGAGGATCTCGGTTTCTTCGAGAAAGGCGAGGGTGCGAAAGCGGTCGCCGAGGGCCGGACCGAGGTCGACGGAGAGATTCCGATCAATCCGAGCGGGGGGCTGCTCGCGAAGGGCCACCCGGTCGGCGCGACCGGTATCGGACAGATCTACGAGATCTGCGAACAGCTCCGTGGCGATCACGAGAACCAGATCGAGGGCGCCGAGATCGGACTGGCGCACAACCTCGGCGGCAGCGGGGCTGTCAGTACGGTTACCGTTCTGGGGGTGCCGTCCGATGTCTGAATCCGATATACCGGCGTTTCCGGCGATGCGATGTACCGAGTGTGGGACGCTGTACGGACACTCGGTGTACGCCTGTCGCGAGTGTTCGAGCGAATCGATCGAGAAGGCCTCGATCGACGGGGACGGCACCGTCTACGCGCGGACGACGATCCGGGTACCCGGCTCCGATCACCGGGGTCAGGCGCCCTTCGAGGTGGCGATCGTCGACGTCGGCGGCGAGGAATCGGTTCGCGTGACCGCGCGCGTCACCGGCAATCCGGAACTCGGTCCCGGCGACCCCGTGCGCTTTCTCGAGCGCCGCGAGGAGACGTTCTACTTCGAGGCCGTCTGAGCGATCGAAGGCGAGGTCCCCCGTCAGTGGACGTTCCGCTCTTCGCCCTCCCAGTATTCCTCGCGTAGCTCCGTTTTGAGTACCTTCCCGTAGGAGTTCCGCGGCAACTCCTCGACGATCTCGACGGTCTTGGGGACTTTATACGCGGCGAGTCGCCCGTCGCACCGTTCGAGAATCTCTCCGGCCAACACCGCGTCGTCGACCGTCTCGCCCGGCCGCGGTTCGGCGATCGCCGTCACCTTCTCGCCCCAGTAATCGTCAGGTACACCGATCACCGCGGCGTTGGAGACGCGTTCGTCTTCGACGATGATCTCCTCTATCTCCCGCGGGAAGACGTTCATCCCGCCCGTGATGATCATGTCTTTCTTTCGGTCCATGATGTACAGGTAGCGGTCTTCGTCGAGACGGGCCATATCGCCCGTGTGGAGCCATCCCTCGGAGAACGTTTTTTCGGTCGCTTCCGGGAGATCCCAGTAACCGGGCGTCACGTGCGGTGCCTTGACCACGACTTCACCGACCTCGCCGGTCGGCACTGACTCGCCGTCCTCGTCGACGACTCGAAGGTGAGCGATGTCCACCTCGCGACCGGCCGACTGCAGTCTCGATCGGCGCGTCCCGTTTTCGGCGGCGATCCGGTGATCCTCCCGGTCGAGCGCAGTGACGAGCATCGGCACCTCCATCTGTGCGTACGACTGTACGAAGACGTTCCCCAGCTTCTCGATCCCCTCTTCGATCCTGGCGGCGGTCATCGGTGAGCCCGCATAGTAGACCGACCGCAGCGAGCCGGTGTCATATCGGTCCCCACCGTCGTAGTTGTCGAGGAGTTTGTATACCATCGTCGGGGCGAGAAAGACCGCGTTGACGCCGACGTCTTCGACCGCTTCGAGGAACCGTTTCGGTTCGAACCCGTCCTGAATGTGGTTCGTCCCCTCGGCGAGAACGGTCGATTCGACGAGAAATCCCGATCCGTGCGTCAGCGGTGCCGCGTGAAGCGTTATTTCCCCCTCGTTCTGTCCGAGGACGTTCTTCAGGCCGAGCGCCGTCGAGAGCCACGTCCCGTGGGTGTGTTTGACCCCCTTCGGCCGGCCGGTCGTCCCGGAGGTGTACATGAGCGCACACAGATCATCGAGCGAGACGTTTGCCATCTCTGTAATCGGCTCCGTCTCCGCGATCAGCCCCTCGTAGGCCGCCGTGCTCGAGGCGAACGGCAGGTTCCCCTCCTCCCCGTCGCCGTCGACCGTGAGAACGCGCTCGAAGGTCGCCTCGGTCTCCCGACTCATCTCCCGGCAGTGGTCGAGAAACGACGCCTCGACGACGAGCGTTTCGGCGCCCGAATCGGAGACGAGCATCCCGTGTTCGCCCGGCGTGAGCATCGAGTTGAGCGGGACTTTGATCGCACCGAGCCGATAGACCGCGAACGACGTCTCGACGAACGCTGCGTGGTTCTGCATGAGGATCGCCACTCGATCACCCGCCCCGACACCGAGTCGCTCGAGCCCGGTCGAGAGCCGTTCGACCCGCTCTCGGAGTTCGGCGTAGGTCCGTCCGTCCCCGGCGCCGCGTCCCGAAAGCGCCCGCAGTTCCGGTCTGTGTCGAGCCGTCCGATCCAGAGCGTGCGCCAGGTTCATACTTCGAAATACCCAGACGGAGGACGATAATAAACGTTTGTGAGGGTCGCCCGTTCGAGCCGGGACAGTCCCACGAAAAGGTCGGCCTTCAGCCGGAGCTTTTTATATCAGCCGGATTCAATTGACAGTATGTCAACAGAAGCTGGTGATGACGAGCCGATCGAGGCCCCGGACGCGGGTTCGGAGCCCGATTCGGGGCTCGACTACGAAGTGAGCAGCGACGACCGGACGTGGGGGATCCTCGTACACGCGTCGGCGTTCGTCGGCCTCGTCGTCCCGTTCGGTAACATCCTCGCGCCGCTTTTGATATGGGCGATAAAGAAAGAGGACAGCCGGTTCGTCGACGAGAACGGAACACAGGCGATCAACTTCCAGATCACCTGGACGATCCTTCTGATCGCTGCGGCGATCTCTATTATCGTCGTCATCGGACTGGTACTCCTCCCAATCCTGGCGCTGGCGTGGATCGTTCTGGTCTGTATCGCGATCATCCGGGCGAGCAACGATCAGGTCTACGAGTACCCGCTGACGCTGGATATCATCTCCTAATACTGCGACGTGCGCCGCCGGTCGCAAGCGCGCTGCGGCGGGGTACTCTTTTTATCCCGAGCGCCCCCGTACTCGGCAACGATGTCCGGTGAAACACACTACTACGACGACCTCTCGATCGGAGACACCTTCGAGACGCGCGGACGGACGATCACGGAGACGCATCTGGTCACGCACGCCGGCAACACCGGCGATATGAACGAACTCCAGATGAACGCGGATTTCGCAGCCAGCACGGAGTTCGGCGACCGCCCCGTTCACGCGCCGCTCACCTACTCGATGATGGAGGGGCTCATCACGAGCGATTTCCGCAGCGAGGAGTCGAACGTCTGTTATTACGGACTCGATTCGATGCGTATCCCCGGGCCGACCTATATCGGTGATACGATCTCGGTTCACCGGGAGGTGATCGACAAACGCGAGAAGGACCCCGGCGGGATCGTCACCTTCCGGGACGAAGTCGTCACGACTGACGAGCGAACCGTCCTCGTCTGTGAGACGCTCGAGTATCTCCGGGCGAAACCGAAACGCGACTCCTAGCGAGCGTTCGATGTCTTATAAATACCCTGAATAGGAATAATAAAGACCCGTCCGACCGCCATCTCGGGTCGGATGGACAGCGACGCCCGGGAACCGTTGCTCACCGGATATCACGGACGGATTCTCCTGTCGATTACCGGCGGTTCTCTGTTTATCTCCATGGTGGCGATGGTGATCCCGCCGTTGCTCCCCACGATAATTGCCGAACTGAATATCTCTTCGACGCAGGCGGGGCTCGTGATGACCGTCTGGTGGCTCGCGGTCGCACTCTTCAATGCTCCCGGCGGCCGAGTTGCCGACCAGCTGTCACACAAAACCGGATTGATCGTCGGATTGGTGATCGCTTTCGTCGGGATCGCGTTCCTGGCGGTTTCACATCTCTACGTGCTCCTGTTGCTCGGTGTCGCGACGGTCGGTATCGGGCGCGGCGTCTATCAGCCGTCGGCGATCGGTCAGATCTCCGATCTCTTCATCGAGCGACGGGGACAGGCGCTGGGCCTTCGAGGTGCGGCGTTTAACCTCGGGGGCGTGATCTCCGGCGTTCTGGTCGCGGGTGTACTGGCGGTCGCCGTCTGGCAGGCGACGTTTCTCCCGATCCTCCTCGGCGTCGCTGTCGTGACCGCTTCTATGCATTTCTGGAACCGGGAACCGTACGAAATCGATACCGTGCGTTTGAATCTCCGGGACACGCTCTCCCGTCTCAAGGGATCGCGAAACATCGTACTCGTCATCGTGGCGCTTTCGCTTTTCGGGTTCGCCTGGAACGGGAGTATTAGCTTTCTCCCGTCCTTTCTGCAGACCGCGAAAGGCCTCTCGCCGACGCAAGCGAGCATCGCGTTCTCGGGTGTGTTCGCCGTCGGTGCGATCGTCCAGCCGCTGTACGGTGTCGTCGGCGATCGCCGGGGGCACGCGATCGCTTCCTTTATCGCGGCGACACTCTGTGCGTCCGGGCTGGTCGGCCTGCTGGTGTTCGATCACCTCCTTGCGGTCGCGGTTTCGCTGGCCGTCTTTGCAATGGGGCTCGCATCGTTCTGGCCGGTGATGATGGCGTTCGGACTGGCGAAGCTGTCTGCCGGGACCAGAGCGGGCGATTGGGGGGCCATTACGGCGATATTCCTCTCCGCTGAGGCCGTCGGATCCCTGTACGTGGGCTTCGTGATCGACGTGGCGAACCACGTGATCGCCTTCGCGAGTCTGCTGGTGTTTCTGCTCGTGACGATGCTCATCACGTTCTGGCTCGCTACGTTCGATTGATCGTCTCGATCTCGACGTTCGGCGCCGCCGGAGTCTCGCGTTCGCTGTCTCGGTATCGAACTCGATTCGATTTCGCATCCCGCTTCGGCGGCGAGAGGGGATCGTGTCGATCGTCCGCTCGACTCGGTCGACGAAGGTGTCGTAAACCTAAAGAGTCGAACGAACCTTTTTACGGTCAAGATGATTACCGGACGCGTTTTGCTTCGGAGGTGGATACATGGGTGTTGAGATAAGGGAATCACCCGTCTCCGAAGACGAGTTCGAGGAGATGAAGCAGTTCGTTCACGATTATCTCGCCGCGAGCGTCGAAAGCGAGACCGAGGGCGGACGCATGCGGTGGTACCCCTGGCATTCGGCGGAGTATCGGTACAATCACATCCTCAACGTCGCCAAACTCGGCGAGGAGATCGCACGGCGTGAAGGGGCGAACGTCGACGTGACACGCGTCGCCGCGCTCTTTCACGACATCGCGAAACTCGAGACCGACCAGGACGTCCACGCGGAGGCGGGTGCCCGAATCGCCCGCGAGTACCTGGAGTCACGCACCGACTATCCCGAGTCGTTCATCGAGCAGGTCTGTAACGCCGTCCTCGATCACTCCTACGAAGGCGATCTCGATGACGTTCCGCTGGAGACACAGTGTCTCATGGAAGCGGACCTCCTCGATAAAGTCGGTGCGAACGGGACGATGCTCATGCTCTTGCGGATGGGCTATGAGTCGAGAACGCACATGGACGCGAACGAGATGGTCGGCCGGGTACTCGAACGCGGCGAGGACGCCGTCGCCCGCGTCCGTTCGGAGACGGCCGAAAGCATCGCCCACCAGCGGCTCAAACGCGTCCGCTGGTTCAAAGAGTGGCTCGAAGGGGAGATCGCCGCGATGGAACCGATCGACTCCGGCAAGCCGGACCTATAGTGACAGTGCGGCGAGAAGGAAGTACGCACCGAAGCCGGCCAGCACGACCGCGCTTCCGTAGGCGACGACGGGTGCGAGCCGTTCGATTCTCGATTCGGCGGTCGTAAGCGCTGCGGGAAAGCCGACGATCCAGCCGGTGATACCGCTGAAGAGCCCCAAAACGAGCGCGGGATGGCCGGTTTCGACGACGAGAACGTCGGCGAGCGAATCGCTCGCGTACGCCAGCACGTCGACGTGACCGGGCGTCAAGAGCCCGACGCCGGCGGTGAGCCAAAAGAGGATCTGGTACGGATTGCTCAAAGAGAGCGCGAACGCCTTCGAGAATCCGCGGCTTTCGGGAATCGACGCGCTCCGGAACTGTCGGTTCGCGTCTCTGACCGCGCCGTAGGCGAAATACAGCATCAACAGCCCGCCGACGAGAAACATCGCCTCCTGTACTCGTGGCAACCGCTGCAAGAAGGTGACGACGCCGGCGAGCGCCAGGAGGAAAAAGATCGCGTCCGCGGTCATCGCGCCGAGCCCGGCCTTGAATCCGGCCGTCCACCCCCGGAGGACGGACTCCTCGGCGATGATCGCGTTCATCGGCCCCGGCGGTGCCGCCAGCGCGAGGCCGAAGACCACGCCGGCGACGAACGTCGCGAGAAACGTCATCGGCGCTTGGTTCCGACCAGCGATACAAAAACGTGACGCCCTCATTCGGTTTTCGCGTCGCCAGCGAGTACCAAAGAGTTAAGAAACGAGCTATTCAGCATAACGCATGCAACGCCCTCCTGCCCGGATAGCGGAACGTTATCCGTTCCGTTCGCTCTTTGCGAGCCTCGTCGCCGCCTCGCTCTCCGCACTGCTTTTGGTCACGCCGGCTGCGGCACAGCAGCCACAGACCGGGTTTTCACCCCTCGTCGAGGCCATCGGAGCGATGCTCATCACGCTCGTCATCGGCGGTGGCCTCATCTTACTCGCACCGGAGTACACCGAGCGAACGACACAGCGGGCGCTCGATCAGCCCGCCAACGCGCTGCTCTATGGGGTCGGAATCGGTATCCTGATCGCGATCGCACTGGTGATATTGATCGTCACCGTCGTCGGGATACTGGTCGCGATCCCCCTGGCGCTCGTCGTCCTCGTCTTCAGCGAGCTTGGATATCTCGCCGCCGGCCGGGCCGTCACCGACAACTGGGGTGGCGTGTTGCTCGTTGCGATGGGTCTTTCGGCGATCGTCGGCGGCCTTCCGATTCTCGGCGCGCTTCTCGGGTTGATACTCAGTAGTCTCGGGATCGGCGCGGCGTATCTGTACTACCGGGGTGGCGATGACTCGCCGTCGAACCGTCGGACGTAATTCCGCTGCGCGATCCCGACCGCGGACGCCCCGCCGAGACAGGGCGTTTTCCGATCAGATCCCCTGACTCATCAGCCGGCTGCGAACGATATCAGCGTCTTTGTTCCCGGTGGCGGTGTTGACGATGACGACGGTATCGTCGGGGTCGAAAGCGCCGTCGTCTGCGAGTTCCCACGCGCCCGCGGCGGCGGCCCCACAGGCGATTGACACCTCCAGTCCCTCGTGTTGGGCGATGGTCGCGGCACTGTCGAGCAAATCTTGATCGTCGACGGCAACGCCGTCGCCGCCGCTGGATCGGACGGCTTCGACGGCCGGCAACCCGCCTGCCGGTTCGGGGATTTCGAGGCTTCCGACGACGGTGTCCGGGACCTCCCACGGCTCCGGGTCGTCGCCGGTTTCGAGGGCTTCGACGACCGGCGCACAGCCGTCCGGCTGGGCGGCATAGAGTCGCGGTTTCTCCGAGACGATCCCGGCCGCCTCGAACTCGCGGGCACCCTTCCAGATCCCCGAAACTGTCGCGCCGTGGCCGACGGGGACGACGACGGCGTCGGGGGCCGTCCACCCGCCCTCTTCGACGATCTCGTAGTAGATCGGTTTCGCTCCCTCGTGGCGGAACGGGGAATCGAAGGGCGCGGCCGGGAACCACGTCTCCTCGTCGGCGGCCGGCATCGACTCTCGTTCCTCCTCGTATACGGCTCTGGCGTCGTCGAAGCGCCCCTCCACGACGCGCATGTCGCCACCGTGAACGTTGATCATCGCCTTGTTGATGAACGTCGCCCGACTCGGGACGAACGACCGCGAGAGCAGGCCCGCCCGTGCGGCATACGCGGCAGCCGACTGGCCGCCGTCGCCGGTCGTCGGCAGCGCGAGGGTGTCGGCGTTCGACCGGCTTGCGGCCTCGGCGACCAGCGCGAGCCCCCGGTCGGTGACGGTCCCCGTTGGATTGTGCGCCTCGTTTTTTATCAAGACGCGGCCGACGTCCAGCTCTTCGGCCAGGCGCGGAGCCTCCACGAGCGGCGTCGCTCCCTCGCCGATCCCCTCGGGGACGAACGGCAGGAGTTCGTGGTGTTTCCAGCCGCCGGATCGCGCTTCGAACGCCTCCCGGGAGACGCCGACTGTGAGGTCGTATCTCGTATCGAGCGCCCCGCCACAGTCGGGACAGCGCGTCGCCACCTCGTCGGTAACCGTCGTTGCACAGTCGATACAGCGAAATCCCTCGAAACTCGTCATGATCGTCGGTTGGCTTTCCGCCGGCAAAGCCCTGTCCTTCTCGTCGCGAACTGCCGTCCGAATTCGTCGTCAGGGCCAGAGCCCGCGGCTTTCGTGCGCTGCGGCGATCCGCGAGAGCGCGACGACGTATGCGGCGTCGCGCCATCCGATATCCTTCTGTTCGACCTCCTGTCGGACCGCATTCCAGGCGTCGATCATCACGGTTTCGAGCTCCTGGTTCACCCGCTGTAGCGACCACGTGCGGTGGTTGATATCCTGCACCCACTCGAAGTAGCTGACAGTCACGCCGCCCGCGTTGGCGAGAATGTCGGGCACGACCGGGATCTCTCGTTCGGCCAGAATCGAATCGGCGTGCGATGTGATCGGCCCGTTTGCCCCCTCGACGATCAGATCGGCCCGAACGTTCGATGCGTTCGCTTCGGTGATCACGTTTCCGACGGCCGACGGGACGAGAAGATCGACGTCGAGTTCCAGTAGCGCCTCGTTTTCGATCGTCTCTTCGGCGTGGCTGGTCACGGCTTCGGGCTCCTCTCCGTGGGTGGGGATCGACGACGTATCGAGGCCGTCGGGGTCGTACGCGGCGCCGTTTATGTCGCTGACGGCGACGACGGTCGCACCCCACTCGTCGAGCAACCGGGCGGCGTTCGCACCGACGCTGCCGAAGCCCTGCACGGCGACGGTCGCCTCCGAGAGCGGGTACTCGTAGTACTCGAGCAGTTCCCGGCTGACGATCGCGACGCTGCGACCGGGGGCTTCCTCCCGGCCCTTGCTACCCCCGATCGCGGTCGGTTTTCCGGTCACGACGGCACCGACCGTCTCGGCTTCCTGAACGCTGTAGGTGTCCATGATCCAGGCCATCGTCTGGGCGTCGGTACCCATATCGGGTGCCGGGATATCCGTCGTGGGGCCGATGACGTCGCGGAGTTCGTTGGTGAAACGCCTGGTCAGCCGTTCGGTTTCGGCCTCGCTCAGCGCTTTCGGATCGACGTTTACCCCGCCTTTCGCGCCGCCGAAGGGGAGGTCGACGACCGCACACTTCCACGTCATCCACATCGCCAGCCCCATGACTTCCTCGCGGTCGACGCCCGGGTGATAGCGGAGTCCGCCTTTATATGGACCGCGAACGCTGTCGTGCTGGGCCCGATACCCCCTGTACATCTCGACCGTGCCGTCGTCCCGCCTGAGCGGAATCGTCACCTCGTGGACTGCGGCGGGATAGGTGAGCCGTTCGACGATACTTCGATCGACGTCGACGTGCGAGCCGGCCCGCTCGAGCTGGCGTCGTGCGGTCTCGAGTGGCGTTTCCGGCGACGTTTCTGTGGCGGACTCTGCAGACTCCACTGTCGTTGAGGGGTTTTGGGGCATCGGTTGGATTTGTAGAATATTATTCGAGCGATTTCGCCCGATTCTGGAAGTCACCGCCACACTCGGGGCAGTCGCCGGGGTGGGTTTCGGCTTCGACGATCAGCCCGCACTGGAGACATTCGTACTCGGAGGATATCTCGGCTGTATCGTGTTCGATGTCGTGGCCTTCTGGCATACGAGCCTGTTGGATCTCCACCTATTTATATATTAATTGTATAATGTGTTTTATTGTCTTCCTATGTATTTTAATACTGAGCGCGATCGCACGCTGGTAAGGGGATCCTACCGTCGTTATCCGATACTCAGCACGATTCAAGGTGGAGCCTCCGGCCTCGCGGAGCGAGGTGCGTGGCACCGAAGGAATCGGGCAGTGTCCCCGTGGCAGCTACGGTGAATCGAACGACGCGGGGATCGCGTTCTGAACACCCATTTCCGCTGCGAACTCCCGCAACGACTCGGCGACGCCGTCCGGGAGTGAGAGGCCGTTCTCGCGGTGTCTTCTGGCGCTTCGATACTCCGGTTCGCCGGGAAGCAGGTATCGATCGCCCTGCGCTGCGGGTCCGACCGACAGGTCCGAAGAAAAGTCCGTACTTCGAAGGTACTCCGTGAATATCTCGACTCGGGTTTCGGCCCTGCGTTCGGTGGTGAATCGAAGCGGGTCCGCAAAGAAAAACGCCGCACCGTTACTGAACCAGTCGGTATCGCGTTGTCCCTGTACGATACCGTCACCGACGAAACTGGCAAAGAACTCTGCGATGATCCCCAGTCCGAATCCCTTGTACCCGGAAACTTCTCCGCCGAGAGGGAGGAGGGCCCCCGTTTGTTCGGTGGACATATCGGTGTCTCCCCCGAAGAACTCATCGGGATCAGTGACCGAATCGCCCGATTCGGTTATGGTCCACCCGTCGGGAAGCTGTCTGTCGTCCGTTCTGTATTCGCGGATCTTGCCGTTGGCGACCTGGCTCGTCGCCATATCTAACACGATCGGAAATTCGAGTGCGTCAAACGTCGGGACGCCGAAGACGAGCGGGTTCGTCGAAAGTCGCCGCTCTGCGCTGCCCGGTGGCGCAACGGACGTCGCACCGCCCATGGTATTGAAAAATGCCGCAAAAATCATCCCCCGGTCGGCCGCCCGTTCGGCCCATTCACCGACGCGGCCCAGGTGTGTGCCATTCCGCAGTCCGATCACGCCGACTCCGTGGTCTTTCGCTTTCTGTACCCCCAGTTCGACCGCTTTCCGCCCCACGACGTGTCCGAATGCGGACTGTCCATCGACGACGGCCGTCGTGTCGTCTTCACGGTCTACCCGAGGATCGGCCCGTGGATCGATTGCGCCGTCGTCGATCATCTCGTTGTACATCGGCAACCGAATGACTCCGTGGGAATCGTGTCCTTTCACGTTCGCCAAAACTATCGACGTGGCGGTCTTTTCGGCATTAGTGGGGGGTACCCCCATCGATTCGAGAAGCGTTCGGGTACATCCCCGCAGATCGGATTCGGTAACGTTTGGCATGAAACAGGGTTTCAGGGAAAGGATGAAAAATATTCGCTTTGTCGGATTGACGGACCGACTCGTCTTCGAGATTTGATTGTTCTCTCGTCAGGGCCGAAACCGCCCGGGACGGAAACCGGTTTGTCATTCCCGGCCGAAACCGAATTATGGACGCTGTCGTCGTCGGTGGTGGACTCGCCGGCTTGGTCGCCGCCCGCCACCTCGCCGAAGACGGTCTCGACGTCGAATTGCTCGAGCGGAACGATCGCGTGGGCGGCCGCGTTCGAACGCGGACCGTCGAGGGGTTCACCCTCGATCGGGGCTTTCAGGTGCTCTTTACCGAATATCCTGCCGCGAAACGCGAATTCGACTACGACGCTCTCGATCTCCGACCGTTCGCTCCCGGCGCGACGATCGCATGGCCCGGTCATCGGTCGACGCTCGCCGATCCGTTCGGTGATCCGGGAGCCGCTGTCGAGACGCTCTTAAACCGCGACGTGCGGACGGCGGATAAATTCCGGTTATTCAAGCTCCAGCGCGCCCTCCGTCGGCGTGAGACGGATACGATCTTCACAGAGCCGGGTGTCCGCGAGGGCGAAACGGAGCCGACGATCCGTCAGTATCTCGCCGGACGTGGCTTCTCTACGGCGTTCGTCGAGCGGTTCGCCGAACCGTTCTACGGCGGTATCACGCTGGATCGATCGCTCGGAACCTCGAGTTCGGTCTTCGAGTACACGTTCAAGATGCTCTCGGAGGGGAAAACGGCCGTTCCGGCCGAGGGGATGGGTGCGCTCGCCGCTCAGCTCCGGGATCGGGCCGTCGAAGCCGGGGCGACCGTCGAAACCGGTGTTACGGTCACTGACGTCGAAACCGACAGTGAAAGCGTAACGGTCGGAACCGACACGGGCGATCGATCGCCCGACGCGGTCGTCGTCGCGACGGACCCGAACACTGCGGCCGAGCTGACCGGAATTCGGACGCCGGCCGAGCCGAGGGCATGCACGACGGTCCACTGCTCGCTGCCGTCCCATCAGGCGCTCGATACCGGTTCGCGGATCGTCCTGAACGCGGCCGACGCCCGACCCAACACGGTCGCCCCGATGAGCGCTGCCGCCCCCGAATACGCCCCCGAGGACAGACAGCTCTTGAGCGCGACGTTTCTCGAGGTCTGTGGGGAATCGGACGACGAACTCGGGACGCTGGTCGGAGACGCGCTTTCGGCGTGGTTCCCCGAGAATCACTTCGGCGAACTCGAAGTCGTCGGCGTCGACCGGATCGAGTTCGCACAGTTCGCCCAGCCGCCGGGCTTTCGTGCCGAGCTCCCGGTCGTCGACGACCCCGAGGGTCCGGTCGTCCTCGCCGGCGACTACACCGAGTGGTCTTCGATTCAGGGCGCTCTCGAAAGCGGTCTTCGCGCGGCCCGGACGCTCATCGAGACCCATGGGTCGTGATCGTCCACACTCGAACGATAGTGACTCACAGATACGACCGGAGTTCAGACAGCGGCGGGAACGTGTGTGTCTCCCCGGCCGCCTCGTCGTAGACGATCGGCCGAAGCGCCCCGGCGTCGGTGACGAGCGGCGACTGAAACGCCGACGCCGTCATATCGTTTATCGGGACGCCGGCCGGGAGCCGGCTGAACGACGGCAGCATCAATACGCCCGCCCCCTCGTACTGATCGGGCCCGTACAGATAGCAGGGACGACGGACTCCCTCGATCTCGATCGTCGGGTGATCGTGACCGACGATGTACCATTCGGCGTCTGTTGCCGGTGGCACGTGACCGTGGGTGACGACGATGGACGTTTCCTCGGCGTGATACTCCGGGACGATCGGCCCGTCCCACAGCTCTTCGAGCATCGTATCGTGGTTCCCCGGCGTCACTATCGTCTGACAGCCGGCCTCGTCGGCTATCTTCGAGAGCGCGCGGACCGTATCGACGGCTCCCGATGGGACCCGATCGAACGAGTGTAACAGATCGCCCGCGACGACGACCGTCGAGGGTTCGTATCGCCGCAGAAGCGCTCGGAATCGGGAAGTGAGATCCTCGTGCTCGCCGAGAGTGGCCTCGATGCCCGAAGTCGCGTCCCGGCCCACGTGGAGATCCGCACAGACGAGCGTTTCCGACCCGGGGAGATAGACAGTCCGATCGTGGGTCCGAAACTCGATATCCATACCGAACGTTCGGGTGCCGTCCGCAAAGTCCTGACGAGAGTTGATCGTGCCGTCTGGGACCGCGTCCGCGCGGTCTCGAGTGGACCGCGCTGAACCGGAACTTTCGCCGTCGATCCGGCCTCCGAGTCGCGGAGGTTTATAAATGACCGCCCCGAGACCACGGTATGGTCGACCTCCTCGATAACAAACGGGCCGCGACGAAGTTCCGCGTGCTCGTCGAGATCGCCGAACGGCAGCCGGCGGTGAATCAGGGCGAGATCGCCGACGCCGTCGGTGTGACGAGCCAGGCCGTCTCGGAGTACATCCGCGAACTCGTTGATGAGGGGCTCGTCGAAAAGGAGGCCCGATCGCGGTACCGGGTGACGAAACGGGGCGTCGACTGGCTCTTTCAGCAGGCATCGGACGTCCGCCGCTTTGCCGATCACGTCACCGAAGACGTCCTCGGGAGCATGCAGGAGGACGCCGCCTTCGCGACCGAGGATATCGAAACCGGTGAGACAGTTTCGCTTTCGATCGAGGATGGCCTCCTGCACGCGACGCCCGGTGACGCTGGACCGGCGACCGGCGTCGCGACTACCGACGCCGAGTCGGGTTCCGTCGTCGGCGTCACCGGCTTCGCCGGAATCATCGATCTCGACCCCGGCGAGGTCACCGTCTTTCAGATCGCGCCGATCCGATCCGAGACGCCGAACGGCTCCGAACGGCTCACCGAGGTCGCGAAACACGCCGATCTCGTCGCGGCTGCCGGCGTCGAGGCCGTCGCCACCCTCAGGGAATCGGGGATCGATCCGGAGACGACCTTCGCCGCCGGCGCCGTCGCTGCCGACGCCGCGAGTCGGGGACTCGACGTCGTCGTCGTCGCGACGACCGACCTCGCGGGCCGGGTGACGGACGCCCTCAGAGACGCCGGCCTCGCCTACGAGGTCGACGACGTCTGATCGGGAATCTCGTCGCCACCCGGCTTCGAAGCCCGCCCTTCGACGAGGTATCCCGTTCCCCGTCAAAGCTCTATGAACGCCGACGGAGATCCCTATAAACGCGTCCGCTCCGGTCCGACTCGACGGGATCGCTCACCGCACGGCGTCGGCGATCTCCGAGAACGTCCGGAGCTGTCTACGCTGCTCCGTCGTCGGGAACCGGACGACGAACCGTTCGACGCCCGCCTCGAGATACTCGGCGAGTCGCGCTTCGATCGTCGATTCCGTCCCGAACGCGCCGCGCTTTCGGATCTCGTCGTCCGAGAGAGTCTCGTCGGATTCGTAGCTGACCTGCTCGCCGTAGTAGTTCCCATAGAACGTCCGGGCCTCTTCGAGGGCCGCCGATTCGGAGTCGGCGACGACGACGTCGAGGTAGTATCCCGGCGTGATCGATTTGGCGGGCCGATCGACCGCCTCGAGGGACTCCCGGATGCGCTCGAGTCCGGCGGCGTAGGACTCCGGTGACATCGCGATCGGAAGCCAGCCGTCCCCGTGTTCCGTGAGCCGGTGCTGTACCGTCGGGGGGAACCCCTCGGCCGGATCGAAGGCGGCCGATGCGACGTAGATCGGCGGTTTTCTCGCGGGTTCGAAGCCGATCGAGGCGTCCTCCAGCGCGTAGTGTTCGCCGTCGTGATCGATCGCCGAGCCCGTCCACAGCCCGGAGACGACTGACAGCGCCTCGTTGAGCATCGAACCGCGAGATTCGTCGTCGACACCGAGCTGTCGCATCTCCTCGCGTTCTGGCGGTCTGACCCCGACCCCGACACCCAGGGAGAGACGACCCCCGCTCAGTTGATCGAGCGTGGCACTCGCGTGAGCGACGTGGGCGGGATGCCGAAGGACCGGGAGATACACCGCCGTTCCGAGCGCTATCGAATCAGTCGCCGCCGCGACGGAGGCGAGCGTCACGAGCGGCTCGAATCGCGGCTTCGCGAGGACGCTGTCACCGACCCACGCGGCGTCGTAGCCGAGCGATTCCGCACGCTCGGCGAGGCCGACGATGTCGGCACTGGCACGGGCGGTCAGTTCCGCTCTCGAGGTGCTCGAAAAGACGGTCCCCCGTGTCGGAAGCAAGTACCCGAAGGAAGTCATGATGATCCAGCACGTACGACAGCGGTACTCATAATAACTGTTCCCTCGCTGGACCACAGCGGAGGGAACGCCCCGGACCCGCCTCGGAGCCGATCAGAGTACGTCCGCGAAGTCGTACCAACCCGGCTCTCTGTCTGCGAGCCACTCGGCCGCATCGACGGCGCCGGCGGCGAACACGCGCCGGGATTCCGCGCGGTGTGAAAGCGTCAACACCTCGTCGTTGCCGGCCAAAAGCAGCTCGTGCTCGCCGCGAACGGTACCCGCTCGGCGGACGTGGACGCCGACTTCCGACGTTTCGCGGGGGTGTTCTCCCTCGCGGCCGTGGGTTCGATCGAGTTCGGACGCCCGGGCGCCGTCGATCACGTCGAGAATCGTGTTCGCGGTGCCGCTCGGGGCGTCCAGCTTGCCGTTGTGGTGGGTTTCTGTGAGTTCGAGATCGTAATCGGGCAGCGCTTCGACTCCCGCTTCGACCACCTGCAAGAGCGCCTGTACGCCGCGGGCGAAGTTCGATGCCTTCAGCACGGCCGTCGCCTCGCTGGCCGCCTTTAGCATCTCTAACCCCGCCTCTTCGAAGCCGGTCGTGCCGACGACGTAGGGGACGCCCGCTTCGGCGACGGTGCTGGCGTACTCTCGGCTCGCTCCCGGAATGGTGAAATCGATAACCGCGTCGGCATCGACGAGCAGTTCGGGGAGTTTTTCGGCCGGATAGACCCGGACGTCCTCGACGGTATCGGCTTCGGTGGCGACGCCGACGACGTCGTGGCCGCGACCGCTCGCTTCGGCGACGATCTCGCTACCTGTTCGCCCCGTCGCGCCGATGACGACGAGCTGTATCGTCATCGTTCGAGTTCCTCGAGCACGGACCGGAGCGTCTCGCGGTTCTCCGAGCGAAGCGGGCTCAGCGGAGAACGCATCGTCGCCGAGTGGATCCCCCGCATCTCCATCGCTTCGTTGATCGGGATGGGATTGGTTTCGATAAAGAGCGTCCGGAAGAGGTCACCGAGCTCGTACTGGAGTTCGCGAGCGCGCTCGAAATCGCCGGCGAGCGCCGAGCCGACCAGGGCGACGGTACGTTCGGGTTCGACGTTCGCGGCGACGCTGATACAGCCGGTTCCCCCCTGAGCAATGATGGGAAGCGTCAGGCCGTCGTCGCCAGAGAGCACCTCGAAGTTCTCCTCGCGGGTGCGTTCGATGACCTCGTTGATCCGGTTTAGATCGCCGCTTGCGGCCTTGTAACCGACGATATTCTCGTGCTCGGCCAGCGAAACGGCCGTCTCGACGGCGACGTTGCGACCGGTCCGGCTCGGGACGTTGTAAACGATCTGTGGGAGATCGACCGCGTCGGCGATCGCCCGAAAGTGCCGTTCCATACCGTCGGGTTCGGGCTTGTTGTAGTACGGCGAGATGAGAAGCAGGCCGTCCGCGCCGGCGGCCGCCGCGCGTTCGGAGAGGTCCAACGCCTCACGCGTGTTGTTCGAGCCGGAGCCGGCGATGACGGGGACGTCGTCGACCGCCTCGATGACGGTCTCGACGACGTCGATGTGTTCATCGTGGGTCATCGTCGCCGATTCGCCGGTCGTGCCGACGGGAACCAGCCCGTCGACGCCGGCGGCCTCGAGCCTCTGGGCGTGTTCGCGTAGCGTTTCGTGATCGATACTCTCGTCGTCGTCGAACGGCGTCGTCATCGCGGGGAAGACGCCGGTGAACGTGTCGTGTGTCATTGCTGTAGGTTGGGTGTCGTCGATAGTTTCAGGCCGTTCGTCCGAAACCGGTTCCGACCTCGGACGGGGGCGCCACGCCCGCCGGAGACCGTTCTACGGACGTTTGCCTTTTTTCGGAAAAGCCGGAGCGTCGACGTGCTCCCGAGGGGCTGTCGACGGATGCCCACCGAGCACGTGACGTCGCATACATACAGAACCTGCGGCGACCGACTTATGTTTTATGTGTCTTCTTTGCCAAATGTTATCACGTATACCAGAAATCATTTCATCGTCAGATCCCTACCGGAGGGACGTATGAATCACACCGGACTCAAGGCTCGAATGGCGATCGTCGGGAGCGTCCTGTTCGCCTTTTATGCTCTCATCGCCATCATCGCAGTCGAGGCCTTCGGCATCGGGCTGCCGATCGTCTTCCTCGGTACCATCGGATTTGCCGGCTTTCAGTACATCGTCGGCAAGAAGATCGCACTGTGGAGCACCGGCGCCGAGGATATGCCGGAAGACCGATATCCCGAAATTCACCGCTCGGTCGAGCGGATCGCGGACGATATGGACCTCGAAAAGCCGCGACTGATGATCGCGGATATGGGCGTGCCGAACGCCTTCGCGGTCGGCCGACGCGGGGCCGGCGTCGTGGTCGTCTCCTCGGAACTCATCCGCCTGCTCGATCACGACGAACTCGAGGGCGTCCTCGCACACGAACTCGCTCATATCGACAACCGCGACGTCGTGATGATGGTGATGGGCCAATCTATCGCCTCTATGCTCGGGCTGGCGGCGTACTTCGCCATCGCGTTCACCCGTGAAGGCGGGATCGGCAACATCCTCCTCGGCTATCTCGCCAGTATCGTCGTTCAGATGATCGCGATGGTGTTCGTGCTGGCGATATCGCGGTACCGCGAGTACGTGGCCGACTCCGATGCCGCCGAACACGTCGGCGGCGACGCGATGGCCCGGGCGTTACAGAAGATCTCGACCGCCAGCGAGCGTTCCAACGCCGAGCTGGACGACAACGTCTCGGCGCTGTGTATCTTCGGCGGCGAACGCTCCGCGCTCGAGCGACTCTTCGCGACGCACCCGCCGATCGAAAAGCGGATCGAGGCCGTCCGCGACGTCCAGCGGAGCTATTACTGATCGAAAGTATCGGAGCCAGCCGGTGATTCCGGAACCCATCCGTCAGCGAAGAGACGAGATGCCTCGCCGAGGGTGGCTATAAACGGCTACGATACTTCCTGTGTCCCGACGCGTGCCTGCTGTTTTACCACTGGTAGCCCGCTGTCTCACCACCGTTAGAGTAAAGAACGCGCGAAGAAAACCGCCGCACAATAACGAACCATGACAGAAGATATCGAGGTATTACGCGACGAGGTCGTCTACGAGCCCGACCCGGCGTTCGTCGATTCGACGAACGTCGCCGCGTTCATGGAGGGGTACGAAATCGACGATTACGAGGAACTCATCGAACGGACGACGACCGACGTCGAGTGGTTCTGGGACGAACTGCCGGAGTACCTCGGTATCGAATTCTACGAGGAGTACGACACCGTCCGGGACGACACTGACGGCCCACAGTTCACGCGGTGGTATCCCGGCGGCGAGTTGAACGTCGCACACAACACCGTCGATCGCCACGGGGCTCCCGAAAGTGAGACAAGAAACAAGGTCGCCTGCATCTGGGAGGGCGAGGACGGCGAGATTCGCGAACTCACGTATCACGAACTCCGACGGCAGTCCAATCAGGTCGCGAACTACCTCGAGTCGGTCGGCGTCGATACCGGCGACACCGTCGGCCTCTATATGCCGATGGTGCCGGAAGTCATCTCGATCCTCTATGGCTGTTTCAAAGCCGGTGCGATCGCCGTCCCCATCTTCTCGGGATTCGGCGTCGACGCGACCGCCACCCGGATCGACGATTCCGAGTGCTCGGTGCTTTTCACCGGCGACGGGTTCTATCGCCGCGGAAGCGAAGTAACACTCAAAGACGCCGCAGACGAGGCGATCGACGAGGCTGGCCACGTCGAACACACCGTCGTCTTCGATCGGCTGGGGGCGGACGTTCCCTTCGAGGAGCCCCGCGACGAGTGGTGGGACGATGCCATCGAGACGCGGGATGACGACTACGAGACGAAATCGCTCGCGAGCGATCAGGAGTGTATGCTCCTGTACTCCTCGGGAACGACCGGAAAGCCGAAAGGGATCGTTCACACCCACGTCGGCGCCCAGCTTCAGCCGTCGAAGGAGCTTCATTTCGCCTTTGATCTCAAGCCCGCAGATCGCTTTTTTTGGGTCTCGGATATCGGCTGGATGATGGGTCCGTGGACGCTGATTGGAACCCACACCTTCGGCGGCACGATGGTCATGTACGAGGGCGCGCCCGACCACCCAGAGCCCGACCGGTTCTGGCAGCTGATCGACCGACACGGCGTCACGCAGTTCGGCATCTCGCCGACGGCGATCCGGGCGCTCCGAAAGCACGGTGACG
>LKMJ01001500.1_pt1 | contig 20688 bp, 23 predicted proteins | sample 643391 | NCBI WGS metagenome assembly LKMJ01 (sample SAMN04112250, study PRJNA286221) | soda lake metagenome | biome: soda lake; feature: Kulunda Steppe; material: water; isolation source: sample PL-Br10 brine of Picturesque Lake | place: Russia: Kulunda steppe | collected 2010-07
GCACTTTCGGACCACCACACGAACATTCGAGCGCGCGCGCGCACACACACACACACACACACACACACACACACACACACACGCGCGCGCGCGCGCGCACAAACAAAGACATGAGCACAAAATACACACACGCGAACACGCATGCACACACGCATTTGCACTTACACGCATGCACACACACACACACACACACACACACACACACACACACACACACACACACATACACACACATGTACACACATGCACACGCACACGCATGCGCACATGCCTTGCAGCCTTGCAGTGACTGTCCTGGGAAGTCATACATTGCCGCTGCGTTTGTTAAGTGGATTGAGGCCGCTGGCGGGCGCGCGGTGCCTATTCGATTCTACAACTCTGAGGCTGAGCTGCACCGAGTGTTCAAGCAGCTGAACGGCCTTGTTTTCCCTGTAAGTTATGGCCTTATGGATCTTAGAATGAAGGGGGCTATGCCGGAAGCTGCAGAGGTAACAGTCTTGACCGTGACGTTCTCATGTGCACGGGTGAATCATCAGGAGTCCTCTCATCACCATTTGGGACCTTTGCACCGTCATGCAATCTCCTCAAGATCTTCATAGCATGCTCCTTGTGCCTTGCGGCTGATCCTGCAGCTTGTTGTGTGCTGTGTGTGTGTGTGTGTGTGTGTGTGTGTGTGTGTGTGTGTGTGTGTGTGTGCTCGCTGGTGTGCTGGCGTGCTGAGGGCAGCAATACAAGCTGTTCAATGAATCCAGGGGCTGAAACAGCAACCCCTGCAGGATTCTGGGGCTTGTCCAAGCCTGAGCGCTCTTTTAAAAGCAGTGTTGCACACAAAGTCATTCGCCCCTTGGAAATTGCACTCGCGACAGCCTGGATGTGCAAGCTCTTGCTGCATGTGCACAGAGCAGCCTCTGATGGCTGAAGCTGCGCACATTCACCCGCAACTCCCCGCCCCCACTGTCTACATGGGGCAGCTGTGCGTGACGTTGTGGCTGCATGTGCTCAACCACTACTCCCACGCAGTGTGTATACGAGAGTGTGTGTGTGTGTGTGTGTGCAGGGCGGCCTCACCTGGCTGTGGCTAGATAGCCCTTATGTTCTGGCTGCGCGGAAGCTTTTCCAGTGGGCTGTTGCATCTAATGATGCTGGCAACCCATTCCCAATCCATGGAACCTGTCTTGGATTCCAGCTGCTGCACATTCTCGCCTCAAATGTGAGTTGGAATGCATGTTTGGGCAGAGCTTCAAGGGTTGTGTTTGTGACCATTCAAGCATTCAACCATGCCATGCAAAAAAGCTTGCTGGAAAACAGAATCCTTAAAGTATTTACTACATGTGAAGGCAGTGTTGAGGACTAGGTGCTCATGTACATGTGCAGCATATTCACTAATTAGAATTAACATGTGAAGGAAGGTGGGTTTGTCCAGCCCGTGCCATTTGTAAGACAGGAAACAAAGCTGTACCAGCTGCTGCAGCGCGCGTGTGTGTGTGTGTGAGCCGCTGCACTCAGCTCCTTACACAAGAGTGTAGTTCAAGTCCACAGCAATTCATCAGCTTAATGGACACATGCACAGGGCCAGGGCCTCGTGGATAAGCTTGTTTTGTTGTTACTGACCACAGGCTGTTGCTGCTGTGTGAGTCTGCAGGTGAGCCGCAATGACCTACTTGTTGACACCGACAGCACCTCGCACGCAACAACACTCAGCTTCTGGAACAAGGAGGCCGCAGAGGACAGCCTTATGTTTGGCCTCATGCCGGTGAGCTGCATAACCTAACCCTATCAGCGTTCTCTGCATGGTCTGTCCATGGTACCTGCTTGCTGCCTAATTAACTGTCACTTATTGCTGACTGCCTCCAGCCTACTTGTCCGTGCACGACATGTATCATGTCTATCTCACCCCAGCCTTTGTTCTGCCTGGACAGATGTGCATGTGCCACAGGCTGTTTTTTGCCCATTTCCTTGTGCATTTTGTGTGCTGCCTTCTTGCTCGTTTGTATGTATTGCTCTACTTGACTGTCTTTTCATCAATAATGCTTGAACTAGAATGATCAGCACTGGGTATCGCTGTCTTGCTGGAATCTAGAGTGGTAAAAATGAAGTTGTTTTAACTCATTTGTTTCAACTCAAGCAAAAACCTTACAGCTGCTTTGAAGCAGACCACTACAGCTCTGTAAGCCATGAGATTTTCCGTGCGCAGCAGCAGAAATGCACCTTTATTCTACATTGATGCGCCGCAGAAACGCTTGCGTGATGCCATGGAGTCTGAAGAGCACAACATTGTGCTGCAGGTATGTGCACACAAAATCTGGCCACAGAGATGGTTTAGCCTTGTAAGAGTGCCGGTCTTCTAAAGAATGGCAACAAAGGCCCAGAAGGCTCCTACTTTTTTCTAACCATTCTTGATGCTCCGCTACTGCATGGGTATTAATTGAAATCATTGTGCTTATGTTCTTTGGGACAGCATTGAAGTCAGGCATGATTACTGATTAATGGTTATGCAATAACACTGAATTAAGGCCTTTCCCTGTGTAAGAAGTGTAAGGAGGCACACTCGATTCAATGTGTCCTGCCGGTCATGTTGGCTTCTGCTCCTGTCTCCTGCCTTGCAGAACCACATGTACGGCTTACCCCCCCACATGTACAAGAAGTGAGTTGCTGCTTGGCTGGTGTGCATATGCACTTCCTGCCTGGCTGGTGTGCATGCCTGGCTGGTGTGCAGGTGCATTCCCTGCCTGGTTGTTGTGCAGATGCACTCTTTGCCTGGCTGATGTGCAGGTGCATTCCCTGCCTGGTTGTTGTGCAGCAGCACTCTTTGCCTGGCTGATGTGCAGGTGCATTCCCTGCCTGGTTGTTGTGCAGCAGCATTCCCTGCCTGGCTGGTGTGCAGGTGCATTCCCTGCCTGGTTGTTGTGCAGATGCACTCTTTGCCTGGCTGATGTGCAGGTGCATTCCCTGCCTGGTTGTTGTGCAGCAGCACTCTCTGCCTGGCTGGTGTGCAGGTGCATTCCCTGCCTGGCTGGTGTGCAGGTGCATTCCTGCCTGGATGGTGTGCATGCACTCCCTGCCTGGAGAGTGCTAAATGACCTCTTGGGCCTGCTGTTTGGTCATTCTGCTTCTATGCCAATGTACCAAAGCTATCTTGGGAGTGTGGCTTAATACATGTTTGGTCATGCCACCCATGTGGCTCTGTTCCTACACCCATTTGGTGTCCGGAGCGTCGCACTTGGTCCCAGGCTGCTTACAATGTAGACCTTCAAAATGCACGCAGCCATTTATTGGGCTTGAGCGAGGGTTTGGCTGGGCTCTGCAAAAGATGTTTAGCACTGCCTCCCAACAGATCGGCTCCTGGAAAGGCAGGCCCATTCAGGGCAAAAAGCAGTGAGACGAGACTCAAAGCTACATGACAAAGCTTAGATCACTGAGCAGAGTTCTTCCTGGTGACCAGGTACCCTTTGCTCTCTGATTGGTACAAGATCCTCACTACATCCAAGGACAGGAATGGCATCGAGTACATCTCGAGCATGGAAGGCGTCAAGTACCCCTTCTTTGGTGAGGGAGCCCTATTTTTGTTGACAAAACTTTTTGCGCTGGAAGCGCACTTGCCCAGTAAAAACAACATTACTAGCTTCCTGTTTTGTGTATGCTGAGCATGACAACCACAGATATTAGCAATGCGATCTTGAGTTCTGTGCACACACAGGATGTGCTTGCAAAAGACCTGGGGTCGCGTGTGCCTAAGCAGGCACTTCAATGCAGATGAAAAGCATAGGCCTTCTTTGCCTGCAGCAGGAACTAGTGTTCAACTTTGTCGGCAGGCTCATATGTACTTGTCAAACGTGCTGTTTGCTTAGGTGGGCCAGCAACACATGCTACCAACGGTCCCGGTGTTGGATGGCTCACTTTCCTATTGCTTGTCCACAAAGCCAGAAAAGCATGAGGGGCTCATGCTCATTTACGCTCACGCCCATTTGGAGCCATTCCCGCATGCCATTTGTAACAATCCCTGTGTGCTATGGCCTTCTTGCAGGAACTCAATGGCACCCTGAGGTGGGTGATGCGCCTTTTATAGTCCCTTTGGTATTATTTCTTATGCCTTTTTTTTGCATTACGCAGTGTTGCGAACACAGCACACAGTGAAATTGCCGATCAGCAACCACAAGAAATAAAAACAAGTGCATGAGCGCAATTTGCAGAATGTGAGGGAACCTTCACCTACCTCCTTGCGTTATTATGCACCAAAGTGCCGTTCACCTTTCTTACGTGCCATGCATTTGGTATGCATTCAGTATGCATTCGGTATGCATTTAGGAGAAAAACTTGACACGGGGCACGCTCTGCTGATGTTCTTCCTCAGAACTTTAAGCGCAAACTCTTTTGTGCAGGTACCTAGAGAGATTGACAATGCAGTAGTGCTGGATAAGCCTTGTCTTAGATTGTCTATAAATTCTTGACTAAAACACTTGGTGGCGCGTGTGTGCGAACGTCTATCTTTCCTTGTACTGCAAAAAAGATACAAAGGGCACCTTGTTTCTCTTATACCTGCATGCACACTTAAACACGTCTGACCCATGAACGCGCACTGAGCATGGCCAACAAACACATTCACACCTACAGAAACCCCCCTTTGAATTTGGGTTGGATGCCGTTCCCCACAGCCTTGAGGCTATTCAGGTAAGCTGTCTCCAGCGTCTGGCAGAGAAATGCTCTTCTAGCCTTCCCAGATGGATGTAGACAGTGCTTTATTGCTTGCAAATTTTCTTGTCTTTTTTGTAGCTAAATATCACAGGAAGTATTGGGCGCACATGACCCGTATGTGTCCTTGGTACTACCTCTCATGTGCACACGATGCATCCCACATGCTCAGCATGGTGCAGCTTGTCAGTGCAAGCCAAATTACTTTAAGGTCGGCCTGAATGCTCAAAGAGCCAAGGGCACAGAGCTCACAGCTGAGATGGCAGCGAATGTTGAGATTCTTGGGGAAATCCATGATTGCAGGTTTGTCTGGATGTGCTTCCTTAGGGAAATCCTGTTTTGTGGCGCTTGCAAGTAAGGCCCTTGTAGTTGTGCCCAGAGCCACGTCAAGTGCTCGCACCTCCTGGCAGAATGCATGCTGAGAGGCTTCCAGGAGGACTACGCTTGAGGTAGACGTTACCATGCACTAGCTTCGCAGTCACCCGTATTACCCTGCAGTCACCCAAATATTACCCTGCCATTAGATTGCCGCACCCCATGCATCATTCAAAATAAGTGTGCGCTGCTCTGTGGCCTCCTGTGACTCTGGATTCAAGAGAAGCCTCAGTATGCCTGTGAGCACCCCTGGAATCACTTCTACAGCATTCACATAACGGATTACACCTGCAAGTCTCAGGAAGCAGCTTCCAGTTATGGAATATTTTGCTGGAGCGCTAAGTATGCAGTATGTTTAGGCAAGGCTCATGCTGCATGAGTCATGCATGCTTGTAAGCCTTATTATGCTATGGAACTTGCAGGTGTCACAATACCTGGGCAGCGCCTTCATCGAAGCTGCAAAGAAGTGAGTTGGCAGGCTGCCCCTCTCTGTAGGCATACAGGGCTTAATCTGGCAGGTTGGATGCAACAGGCGGGCTGCTTGACCTTGCCAGAAAGTTACAAATAATGCTTCCTTGGCTTCCTGTTGCCCATGGGCACAACTAGGAAGGCAGATCTTCGAGCTTGGAAATTGGAAGTCCCAGTCTGCTTGTGTACGCTTGTGTCAAGCTTGGAAAACGGAAATCCTAGTCTGCTTGTGTGTGCCTGCTGCATCTAGCTTGATGCAATTCACAATTCAGAGGTGAAGAAGGCGTGCACATGAGCAAGCTGGTTTTTGAAGGACGTTAGTGGTACTGAGGTGGTTGCCTTTACTTGGGCTTAACACCAGCCCAAATTCCCGGACAATTTTCCTGGACAATTTTTGTTACGTTGTGTGACATGTTGGTGATCATCAGATCAGTGGTCATGAGGTCATTGAGACACCAGTCGAGGCAGCATTGAAGCATGCACATACCTTCAGGAATGCGGGCATCCTCTTTTCAGTGCAGTGTCAATGACCTTTGGTCCAACCGGGCTGGATTCCTTAGCGTGCACTCACCTCAGGCTAGAACAAAGCGTCTGTGTGTGAGCTGAGCAAGGTCCATCGAATGGTCTCGCGCAAATCCTTGCACGTCAGAGTGTGGGCTGAGTAAGGTCTGTGGAGTGGTCCTGCGCAAATCCTTGCCTGACATCTCAAGACAACCATCAGCTAAACTGGAACAACTCCTGTGAATCCCCTGATGTAGGTCCATGCACAAGCCAGAGTCAAAGGAGCAGGAGCTGGAGCTGCTCGTTTATGACACCTGCCCTGTTTTCAGTGCTCGCTTTGAAGTCATGGATGAAGAAAACTATGTGAGTCTGATCATTTGTGCCTGCATACCTTCTTGCATCGGCATGGAAAGCATAAAGAGACTTGAGTCCGAGCATTTGTGCCTGTATACCTTAACTTTTTGTCAATCAAATTTGAGTGCAGATCCCATTGCTAAGTGCGACTTGTGCATGAAAGGCTTTGGTGCGCGCTTGCAGTCTGATGCCACGCACATATCTTATCAGCCAAAATGATGTTCGGGCATCCCTAGTTAGTTTTGGTGATTGTACAGCTGAAGATACACCTTTTTAATGGGTTTGAAGATCATACTCTGATAAGTCCCATGAGCTTTACCTTATGAGTACATCTGTACAAGTATGTCTTTACCGCTTCAAATCCTGGGAGATGTTGCATGTTGGATACGAGCACAATTAGATGGTTCTATGGAGCTTGGGTGTCCGAACTTCGCTTTCCCGGCACGTGTTTGCAGATTCCCTGCAACGTGTTGTACCAAAAATTGGACATTTTTGAATGCAATGCTTAAACGTAGGATGGGCCTGACATGACCTACTACTTTGACCACAAGGAGACGCCTCCAGCGGGCCCTGATGATGATGGCGTGCTCAGGAGGTATACTGCAGGCTTTTGCAAAGGACGTTTGCACGTGTTTGCTACTGTTTATTAGCAGTTTCACGAAATCATGGTAGCATAGGCCAGCAAAGCCTGCTTACTGTGTGTCCCTTTTTCAAGGCTTCCGTCAAGAGGATGTCATTAGCAAGGGAAACAAGCTTGCTACGACACGCTTTGACTGAGGAAATGGTTATGCCCAAACCATGTTGTTTGTTGTCATCTGTCCGCAGGCTAAAGGCCAAGCACCCAGATGCCTTCCTGCTTGGTTAAGCAAACTGCAGCATTGAGCCAAGCCTTCAGCATCTGCTGAGGTGTGTTTTATAGAGTTTACTTTTTGCTGTTTTTCTGCCTTTGTAGGTGTGAGTTGCTGTGTTCATGCAAGAGCAGGTCAGCCAACAACACTATCTTATTTATCGTACTCCAGGGCTGCTTCAAGCTGTTTTCTTGGTCTGGGCTGTCCATTGTATGCCTTGTTGTAAAGCCAAGCCCTTTCTTTATGCGTTTTCGCCTGTCCTTGCTATGCAGACAGCATGTGTCAGTCAACCCTGGAACCAGAAAAAATGAGGACCCTTCTTATGAGCACTTGACGCGCTGCGTTCTTCATACCAATGACTTGTAGGCTTTTTGACCAATCATCTATCAGGTTATGCAATGTTGAACGATAATTAGTGGCCATTATGGCATTGATGGTGTTGAAAGTGTTTGGGTGTGAGTCGAAGGCATAGAAAAGGACGCTTGGTGTTGCACATGACAAACTCACACTGTTATGGTAAAATTGAAGTCTGTGTTCAGGTCTATCTGACAAATGTGACGGTGTCAGATGATTGTTGGCTTACAGGGTGCGCTTCTTGAACTGTGTCGACCACTGGTAGGTGACTACCGTGGCAATGCAATTGTAGCCAAATGACAATGAGGGTGTGCAGAATTGCAAAAACAAGGCATGGCTATTACCTGTCTATTAAGACTGGTTCTGCCTTCTTTAAGAAGAGTATATTTAAGGTTTTCAAGGCTGGTTCCGCCGAACGAGGGCAGCTTAGCTGGTTGTGAGCCTCCAGTTAGATTCAAACCCCAAACCCACAGGTTGCGAGGCTGGACAGTCGAAGAATAGACACCCATACACAGGGAACACAAGAGATGGGAACGTGCTTGTACCTTCCTGAGACGCCAGCTTGGTCAAGGGACAAGACAATGGACCAGCAGTGCAAGCAAGGTCGCCCAACAGATCAACAGAACTTCTGTTGAATCTGCATCAGGGTAAAACCTGAACATATTCAGAACACACAACTTGTAACTTTGAAAGGCAAAGCTGAATTGCCTTGTAGTATTTAATTCAAGTCAAGTTGAAGGATCGTTAATCCAAACTGTTGAATTAAAGGTACAGAATATCAACTCCCTGGTCATTATTTATTAAGCACATGGACTTCATCAACAAGCGTTTTTCAGCTTGCTTCCCAACTTGGGATTTGAAGCACCTTTATTCATAGTAAGTCACCAGGGCAAAGCAGGCTCGCAGATACTACCATACAGTAGTGCTGTGACCCTGCACTGAAAAGCTATGGGCCTACAGAAGCTCCTCATTTTTGGAGTCCCCTCCAGTTATCAGGTTGTAGGAACAGAACAGAGCGATTGATGTTAATTCACGAGAACCTTTGCCTCAGAAGTTGTCAAATGGCTCCTTTGGCTTCAAGTTGGTGCACTTGAAAATGTGGTTGAGCGCGACCTTGTTACCAAAGTTGACAGTGTCAGCTGGATGTGCCAGTGACTGCGCGACAGAGGCAGATACATCTGTTAAAAACAACATATGGGCTTGAGGACCTTTTGAGGGGGTTCAGGTATAAGTTAAAAGTTACCGCTTTAATGACTGTCATTCTAAGAATGACCCTGTTCATGGGCACTCGCAAGCTGGTTGCTAGATCCCTACACATCAGACATCAATCTCCTTGGGCATGAGAAGTCTGCACCATACTCGCAGATGCTTCAGCGGGATTATGCAATATTGATATGCCAGTGTGCCTGTTTAAGGAGAAGACAGCACCTTGCAAACCAGCAGTTTGACTGCAAGAACAGAGCTAATCCTGCAGCCTGTTGTGCGTGCTGCGGTCAAACGAACAACTGGCATTACCTGTCTGGTAGATCCAGCAGCCAAGAAAAATGAGCATGCCTCAGGGATGTATGGGGCAGGCGTCTAATGGGCTTCAAACGTGATCCAGCCAAAACAATGAGCATACCTTGGGGATGTATGGGGCAGGCATCTTATGGGCTTCGAACATTGTCCAGTCAAAGCCCTCAAACCAAGGGTGGCTCTTGATCTCCTCAGCGCCTGTCAAGCCGCTGCCAAGGCGGAAGCTGGGATTCAGATCCAGCAGCCGGTCAAGCAGGGACTTGAAGGTCTGCAGGCAGGACCAGGTCGGGCAAAAGGACACCATGTGATATAGGTCGAGCAGGGACCTGGAGGTCTGCAGGCAGGACCAGGTTGGGCAAAGACACCATATGATATAGGTCAGGCGCCAGCAGATCAAGCACAGATCTGAGGGCCTGCAGGCGCATCTGATTAGAGCTATCAATGCGCTCGGCGTTGGCTACATGATATCCATAAGCTCGAACGCATGTGATTGTAAGGTGGTGGGCTGTTGGATTCAAGCTCTTGCTCTTCACCTCTTTTGCTATCTCTTGCTCTTCACTTCTTTTGCTATCAGGCTTGCCAAAAGAGGGGGATGGCTGTGATTCAACAAATTAAGTATGGAGCTAAGCAAAGCCAGGCATACATTCTCTGGAAGTCAAAGGGTAAAATCCCTGTGTACAGACATGGCTCCAAAGTCTCAAGGAACAACTTTCCCTGCTCTGGGAGCTTGGGTGAAGATGCAGCTGCCTTGCTTAGCACATCTTCTGGCGATCTCACCGTTGAAAAGTGCTTTGGCCAGGTCAGTTCCCTCTTGCAAATCTTCTTAAACATGCTCAGGCGATCCTTGGCAGCGAAGGGCGGCGAGCCTGATGCAAGTTCAAAGAGCAGGATCCCAAGCCCCCACCTGCACAATGAAGACAAACGGCCATGCTCATTGTATGCCAACAATACGCAGTGTGACCACCGATCTGCAAGCCTGGGATTTGTCATGCCAAATCAATGCCATTGCCCATGTTCACACCATCATGATGTTCCAGAAAGATAATAAATCGTCAATTATGGTGATTCAGTACGACAAACCTGTGCTACCATCTTACCTGCCTACTTCCGCTGAAAGCTGGACACTGCTGCTCATGCACAATGCAGCTCTCATGCCGCCAAGTGGTGCCTTGATGTGCGGCAAGCAGGAGATGAGTATGCCACAAGGATGTGAGCATGCCATGCCCGCAGCTTTAAGAAAGCACTTGGATGGATATGACTGGCAATGCCCTTTGCTATCTGTAGCTGTTATGCGCAAAATAGATCAGAATGAGTAATAATTTGATGATCATGCTAAATCACTTACTAGACAAGGAGATAGACACAGGGCAAGGCGGCTGGCCATCCACTACCCAGGCTATTACACTGGCCATGTACAACTTTTCCACTGTGAACATCAATGGCCATTACTTGTGCTTGTTTTGTCTCTCAGGATGGTGAAGCACTCACGCTTAGCAGAGCGCTGCTGGCCCTTGTTTGTCAATATGGCAAGGACTCCGCGCTTATCACTTCACTGTGCTATACACATCTCAGCGTGCTCACTCTGGGGCAAAACCATGGCACCCACTTACCAGTCAGCAGAGCGGTTGTGGCCCTTGTTCATCACGACCTCTGGGGCCAAGTACTCAGGCGTGCCACAAAGGGTGTAGGTCTTAGCCCCGGGCTTGAGCTTCTTCACAAATCCAAAGTCGGCCATCTTCACATAGCCTTGGAGGTCAATCAACAGGTTCTCAGGCTGTAGGAGCAGGAGGCAGCAAATGGGTGCACTTGTAAGCAATGCACTAAGAATCTGGACCAAGTAGGATCCAAGTAAAGTAGGTCCTGGGCAAAGGAGAATCCACAGGATATGGAGGACACGGATGGAGGATCAGCTTGCACACAAACACAAGCAAAAATCCTGCTTGGTGCAGGTGTGCTTGGTGTGCAGCTTTCTGCTGTGATGCCTCTGAAAGCACCGTGCAGAGAACTCCAAACCTACAATTTCCAGATGCTTGCGTCACATTTGCCGACTTCACTTCAGTCCCCTACTTGTACACATTTTGTTGCAAGCAAGCGGCATCACGGATCCTGCAACTCATCCTGGGTGGCGCTCTTGAATTTGCTCACATAGCTCTTGGCATTCAATCAATATGCCATCACAGCATGACTAGAAAACATTGCATGCAGACTGCAGCATCTAATTGTATATTTGCCACCGGCATTAGGGTAACCCAATGTACCATCAGGCTTGCCCCTGGGGGCTTAGACCCTCTCAAGATTTATTTGCTTCAATAGGCATCACAGCACCCCTTCTCCCAGGTCCTACCTTCAGGTCACGGTACACAAGATCCCTGTCATGAAGGTACTGCAATGCCAGAATCACACTGGCGGCGTAGAAGCGAGCATGGGGCTCGCTCAGAGCCCTGCCTCGAGCCTGCATTACAAAATGTAAGGTTTCCTCTAACATATGACTGCACACTGATAATAGGTCCATACGCAGTATCACGCTGGCAGCATGGCAGGACCAACTCTGGAGCTATGCTTCACGCCAAAAGTATGAAGGAACCTGCATACACTCCAGAGTAGGCACAGCTGTGCGAGCTGTGCGCATGGCATTTCCAGCCACATTTCAGTACAAAATGGGCTTGGTGCAGCAGTATTGCACTGAGCACTGGCAATTATGCCTCCTGACCTGCATCCCCCATCCGCATGCACTCACTGACCACAAAGCCAAAGCATGTGCCCTGCCGGTCCATCAATTTGGTGGGGTGTGCAAAGTGTGAAATCTGTCCATGCAGTTGCAGTGCAAAGCTCAATGCCCAGTACGAGACTCGCTGGTCAGATGCCCCAGCTCACCATCCCCTGTACCTGCAAGTAGCCAAACAGTTCTCCTCCCATCACAGCTTCCATGAGCATGTACAAGGTCTGGTCATCCTGATTGGTACTCTCTAGGTTAACCAAGAACTTGCTGCTGCACTCTTGCATGATGTCCTGTTGCACAAGGTGCATTGAAACATTGGAAGGAGGTCGGACAGAAATACTTTTCTCTGTGGACTCACACAGTGAGCATTGCACCTTGTCAGGAGCACACCCCAGGCCTGATGGTTTCAATGTAAACTTGGCACAAGGGTGCAGTATTTGTACGCCTGGCCCACATGTGAACTAACTCTAGGTATAACACAAGGCTTTGACTTAACCTGGGACACGATGTTGCACAGAAGTGGACTATCAGAGGCTGGGTTGACACGCACTTAGTAAGCACATCCACAAACTTCCTGGCCATATAAACCCACGTCCCTTCGCTTTGTGCTTCATTGGGCCCGGCAAGCTCACACACAGTTTGGCGCACACAGGGGCAGGCAAACATTCCAGGCAAGCCGTCCGCACCTTCTCTCGCCTGATGTGTGCCACCAGACCCTGCTGAATCACATAGTCCTTGGCAATGCACTTCAGTGCGTAGTGCTGCCCGCGGTACCTCACCAGCAGCACTTGGCCAAAGCCGCCTGCCCCCAGCACGGCCAGTGCGTGCACCTCATTCATGGCAACCTCCTGTGCATGCAGCATCCACATGAACCCTCTCAGCATGCACAAACAAGCAACAGCGCACACGGCAGTCTGTCCCTTTGTCGCACATGCACACGCAGCGTGCATGGCAGTCCGTCCCTTTGTCACACATGCACACACAGCGTCCACGGCAGTCCGTCCTCTTGGCACACATGCACACGCCGCGTGCACGGCAGTCCGTCCTTTAGGCATACATGCACATGCAGCGTGCACGGCAATTCGTCCTTTTGGCACACATGCCCACACAGCGTGCAAAAGGCGACATCCACAGTGCATCTGCAGCCGGTAAGCAACGGCAGCATTACATTGCCAGTGCCTGGCTTTTGTGCAGCATGAATCAGCTGAAACAAGGCCAAGCAGGGCCACCAGGGCTTGTCATGGCAGTCATGCCTGAGATCCAAACCACAAGGAGTTATGCGCAGCACATTCTTAGCACCAGAGGCAACACAACTGTTGGTTGCTCAGGGGCTATCAGGCTGAAGTGGCGGCACAGGGCCGAGGAACACGGTGAGTGGCGTGCTTTGAGCAATGTAGAGGGTGATCTTTAACTGCTCCACAGGTCACAGAGAAGTCCAGCATGCTCGAAGCGGAGTCTATAATTTTTCTGGAGGGGCCGATATCAAAATCACACAATGCTATTTCCTTCAGAGATGGCATGGTCCTCCATCTGCTATAGGGCTGCACACCCATGTGAGCAATTGTATAGAGCCCTTAACTTGTTCTTGGAAGCAAATATGGTATCATAGGGACCATCAAGCCCCCCAAAAGTCTCATATGTAATTTTGATTGTCCGAGCTGCTAATCTAAATCTCTCTGGACCTATACCCTACCCTTGAAGAGTTTGGCTTCTAGTTTTTCATGCCTAGTAATCATATCTAGTAATCATACCTAGTAATCATACCTAGTAATCACATGCACACCTTACATCATAGATTAAGCTGCATGATGACCTCTGAAACACAAGACACGCCTCTGCGCCTCTCCCAATGTCTCCTCCTCATGTAACTTGAAAGCATGCGTCAAGATCATCAGGACCCACCTTTTTGCAGGACTTCCACCCATCTTTCAAGTACACCTCTGCGTCTTTGGCCATTTTTGGTATCAGGGGCCCCAGCCGCTCTTGAAACTCGGTGCGGTCCAGGGCAAGGACGGATGCGTCTGTCAGTGCGGTCACCTGCAAGATGTGCAGAGGCGTGGATCCAAGTGCAAGAGCAGACATCAGAGGCACATGACCTGATGCCCCTTACATGAGAGGCACATGACCTGGCTGGCGTCCAAGACCCGCAGCGGATCCCCCTTTGGTGTTTGCACCTCCTTAGTGTTTGCACTCCCTTGTCAAACTGCAACAAATTCTTGGGCTGCGCCAATCTGCTGAACTGCACCATATCATTTACCACGGCCTTTTGGGAGCCACCATCAACAGTCACATGTACAGCCACGCAGCCTGGTCTGGCTGAGCAGGCATTGCCGTGCATGAGCAAGACAGTGTGCACCCACCGTGCATGAGCAAGACAGTGTGTACCCACCGTGGCAGCCCTGGGCACATTCTGCAGCAGGGCCAGCTCCCCAAAGTAAGACCCCGGGCCGTATGTGAGAGAGGGCTTCTCCTCTTTGATCTCATGGGGCAGGGAACGGAAGGGCGCAAGCTTCCCATGCTCCACAATATAGAAGCAGTTGCCTGTCTCACCCTGTGCGCATGTGGTAAGGCACACGAGGCGCGCTGTCTCACCCTGTGCGCCTGTCTCACCCTGTGCGCCTGTCTCACCCTGTGCGCATGTGGTAAGGCACACGAGGCGCCCTGTCTCACCCTGTGCGCCTGTCTCACCCTGTGCGCATGTGGTAAGGCACACGAGGCACCCTGTGCGCATGTGGTAAGGCACACGAGGCTGCAGCCCAGCTGCAACCTGGGCCCTAAAAGCTGCTGTCCATTGCGCGTTGTGCAGTAAAGTGTTGAAGGCGAGGATGGTTCACAGCAAATGTCGCTTGTGGTTAGCCCAAGCCTCCTTTTGTGCTCCTGCAGTGCAGGCAATCTTGATGCCCAGGCAAGCGCACAAAGCAAAAGGCACCGTGCACCATTCAGCAACAGGCCCCTTGTCATACTGCACCTGCTTGATGATGTGATCCCCTGCCTTGAAAAAGCACTGCTGCATCACTGTGGCCAGCTTCACCAGGTCTGAGCTCTCCAAGCCCTTGAGCAGTGGCACCTGTGTAGGCAAGCAAATAAGTTGAGAGGACTCTGATACTTAGATCTAGCTTCAAAGTCCTGGCTCAATATCCCTCCTTTGTGCTGGAGCAGAGGAGGGTGCCAAGGAAAAAAAACCATTTGGCCTAGTAGGCAAATCATGGGGTGCACAGCTGCGCCATTCAAACAACATACAAAAAGCGCAAATCGAATGACACTTGCACCAGCCACTGACACAACAACAGACGCATTAGGATGAAACAAAATGTAGCAAACTCACAGCTTCTTTGTGCAGCTAGTGGTAGTGCAGCAGGGTAGTGAGGCACCATGCAAGCACAGGCTGCCCGGGAGCATACCTTGCGCAAGGCCTCCAGCCGCCACACGCTCCTCAGCTGGGACAAATTCCCAAGCATTGCACTGAATTGCTTGCGTGACAGGCAGAGCACCTGCAAGGTGTGCACAGCCATGTCGAGAGGAGTTACTTGTGTGCCGCGCCACCATTACAATGCCTAGGCAGCAATTTCTTTTGTCTGTCTGAACAGCATACTTATCTGCATTCTAATGGCGACCACAATGCAATCACTTACAGTACACCTTGGACCATTGTGGCCCCTTTCTCACACATCAAAGTTCCTGCCTTGCTTTTTGTGCATTCACAGCTGCCTGTCTATACACTTCCAGGCACCTGTCCGAATCATCCAATACCTCATCCATCATTCTTTACAAGCACCTACCCCTACACGCCCTGGGTAGGTGCATTAAAGATGGGCCATCAACGCATACTCCTGCCTGTGCCATGCTCGGCCATGGGGACCCTCGCTCCTCATCTCAACAAAGCCACTTTGGATACCCAAAAATCCATTTCATCCGCCTTCCATAAAGAGCCACCCTGTCAACCCCTTCCTCCTGACAGCCTCCCTGTCACCTTTTGCGCACAAGCGTTTGTTTTGTGTGCCACCACCCTCTACCTTGCCACCTAATTTCACAGTTATCCATCATGCCACATGATGGCATGCCACATGATGGCATGATCTGGCATGTGCATATCAACAAATCTAACCCTAGATCAATCAAATTTGCCAATCATGTCACGAACTGCTCTGCTTGACGCTTTGTCAAACTACTTAACCATACAGTTAGCGCAATTGTTCGGGCAGCTCATGATCAGCTCCCTAGGCAATAGCTAAGGTACCCTCTCCTATGCAAAACACGGCATATGGTGAAGATGTCAGCACCTGGGAATCCTTTAGAGCCATCACATTGGCTGCGCGTGGGCTGTCGTTCAGCAGGGCAAGCTCTCCAAAACAGCTGCCAGCACCAATTCGGGCAAGTTCTTTGCCGTTTCCTGCACGCGATACAAGTGTGATCAGCCATGCTGGTGCGGGCAAGCTTATCAAGTTTTCTGCCGTTCACAGGGGTCTGAGCAATCATGCCCCATGATTCATGGGGCATGAAGTTTCAGCTTGACGTAAGGCAGGGGGTGCCTACTGATGGTCACAGCTAGCAAAGAATGGTATAGCACCATTGGCGTCATCTAGCCCTCACTTTGGCCATCACAGCTAAAATGGAGCTAAATTACTCGCCCAGCTTTGTGCCAGGTCTGAGAGAGTACAACGTGTGCTGTGACGTTCCAAGAAACTCCTGCCGTGGGGAATTCTTTGTTTCAGGGGGAAGAATATATAATTCAAGCAAGGATCAAAGGCTCACCGTCGAAGCAAAGGAGGAAGGATGCAAATCAAGCAAGGATCACAGGCTTACCCCCAAAGCAAGGATCACAGGCTCACCATCAAAGCAAGTGAAAGCACCCTCTTGGATGATGTAGAATGCGTCGCCAGGATCGCCCTTGCGGAACATCACTTGCCCTTTGCTGCACTTTTGGGTGACCATGGCTTTTGCGAGCTGCCACAGCTGCCGCTCAGATAGATTGTACAGCACAGGCACCTGTATGCAACCCGGATTCATATACCCAAGCTCAGATATCACAGTGGTCTTTCCCCAGCAAACATTCCTTGCATTTCACTAAGACACACAAGACACATAAGAACAAATTGCAGGAGTCCCTCAAGGTCACTTCAGCTGGCTGTTTAAATCTGTAAATGCTTGATGAATGCAGGATATTCACATACAAAAAAGCTTATATTGATCACCTTCTTCAGTGCATCAAACCTCCATATCTCCTCCCTTGACCCCAGCAAGAGATCAAAATCACTGCGAGCGAGGCTGTATGCTTGCAGCAGACTGTCAGCTTTTACAGTGGCTGCTCGGTCCTGTGCATGCGATCAAGGGCGGGGAAATGGTTAGGGAAATGCCTGTCTGCAGCTTTCTTACTCTCATCTCAATAAGAGCACCATGCATGCAGAAGCAAGTAGGGTGGTCTCATGTTTGCTCTCAAAGTATTACACCAGCCCTTAGATACAATAAGTTGCATTAGAACAACAGCTTGCATCAGCTGATAGAACCTGAGTACATTTACCTTTCCACCCAGCAAAGCAAGTTCTCCAAAGTACTGGCCAGCACTGAGCTTTGAGAGCACCTGCTTGTAAGAATGGAATTTCGAGGAGGATGCATGCCAAGTGATCCACTGGTAATGAACTTAAAAGAGTAATGAACTTTAGGAACAATACTGTGTGAATCTCATGTCCTCTGTTTCCCAAGTAAAGCTGATCTCAGAACAGATTTGTCCGTGTCAATACAAATGTGTGTCTCAACGTTTTTGGCATCTTCAGCGCATGAGAAGTCAAATGCAAAGCATCTGCACATTCAACATGTATTAAATGCCTCAAGAACAGGGTGATTATCAAAAGCAACTTGATTCTGCAGCTTACTGCTGACTTAATCATGCTTCTTTGAATTGGCCAGTCTGCCGATTCAATGCTGGGCACGTGAGTGGTTGCTGCTAATTAGTCTTATAAGACTTGCTGAGATAAGCCCCCATTCCCACCTTGCCACTGCCATCGAGTACAAGGGCCGTGCCCTTGCGCACAATGTAGAACTCATCCCCGGGGTCGCCTTTCCTGAAGATTGTGCTTCCCTCTGAAAATTCAACCTGGGCATGAGCAATGAAGGTAAAGCTCAACTTCCCACATCTAGTATCAGCAGCCACAGCGAGCAAGCTTCAAACCCATTCAGATAGCAATCCTTGTCAACATTGATCTATGCATGTTTGGATAGCCATGTCTGGCAAGCACTGATTGAATGGTGCAAGTAGTCTCTTGGAACAGCACGGTCTCCAAATCTCGTGCAAATTTTGTCTGGGGATGGTAGTGCAGGACGACCAATTACCAATGCACATTTGGTAGAGGATGTTTATGCAGTCTCTGGACGACACACTCTGTCACGCTTTCAAGTCCATACATAGCCCCCTCAAAAAAGTAATCGAGGATATGTAGCTTCAACCTACCTGCTTCAATGCATCCACCAGCAGTGCACGGTGATGGGGGCTGAGGTGCTTCAGTGCAGGCACTGAGTCCAGCAACTGATGGCGGGCCAAGAAGGACTACAAGGCAAAGTGAATGGTCAGTAAATTCAATGCAGCAGGTGGGCAAAACGGATCTGGGATAGATTACTTGGCAAACTGTGTTAAAAGGTCACTTGAGTTCACCAATGGTGGCACAAAATCGGGGTCAGGAAAGCCTGCAGGAGAAATTAGGAAGGGATGACGCATCCATGCTGTGGCTTTTAGAAGCAAAGCATACTATGCACGCGTAGCTGGAAGAGTGTGATTGAAGCGTGGGAGAAAGCAGGTTGGCACATCTAAATTAGGAGGCGAGCGCGCATGTGGTGTACCTACCTGACAAGTTCATATCCCCGATTCGACAAGGAAAGGAGCATAAGACCTGATCCTCGTACCACAACACAGAAAACACCTGTTGCTCTTCCTGTCCTGATGCAGCATCTAAGTCAGCTGTAGGACAGGGAGCAGGGACCCACTGTTTTAAGCTCGTATGCACGCATGCTCACCTCATGTGTGAAGTTGCGCTTCACTGTGTTGTACACTGCCCTCTCCATAACCCAAAGCTTGCATGGTGTAATGGCCCTAACCGTGGCAGCCCTGGGCGCTGAATACAGCAGGGCTAACTCACCAAAAGCACTGTAAGCAAACAACAAGGGTGATGCCGCAGCAGATGCGTGGCAGTTGTCAGGTAAGGGTTTCTAAAATCATTGTTGGACCTTAGTCCAGATTTATATATACATCGGTCCTGCACTTGCAAAATGCAGGTAGTGCATCAAGTTCTGCACCTACCATGCATTGATAAGTGTCACAAATACACTTCTTCATGTGCTGCTGGACAGTGGGACCAGGAGCTGCTTGGGATCACAACCCATAGCCAAACAATGTAGCTGCCCAGGGATCGTAGTGTTATGCATTTAGCTACCATCATCAATGACTCGTCTTGATCTTTAACCATGGCTCAAAGACCTTACCTGCCAGGAAGATAGGAGGCACACTTGGTGCGCCTGGAGCTTGAGCGAGTCCAAACGTCACAGCTCCCTTCCTCCAGCACGTAAAAGTGGGAAGCAGGGCTGTCACCCTATGTATGGGAGAGCGTGGACCATTGTCTGTCCAGGGCAATATCATATGAATTGCTGCACACAAGTCTTCAGCCGGCAGCTTGAGGATTAGCATGATGACAAGAGTGTAAAGCGTCATCATGCCAGATTGGGTTTAAGTCAGCTGCAGACCTAAAATCTCGTCCCACATTAAGTACAAGTCCACCTTGAAATTGTTCTATGAATGTGAGCTGGCTTGATGTAAGATTTTGTGTGTGTGCCAGGTCACTAGAAACCTTATTGAATGTGGATGCATCCACACCTGGCGGATAATGTCAATTCCCGCTGGCACACTGATGGACTGCATGGAATCGATGATGATATCCAGCGCTGATTGGGGTAGATCCTGGAAGAGCAGGTTGTCTTTGATGGCACCAGCTGCAATGAGTGAGGCATCGCAAGAGGTGCTTGATCATGACGGGTCACAAGGAAAGTGAATGGTGTTATCCCATGTGCACAACATGGTCCTCAGGCACTCTGCCCGCACGCCAGAAAGGCAAGTTTAGGTTTATAGTGGCTTGGAAATGCCCTATTTTCAGCCTTGAGGGCGCTGTGGGCGTGCAAGCGCGCTGGAAGCTGAAGAGGCACGAGAGGGCTCGCTTACCCATGAGCCCCTCCCTTGCCCAGATGCGTGTTCTACGTAATACCCACCTATTATGCCCTTCTCCTTTGGGGATTTCGGAACGAGGTCAATCTCGGAGGCTTTCGTGCTATCATTTATGACGCCCAAGCGTTTTTTCCGATTCCAGAGCTTGAGCGGACGTGCAGTGCAAGAGCCCAAGGAATCTGAAGAGTATATAGGCTTTTTAGCTGGCACATCAAGGCTGCCCGAACCCAGGCGGGATGGCACGACCACACACGGGTAGTCGTGCATGACTGTACAGTGTGCGCGTGCGGGTTATCGACTATGAACGCACAGTTCCAGGAGTTTAAACTGTTTGCATTCACCCAGAAAGTTGAAATCCCAAAGGCAACTGAACCGTCTCGCCTGTGTCCTTTGGGAAAATGCACGTCCCCTCTGATTCTTTCAACGCTATTTCGTGCACTAGGTATTTTTTCTAAGACCAAAACAAATAACCACCTAACCTTACAACACAGGTCAAACCAATGGCCAGGGTATCACTTTGTAAAGGTCCCCTTGCTCGGAAGGTAACTACCTTTAAAAGCTATGTAGCCATTTTTATAAACCTCTCCTTGAAAACACACATGCGCGCACACACACACACACACACACACACACACACACACACACACACACACACACACACA